>Ga0114967_10003174_pt1 | contig 13549 bp, 11 predicted proteins | sample M_130628_MF_Meta_FD_92639 | JGI IMG/M metagenome (GOLD analysis project Ga0114967, IMG submission 92639) | Freshwater microbial communities from Lake Montjoie, Canada to study carbon cycling - M_130628_MF_MetaG | ecosystem: Environmental > Aquatic > Freshwater > Lake | place: Lake Montjoie... | reverse complement strand
TGTAGTCCCATTCAGCTTCTTCAAGTTCCCACACCGGGCCAATCGCGCCGCCCACACCGGCGTTATTGAAGATGATGTCCAGCCCGCCAAATTCGCTCACCGCCAGCGCCACGGCGGCGGCGACATCCGCTTCTTTCGCCACGTCGGTCTTGATGTAGCGGGCATTTGCGCCAAAGCCGGCGGCGGTCAGATCGCTCAGGGCTTTGGCCCCGGTGGCGTCGTTGAAATCGGCGATGAGCACTTTCGCGCCTTCGGCCAGAAACCGCTCCACGGTGGCGAGGCCCATGCCGCCCGCACCGCCGGTAATGACCGCTACTTTGTCTTTCAATCGCATCGCTGCCGCTCCTCGGAATCGTTTTTAGGGGTGAACACGCTGGGCCGCAGACTACCAGACGCCCGTCGGCTTGCCCTCACGCAGGCGTCTGCGCGCTGGTGCCACACTGCGTGCAGTAGCGAAAGAACACGTTTTTGCGCGTCTCGCAGTGGCCGCAGTGATCGAACAGGCGCAGGCCGCAATGCGCGCAAAAATCCGGGCGCAGCTCGGCCGTGGCCAGAATGGCGCGCTCGCAGCCGGGGCAGACGCTGGCCGCCATCTTTTTCAGCGCCTCGTCGCTGGTGAGCGCCGCACGGCGCTCCACCTCGGTTTTCTGCTCGACTGCCCGCCGCGCGGCCAGGTATTGCCGCATGGCGCGAATCGCGTAGTGGCCGACCACGCCGGTCAAGAGCACGCCCACGCCGTAGCGCACATAGCCGCCATAGCTCGGCAAGTACGGCACCAGCTCCACAAAAAACGTGAACAGCGCAAACAGCACAAAGCCGCGCATCAGCGGCCAGTACTCGCTGCGACGCTGACGGGCGACCAGCCACCCGGCAATCACCAGCAGCGGCAGCGTGAGCGCGAGGCGAATGCCGAAGACATAGAGTTCGCGCCAGAAAGTGGCGCGGTCGAAGTCGGCGCGCGCAGCGTCGAGGGTGGCCGCCACCACGCGCTGCTGCTCGGCCAGACGTTGCGCCCGCGACAACTGCGCGGCTTCCAGCGCTTCAACGGCGAGTTCGCGCTCGCGCTTACGGGCCTGCAGGGCGTCCAGCGCGTGGGTGCGTTTAAGCACTTCGGGATCTTGCGCCGGGTCGGTGGTGGCGGTGCGCGCGGCGATCCAGTTGCCGTAGGCCTCGGCCGCGGAGTCGTAGGCCTTGGTGGCCGCATCACGCTCGAGCCGCGCGCGCGCCAGATGATCGTTCACCCCGGAATCGTCGTGCTGAAGTTGCGCGATGCGTTCGCGCGCGGCGGCGAGCGCGGAGGGGTCGGCGAACTGCTCCAGCGTGATGGCCTGCTCGAGCCGTGGCAGATCGCCCACCACTTTGCCGCCCAGTCCGCTTAAAAAACTGGCGAACAGCAGGGATACCGCCCACATCAGCAGCGAGAACGCCTGCTCGGGAACACGCATGGATTTGAACATCGGGAGTGCCTCGGTTGTCAGCGGTGATGAAGTGCGCGGCGCGCTAGGGGCGCTGGCCCACGGCCAGTCGCACGCCCGGATAGTGCGGTTGGTCGATGAGCGCCTGCTGCACCACAGTCTCGCGCAGATGCGCGACGAGCACAGAGTCGTTCAAGGGCAAGGCGCCGTCGCGCAGGCGCTGCGCCAGCTGCCAGCGCAGGGTCGTGAGCTCACCCGACTGTCCCAAGAGCGCCGCTAGGCGCGCGTGTTCGCTCGCTTGCAGACGCGCGCCGTGGCGCATCTCGCGTTCCACAATCTCCAACGAGTTGGCCGCCACGCGCGCCAGAAAGCGCGCGCGTTCACTGCCTTCCGCGGCCGCCTCGCCGCGTAGAAACTCCCGCACGCTTTGCAGAAGTTCGGCGGCGGTGGGCAGTTCGCCCGCAGCCTCGGCGGGCGGGGCAAAAGGCGTGACCGCACCGGGCAGCAACAAGTTCACGCAGTCGATCTGGCACTCAGACGAGCGCCGCCCAATCGCCGGGCGCTCGACGGTACGGTCGGGGCCGTGCCGCCAATGATCGGCCATCAACAAGCAGCCCACCGCCCACCAGAACGAACCGAACACTTCCCAGAAGCGCACATGCCGTGGATCGACCTCGCGGCCCGAGACGGCTGCGTAGCCCGCAAACAGATCGGCGTAATGCCCGAATCCGCCCACCGGCAAATCCGCGCGCCCGAAGCGCCACGAGGCCGTGCACAGCCAACCCAGATCGCGCATGGGATCGCCCAGATGCGAAATCTCCCAGTCGAGCACGCCCACCACGCCGCTGGCGTCAATCATAAGATTGCCGTTACGAAAATCAGCGTGCGTCAGCGCCGGCGTGACCGACGGCGGCAAATTCGCCAGCAGCCACTGCGCGGTGTAGTCGATCATCGGCTGCGGGGTGTTGAGCGCCTGATATTGCGCCCAGGTCTGGCGCACCAGCGATGCGGCCGGCACCACGCGCAGCTGCGCATCGAGTCCGCTCTGCGCGGGGTCAACGGCGTGAATCCGCGCCAGAATCTGCCCGCACTGATACGCCAACTGCGCGCGCGCGTCGGCCAACTCCGGCGCTTTCACAATGCGATGGCCGAGGGTTTCTCCGGCCAGCCAGCGCATGATGTAGCCTTCGCCCAAGCCGTCTTCGGGCGCGAGTTCGGCCACGATCTCTGCCACCGGTACGCCGGCCGCAGCGGCGGCGCGAATCACCCGCGCTTCAACGCGCGGGCCAATCTGCTCCACCCCTTCGGGATTCGGCGCGCCGCCCGGCGTGCGCCGCAAGGCGAGGCGCAGCGGGCCATCAACGGTGTCGACCTCCAGCCGGTAGCTTTCCTGACTCGCCCCGCCCGACAGCCGCGCGCATTCCCGCACGGCCAGAAAACTCGGCAACTCGCGGGCCAGCGCGCGCGCGGCGCCGGCGCTGAAGTCTTCACTGCTCATGCGGGCTCAGTCCTCGTGTACGCCCTTCGGCGCGCGCTGGGACATAAAGCCAAACAGATAGCCGGCCACTCGCCGCATCTGAATTTCCTCCGCGCCTTCGGTAATGCGATAGCGCCGGTGATGGCGATAGATGTGCTCAAACGGTTTGTGTCGCGAGTAGCCCATGCCGCCGTGCACCTGCATCGCGCGGTCGGCCGCCTCACAGCACAGGCGATTGCCCCAGTAGTTACACATCGAGACTTTGTCCGACACCGAGAACGCGCCGTCGCGATCCATCAGCCAGGCAGTTTTATGAATGAGCGCGCGGAGCATCTCGCACTGGGTCTGGAGTTCGACCAGCGGAAACTGAATGCCCTGATTGGACGCCAGCGGCTTGCCGAAAGGCTTACGGACCTTGGCGTAGGCCACCGATTCGTCCACGCAGAACTGCGCCGCACCGAGGCTGGAGGCCGCCTGACGGATCCGGTTTTCGTTGAAGAAGTGCTGCACCACCTGCAGGCCGCGCCCCACCTGACCGAACACCGCGCTGCCCGGCACGTAGACGTCCTTGAACGTGACGTGGCCGTGGTCGGTCGGCATGTTGAAGGTCCACAGCATTTCTTCGACCTTGAAGCCCGGCGAGTTGGTGGGCACGAGGAAGGCGCTGATGCCGTCGCCGTCACCCGCCTTGCCCGAGGTCCGGGCGAAGATGAGGTCGTGGGTGGCGGTATGAATGCCGGTGTTCCAGGTCTTCTCGCCGTTCAGCACCCAGCCGTCGCCGCGCGCCACGGCGGTCGACTCCATGTGCGTGGCGTCCGAGCCGTGCGCGGGCTCGGTGATGCCGAAGGCAAACATCTGCGTGCCGCTGGCAAGCGGCTCCACCCATTCGGCCTTCTGCGCTTCGCTGCCGTAGTGGAGCATCAGCAAGAGCGAGATGTTGTTGCCCACAATCGCGTGCTCGTTCTGCAAATCGCAGTGCAGACCCAGGCCTTTGCTGGTGAGGTGCTCCCGGATCACCGCCATGCCGAGATTGGTGCCGTCGCGGCCGCCAAACTCGCGCGGAAAGGGATAACGAAAATGACCGGCGGCGTCGGCGCGACGCTTGGCTTCGGCCAGCAGCGCTTCCCAGTCGTGGCGCGGCAGGCCGCCGTTGTCCCAGTCGGTGCGCGCATGTTCTCGGCGATGGTCGAAAAAACGGATGTTGTCGTCCTGCTGCTCCAGCGGTTTGATCTCACGCGCGATGAAATCGTCCAGTTCCAGCAGATAGGCCGCGAGTTCGGCCGGGATGTCGAAGTCCATAGATGCTCCCCGCGAGGCGTTGTGGTGTGGCAGTGGCCACAGTGTACTAACCTCGCGCGCCGGCCGCCTCGCTGGCTACACTGCGGGGCGTCTCAATCCGGCATGCCCTGCGATGGCGAAAAAAGACCGACACGTCAGCGAAACCCCCGCCACGATGTGGCTGCGCCAGCACGACGTCGCGTTTAGCGAACACGTCTACGAGTATGTCGACCACGGCGGCACGGCCGAGTCCGCGCGCCAACTGGGTGTCGACGAGCACAGCGTGGTGAAGACGCTGGTGATGCAGGACGAACGCGCGCAGCCGCTGGTGGTGCTGATGCACGGCGACAAGCAGGTGAGCACTAAAAATCTGGCGCGGGCGATTGGCGTGAAATCGGTGGAGCCCTGCAAGCCGGACGTCGCGCAGCGCCACAGCGGCTATCAGGTGGGCGGCACCTCACCATTTGGCTTACGCAAGCCGATGCCGGTGTATGTGGAAGCCGGCGTGCTGGAGCTGCCGCAGATTTTTATCAACGGCGGGCGGCGCGGTTTTCTGGTGGGGATCACGCCATCGGTCTTGATCGAGGCGCTGGGCGCGAAGCCCGTGCACTGCGCGCTGTAAAGGCACACCACGCGCCACCTGCGCGTCTTCACTCGACCCAGGCTTCAAGGAGGTTTCAAGCATGTACGCCACCCCGACCGCCGCTATAGACCCCACCCGCACCGCCATCATCATGGCCGGCAGCGGCGAGCGGGTGAGCTATGGCGAACTCGACGCGCGCTCGAATCAACTCGCGCATTTGCTCCGCGCGCATGGGCTCGGGTTTCGCGATCACTACGCCGTATTCATGGAGAACCACTCGCGCTACTTCGATGCCTGCGGCGGCGGTGACCGCGCCGGGCTTTACTACACCTGCATCAACGCGTTTCTGAAAGCCGACGAACTGGCCTACATCCTCGACAACTGCGAGGCGACGCTGCTCATCACATCAAGGGAAAAATTACCCATTGCGCTGGCCGCCCTGCCCGACTGCCCGCGCATTACGCGCTGTCTGGTGGTGAGTGGCGGACAGGCGCCGCGCATGGTCGGCCACACGCTGCTTGAAGACTACGCCGGCGCGCTCTCGAGTTATCCCGCCACCCCACTGGCCGACGAGCGTCTGGGGATCGCAATGCTCTATTCCTCCGGCACCACCGGGCGCCCCAAAGGCGTGATGCGTCATCTGCCAGAGCAGGCGCCGGGCGAGCCGCTGCCGGTGATGCGCTTTGTCAGCCAGCTCTGGCGCTATCGCCCCGGCATGGTCTATCTCTCACCCGCTCCGCTGTATCACGCCGCGCCCTTAACCGCCGTCGGCATGGCCATTCGTCAGGGCGCGACGGTGGTGGTGATGGAGCGCTTCGAGGCCGAGCATTTTCTCGCGCTGGTGGCGCAATTTGGCGTGACCCATTCGCAACTCGTGCCCACCATGTTCAGCCGCATGCTGAAGCTGCCCGCCGAAGTTCGCGCGCGCTATGACCTGACGACGCTGGAGTACGCGGTGCACGGCGCCGCACCCTGTCCGCCGCAGGTGAAGGAACAGATGATCGACTGGTGGGGCCCCATCATTCTCGAGTACTACGGCGCCACCGAAGGTCTCGGCTTCGCGGCCTGCGACAGTGCGGAGTGGCTGGCGCATCGCGGCACCGTCGGGCGCGTGTTGATGGGCGAACTCCACGTGCTGGACGACGCGGGACACCCGGTGCCCACCGGCACCCCCGGCACGCTGTGGTTCAAGAGCCCGGTGATCTTTGAGTACTTCAACGCGCCCGAGAAAACCCGCGACTCGCGCTCACCCGACGGCAGCCTCTGCACGGTGGGCGATATTGGCTATGTGGACGACGAGGGCTTTCTCTATCTCACCGATCGCGCGAGCTTCATGATTATTTCGGGTGGGGTGAACATCTACCCGCAGGAATGCGAAAACCTGCTCATTACCCACCCCAAGGTGCTGGACGCGGCGGTCTTTGGCGTGCCCAACGAGGATCTGGGCGAGGCAGTGAAGGCGGTGGTGCAACTGCTTGCGGGCGTTGAACCCGGCCCTGAAGTAGCCGCCGAACTCATCGCCTTTTGCGCCGAACACCTCGCCCGCCACAAGGTGCCACGCTCGCTGGATTTCATCGGCGAACTGCCGCGCCTGCCCACCGGCAAGCTCTACAAGCGGATTTTGCGCGACGCGTATTGGCGCGAGCGGCCGACCGGTCTGGTGTAAAGCCGACGCTTACTCGAGCGTGAAGTCATCGGTGCCGGTCATCAGCGGTGCCACCAGCGCGGCAGCGTCTTCCACCGGGCGATTGACGCGGAGACTCACCGGCCAAGCCTGCAAGACCTCCTTCGCGGCCGGCACCATCAGATCAAGCACAGCCCTGCTTTGCGCCAGGGCCGGGTCAAGCCAGCGGGCGTAGTCGGCGGCTTCCAGGATCACCGGCATGCGATCGTGCACGGTCGCGGCCAGCGGGTTGGCCGAGGTGGTGAGAATGGCGTAGGTCTCGACCTCACCCTCAAAGCCGCTCCAGTGTTCGAGCAGGCCGGCAAAGGCCAGCGGATTTCCATCGGCGCGCGAGAAAAAATACGGCTGCTTGCGACCCCGCTCGGTCTTCCACTCATACCAGCCGCTGGCCGGCACGATGACGCGACGACGCGCCAGCGCGTGGCGAAACATCGGTTTCTCGGCGGCGGTTTCGCTTTTGGCGTTGATCGGTTGCGCGAGCTTGCCGGGGGTCGTGACCCAACTCGGCAACAGGCCCCAGCGAGCCGGGATCACCCGACGTTCGCCGTCTGCCTGTTGGCGGATTACGGCATGAAACGCGCCGGGGGTCAGGTTGTAGCGCGGGAGCGTGGGGAACTCGTTGCGGGTGGCAAACTCGGCCTTGAGCACGGCGGGGTCGGCATACAGCGCATAGCGACCGCACATTGCCGGCGCACCCTACCAGCGCCGCACGCGGCCAATATCGAGGTGCACGAAATCCGAACTCGCGTAATAGCCCACGCCGCCGGCGCCGAGTTTCAGCGCGACGTCGCGCACGTGGCGGGTTCGGGTGTCGGCGAGACGAATATCAATCGCCTTGCCCTGCATATGCAGGCTGCCGGAGGCGACGCCGCTCGAAGCCCGATGCAGCTTGGCGTTGGTGGCCGGCGAGCGATAGGCGGAAATGATTTCGAACGGCGCGTCGCTGCCAATCAGGCGATGCACCGCAAACAGTTGATCGAGCAAGGCGGGCGCGATGGGAAACACCTCGTCGGTGCGGAAATCACGCAGCAGGTGATTTACCGCCTTCAGCGCTCGCGGATCGTAGCGACCCTGCTGGAAGTAATTGACGCTGAGCGTTTCACCCGTATGCAGATGACGAAAGGCCAGATGACGCGCGGCCTGCGGCTTCGCGAGCGCGGGCAGCGAGACTGCGGCGAGGCCGGTCACGCAGGCCTTCAACCACGAACGTCGCGACAGCCGCCGCGCAGGCCGCAAATCCTCTTCCATCAAGCAGGTTCTCCGTCTAGCACCGAACAACGCGCGCCCCGGAGGCCCGCCAACATGACCGGGGCAATCCGTCTCGCCCGGTCTCGAACAGGGCTTAGTATAGTCAGACCTATCACGTACGGAACAAGCTTTATGTCACGACTGAATGTAGTCGCGCGGCGACTGTCTGAGGCGCTGCTCATCGCGGGGCTGGCCCTCTCGCCAACGTTCGCCAGCGCGGATTTATCGAACCGGTTACAGGATCTCGCGGCCGGCAAACCCATCGCCGGACAGGCGCTCGATGCCCGCACACTCATCGCCAAACTCTACGCGGGCGCGGCCGCCAAGCCCTTATGGCGACCGGCCGCCTTGCAGTCGCTGCAAGTGGCGATTGCCAACTGCGAGGCCGACGGCCTGCTGCCGCGAGACTATTTCGCCGAGCCGCTGGCGCGCAAAGACCTCAGCGCCGACGACCGCGAACTCCTCGCCACCGAAGCCCTCATCCGCCTCGCCTACAGCCTGCGCTTCGGCAAGATCAATCCCAAACTCTTCGACCCCGACTGGAACTATTCGCGGGCGCTCGGCAAAGACGACCCGCTGCTGTGGCTGAAAACCACGGTCACGCAAGGCGATATTCCGGCGGCGCTGGCGAAGATTCGCCCGCAGGGCCAGTACTACACCGGGCTGCGCAAGGCGCTCGGCGACTATCGCGCGATGGCTGCCGCCGGTGGCTGGCAGGCGCTGCCCGCCGGCCCGACCTTGAAGCCCGAGATGAGCGACGCGCGCGTGCCGGCGCTGCGTCAACGCCTGCAGGCTGAACAACTGCTCAGCGGCGGTGGCAAAGGCGAGGGGTATGACGCCACGCTGGTGGCCGCCGTCACCGAATTCCAGCGCCGACACGGTTTGAGCGCCGACGGCGCGCTGGGGGCCGGCACGGTCGCCGCGCTGAATGTGCCGGTAGACGCCCGCATCAACAGCCTGCGCCTGAACATGGAACGTCTGCGCTGGGTGTTCCGCGACCTGCAGCCGGAATACGTGATTGTGAACATCGCCGGCTTTGAAGCGGCCTATATCGATCGGGGCGCGGTGCGCTGGACGGGCCGGGTGATTGTGGGCAAACCCTTCCGCCAAACGCCGCTGTTCAAGTCTGAAATCAGCTATCTGGAATTCAATCCCACGTGGACCGTCCCGCCCACCATCCTGCGTCAGGATTTACTGCCCAAACTGCGCATGAATCGCGGCACGCTGAAAGAGAAAAATCTGGAAGTGATCGACGGCAACGGCCAGACGCTCGATCCTGCGCACGTCGACTGGCAGCGCTTTCACTACGCCTTGCGCCAGAAGCCGGGGCCGGACAACGCGCTGGGTCGCGTGAAGTTCATGTTCCCCAATCTGCACTCGGTGTATCTGCACGACACGCCCTCGCGCGAACTTTTCGGCCGCGCCGAGCGCGCGTTCAGTTCGGGCTGCATCCGCGTGGAGCGGCCGCTGGAACTGGCCGCCGCGCTGCTGAAAGACCCCGCGAAATGGCACAAGGCGTCGATTGATACCGTGATCGCCAGCAACAAAACCCAGCGCGTGAATTTGCCGAACAAGGTGCCGGTGATGTTGCTCTATCTCACCGCCTTCCCAGCCCCCGACGGCAGCATTCACTTCGGCAAGGATCTTTACACCCGCGATCTGGAACGACAGCGGCTGCTCGACGGGCCCTTCAGCTTCTCCAAACTGGACGACTAGGCGGGCGGGTCGGTTGGCCACTGCGCGATGGCGGGGTCCATCGCGTCCCAGGCCGGCGCGCTGCGGGTGTAGATGTTTTCCGAAGGTGAGAATTGGCCGGGCTCGTCGAGCGTGCCGACCATGATCAACATCAGCCCCGGCACGCCGTCGCCCTGACCAAACAGACGCGCGCCGCATTGCGGGCAAAAGCCTTCGCTCGCCGGCCGACCGGAGTCCGCGTTGCGGTGATACCAGTGCACTGCACCGTTGAACGTCACGGCGGCCAGCGGAAAACCCATGATCGGCAGATAGGCCGCGCCCGACATGCGCTGGCAGTCGCGGCAATGGCAGTTGTACTGCATCGACGCCGGTCCTTCCGCCTGATATCGCACGCTGCCGCAGAGGCAGCCGCCGTGGAGGGTCGCGGCGCTCATGTCCGCGCCAGCAACACGCGCAGGGCCTGCTCCAGAAACACGGTTTCGGCCGGGAAGCGGCCCGGGGCGCCGGCGCAGTGTCCGTAAGGCGAATTCAAGGGGCGCAACTCGGCGCCCGGAATCATCGCGGCTTCGAGCTGATTGTCTTCAAGGGTGAAATACAAATCCTGACTCCCGGGCATGACGATGGTTTTCGCGGTGATGCTGCCCAGCGCGGCGGCCAGATCGCCGTTAAAGCGTGGACCGGCGCTGCAGTCAGCCAGCTCCCAGGTCACAAATTTCGCCATCAGGTCGTTAGCGTCCCAGCACAGGTGCTCGTCTTCCCAGGCGTAGAGGAACTCGTCGATCGAGGCATAGCCCAGGTGGCGATAGAGCCGCTCGCGAAAGAAGGTTTGCGAGTAGGCCCAGCCCGCATAGACCCGGCCAAAAGCCTTCAATCCGGCGCGCGGGATCTGCGAGTAATGGCCGTTGGCGAACACCGGGTCGGCCCGCAGCGCCGCCCGCACGCCTTCAATAAACACCCGGTTATGCGGCGAGCACCGCGCCGCGCCACAGAAGGGCAAGAGCCGCGCCACGTAGTCCCCGTAATCCACCGCCCATTGATAGGCCTGCACGGCGCCCATGGACCAGCCGGTGGCCAGCGCCACCCGCGAGACCTGCAGGTGGTCGTGAATGAGCCGGTATTGGGCGGCCACGTTGTCGGCAATGGTGACGGTTGGAAACGCCGCGCCACGCTGGGAGGCGTGCGCCTTGCTGGGCGAAGTGGACAAGCCGTTGCCAAACAGATTGGGCACCACGATGAACCAGTGCGCGGGGTCGAGCGCCCGGCCCGGTCCAATCAGACGCGCGTTCGAGTCGTGGTTCCCCGTGTAGTAGGTGGGGAACACGATGCAGTTGTCGCGCGCCGCGTTCAGCTCGCCATAGGTCTTGTACGCAAGCACCGCCTCCCGCAACACGCCGCCACGGACGAGGGGCCAATCGCCCAGCGCCAGATCTTCTGGCGCGCTCATCCCCGGAAAGGCGGTGGCGGCGCCGTTCGGCGGCTCGCGGCTGTCGTGCACGTCGGGCTGCATCAGAACAGCTTCAGATAGCGAGATTTCTCCCAGTCAGAAACGTGGGTGCAGTAGCTATTCCACTCATCGAGCTTGTAGTCGCTCCAGGCTTTGAACATCCCACTGCCGAAAACTTTTTCCGATAGAGGGTCCGCCTTGAAGGCCTCGATCGCTTCACCAAGGCTGCGCGGCAACATGCGAATGCCGAGCGCGTCGATTTCCGCCGGGCTCTTGAGATACATGTTCTCCAGATGCGGCTCGCCCGGATCCAGTCCCTCGGCGATCCCTTCGAGGCCGGCTGTCAGCACCATCGCCGCGCCAAGATAGGGATTGCACGCGCTGTCGGCCGCGCGCAGTTCCATGCGCCCGCCGCCCAGCGGAATGCGGATGGTGTTGGTGCGGTTGTTGTTGCCGTAGCAGCAGAAAATCGGCGCCCAGGTAAAGCCGGACATACTGCCGCGCAGGATGAGTCGCTTGTAGCTGTTCACGGTCGGCGCGATGACGGCGCAAATCGCCGGCAGATGGCGGAGCACGCCGGCAATGAACTGATAGCCCAACTTGGTCAACCCGCAGCCGCGCGGGTCGTCCTTGCTCGCAAACAGGTTCTCGCCCGTCGCCGGATCGGCCAGTGAGATATTGAAGTGCGCGCCGCTACCGGCGCGGTCGCCGTAGGGCTTCGGCATAAAGGTGGCGAAGCCGCCGTGACGGCGCGCGATTTCATGCGCCATCCAGCGGAAAAACACGAAGTTGTCCGCCATGGTCAGCACGTCGAAGTATTTGAAATCGATCTCGAACTGGCCGATGCCGTCTTCGTGGTCGAAGGAATACACGCCCCAGCCCAGATCGTTCATGGCGCCCACGAGTTCCGAAATCCAGCCGTAGTTGTCGAGCAGGCGCGCGGCGTCGTAGGCGGGCTTTTCCAGATGCTTGCGGTCGGACAGCGGCTTGTAGCCGCCGTGCTCGGTGTCCTGCAGAACAAAGAACTCCGCTTCCATGCCGAGGTTCATGGTGTAGCCCATCGCGGCGGCGGCGGCGGTGGCGCGTTTGAGGATATTGCGACTGCAGGCGTCGAACGGCGCGCCCTTGCACCAGAGGTCGGAGGCGAACCAGGCGACCTCACGATTCCAGGGCAGGACGCGGCACGAGGCCGGATCCGGATGGGACGCCACCTCTTCGTCGCTCACATCCTGCGGCACGCCGTCGAGCGCCGCACCGGTGCAGAGCTCGGAGCCGGTGAGCATGCGGTCGTAGTGGTCGACCGGCACCATTTTGGATTTGGACACCCCGTGCAGATCCACATAGCTCGGCAGCAGGTATTTCACGCCGAGCTCACTGAGCGCGGCCTCGTTAACGGTGGCAGGAACAAGCGGGGGCAGGGACGTATCGGCGGACATGGAAGCCTCATGGAAAGTAAATTCGTAATCAGGCTTGAGCAGAGACTGTGCCATCCCGGAAGCGCCTGCCGATTGGAGACGAGCCCGCCGCGCCGCGCCGGCATTTGCCCGCCGCTGGTGCGCGCGCACAGCGATGTAGGGATTCTTTGGTGCACGAGCCGGTCAGCGCGCCATGAGGCTGCATCACTTATGATGGAGCGCAAATTTATCGGCGCCGCCAGAAGCGCCAACCCACAGGGAGTGCCGGATGTTCCGCCTGTTTCGCATCAGCGGCTTTGCTGCCTTCATTGCGATGATGTTTCTCAATGCCTTTGTCGATCTGGGGCACAAGATAGTCATCCAGAACACGGTGTTCCGGACTTTTGACGGCGCCACCCAGGTCACCCTCACCGCCGTTCTCAACGGCCTTATCCTCCTGCCGTTTGTGCTCCTGTTCACGGCCTCCGGCTACTGCGCGGACCGCTATGCCAAACCGCGCGTGATGCGCACGGCGGCCGGCGTGGCGGTCATCCTGACGCTGCTCATCACGGCGTTTTATGCGCTGGGCTGGTTCTGGGCCGCCTTCGGCATCACCCTGCTGCTGGGCGTGCAGGCGGCCATTTACTCGCCGGCCAAATACGGCTTTATCAAGGAACTGGTGGGTCCCACCCAGCTCACGAGTGCCAACGGGCTGGTGCAGGCGGTCTCGACGATCGCCATCCTGGCCGGCATCTTCGTGTTCTCTATCCTGTTTGAAATGCATCTCGCGGGCAGCACGGCGACCACGCCGGAAGCGGTGCTATCGGAACTCACCACTCTCGGCTACGGGCTGGTGCTGTGCTCGCTGGTGGAATTCGGGCTGGCCTTTACCCTCCCCGCCACGCCGGCGGCCAATCCCGGCCTGCGCCTCGAGGCCGCCCACTACTGGCGCGCGGGCTATCTGCGCGACAACCTGCGCAGCCTTGGCCGCCAACCCACCGTCTTGATGTCGATTGCGGGCCTCGCCGTGTTCTGGGCGATCGCGCAGGTGGTGGTGGCGGTGTACCCCGAGTTCGCCAAAAGCACACTGGGCTTGCACAACACGGTGGTGGTGCAGGGCTTACTGGCCTGCTCCGGCATCGGGGTGGTGCTGGGCGCGCTGCTGGCCGGCGCGTCGTCGCGCGACCACATTGAGCTCGGGCTGGTGCCGATCGGCGCGGCCGGGGTTGCCGCCTCCTTGCTGATGATCCCCTTGCTGCCGAGCACCGGCTTGCAGGTCGCGGCCTTCATCGCGTTTGGCACCTTTGGCGGGCTGTTTGCGATTCCGCTGA
>Ga0114967_10003171_pt1 | contig 13563 bp, 10 predicted proteins | sample M_130628_MF_Meta_FD_92639 | JGI IMG/M metagenome (GOLD analysis project Ga0114967, IMG submission 92639) | Freshwater microbial communities from Lake Montjoie, Canada to study carbon cycling - M_130628_MF_MetaG | ecosystem: Environmental > Aquatic > Freshwater > Lake | place: Lake Montjoie... | reverse complement strand
TCACATCGAATTCCAGATCCTCGGGGACAAGCGCGGAAAGATTATTCACGTCGGAGAACGCGACTGCTCGATTCAACGTCGCCACCAAAAACTCCTTGAAGAATCCCCCTCTCCCCTTCTCGACAACGATCTACGCAAACGGATGGGAAAAGCCGCCATTAAGCTCGCTGAAGCCGTTCATTACGAAAACGCAGGCACCATGGAGTTCCTCGTCGACAATGCAGGCCACTTCTACTTCCTCGAAATGAACACCCGTATCCAAGTTGAACATCCAGTGACTGAGGAGGTCTACGGAGTCGACCTGGTAAAAGAGCAGATTAAAATCGCCGCAGGAGAGCGGCTCGGCTCCGAATTCGACAACCTCCGCCCTCTTCGCCATGCCATTGAGTTCCGCATCAATGCAGAGGACCCCTCGAACGACTTCCGCCCCTGCCCCGGCACGGTCAACCTTTACTATCCCCCGGGCGGCATCGGCATTCGGATGGATTCTCACATCTACGGCGGCTACTCCATTCCGCCGTTCTATGATTCGATGATCGGGAAACTGATCGCCGTGGGACCGGACCGCGCCACTGCCGTAGCCCGCATGCAACGCGCTCTCGATGAAACAATCATCCGCGGGGTTAAAACAACCATTCCTATGGGCCAACGGATCGTGCGCGATCAGGACTTCCGCCGCGGAAAATACTCCACTCACTTCTTAGAACGGTTTTTCGAGCGTAAAGTCGAAACTCCTTCTTGATCCATGGCTCCGGCTCTGGATCCTGCCCACGCCCGCTCCGCCTTAGATCAAGCCCGCCTCTACGCCATTCTCGACGCATCCTACTCCCCTCCCTCGAATTGGCTGACTCTTGCGACCCAACTCGCTGAAGGTGGCGCGGGAATTTTTCAACTCCGCGCAAAAAATCTCACAAAAGATGAAATACTCGCCTCTGCAAAAATCCTCGCCCCTCTCCTTGCCCAGCGAGGTCTCCCCCTCATTCTCAACGATCACCCCGACCTGGTCGCACCCTCAGGCGCGGCAGGTTGCCACCTCGGTCAAGACGACCTCGGAATCCCGGAAGCTCGTCGCCTTCTCGGATCTGCCTCCCTTCTTGGACTCTCGACTCACTCCCCCTGTCAGGCCGAAGCCGGACAAGCCCTTGGCGCCGACTACCTCGGCTTTGGTCCTCTTTACGCCACCGGAACCAAACCGGATTACAATCCCATCGGCCCATCGAAAATTCGTGAAATCGCAAGCCTCGTCACCATCCCCTTTTTCTGTATCGGCGGACTGAACCCCGACCGCGTCACCGAAGCTACTTCGTTTGGGGCGACTCGGGTCTGCGTCGTCAGTCATCTGCTTCTTGCCCCCGATCCGGCAAATGCCGCCCGCGAAATTCTTTCCCGACTTGGCACCAAGCCCGCATTCAAGGATGCTCAAAAGTCATGAGCGTACTCGTCGTTGGATCGGTCGGCATCGACCGGATTGAAACCACTCAGGAAGACCGTTCCGATCTTCTGGGTGGCTCCGCCTCTTTTGCCGGTCTGGCCGCCAGTTTCCATGCTCCAGTCAGTCTGATCGGCATCGTCGGCAACGACTTCCCCGCCCATCACCGGGCCGTCTGGGAAAAACGAAAAATCGATCTTTCCGGACTTCAAGTCGCTCAGGGGAAAACCTTCCGTTGGCACGGACGCTACGAAGAGAACATGAACAATCGGCACACCCTTTCCACCGAACTGAATGTCTTTGCCGATTTCAAACCCCAACTTCCGCACGCGCAGAAGAAACTCCCATTTGTTCTCTTGGGCAATATCGCCCCCGACCTCCAGCATCTGGTTCTCGACCAAATGGAAAAACCGAAATTCACGGTGGCCGACACGATGAACCTCTGGATTGATATCGCCCGTCCTCGCCTCCTCGAGCTCCTCCCGCGGATCGACATGCTAATCCTGAATGATTCCGAGGCCGCCCTTCTCACAGGCGAATCGAATCTTCTCCGCGCTTCCCGCTGGCTCCGTGAACGGGGCCCCCGCTACGTGGCCATCAAAAAAGGGGAGCACGGCTGTTTTCTATCGGGAAAAGAGGGGGCCTTTGCGGCCCCCGCCATTCCCCTCGAGAAAGTCCTCGATCCCACTGGTGCAGGAGACACGTTTGCCGGCGGCTTAACCGGATACCTCGCCGGCCAAAAAGAAATCACTCTCTCGACGTTGGCCCACGGAGTTCTTGAGGGCACTCTCCTCGCCTCCTTCGCCGTAGAGGATTTTAGCCTCAACCGGCTCGCCTCCCTTTCCCTAAAAGATCTCGAAACCCGTCGAAAAGAACTTTCCCGCCTGATCAATCCCCACCCCTGATTTCGTGCTACTCTTCGGACAATGGAAGCCACCGAAGAAATCGCGTTAGTTCTTTTGCTCCTCATCACCATCGGGTCGGTCGCCATCACTCTCGCCCTTTCCGTTCTCCACCCCCGCTATAGGGAGCTCCGCCCTCGTCTGGCTCTTTCGACAAAAATGTTCGGGGTTCCTCTCGCTACGTATGGACTTCTTCGCTGGCTGACCTCCCTTCCCCTCGCCCGTTTCGACTTTTTTCTCCTAGCCCTTCTTCTGATCTATGCCTTGGAGTTTCTCTTCTTTTTCACTGTCATGCGGCATCCACCCCGTGGCCCCCGTTAAGCCTCAACCTCTTGCGATTTCCGATCCCGGGTGTAAAGGGAAGTCACGTACCGAAGAAAATTTACCCCCAGACTTGCCCCCATACATATTCTGAACCATACTAGAGCCTTGTCCTCGTCCATCTCTCACGCTCACGCAACGACTCCCCTCACCAAACTCATCCTTTTGGCTCTGGTTTGGCTGCCTATTTTTGGAATCGTCTCCGCCATTTTCCTTCTATGGAACTCGTACGTGACTTGGGTCGATCTTGCCCTTCTTCTCACCTTTTTCACCCTGTGTGTCTACGGAATCACCCTCGGCTACCATCGGATGCTCACCCACAAAAGCTTTCAGGCTCACCCTTGGTTGAAAACCTTCCTTCTCATTTGCGGCTCGATGGCCATGCAGGGTCCCGCCCTTCACTGGGCCGCCACCCACGTCCAACACCACGCCAATTCGGACGAGGAAGAAGATCCGCATAGCCCCCTCAAAAGCCTGTGGCACGCCCACGCGGGATGGATTCTCGACAATTTCAAACCCGACATCCAACGCTACGCTCCTGCACTTCTCAAAGACCCGATCATTGTTGCCATCAACAACACTTGGTGGCTCTGGGTATTTACCGGTCTCCTCATCCCTGCCGCCATTGGTGGGCTGACCGCTGGTTACTTCGGGCAATCGGTCCTCCTTGGCTCATTCGGGGGTCTGGTCTGGGGCGGATTCGTTCGCCTCTTCCTGAATCAGCACATCACCTGGTCGGTCAACTCAATCTGTCACACCTTCGGGAAACGCTCCTTTGAAACGACCGATGCCAGCCGAAATAACTGGCTCTTCGGTCTACTCGCTATGGGCGAGGGCTGGCACAATAATCACCACGCCTTCCCACGCTCCGCCCGCCACGGGATGCACTGGACTCAGCCTGATTCTTCGGCCTGGTTGATTTGGATTTTTGAAAAACTTGGACTCGTGAAGGATGTCGTTCTCATCTCTCAGCATCGGATCAAAGCCCGCCTAGCGTCCCAGCCCGATCCCGAGGCCGAATCGATCATTCTTCCCGTCCCCGCTGAACAGCGGGATTAGTCACCTTTCCAAGTTCCGGATATAAGGTTCCCCCTGATCTCCCAGAGAGAGAACCTCGCATTTTTGAGTCTAAAACTCAGCTCAATCTAAGAAATTCTACCGACCCCATAAGACGGATTAGAATCACGCCTTTCTTAAGGTTGGGTAAGCCGTAGAATCAGAAACTTCCTCACCTCCCCTTGGGCTTTCGGAACGGATGCCGTCCTTACTTCATAATTTCCATAGTCCACCGACGTTTCCGTAACACCGTAAGAACTCCAATTGCCAGTTGCAAGATCGGTGGTCCATTCAACAGCTCCAACGACTCCTGTAATTTCTTTGCTCTTTCGATACGACAACGATAGGAAATTGCTATTTCCATCTCCGTAAACCGAAACAAGGCTCCCATTGTTCCGAACTTGGGGGTCGAGTCCCATGAAATATTCCATCAGATTCTTCACTCCATCGCCGTCCGAATCCTCATCCACATCCACCCCCGATAGGTTGTAGCTGGTCAACCACTCCTGATATGTGGGGGATAAGATCTGGATATTCAAAGTGAGCGGAGTCCCCAAACCGAGCGAGTTTCTTGCACTGATCGTCGATGCATAGGAACCAAGGGCTGTTGGCGTCCCTGAAATCAGACCGGTTGAAGAACAAGTCAGCCCTGGAGGTAGCCCGCTTGCGGTAAATGAAGAGGGATTGTCAGAGGCAGTTACCTGATACTGAAACGAGATCCTCAGTTTTCCTGTTAATACCGAAAGAGAGTTGACGACAGGGGTGCGGGACTCATTCAATATCGTTAGGGTAATCGGTGTCGACGTCCTCACCGCCCCTTCACTATCCGTAGCTTTTGCCGTGATGACATACCCTCCGCTTCCGGAAGGAGTCCATGAAACCGAGTAAGGAGCACTGGTATCCTCCGCGAACTTAGTTCCACCGGCAAAGAATTCCACCTTACTAACAACACCCGTACCCCCTCCATAGGCCAAGTCGCTTGCATCTGCAGAAACCGTAACGATGGAACCCTTCGCAAAAGAGGCGCCGTCCGCTGGGGAAGTCACGGAGACGGAAGGGGACGGATTGACCGGTGTTCCTTCTCCCCCCGTGATAATCAAGGAATAGGCCTGACTAACTCCACGGCTTAGCGTTCCATCTAAAGCAACTGTAATCGTGTATGTCCCAGCAATCGGAGATTCCAAATAAACCTGCTCCACGTTGTCCACGTTGTTCTTACCACGGATTGCAGGTAGCGACATCGAGGCTGGGGTCCAAGTTCCGACGAATGGCATCACATATGGCAAATTTGTGGTTTTGTTGGGTGAAATGATTTTTAAGTCAAGATTCTGCACAAGATTGGGATTTCGACTGTCCGTCATGGTCTGCGTTGAGCCTGCTGGATCGGTCCAAGCCAAAGTTGCACGTATCGGACTCACCCCGTCCCAAACAAACGTATAATTATTTGTATACGTTTTGACCCCAGACGTCGTTCGGGACAATGTTCCTTCGATCAGCTTCGGCCGACTCAGATCAGCCTTATGTGACAGAATTACATCTGCTGCAGCTTTTACATTAATCAGGCCCCACCCGTACTGATAATCGGGACCAGCATTTCCCAAATCATCCGCCGTATGGATCATCAATGCCTTCAGGGTACTCGCACGCATGAGTTGCCCGGAAAATTCCCGGGCATAGAGCTGGGCAAGCAAAGCCGCCGATCCCATGGCTGATGGAGTGGCCTGACTGGTCCCCGAATAGGAAGTGTAGGATGTGTCCCCACTTGAACTACATGAGTAAACATCCCATCCGTTGGCCACTACGTCCGGCTTGATTCGACCATCATCACACGGTCCCCAACTCGAAAAGGAGGTCATGGCTGCGTTACTGAGGGAACGCAGAGAATCTGATACCGCATCTTGGACCGCACCTACGGTCATAACGTTTTTAGATAGGGCATCATAAGTGATGCTTTGATACCCGCCCAAACTAGTCAGTGCGACTTGGCTTCCTGACGCGACCCGACTATTGCCCGCTGCCCAAAAGATTAAGTAATAAGGCAGACTATTTGCAAGCGCATCTGTGTTCCTCGGTTCGATATTATAAACCCCCATTTCGTTGACCGTTGCATCGTATCCATACGAATGATTGGAAAGCGGAATTTTGGAACTATCGGTAGCTAAGACAGCCCCAGCTTGGGTCATTTCTGTATAGTCAGAGTTCCAATCGTAAGAGTTGAGATTCACCTTAGGTGCCATTCCTTTTGCGTTTGCATTGATCCCCGTTGCTCCAACTACCCCTCCTACGTGCGTCGCATGGTCACTATCGAGTGTGCTCGTTGTGGAATCCATTACAGTAACGCGACCCGTAAGCTCTTGGTGGGTAGATCTGACTCTTGCTTCATCCCAAATTCCGACCCGGATTCCCGTTCCATCCAAATTATAGGGGGCTGGAATCAGTAAATTCGCCCCGTTGGAAATCGCGGCGTTGACATTCAGAGTTTTTCGATAAATCGGCTCATCTCCCCGAAAGTCGTAGATCTCGGCCACATTTTCGCCTGGTCGATCGATTCGTAAGGGGACATTCAACTTCTTGGCTTTGGCCAAAACGGCAACACGTTGCCGCTCCTCCAAAGCCTGCATTTCGGCCACGACCTGAGAACGAACAGCAGGAATGCTCAAATCTTTACCCTCAAGTATTTTGGGGATTGCCCCTTCCGCAGCAACGCTCTCTCGAAGAGTCGGAGAAATTACTTTTCCTTGGTCCAAAACATTCGGACCCTGGGTTTTTTTTGATCCGGAACCTCCAGAACTCGACTGTCCTTTCGTTTGTACATCTCGATTCGAGACATATTTCTTGGAAGGCAGTAAACCCTGTGGCTTTTTCGATTCCACAGAGGAAGCGTTGGAATCCGAAAATGTCGAACTTGAATCACCTACAATTCCGTACTTCTCAGATTCGGAAGTTTGCCCGACCTGAACTGCTTCCTTATCCAAGGAATCAGAGAGACCCTTTCTTTCAGTCAGTACCGATGAAGAAAAATGAAAAAGAAAAGCGACCGCCAAGAGGGCGATCAAAATACCAACGACCGCAAATCTTAAATATCTATTCATGAATTACTTGAGAGTTTGACCTACCCCAAGCCTATTGATTTTAATTTTAGTCCTAAATTCCATTTTCGCTAGGTAGAATTTTAGACACTCCAAGGGTGAAAAAGTTCAACACATATTTAAGTGTATACAACTAATAATGAATGACTTGTGAAATAGTGTATTGATATTCTGATTTCAGTCAAAAATCGGCTCTATTTGTGGCTGTTTTTCGGATAAAAAGAAAATGTAACCCTTTCAGGAACTATCATGAACTCGAAGGAAACTAATACTCCGCTTTTCGAAGGGACCTCCCGACTCTGGAAATTCTGGGATTGGTTGATCGTTTTGGTGGCGGTGTTCCGAAGCGTGGAAGTGCCAGCCATCGTGGCCCTCAAATTTTTTCAATCAGCTCCCCTTTTGGTACTCACTATCAATCTCACGACCTCCCTCCTTTTGCTATTCGATATTCTACTCCGTTTCCAACGCCCCGTTTCCACTGCCCGCGGCACCCTGTACGGAAAACAGGCCCGCCTGCATTATTTAAAAACCTACTTTTTCTTGGATCTAATCGGTTCCCTGCCATGGGGTCTCATCGGTAATCACCTTCTTCCCGAAGGAATCTGGTCCGAGCCTATTTCCTTCCTTTGCCTCTTCCGGTTGGCCCGCGTCGTTGTCTTCAGCCAAGATTTTGTCCGTACTCCCTCCCGATTCTTTATTGCCCGACGTCTCACCGTCTTCCTTCTTTGGATCGCTCTAGTCATTCACCTTCTCGCCTGTGGCTGGATCGCCGTGGATGGGGTGACTCACGGTCTCACCGCCGGCCATACCTACATCCGAGCTCTCTACTGGTCGGTCACCACCGTTTCGACAACAGGATTTGGCGATATCACCCCTAAAACAGAACCCCAAATGATTTATACCATGCTGGCCATGATTCTCGGCGCAGGTCTCTACGCCACCGTCGTGGCCAACGTGGCTTCGCTCATCTCACGCTCCGACAGTGCTCGGGCCGCTTTTGATTCGAAAATCGAACGCTTGAACACCCTCATGAAATACAAAAACATGCCCGACTCACTGCAGAAACAGATCCTCGGATATCATGAATACCTCTGGCAGACCGGATTAGGCCACGATCATGAAGACCTGCTTGGAGATCTGTCCCCTGGGCTGCGCCGGTCGGTCGGTCTTTTCCTCAACCGGCATATCTTGGAGCAAATCCCAATGCTTCGTGGGGCAGAAACTGCCGTTCTCCACCGATTGATCAGTGGACTAACCTCCGTCGTCTATACTCCAGGAGACACCATCATTCACCACGGCGAACCCGGTTCGACTATGTACCTCATCAACCGTGGCGAAGTCGAAGTCGTCGACCCGAAGCAAGGCGTAGTGGCCACTTTGGGGGAGGGTGAATATTTCGGAGAACTGGCCCTGCTCGATCCCAATCGCCCCCGCCTGGCAGATGTTCGCGCAAAAACCTTTTGTGCCCTCTCCCTGATCGACCGGGAAACCTTCTCCCTCGTTTTGGAACAGTTTCCGGACTTTGCTACCCATGTTCGCAAAGTGGCCGCGACCCGGATTGCCGAATCCGAGCTCCGCGCCGGTCAAGTTTAGCCCCTCGGAGCCGATTCCTTCCTTCTTTCGCCTCCCTTTGTTCCCAGTTAGGATCTCCCCCCTATGCCCGCGGTCTCCCATCTCACCATCTACGACACCACTCTACGCGACGGTGCCCAAGCGGAAGGGGTCCACTTTTCCCTTTCCGACAAACTTCGCTTGGCCGAACGACTCGCTTCCTACGGGCTCCAATATGTGGAAGGCGGTTGGCCCGGCTCGAACGACAAAGATCGCGATTTCTTTGCCGAAGCCGGAAAACTCTCATGGGGTTCCTGCAAACTCGCCGCCTTCGGCTCAACCCGCCGGCCCGACATCGACGCATCCGCCGATTCCCAACTCCGACTCCTACTCGAGGCCGAAACCCCAGTGGTCACCATCTTCGGAAAAAGCTGGCTCCTTCACGTCGAAAAAGTCCTCCGTACAACCCCCACGGAAAACCTCCGTATGATCGCCGACTCCGTTGCCCTTCTTAAAAAAGAGAGCCGTGAGGTCATCTACGATGCAGAACACTTCTTTGACGGTTTCACCGCCGACAACGAATACGCCCTCCGCACTTTGGAAGCTGCCGCCGAAGCAGGAGCCGATTACATCGTCCTCTGCGACACAAACGGAGGCCGCCTTCCCTCCGAAATCGCCACTATGGTCCGAACCGTTCGGACCCGCTTCCCAAAAATCAAGGTTGGCATCCATACCCACAACGATTGCGGACTCGGCGTTGCCAACGCTATCGCCGCAGTGGAAGAGGGGGCGTTACAAGTCCAAGGGACGATGAACGGGTACGGAGAGCGCACGGGTAATTGCAACCTCACCACCCTTCTTCCCCTGCTCGAACTCAAACTAGGAAAGAAAATCCTGCCTGAGGGAAATCTCCGACAACTTTCCGAACTTTCCGCTTTTGTCGACGAACTGGCCAACCTGCATCACGATCCCCGAGCCCCCTTTGTTGGCCGTACCGCCTTCGCCCACAAAGGCGGCATGCACGTCAACGCCGTGAACAAGATTGCCTCCAGTTTTGAGCACATCGATCCCGCCAGCGTGGGGAATCACCAACGAATTCTTGTCGGCGAACTTTCCGGCGGAGCCAACGTGATGATGAAGGCCCGCGAGCTTGGCATCGCCGTGGAGGAGAAATCCCCGCAAACCCGCGCCATCCTTGCAAAAATCAAAAAAATGGAAAAAGACGGATACGAATTTGAGGCAGCCGATGCTTCATTCGAACTTCTGGTACGCAGGTCCCTTGAAAAGATCCCTGCCCCTTTTCAGATCGAATCCTACAAAGTGGAGGTGGTCCGGGCCCGTCCCTCGGCCCGTGAAACCAGCCACGCCACGATCTCCGTCCACATCGGAAAAAAGATTCAAAAAACTTCCGCCAAAGGAGACGGCCCTGTGAACGCACTCGATGCTGCACTTCGTAAAGCGCTCCTCCCGGCCTTTCCCTCCCTTCGGAAAATGAAGCTGATCGACTACAAGGTCCGCATTGTCAGCTCCCGCGGGGGAACAGCCGCCCGGATCCGGGTTCTGGTGGAATCAAGCGATGGAACCCGCGAATGGGGCACCGTGGGTGTCTCGAGCAATATTCTCGAGGCAAGCGCACTCGCGCTCACTGATAGCCTTTCCTACTTTCTTTTGCCGCGGGGGACTTAATTTCACTCATCCGTGGGGGTTGAGTCCTCTCGAGTTTTTCGGTAGGTTACGAAACTGCTTTCCGGAGTAGCTCAGCGGTAGAGCGATGCACTGTTAATGCATTGGTCGCTGGTTCGATCCCAGCCTCCGGAGCCACTTTTTCTCCGCCCCCTGTCCCAAGACGGTTTCAATCTGCACCCGGCCAGGGTCGAACTGGCAACCTTCGGCTTCGGAGGCCGACACTCTATCCAGTTGAGCTACGGGTGCTTCTGGAGGGGAAAGCCTAATCCCACCGCCCGATCGGTTCAAGACTCACCCTGTGCCGGACCCGAACTAGCTTTTCCATTAACAAAGTACGCTTTTTTCTCCGGCTCCCCGTTTTCTTTCCATTCCACCCACCAACCATTTGGCACTCCTTTTTTGTAATTCGTCTCCTGCCTTTTTTTTCCACTCTCCCACCATACAACGAATGTTCCACTCCTCTCCCCTTGGTCATAATTGCCCACCCCTTTCCGCTGTCCGCTGGCATACCACGTTTCGACCTGCCCATGCCGCTTCCCAACCCGCCAAGAGGTTCGCCTCTCCATTTTTCCATTCGGATACCACTCGGTCGCAGGTCCATCCGCAACCCCTTCCCGAAACCGTGTCTCCTTGATCATCTGCCCGTCCTTATTCCAAAGCCGTGCTCGCCCCTCCCGCACCCCTTTTTCAAAGTAGGCCTCTCCTTCCATCTGCCCATTCGAAAACCAGCTCCGATACGCCCCGTGCATTCGGCCCTGCCAAAACTCCGCTTCTGTTTTTTTACCCCCCACCTGGGTAACCGCCGTTCCTGTAAATGCCTCCGTTTCTCCCTGCCGATAAAAAAGATCCCCCTTGCCCCGCAACTCGGAAGCTGGAATCGACTCGCCCGAACGCCCCATTCCTAAGGCAACTAAACCAATTAGAACACAACCGGCCCAAAATATTTTAGGGCTCAACGGGCCCCGCATACCAATCCCTACCCCCGATCCCTCTCTTGTTCGGGATTTCATAGAACGTTCGCCATGACTAGAGCGCTGACCAGACCTCTGTTTCGATTTCTTTTGATTCATTCCTATGATGAAATTTTCACAAATTTACCCAGTTCCCAATGTTCCGAACCTCGCTTCCCACAGGACGATGGCAAGCCCTACCAGCCTTTCCCCGTTTGCCGATCGGCTCCTTTTTCGGCATTCTGATTTCCGTGCCCCAAGTCGCCCATACGCATACCCCAGCCCGAACCCGCCCCTTCCCAAAAGAGATCAACCGAATCCTTCGCTTTGGCCTCGTCGGTGGGGCAGGAACCCTTCTCAATGCCTTTCTCATGTGGGGACTTCTCTCCCTAGGAAATATTTTTCTTGGGTTAGATCCAGGCGGTCATCGGGTTGCCACGGGAGCTGCCTTCCTAGCTTGGATTATCTGCTGCGGGACGAACTTCCTCCTGAACGCCGCATGGACTTTCCATGCTTGGCCTCCATCGTGGAGACAGGCCAAAAACTACTATCTCTCCGCCGCCCTCGCTTTCCTGTTTCAGATTTTTCTTCTCAATCTTCTCCTTCTCCTCCTCGAAACCGATCGACCCATTGAGACGGCTGTCCTCAATGCCGTCGCCGTAGCTACCGGTTCGCTCCTCAATTACCTCTTCGCCTCTTTGTGGGTTTTTCGCCGATGAAATTCTCTCAACCCTCTGCCGACTTCTATGCCCCGGGCGGCAAAGATCCTTTGGCCGGACTCTCCTCCACCACCCATCTCGGAATTGGTGCCCATGCCGATGACCTCGAAATTCTCGCTTTTCCGGGAATCGCCACCTGTTTCCAACATCCCAAAAATCGTTTTTCTGGAATCGTGGTCACCGATGGTGCTGGAGCTCCACGCTCCGGTCCGTTCGCCCAAACCTCAGATGCCGACTTGATTCAAATCCGCCGTACCGAACAACGACAAGCTGCCGATCTCGGGCGATACGCCTCCGTCGTCCAACTAGCTCACCCCAGCTCGAGCGTCCGCCAAACCGATCGATCCGCCGTAATTGCTGATCTTGTCCAGATCCTCGAAGTCGCCCGACCTCAGACTCTTTATCTGCACAACCCTGCCGACCGACATGAAACTCACATCGCCGTTCTTCTCGCCTGTCTCGAGGCATTACAACAACTACCCGCCTCATCTCGACCCAAGGAAATCTATGGTTGCGAAGTATGGGGAGATCTCGACTGGGTTCCCTCTTCCCACGTCGTCCGGCTTCCATGCTCCGCACCCGAGAACCTCGGGACCTCCCTTCTGAACTGCTTTCAATCCCAAGTCGAAGGTGGAAAACGCTACGACCGAGCTGCATTGGGTCGAAGATATGCCCAAGCCACATTCGGAAATCCGACTCAACCCGATTCGGAACAGGAGGTTGTCCTTGCCTTCGATCTTCGCCCCCTCCTTGAAACCAATCTTTCCCTCCATAATTTTGTCGGCTCTGCCCTCGACCTTTTTCGCACCCAAACTCTTACCCGCATCGAAAAGTTGGCCCCAAAGAAATGAGCCACCTTCGAGCATCGGTCACCGAGTCGACCCGCCGACTTCTCGGTTTCCTTGAACGCACCCAAGTCACCGACGGCAGTTGGTCGGTCCCCTACACAGGCCCCAACTTTCTCCTCCCGCTTTACGTCATCACTACCTACCTAACGCAACGCCCCGTGTTGGATGCTGAGCGTACGAAGTTCGTCGCCGGGCTCCTTCGCCCCCAACTCCAGGACGGATCGATCGGACTTCATGAGGAGTCGGTTCGCGGAGCTGTCTTCACGAGTGCCATCTCCTATGTAGCACTTCGTCTTTCAGGTGAAAAAACAGATCGTCTGGAATTACGTCGTTTGAGGGAATGGATCCACACCTCTGGAACACCTGTCAAAGCCGCCGCCTGGGGAAAGTTCATTCTTGCGATTCTCAACCTCTACGACTGGTCTGGAGTCACCCCCGTTCCACCGGAACTTTATCTCCTTCCTTCTTGGGTTCCGGTTCAACCGATCAACATTTCTGGCTACGTTCGGATCGTTTACCTCCCGATGGCCTACTTCTACGGTCGCCGATGGCAGGCTCCGCTGAATCCCCTACTCCAAGAACTCAGAAAAGAACTTTTCCCGCAAGGATTCGATCAGATCGACTGGCCCCGCCATCGCGCCGATCTCGCTCCCACCGATCATATCGTTCCGGAAAGCCTCCTCGTGCGACTTGCTATGCCGATCGTACGCAAAATCGAAAAGTTGATTCCTTCGTTTCTACGAAAAAAAGCCCTCCGTCTGACCTACGAACATATCTGTTACGAGGACGAACAGTCGGACTACATCCGGCAAGCCCCTGTCAACGCCTGCTATAATACCTTAGCTCATTTTGTGGAGGGACAGAGCGATCGGGTCGAACGCAGTTGGCGCCAACTCCGCCTCTATCTTTGGCACCACCCTGATCACATCGCCTGCCAAGGTTTCACCTCCTCAAAAGTCTGGGACACCGCGTTCACCCTCCAGGGAATGACTCACCTCAGCCCCGAACTCGC
>Ga0114967_10003170_pt1 | contig 13568 bp, 12 predicted proteins | sample M_130628_MF_Meta_FD_92639 | JGI IMG/M metagenome (GOLD analysis project Ga0114967, IMG submission 92639) | Freshwater microbial communities from Lake Montjoie, Canada to study carbon cycling - M_130628_MF_MetaG | ecosystem: Environmental > Aquatic > Freshwater > Lake | place: Lake Montjoie... | reverse complement strand
TTTAACCCAACTGCTACCAGTCCACCGGTATTGGAGACTAGTGGTCAAGTTAGTTACAAACTGTGTATCATTATAATGCATTCCAGCTTCAAATGCAACCTGCCAACCAGACTCAGTGTACTCAATAATGTCATTGGCAACTGCAACACAGTTGGTCCAGGCCTCAGCATTGCCCATGTCTTCTAAAATTAAATAACGTTGACCCACAACTGCTGACGACAACCCAGCACCAGGGCCACTTATCAATGGATTGACCACGGCATCAATTGGCGCCAGTGTATTTTGTGGAACTGTGTCGGTGTCAACATCAAATAACAAGAAACGATCGTCGGTGGGATCATAACTGATATACCCTACAATTTCAGTGCTGTCCCACTCGTTGCTGAGTCTTACTTGACTGATACCCGGACGTAGTGTACCATACATCTGTAAAATTGCATGCCAGAATTCATTACTGGGTGGTGCTGTTTGCGGTTGGGTGTTATTATTGGAGGGGTTGATCACCGTTGCTTGCTTCAATGCCTGCAATTTATTACCAATCAACAAGGTCTGATATCCGTAGGGAGTAAACAATTGCCGTGTACCCAATAATAAATCACTGTTGGTTATGGCGTTCAATGCATCACCATTTGCATCATAAATTGATGTGACAATTTTTTCAACAACTCCCAATTTCTTGACCTTGGCTGGGCTTGAAATCCAAATTGGCAAAGTAAATCTCATGGTCATGATATCAATGGGATTTTCAGTGCTTTGTGGTATAGTTCTACTGCTCCATGTGGTGGATTCAAGTTCAACCACACTCAGACTGGTCCAATCAAGATAGTTGTCAGTGCTTTGTATCTCTAGTGCAGGATTGAACAATGTGGCAATCTGTTCGAACAACTGCATTTTTTGATTGGTGTTACTTGTCCAGATGTCCAAGTTAATGGTCATTTTGTATGGCACCGGCATCAATCGCTCAATGGTAAAAGCATTTCCTTGAGTTGTTTCGTAAGTTTCTGTTTCGCTGTCGTAGGTTCTTTGCCTAACTTGTGTGTTGCTGACAAAGTAAGGTTCCTGCATTCTTGGACGATCATAATCCATACCAGCAATATAAAAAGTCATGATGGGAGTTGACGGTAGTGCACTTGATGAGTTTTCTTGCATCACTGTGCTGACCTGCCGTGTAGAATCTCCGTAGCGCACTGGCACTCGCAACAAGGTGGGAGCACCGTTAGCATCACGCCCGTACTCTACTGAAAAGTTGCTGAATACTCGTGTAAACTGTAATAGGAAACGGCGTATTTGATCGTCGTAGAAGAATTGTTGCATTTATTAGCGTCCTGGAGGTCTAGGGTTAGGTGGTAAATTCCCACCATCATCGCCGTTGTCAGCACGTGGTTTGAGCAAGTCTGATAAACTCTGACGACTTGGAATGTTGCCCAAGTCCGTGGTAGGCACAGTGTATGTATTGTTGACAAACGAACTGCGCAGAGTTTTGTTAGCAGGACCATTGGTCAAATCAGTGCGCACACTGTCTTCAATTTTCATCCAAGCACCTCCATTAAATCTAAACAATCGATTTGGATAATAATCCAATCGTAATGCATAGTCACCTTCTCGTGGATTATTTGGGAACGCAACACCAGGAGTAACCGGCAATCCGTTGGGCGCAATTCCATCCCCGGTCAAGTACCCCATGGTATAACCATTTGCAATAGGTGTCTGTGCGGCATCTGATGACAAAGGGTTGGTGCCGTCTGCTGTTTGGTCGGTGCTATCGACACTGACACTACTTGAATCAGCGGGCGTGCCATCTGGATTGGTAGGGAAAATATAAAATTTTACAGTGTCGTAACCACTCAGCGGGACTTCAATTTCACTTTGCAATAAAATAGCATCATTGATCTCGTAATCTTTGGGTCTTGTACTACTGCGATCTTCTTCAGTAGGGGGATCAATTGGAGTCCAATAATTGGTATCATTAATGTCGGTACCTGGCGGCACACTGGCAACTGCCTGGTAGTATTGATCGCCATCATTGACTATGCTACCTGGAGGATAAAAGTTGCCGTTGTCCCAAATGTTTTCAGTGGTAAATGGCTTGTTCACAATCTCTTGATACTCTTGTGCATTCACCATCGGTGTGGCCTTGACTCGCCACAAGTGCGGCAACCAAGTTTGGCTGAAGCCTTCGCTGGCAAAGGCAGCGTCTTGGATTACATAGTACCTGGGCAATGCTCTTGGTATTGCGGCGTTAAGTGGGTTTTGATCACGCAAGTTGGGAATTTCCATTACGTCACCGCTCATGAGCTTACGGCCAATGGTGTCAAGCATGTTGTTGTAGTGGAAGGTAATAAACAATGTGTCGTTGTTTAAGAATAATCCAAATTGGCTTAGGTCAAAATCTATATCTTGTGTACGATAAACACCGCGCATTTGATAAACATCTGGATCGTAGGCTCTATCTCGATTTTCTAACAACAGTAAATCTTGGATAAACAACGGATTCACCGAGCTGTAAACGGGTTGGGTTGCATCGTAATTACCACTTTCTACTGAATCTTCGCCCGCAGTTTTAGGACCTAGATATTTGTGGATATAGATGTCAACACCACCAACGGTGTACATTTCGGCTATAGTTCTATCAAAAAACTTATAGTCATTGGTTCTATTAGGGCGGTAAAGGCTTAGGCGTGGCATAACATATATTTATGGACAGGTTGACCAATAATTCCAGAAGTGTTATAATTATGGCTTACCAACAAAGGAGTTTACAATGGAATGTACACATTGCAGAAAATGGCATTTTAAAGGTATTGAGTCATGCTCAACTGCCCCAAAAACTCAGACCCCACAAAAACAAGCTTGACCAGATAAGCTAGATGTGCTATAATTACACAATACACAAATAGGAACCCACATGACAGTAGTAACCAAACCTGTAAAACTTTTGAATCCACGTAGTGCAGACACTAATGTCATGGGTTCGGAACCCACCTGGAAAAATCAGCCCACTGACAATCGTTTTAGTGCTTTGAGTAAGGCATTTAGTTGGTACAATTACTTTTACGGCAAAAAGGATGCCCGTGAAATGATTGTAAACTATCTAGAATTGCATGGTCGTAAAAACGATGTTAGACTGTTGCGTGGTGTGCCTGATTCAGCAATTCGATTGACAACTGGTTGGTTGTGTCGGATGAGCATGGTGGGACTAGAATTAAATGATCACGAGCAACTCAAACTAGATGTCTTACTCAAAGAATTACTAGAAACAAAACAAGTCGAAGTAGCAGAAGCTGAGGTAGTAGATACTACACCACGAATCACCATCCAGGACCGACTGCGTGAAAAAGTAAGCGAGTGTGCCGGCGAACTTGACGGATTGTTTGATGAGTTCCTTGCACAAGGTGCTAAGATGTCGGCTGACTTCAAGCCAATTTCGCTAATTCGTGGACACAATATTGCTCCACAGATGATCAGCAATATTTCAGATATTTGGAAAAAAAGACAGGCCGAGTTTGAAGAAGTAGCCGCTGGCAAAGACTCACAATTGGTAGAAGCATACAATTATCTAACTAAGATTCAATTGCGTAACGTGCTCAAGTTTTGCGAGACTGTGATCAACGACTGTGGAGCCTATGTACAGATTAAAAAGGTTGAACGGAAGCCACGCAAGGCCAAGGCAGTGCCACCCGAGAAACGTGCCGCAAAGTTCAAACACATTGTGGAATTTGCAGAGCTCAAGCTCAAAGGTTTGCCGGCCGCAAGCTTGGTTGAAAAGGCTGAAGCTTGGTTATACGACACCAAAAAGCGCAAGTTGATTCACGTAGTTGCCGATGACTACACTAAGGTGTTCACTATAAAAAGCAACAGCATTATTGGATTTAGTACAGCAGAAACTCTGCAAAAGACAGTGCGCAAACCGGCTGATGTACTCAAAGCCATGCAGGCGGCAGGCAAACCAGCGGCACGTAAAATTTACAAAGATCTAACTACAACAGAAACAGCGTTTAACGGGCGAGGCACTGAGAATTTGCTTGTACTCAAAGCTTGGTAAATAAGGGGGACTGGAGTCCCCCTTATGGCTGACCAAACATTAGACCCGCTAAAAAAGAAACTTATTGAATACGTAGAACTGCAACTAGCAAGTCAAATTATTGACATTGAACTAGACCCGGCACACTACGAAGCCGCTTATCAAAAAACAATAGGCACTTATCGCCAACGTGCGCAGAATGCCTATGAGGAAAGTTACAGTTTTTTGGAACTGCTCAACGATAAAAACGAATATATCTTACCTCAAGAAGTTACCACAGTTAGACAAGTGTTTCGTAGAACAATCGGTATGGGAACTGGAGTTGGCGGGTACGCATTTGACCCGTTTGGAGCAGCCACACTTAATGTGTATCTTTTGAACTTTAATCAAGCAAGTGGTGGCATGGCAACATACGACTTTTATCAACAGTATGTTGAACTAGCGGCTAGAATGTTTGGCGGATATATCAACTATACATTTAACTCAGTGACAAAGAAACTACAGTTAATTCGCGATCCCAAAGGTAGTGGAGAAGTTGTACTGCTTTGGACCTACAATATGAAACCAGAAATTACCTTGTTAAGCGACTTTCAGATCAGCCAATGGATACGAGACTATATGGTGGCCGCTTGTAAGATGATTATTGGTGAAGCCCGTGAAAAGTTTGGAACCATTGCAGGACCACAAGGTGGAGGCACTCTCAACGGCGCCGCAATGAAGAGCGAGGCTCAGACTCAAATGGACAAGAGCATCGAAGAGCTTAAATTGTATGTTGATGGAAGCCAGCCCTTAACATTAGTAATTGGATAATGACAACATTAGTAGTAGGTTGTAGTTTTATAGAAAAACTTGACAACAAAAATCCACATGATCGTGTTAATCGTGTTACAGACAACTTTGTTATACGTGCAAAATCAGGTTCAGGTAATCAATGCATGGCTGCACGAGTAATACACGAATGCAGTCAACAACAATTTGATCATGTAGTGGTAATTTGGTCAGGTGTGAATAGATTAGACTTCCCCATTGGCCAACCATTGCACCGACTGCAACCCAAAAATAGTGATGGTGAATTCAAGTTTGAATATTTTACTGATCTAGGTGATGTAGTGTACTATCACAGTGGTGGTTGGAGGTTAAGCGGTACCAGCGATGCCTGCCCCAAATTTTTTAGAGACTTTTTTGACAATCAGTATCGTTCGGCTACATCACGATACCTAACTGATCTCACACTACAGTCAGTGATTCAGACTCAGCATTTCCTAGAATCCAACCATATTCCCTATCATATGTCCTTCATTTACGACATTGATGCTGACTATTCCAAAGATAAGTGGGAACCGGGTTGTGGACAACTTGACAGATCTAGCCCACTTAACTCGTTAGTAAACTGGAACAACTGTCCAACAACCTCTACATTGTTTGAGTACGCCAAAACAACTAACCAACTGTCTAGCGATGAGTTTCACCCCACGTTTGATTGCATGGTAGAATGGTTTAACCAAGAGCTGGGCATTGACCTAAAAGCTTGATTTCTTTTGTTAACTGTGCTATATTATAGCATGGACTTAATGATTGACATGGAAGGCCTTGCTACAGGCCCAGAAACCTGCATATTAACAATTGCCGCACAAGGGTTTGACCCGTTTGGTGATGGCTATTATTCTGACCGTTGTTACTATGCTCGCATTGACTTAGAAAGTCAGCCTGATCGTAAAATTGAGCAAGGCACAATTGAGTGGTGGGCCACACAAAAAGAAGCTCAAGAAGAAGCATTTGCTGAGGACAATCGTATCCCGCTAGATCAAGCATTGGATGAACTTGGCAAACTTATTTGGAGATCCAAACGTGTTTGGGCACAAGGTCCTACATATGACATGACTATCTTAGAGCATGCTTACAAGAGTTATAATAAATTGATTCCCTGGCAATACTACTCAGTTAGAGACAGTAGAACCGTGTTCAGTTTATGGCCAGGCCTGGAAAAGCCACCCACAAGCCATCATGCGCTTGAAGATTGTCGTCGACAAATTGGCTTGTTACAAGATACCCTTAGATACTTAAATGTAAAGGAATTGGCATGATCATTGGGATATGTGGATTTATTGGAAGCGGCAAAGATACCATAGCCGATTACTTGGTTAACATTCATCAATACCGTAGAGAAAGTTTTGCAAATAGTCTCAAGGACGCAGTGTCTCAGGTATTTGGATGGGACAGAACCATGATGGAAGGGCGCACTAAACAAGCCCGTGAATGGCGCGAGCAAGTAGATCCATGGTGGGCAGAACGTTTAGACATGCCTAACTTAACTCCTAGATTAATGTTGCAGTTATGGGGAACAGAAGTGTGCCGAAACGGGTTCCATGATGATATATGGATTGCCGCATTGGAAAACAAACTTCGTAACAGCAAAGACAATGTTGCCATTAGTGATTGTCGTTTTCCAAATGAAATTAAAGCTATCAAAGAAGCTGGTGGCAAAGTAATTTGGGTACAGCGTGGAGAGTTACCAAGTTGGCACATCATGGCCGGAAAAGCAAATCTTGGCGATGCATTTGCCAAAGAAAAAATCAAACACCTAGGAGTTCATGCCAGCGAAACAGCTTGGATTGGTACTGATTTTGATCATATATTGGACAATAATGGGACCATGGACCAACTTTATAAACAACTCAATAGTCTGCTTCAAGATCTCCAGGTTTCCACGGCAGATCACTGCGACTAATTTCAGCCGCACAATTTAGACACACTGTCTTTAGATTGCGCAAGTCAGCATTGTTTAAGTTGCCATCAACATGATACACCATTAACTGAGCAAAAATTCGACCCTTAAACCCACAGCGGTCGCACTCTTTTTTTCTCTTATATCCTGCACTCTTCCATCTTGGAACAGGAGCAGGAATTTTTTTGTCTCGACGAATACATGTGGTACATCTGGATCTATAGTATCTTTTACCATTGTGGTAACCGTTAACGGCCGCAAAATTCTTACTGCAAGCTTGACATAGTGGTCTCATACCAGTATTTAGCATAGCGAACCTTAATTAAGGCTATGCAACCAGGCATGTTTTTGCAATCTTCAATAAATATCAGTAACATTTTGAAGGATGCAATTATGGCACTAGTATCTCCTGGAGTTGAAGTAACGGTTATCGACGAATCAAACTATATTCCGTCTGCAACAAACTCTGTCCCTTATATCTTAATCGCCACGGCGCAAAACAAGATTTCCGGCACCGGCGTCGGAGTAGCCCCTGGCACACTAGCTGTAAATGCTGGCAAGGTTTATTTAGTAACCAGTCAACGAGACCTGGCTGCTACCTTTGGAAATCCGTTCTTTTACAAGACTTCTGCTGGTACACCTATTAACGGCTACGAACTCAACGAATATGGTTTATTGGCTGCGTTCTCTGTGTTAGGTATTAGCAATCGTGCTTATATTCAACGAGCAGATATTGACTTGGCAGCACTAACAGCAAGTTTAGTTAGACCAACTGGCGCACCCAACAATGGTGACTACTGGTTAGACACTGCTGACACTAGCTGGGGTATCTTCCAGTGGAACGCTACCACTGGTGCATTTACTCCACAAACTCCGATCGTAATTACATCATCAACACAAGTTACTGGCGGTGTGCCAAATGCTGATGTTGGTAGTATTGGTAACTATGCAGTTGTAGCCACAAATTCTAACAATCCAGTTTATTACAAAAATAGCGAAAACGATTGGGTGTTAGTTGGTAGTGATGCCTGGAAAACCAGTTGGCCCACCATACAGGGTACTGAATCAGTTACTAGTACATTGACTGTTGGAAATACAATGATGATTAACGGTACCACAGTTACAGTTCCGGCTAGTCCAAACAACACAGTTGGTGGTCTAAGCACTGCCATCAATAATGCTAGTATTGCCGGCGTCACAGCCGATGTTGATTCAAGCAGCCGCTTGGTGATCTATGCAGACAGCGAAGCTGAAAGTGACGATTCGTCTGGTGATGGTGGTATTGTCAACATTGATGCTAGCAGTACAGCTGGATTGCTTACAGCACTGGGTATTCCTGCAATCACCTATCATACACCAGCCTTACAACAAAGTCCTAACTATACTAATCCACGTTGGAGAAGCACAGACACTGATCCCCGTCCAACTGGATCTATTTGGAACATGTTGACCAATGTCAATGGTGGTGCCAACATTGTTGTTAAACAATATAGTGCAACACTTGGTGCATTTGTAACACAGAGCACTCCAATTTATGAAAATGACCAAAGTGCAAACAAAGCACTTGACCCAGCTGGTGGTGGAAAAAACATTCCAGCCGGTACATTGTATATAGAGTATAATACTGAGCCAGAACTAAATCAGCTAGATGGCTATAATAACACACAAACTTTAAAAGTTTATGAGCGTTTTGTAAGCGGACCAACTACAATTACTGGTGATACAACTGATCCAACATTTACTGTCAGCGATACGTTTACCATTAGTGCTAGTAGTGCTAACAGTAATACATTGACAACTCCTGTAACAGCTACAATTGCTGGCACTGGCACAGCAGCCGATTTTGTTGCCGCAGTTTCTGCCGCAGGTGTTACCAACGTTTCTGCTACAGTAAACAGCGATGGCGCAATTGCATTTACACATGCTCTTGGCGGTGTAATTGTTCTTACTGACACAGGCGGAACTCCGGTTGCTGATGCTGGGTTTAATACAGACATTGAAGGTGTGCGTGATGCCACTGGCACATTAACTGGTGGATTGATTTTGTCTGCTTGGGTGTCATTGGCTACTCAGAATTACACTGCATCTAATACAACTCCAAGCCAGGATCCAGCTGATGGGCGTTACTGGTATTATAGTGCCACTAACCAAGTTGACGTTATGATTCAAAGCGGTACTGCATGGCAAGGTTACAAAAATGTAACAGTTGATTCACGTGGTTACAACTTGACACAAACTAACCCAACTGGACCAATTATTTCTGCAACTGCTCCTACGGTACAAACTGATGGATCAGATCTAGTATTTGGCGATCTATGGGTTGACACCAGTAACCTTGAACTTTATCCAATGTTAAATCGTTGGGAATTGATCAATGGTGTTTCACAATGGGTGGAAATTAATAACACTGATCAAACAACCAGCAATGGTATATTGTTTGCAGATGCACGTTGGGCCACCAATGGTACAACAAACCCAATCACAGATAATATTCCAACTATTACTAGTTTGTTAACAAGTGATTATCTGGATCTTGATGCTCCAGATGCTACGTTGTATCCAGCTGGAACATTGCTGTGGAACACACGTCGTAGCGGCTTTAATGTCAAAACATTCCAAAGCAATTACTTTAACGGTACTACATTTGCAATTGATGGTTATAGCAATGCTACTACCTATGCAGTTGACGATTTAGTGTTGTATGAAGGAACTCCGTACATTGCTATTGCCCCAGGATCAGGCAACTTGCCAACTAACACTAGTTACTGGAGCTTATTGCAAACTAATGCCTGGGTAACAGCATCTGGCAATCGCGCTGATGGAAGCCCGTATATGGGACGCATGTCGCAACGTCAACTGGTTGTGGCCGCAATGAAGAGCGCAATTGACACACAAGACACATTACGTGAAGAACAGAATCAGTTTAACTTAATAGCTACACCTAACTATCCAGAGTTAATCCCCAACATGATTCGTTTGAATAACGAACGTAGTAACACTGCGTTTATTATTGGTGATACTCCTCTACGCTTACCACCTGAAGGTGCAGTAATTGTTGATTGGTCAAATGATGCTGGCGGCCTAGGTTACCCAAGTGGTGATGGATTGACAACAAGCGATTCGTATGTTGGCGTATTCTATCCAAGCTGCCAAACTACTGATTTAACTGGTAGTGTGGTTGTACAACCTCCAAGTCACATGATGTTGCGTACTATTGTGCGTAGTGATGAAGTGGCTTATCCATGGTTAGCACCAGCTGGAGTACGTCGTGGTGTCATTGACAATGCTGAACGCATTGGTTATGTTAACGCCGCAACAGGTGAATTTATAACTATTGCAACTGGCCAAGGTTTGCGCGATGTATTGTACACTAATAAGATTAATCCAATTACCTTTATTCCAGGTGTTGGTATTACTAACTATGGTAACAAGACAGAGAGCTCTACTGCTAGTGCGCTTGATCGCATTAACGTTGCACGTTTGGTTGCGTTTATCCGTGGTCGACTCAACGAAATTGGCAAGACATTTGTGTTTGAACCAAACGATCAAATTACTCGTAATGAGATTACAAACGCCATTGACGGTCTAATGATTGACCTAGTGGCCAAACGCGGTATCTATGATTACTTGATTGTGTGTGATTTAAGTAACAATACACCAGCACGTATTGATCGCAATGAACTATATGTTGATATTGCTATTGAACCTGTTAAGGCTATTGAATTTATCTACATTCCAGTACGTATTAAGAACACTGGCGAATTGGCTGCTGGCCAAATAGCAACATCTGCCACCGCTTGATAACAGATAAATAAACACATATATTAGGAGAACACATATGGCAGTCGCATCACTAACACGTATGACAGTGCCCTTGGCAAGCGATCAAAGCAATCCAAACCAAGGCCTGTTGATGCCGAAACTTAAATATCGCTTTAGAGTGATATTTGAAAACTTTGGGGTTTCTACTCCTAGAACAGAACTGACTAAGCAAGTAATTGATTTTACTCGACCATCAGTAACCTTTGACGAGATACCAATTGAGATCTATAATAGTCGTATGTATCTTGCTGGTAAGCACACATGGGAGATGTTAACCGTTAACTTGCGCGATGACGCAAGTGGTGAAGTATCTCGCCTAGTTGGCGAACAGCTACAGAAACAATTAGACTTTACCGAGCAGGCATCTGCCGCAGCCGGTATTGACTACAAGTTCTTGACACGTTGTGAAATTCTTGACGGTGGTAATGGTGTAAACCAACCAGTTGTATTAGAAAATTGGGAAATTTATGGTTGCTACTTGAATCAAGTCAACTACAATGACCTCAACTATGGTTCAAGTGAAGCAGTCACTGTCACCATGCAGATTCGTTTCGACAATGCAGTTCAGACTCCGCTTGGTTCTGGCGTTGGCGCAAGCGTGGCTCGTTTGGCCGGTAGTGTTGTTACTGGAACAGGTACTGCCTAACCCGAGTTCTGACATATGGCTTTTGGACAAGATTTTCTAAAGGCCTTTTTTGGCAATGATTATTTAAGAGACTATACTCACGCCTCAAAGGTCTTTAGAACAAATGGTTACGAGAACGCACCCAAGTTCAAGTTCCTTTTCCACGTTTATTTTAATATAAACACAAGTCAAATCCCACAGTTAAGAAATATTTTCTCAACGCCCGATACTTCAACTATCGGGCTTCTTGTCAAGTCAATTGATTTACCCAAATATAAATTAGATACTGAAGTTTTAAATCAGTACAATCGTAAACGTGTAATTCAAAAGAAAATAGATTACGATCCAGTCAATGTCAAGTTTCACGACGACGGCGGCGATTTAATTCGCACAATGTGGTACAACTATTACTCATACTATTATAAAGATTCAAATCAACCGTACCGTGGTCAAAGTGCTACCAATGGTAGCATTGGCGCAAGCTCAACACTGAGTACTGGGTTTGATTACAATGGAAGAGACCTTTACGATAAAAATCGTCTGGTCAATGACTGGGGTTACGTTGGTGAGTCATACACTGATGGTACAAACATTAGCGGCGGAAAACCTCCATTCTTTCGTGACATCAGCATTTATGGATTTAACCAACACAAGTTTGTTGAATACGTATTAATTAATCCTATGATATCTCAATGGAGTCATGATACCTATGACTATAGTCAAGACAACGGCGTCATGGAAAATAACATGACTGTTAATTATGAAACAGTCAAATATTACAGCGGCGCAATTGGTGCAGTTCGTCCTGACACCAACGTACAAGGTTTTGCAAGCCCAACATATTATGACCAAGAACAAAGTCCATTAAGCCGTCCAGGTGGAACACGTAGCGTTCTTGGTCAAGGCGGATTACTTGATGCTGGACTTGGAATTTATTCTGACTTACAAAGTGGTACAGTGGCCGGAGTTGTTGGTGCTGTACAAAAAGCTGGTACTGCATATAACACATTTAAAAATGTTAAATTAAACCAAGTTGCCAAAGAAGAAGTAATTGGTGCAGTACAAGGAGTACTGCGTGGAGATTCCCGTGGCACAACTGGCAGCGGAGTTCTTGGTTCAATTATTCCTGCTAGTATTCTTACTAGTAATATTAGACAAAGTGGCCCTTCATTCCCTGCACCAGCAAGAACACGAACTGAAACAGTACCAACTTATCAATCACCCAACCCTGGCACACCTTAATGTCAACAGTAAACGCACCCAATCCTAGACTAGATAGCACAGTCCGTATTTTTGACCAGTTTTACAAGTACGATACGCAAGTACCAGTCAACGAATATGATGCTGTTTACAGTTATTTCATGATGGTGTTTAAAACAAAAGATGCCGCGGCAAATTTTACCACTGCATTGTTTCGTGTTGCTGATTATACATCTACTCCAGTGCTAACACTTTTGCAGTCAATGCAAACTCAAAATTTGGACGCAATTCAAGTGTCAGCGACATTGGCGTATTTTTTAAACGGAACCCGCAGTCCAAGCACCTTGCTTGGAGTAAATTCAGCACTGACGCCAAACTTTTTTACAGCACGTAATGTTGTATCATGAGCAATTTTGCGCAAGGTGTTTACAAGATTAAAAACCCAACCAAGTATGTGGGCAAAGGCGAGCCTAGATATCGCAGTGGGTGGGAACTCTCGTTTTTTCAATTTTGTGACAACAACGATGCAGTATTAGAATGGGCCAGCGAAGCTATTGCAATCAAGTACATTAATCCACTCACTGGAAAAATGTCAAACTACATACCAGATGTGTTCCTTCGTTATCGAACACGCAACAATAAAATTTGCACAGAGATCATTGAGATCAAACCCAAGGGGCAGAGTATGATCACTGAACGCATGAAGGATCGTGACCGTGCAGTAGTGGCTGTAAACCATGCCAAATGGGCAGCCGCACATGCTTGGTGCAACCGTGCCAGCATAGTTTTTAGGGTCATCACCGAGGATCAGATGTTCCGTAATGGAGCAAACAAGCGGTAAATACCGCATGACACGCAAAATTTATCTTTATAAAAAGACACACCAGATTACAGGATTGCAATACTTAGGTAAGACTATTGCTAACGATCCCTACGTCTACCCAGGATCGGGCGTATACTGGACCAAGCATTTAGAAATGCATGGTAATAATGTCAAAACTGAAATACTCCGAGAATGTCTAACAGAAGAAGAACTCAAAAAGTGGGGATTGTATTACAGTAAACTATGGAATGTAGTCGAAAATGATCAATGGGCCAACTTAATAGAAGAGGCAGGCCCAGGTGGTACCTGGTCAGACAAATCAAAACAAAAGTTGAGTCAGACTAAAAAACAA
>Ga0114967_10003169_pt1 | contig 13573 bp, 12 predicted proteins | sample M_130628_MF_Meta_FD_92639 | JGI IMG/M metagenome (GOLD analysis project Ga0114967, IMG submission 92639) | Freshwater microbial communities from Lake Montjoie, Canada to study carbon cycling - M_130628_MF_MetaG | ecosystem: Environmental > Aquatic > Freshwater > Lake | place: Lake Montjoie... | reverse complement strand
TTCGGAGAAGCATCTATGCCAGTGCCGTGTGAAAATTCACAGTTTCTTGGAGAGCACCATTTGAAAAAGATTCCCCAATACGGTGCTACTGAACCTCCTGTATTTTTTGGTCATTATTGGGTCCCAGAAACCGCAAAACGAGCACCGCTGCGGCACAATATTGTCTGCTTGGATTATTCCGCTGGCAAACAAGGGCCGCTAGTAGCGTGTCGGTTTAATGGCCCAATGCCGGAGGAGTGGGAGTTTGTAGAGACATACTGAAGGGGGGAAACAGCGGGGTGGAGGGAGTTCGAATTGTTTTTTATGAACTACCCGACGCCACTGCCTCGGGAGCTCCATCGTTTGGTCGGTCATCGACTTGAACAAAAAGTCCGATGAGGTGGATTCCGAGAGGCTTCTAACTCAAATTGCTCGATGGGAAAAATTTTCCGAAGCCAAATTTGTGATCATCTCCAAATCTTGGCATTCACTGAATGTCGTAAAACAACAGCATTTCTATCAACGGCGTTAGAGGGATGGGCGACTGACACAAAAAATTGGCAGTCGCCGACTATAGATGCTTCGGCGCAGGTGCAAACGGTTCCTGTTCGAGCAACACTCATGGGTCGAGAGCCTTTTCTATGTAACCTGTCAGCCAATCCGCCATTCATAAGTGAACCCTCCATCCCCTGACGGGTAACCTGTATGTAACCGGACTAATAGATTCCTTTCCCACGGTGGAGGCCCTTTTTTGCAAGAGGGACATCAGATTGAGGAGTCGGGATGGCAGCCTCCTTGAACAAGGGTGTTGCCATCCCGGGTTATTGGACGTTTGGTCGTAAGCAGACTTGCCCCACCTTATAACGCCGCCCGTGTTCATATCTTTGCGCTCAACCTATGACAGTTTCATCAACCGAGGGAGCCAAAGGCGGTAAAGCCGGTAAAGGCGGTGTTTTGACCGCAACTACGCGCCAAGCCTTTCGCCCATCCGACTCTGTCTGCTGGAACTCAAAACCTTTGACAATCCGGTTGGCATTCTTTTTCAGAAACCAACCCAGCTTTGAATTATTAATCTTACCACGTTCCTCAATCGCGAGCTCCTGCATCGCATCAAGCAGATTTGACTGCCCGTCGTTTGCTGCATCCACTGCCTTGCGCACAGTCGTCGGCCGTGATTCGAATACGGCCCGCCATTCGGTCATTAAACAGCCCAGCGCATCACTATCGGGATCGTGACGGACCTGTTCCAAAAGTGCAGTGACCGGATCAGAATGACCCAGCCAAATTAATGGATGGCGACAATAATCCGACCAACCGCCACTGAAGGTGGCAATGCTGTCCACTTCAGCCCGCGGCTTTCCGGCCTTGCGCCACGCTTGAATGATAGTCAGCACAGCCGACACATACTTGCCTCGCTCCTTGCGCACCTTTTCAACCGGAAACCCTTTGTAGACCTTCGTTGCCGGAGTCGCACAGCGTGGGTCGATGTGAATCGTCAGCACGCGCCGCAGCAGATCGCGTACTGGACCGACGTTGTTTCCCGAACCTAGAAACAAAGTGCGAGTGCTAACCGTCGCAGTTTTGCTCACGCCCAGAATCCGGTCGGTGATATGCTCCGCCGTTAACATCCGCTTGATGATGCCGTGCGGAATCCAGTCGGTGTCCATGTCATCAAACTCAATCACAGCGGGACTAGTCAGCAGAAGCGACAAAATTACTTTAGTGGCTTCTTCCGAAGTGGTTGGATAGCTCACCTTGGAATTGCCGGCAGGTCCTGCGAAAACACCAATTAGTTCGCACAGATAAGTCTTGCCGCTCCCAGATGACGGTGCGCGGACGTGAAATCCCGGCGCATGAGACAACGACGGTCGCACTACTGCGGTGAAAATCGCTGCCAGAGCAGCGGATTTATCGGCAGCAGCAACGAAATGGAACTCCTTGAGCAGGTCCTCCAGCAAGGCCAACGCCTCTTTTGCTGCATCCGGTGTCGGGTCGGGCAGGACGAACATTCGCCCATCAAACACACCAAAACGCTGCGCGGTTTCGTCGTATCCTGCCTGAGTAATAAGTTCGCCATCCGATTCACGAAAATATGGCTGCCGCGCCAACCCCGCCAGTGGTTGCAGGTAACGAAAGCTCCGCGCGTCGTAAAGAACCGACACGTGCCGCGTTGGCGGATCACAGCGAACCCAGTCCTTAACGCGCCCATCGAATTTTTCCCATGTCGCTGCGACGCAAAGCTCTCGAGTTAAGGCAGGGGCGGTAGTCGGGACAATTGAAGGATCACCCGTAGTCGGTTCGGTCGTGACCGATACGATTAAACCGCCCGCCTGAAAATGCTGCCCACGGTTCGCTAGTTCTTTTTCCGCAGCATCAATCACGAGATGAAGGTCGCCGTTAAAAACCCGAATGACGGACTTGTGGCGTGCCTCGGCGCGGCGCACTCCAAGGACTTCGAGAAATGCGCGAATATGATATTTGTCGCCGTGCGAATGTTGGCAACAGAAGCCACCCAGCGAATAAGTGTCGTTGGGCTCGAAATAGACCGCGCCGGTGTCCAGGCTGTCGGTATGCTCCCCCACCCACGGGCAGGTGATGTCATGTTTGCCAGAACCCAGCGGCGTCTTATACCACCCACGTGCTTTGAGTGCCGCGAGCACCGGATTCTCCGCCGCCTTAGGAGTCAGTACATCATCAGCGTCGCTACCGATACTACGTAAACCTTTGATGGAGGGCGCATCGTGCTGGGCGGTTTTTGAGGGAGGCCCAGCCGGAGCAAGTTCCAATTTTAGGTGCTCTACAATCTCCTGCGGCGAGTATCGGGCCTCAGGCCGCCATTCGATCAAGCGACATTGAAACCGGAGGCCGTCCTCCTTTGCATATTTTGGCTTACCATTAATCGCCACGGGCAGGCGCGCCCATCGGCTTAATGGCCCACTCGCCCCAGCATCACACAAACCTGACGCGATCACCGCATTAAGCAGTCGCACGGCCGCCGCGCCGTCGGTGAGCGGCTCGGTGAGGATGATGCCGCCCTGATGATTCCCCGGGCTGGTCTCAATCAGCCAAGACAGTTCAAAGCCGCTCAAACGCTCCAGGGACACCTTTGTGCCCAAATCATCGAGCATTAGAAAATGGCAGGCGGCAAACTGCGACTTTCGCGCTTTGAACGAGCCATCATCGCTGGGGTAGAAGCTCGCACATCCAAGGTAGTTGTTAGTCTCAGCAGAGAGATTTACCGCCACCTGAGCTGCGCGACTGGCAGACCATCCACCAAAACTCGGATCACCGCTCTTGGAACATACCGCAGCAAACGCCCCTTGCGGTAAGGACGGGAAAACTGCAGCGATGAATTCGGCGTTTGTGACTGTAAAAACGCCGCCTTCGCCGCCTTTACCGCCTTTCTGGGGACAGATTGGCAAAACTGTCAGTGTAGTTGGTGGCACCGCATCCTCCATCTTCACGGCAGCAATGTCACCCGTCCAACACGGTTGGGAAGTAGGCGTTTGCGACTCAGCGGGCTGAAGTGCTGGCGCGATTGCATTGTCATTTACTTCTGCGGTCGCAGCCCCGTTTTGCGAAGAGCCGTCATTTTCGCAATTAACTGATGGTGAGAAATTTTCGCTCATGATTAGCATTTCCCTCCGGTTGCCAAGCCGGCCAGAAAGCGAGCAACTTGCGCCTCGCTGTAACGGTAAGAGCGCGAGCCAAGCTTGTGACATTCAAGACGCCCGAGGCGGGTTAGCTTGAGGACTGTTTGTGCGTGGATTCCAAGGCGTTCTGCTACTTGAAATTTGTTCAACAGCGCGGATACCGCCGCGCTGGGTGTTTCAAAAATACGTTTCATAGAGTGGGGTGTTGGTTTACCCACACACGTCACGCCCCAGAACAGGGAGAAGGCCGAAGTTTTCGGCCTACTTCCCGAACCTGCTTAATTTTGTTCAATGAATTATATTGAACTGGAGATGGAATTTCGCGAAAGTTCGGTTGCCGTCCAAAGCAATCTAGCTCTCGTGTTCTTCCTCTAGGGGATCAATGCGAGGGCTTTTTGGTTTTAGATGGCTGCCGGTGAAAGCAATGCACGGATGACGTTGTTGAGGTTAGGGCAAGGATTGCCAGCGTTGCTCACCCTCATGCCTTTAATCGCGCCGGTTTCCTCGAGGCGTAAAATCAAGGAAATAGACGAGCTGTAGACTGATGTAAACTGCTTGTTTTCAGCGGACTTTAGTCTGGGCGAATTATTTTGAGTGTTATTTTTTAACATTGATTTTTCAGTTTTTTTACTGCGGTTCGACATGAAGCATTCTTCAGCTCCGCCCAAGTTATACTTGGGAAACAGGGGGCGTGCAACGCAAGATGTAGTATTCCAGCGGAACCGCCCTACTACCTGTTGTGTGGACAACCCATTGGAGTCGTCCTGAAATTAAAGCACGAGCCCCCGTTACATGCCTCGCCGAACAAATCTGTTTCGCCCTCTTTTGCTGAATCAAATTCTACCAAAGGAGCATTGCGACTCGTCACAGCTTTCCCCTGCCCCGCCCATGCGAAACTTAATCGCCCGCCATGAGTAAGCAAGAGAGTGAGTCCTCCTGCACTGTTCTCTCCAAAGAGGAGCTGCGCGAGTTCGCGCAATGGTTCGAGTAATAACATACCAGCTAATGAGATGTGCAAATCTAAAACAAAGTCCCCCGGGGGCGACTAACTGCGCTCTTTGATGACGCCAATGCGGACTGTTACCCGGGGGTCTGCACTCCGCTTGGATTGGGGGCGGCAAGAGAAATTACTCCAATTGAACTCCACTCGCAGCGCTTTCTCTGTATGCTTCATGGGTGAGTGCTTTCAGTGCAGTTCTTGCTCCCAGTTCCGATGGAACCCTGCATGTGCCGATTCCAGAAAATTGGATTAAGCAGGGCGTAACTGATCCTCATTTTGCGAAATACGAGGCACCGGTTCTATGGTGACCACGCACTAACAACAAAAGCACCTAGCCCATGCGCAAAATCTTCGCCTCGGCGTCGACCGGCAGGATCGCAAACATCTCTCGAAAACGCCTCCTCACCTGCAACATTTTCCCCGTTACCACTCCGGCGGTTTGGTGTATGGTTACCCTATGAGCGTTCAAGAACTTGAATCCGCCGTTACTACTCTCCCGGCAGAAGAGTTGCACCAGTTTGCGCAATGGTTCGAGGAATACCTTGCTAGCCAATGGGATGAACAAATTGTAGCGGATGCCGCCTCGGGGAAGCTTAAGGCGCTTTTGGATGAAGCCGATGCGGACTATGCAGCAGGGAACTGCACGCCACTTTGAAGCATTTCGCCAACCCGCGCTTTTGGTCTTGTTACCAGCAACTTGCGCCAGATATAAAGACGCTTGCAGATAAAAACTTCGCCTTACTCAAAGCGGATACACGCCACCCTTCGCTTCAACTCAAGAAAGTCGCTGATGCCGTCTATTCTGTCCGCGTGGGGTTAAGTCACAGGGCACTAGCCCGCGAACGTGCAGACGGTTTGCAATGGTTCTGGATTGGTAGCCATGCGGATTATGACCGCATTCTCCGCTCTTAGCCCATTCGCAGAATTTTCGCCTCGGCGTCGACCGGCAGGATCGCAAACCAAGCTTGCGCCTCAGACTGCGCCATCACCCGCCGATAATGTTTACCGATGATCTTGGCAGAGTTGCCCATGTATTCGGCTAACTCAGCGCGGTTCTTGTGAATCGCCAGCCAGTAAGATGCGAACGAATGCCGCAGAACGTCAGACTGCCACTCCTCGCCGTCATGTCCTCGAACGGAATAACCCGCGGCCGCCCGCACCGCGTCGAAGCGATACCGGAAGCCCGCCTTGGGCGCAACCAACCCAGAGCGCCTCGAGGCTGTCGACAGCCAAGCCAAGCAATTCTCTGTCAATGGCACGGCTCGGGCTTCCCCCACTTTGGAGACGTCTGCGCTGATGAAGGCGGATCCCGTCGACAAATTTACATCCTTCCAATCAAGCCTGTGCAATTCCTCCGGCCGAATACCAGCAAACCCAGCTAGGGCAATATAAGCACGCATCGCACCGGCCGCGGGTTCCGGCAGTACCACGCACGAAGACAGAAGACGCGTCATTTGCTCCGGCCTGAGTGTTTGAACGTCGAGCTTCACCTTGAGCTTACCAACCTCCTTTGCTGGGTTTTCAGCCGCCCACTTTCTCTTTACGCCAAACGAAAAGAGCGTCACCAAGTGTTTGCGCCGAGTATTCCTAGAGCCTGCAGTCGCAGCGTTGCTCAGATAATGCGCAATATCCGAGGTCCTGATGTCTGCCATCGTTTTTCCGTCAAAGGCTTTGGCGAAACGCGCCAGTTCATACTGTAACGGTTCCAAATAACGAGGCGAGCAACCTTCCTGCGCTCGCAATGTCAGCAACGCCGCAATGGCGTCAGCGATCGGACAACTAGCCGTTTTCGCCCTCAAATGTTCTAGCGCAAACTTAATTGCATCCGCTATCGTCCACCCGAATGTGGCCAGCTCATCATTTCGGTAGGAGGCTGTGCCGAACTCCTTTTTCTGCTCCGATGCAACCCGCGCCGCTTCCAGTGCTTGTTCTTGGGTGTCGTACAACTTGCGACGCCCCCCGCCGCCCGTTGTTCGAGTATCAACTTGATACCTTCCACTGGCGCGGACGAATCGAACAAACGGCCACGTATCGCGAATTAAAGTTCGGGTTGGTAAGGGGGCCGTTTTGGGTTTCACGTGCACTCACTATTGGCAATTTATTGGCAATTTTCAAGAGGTTACTCTGTAATCCTTTGCCCTCCGAAGGCAGAGGTTATGGGTTCGACCCCCGTCGAGTGCACCAATTTTAATACCCTGTAAACCAACGGTTTACAGAAGAAAACGAGGCCAGAAGCGAGTGCCCTATTACGCGGGGGGCTGCACTCCGCTTGGATTGGGGGCGGCCAGAGAATTACTCTAATTGAGCTCCACTCGCAGCGCATTTCTCTGTATGCTCCATGTATGAGTGCTTTCAGTGCAGTTCTTGCTCCCAGTTCCGATGGAACCCTGCATGTGCCGATTCCAGAGGATTGGATTAAGCAGGGCGTAACAGCCGTTTTGATTAAGGCGGACATTGAACCACTTGGGGACGTAAACTTGAATCCTGAACAAAACAAAGCACTTAAAGGTTTCGGATGTCTTAGAGGCAAGATCTCATTGGCACCGGACTTCGACGAACCGATTGCGGGCTTCCAAGAATACTCGGCGTGAGGCTTCTTCTCGATACCCATGCTTTGCTGTGGTTTTGCGAGGGGCACGCATCTCTGAGCGATGCGGCTAAAAATGCCATTCAAAATCAGGACAATGAACGGTTTGTCAGTTCGGCAACGGCTTGGGAGGTGGCGATCAAAATTAGCCTCGGCAAACTTCAACTCGGCATAGACTTCGACGTTCTCTTCTCTGACGTGTTGCACGCTAACGGGTTCAGCTTGCTTCCTCTAAAATTAGACCACTATTCCCGGCTCATTTCTTTGCCTCAGCATCATGGAGACCCATTTGACCGCGCCCTAATTGTGCAGGCTCAAATAGAAGAACTTCAGATTGTGACATGTGATCCTCATTTTGCGAAATACGAGGTACCGGTTCTATGGTGACCACGCACTAACAACAAAAGCACCGAGCCCATGCGCAGGATCTTCGCCTCGGCGTCGACCGGCAGGATCGCAAACATCTCTCGAAAACGCCTCCTCACCTGCACCATTTTCCCCGTTACCACTCTGGCGGTTTGGTGTATGGTTCCCCTATGAGCGTTCAAGAGATTGAATCCGCCGTCACTACTCTCCCAGCAGAAGAGTTGCACCAGTTCGCGCAATGGTTCGAGGCATACATTACTAGCAAATGGGATGAACAAATTGCAGCCGATGCCGCCTCGGGGAAGCTGAGGGCGCTTTTGGATGAAGCCGATGCGGACTGTGCAGCAGGGAACTGCACGCCGCTTTGAAGCATTTAGCCAACCCGCGCCTCGGGTTTTGTTACCGGCAACTTGCGCCAGATATAAAGACGCTTGCAGACAAAAACTTCGGCTTACTCAAGGCGGATACGCGCCACTCTTCGCTTCAACTCAAGAAAGTAGCTGATCCCGTCTAAGCTGTCCGCGTCGGATTAAATCGCAGGGCACTAGCCCACGAACGTTCAGACGGTTTGCAATGGCGAGGCATCGCTGAATCTATTAAGAAAAATTTCTCATTGAGCCCTATCTTGCGGCTAAGGCAGGCCAAACGCGTGTGCGCTTCGTGGCTCAAATCGATACTGACAAGGCATACTTTCTGTCAAGATATCCAAAGGCGGGTTTTAAGTATTTCGATAATTTATAATTCGCTAGTGTCTTCAGCTGGAACCAGTTGCTGTTTAACGTTGGATTTTATCAGAGTTTTGATGATTTTGATTTTTGCTTATCCACCAAACCGGCGCTTTGCTTTTCAAAGATCATTTGGATACTCTTGTGTCTCTCGGATTCCATGATGTCGGCGTACCTTGGTCTGCCGGTGTTCCTTTGACAATGGACACCCCTGACGGCGGGTATCCCTCGGGAACCCGGCTTGAATGTTTTTGTTGGAAATGGTGGGTTTTGCCTTCGCAATGTGCCGCAGATGTTGCCTCCGGACCCGAGGGACACGCTTGTACTGTCATCGATTCCAAACCCGCCACTCTGGGGTCACTCCGTTCGGTCACGGAAACAGGGAACATCTTAGTTCGGAGAGACGTAAGAGAATGTGGCCTCCTCTTTGTACCCTTGACGAATGTAAAAAAACATAGGGACGATTAATTTGGCGTGAGGCTTTAATTTCCAGATCGATTTTCCGTTTTTATCAACCAATACATTTGCAACATCACTTGAACTACTCGGCTTGCTACGGAAACTAATCTCCACTTTTAGATTTTCAGTACCCAGTCCAGATATCACTTTTCCTAAAAATTTCTCTTCCCCCATCTTCTCCTTCATGTCGTTACTGAGGTATTTTGTGATGCTCCCCGATACTTTTTCACCGTTAATTGTCAGGGAGATCCAATGCAGCGCATCCTCGGGGTTAACGTACTCGTATACCGAAATATCTTTTTCGGCTTTTGCAAAAGGAGCAAGAATTCCAAGTAAGACGACGATCAGGAAGGATTTAAGATTCATTTTTAGAATAAGTTGATATTCGGTCGCAATAAATGCACTTGAATCGGAACGGAAATATTCGAGTTCTGCAAGAAAAATTGATGTAAATCCCCTGTCTCGCGATGAGGGGCCAAATTGCCAATGATGGCCAATTGGCAATGCAAACGTCTCAATGCCAATTATCTAAAACTTTCGTTTTTGCGCTAGATTCCGAAAGTCCACCATTACCGGCATGTCGGTCGGCGTTCACAGTGGAAAACTATGGTAATTGACCAGCATAGGCAGCACTGGTACGACCTCTTACCACCCCTTTTCGGCGTCGCCTTTCTTCCCCATGAAACTCATCCGCCACGGCGCCCCAGATCACGAAACCCCCAGCCTTTTACTCAATGATGGACGGCGCATTGATGCCTCAGGCTTCGGCTCGGATTACGACGAAGCGTTTTTCGGCGGCGATGGTTTGGAGCGGTTGGCGCACTGGGCGAAGACCATCCTCTCTCGATCCTGTTTCTTTTCTGTACTGCTTGGGCTCGCGACGCTGCTGCACGCCGTTTCTGCCGCTGAGCCGATCGATCCGAATCGTTTTAAAAAAGAAATCCTCGCGCCTGCTTCGCACAATGCCTTGCAGATGGGGGTGCTTCCGAGTGGAGATATTGTCTCCATAGAGTTCTGGGGCACGGTGAAGCGTTGGGACGCAAAAACGGGCGCGCTCAGCACACTCGGCGCGGTACCCGCGTATGCGAAGGGAGAGGTCGGACTGGTTGGACTAGCTGTGGCGCGGGACTTTGAGCAGAGCGGGCATGTCATGCTTAAAGCCTCCGAGAAGCCGCTAAATGCGTGGCAACAGCTCGTCCGCAGCGAAACCTGGACCGAGAAATGGCCCGACGTTTCCGGCAAAGCCGAAACGCGTAACGTCACTGCCGAAGTGTGGACACAGGCCATGCAAGCAACGCTGGACGCACAAGGAGCGCTGCACATTCCCGCACGAACTCAGCCCTATTACCTCGATGGCCCGCTCGTATTAAAATCCGGTCAGAAACTCAGCGCCGATCCGACAGCTGAGATTCGCCTCAAGCCCGGAACGAACACCTGTATGGTGCGCAACGAACATGTCGTCACCTTGAACACGAAGCCCGTGCCAGCCGATTTGCCGCCCGATACGGACATCACCGTCGAAGGCGGTATATGGACCACGCTGGCGGTTTCCCGCGCCGAATCCAACGGCAACTTGCGCGGCCATTCCGCTAAGGAGAATGCCGCCTTCGGCACCCATGGCGTCATCCTTTTTCAAAACGTCCGACGCGTCTCGGTGAAGAACGTCACCATTCGCCAGAGTCGGCCCTTCGGCGTGCATCTGGCGAACGCCCATGAGTTCACCGTCGAGAATATTACCCTCGAAGAGCACCGCCGCGATGGTGTGCATGTGAATGGGCCCGCCAGTGATGGTCTGATCCGGGGCGTACAAGGCGAATCGCACGACGACAATGTCGCGCTCAATGCCTGGGAATGGAAAAACTACGCACCCAGCTACGGCCCCATCGAACGCATTCTCATCGAAGACATTACAGGAGCCCCCGAAAGTGCGTCCGCCGTCAGATCCATCCGCCTGCTGCCGGGCGTGAAGCGCTTCAGCGACGGCTCCACGCTCGATTGCCCCATCAGCGACATCACGCTGCGCCGCATCACGGACATTCGCGAGTTCAAGCTCTACGACCAGCCCAATCTTGAACTCGGTCGCGACAACGACTTCAGCGCTGGCATCGGCTCGCTGAAGAACATCGTGTTTGAAAACCTCACCTTCAATCGCCCCGGCAGCATCCAGATCCACGCCAACACCGACGGCCTTACCGTCCGAGATGTGAAGCTGCTCTTCTCGGCTCCTGCCGACTATCACCTCATCGAACTCGGCCCGAAGTCGATGACCTACAAGAGCGGCGGCCCAACCGCACCGGAGAAATGGACCGAGGTCTTCTCCCCCGACCTCGACTGCACCGTGCGCAGTGTTAGTGTCGCTGGCGTTCGCGCTCGTGACTCGGACACCGATTTGCCGATCGAAAAAGTCGTCCAAGTCATCGAGCAAAAACCGAACCCCGACTACCCGAAGACCACTCCCAAAGGTGGCACCGGAAAAGGGATTTGGATTCGATGATGAACGTCTTTCACCGCACGACCGTAGTCCATTTTCATGACCAATCTTCCTCCCTCCCGAGCGCGCCAGGTGGTGCTGTGGTTCGCCGTCTCACTTGCGGTCATCACCTACGTGGACCGCGTTTGCATATCGCAGGCGGCTCCTGCTATGCAGGCAGAGCTGGGGTTGACGAAAATCCAGATGGGTTATGCCTTCACCGCGTTTGGCTGGGCGTATGCGCTCTTTGAAATCCCGGGCGGCTGGCTCGGTGATCGCATCGGACCGCGCAAGGTGCTGATGCGGGTGGTGTCGATGTGGTCGGTCTTCACCGTGGCGACGGGTTGGGCGTGGAATCTTTTATCGCTCGTGATCTGCCGCATTTTTTTTGGTGCAGGTGAGGCGGGTTGCTTTCCGAATATCACGAAAGCCTTCACCCATTGGTTTCCAGTCACCGAGCGCATGAAGGCGCAAGGCGTGCTGTGGCTCAGCGCGCGTTGGGGCGGTGCATTCACGCCGCTGGTAGTGGGATGGATGCTGGCGACTGGCGGCGAAGGAAAGTTCGGACTCGGCCTGCATTACCGCTGGGTGTTTCTCCTGTTTGGAGTGCTCGGCATGGTGTGGGCGGTGTTGTTCTATCGCTGGTTCCGCGACCACCCGAAAGATCATCCCCGCGTGAATGCAGCGGAGTTGGCGCATATCGGCGAGACGGTGCATGCGGGTGATCACGCCATGCCTTGGCGCAAGCTCCTCGCTTCGCGAACGGTGTGGATGCTCTGGGGACAATACTTCTTCATGTCCTACGCGTGGTATTTCTACATCACGTGGTTCCCAACTTATTTGAAGGAGCACTTCACCGGTTTAGGGGATTTGCAACGGGCTCTGATGGCCTGCGTGCCGTTATTCTTCGGCGGACTTGGCTCGCTGGTGTGCGGGCTGTGCTCGGCTTCGCTGGATCGCCGACTCGGCAGTGTAGCGCTCACGCGTCGCGTCCTCGGAGTTGGAGGTATGGGACTCGCGGGAGTGATGCTGCTCGTCTCGATGAAACTCACGGCGCCGATTGCTTCCGTGCTGGCGATCGGTATGGCCGCATTCTTCAGCGATCTCTCCCTGCCCGGTGCCTGGGGCGCGTGCATGGACGTCGGTGGTCGGCACACCGGCGCGCTGTCCGGTAGCATGAATATGCTCGGCCAAATCGGCGGCGCCATCGCCCCGATGGCCGTGCCTCTTTTGCTAGCCGCCACCAATAACAATTGGACCGTTAACATGGCCCTTTTCGCCCTCAGCTACTTTCTCGGTGCCTTGTGTTGGGCGTTCGTCAACTCCGATGAACGCCTTCATGAATAATCTCTCACTCCCCCACTCCATGAAACACTCCCTAAGTCCTCGGCATCACCAAGCGACACTTTCAAGAAGTTGCCTCAAGCACTGACCGCATCATAGCCTCCCATCACAGACTCCTCCAAAATAGCCGCATGAAACCCACCTTCACCGCCCTCGTCCTATTCGCTATCGGTCTCGTTTCGGCCCGTGCCGAGGTGACCCAAGCCCCCTTCGGCACCACTCGCGACGGCCAGTCCGTCGAGCGCTACACCTTAAAAAACAAGCATGGACTCGTGGCAAAAGTGATCACCTTGGGTGGCATCATCCAAGAACTGCACGTGCCTGACCGCGAGGGTAAGCTCGCCGACATTGCGCTCGGATTCGACACTATGGCGGAATACGAAGTGCACAACGGTGCCGTGTATTTCGGCTGCATCACTGGGCGCGTGGCCAATCGTATCGCGGGCGGCAAGTTCGAGCTCGACGGCAAGTCCTATACGCTGGACCTGCATCCGAAGACCAACTTCCACCTGCACGGTGGCTTGAAGGGTTTCAATAAGGTCATCTGGAAAGCGGCAGTCGTCACCGACCCACGCGGACCCGCTTTGCGCCTGACCTACCTCAGCAAAGATGGCGACCAAGGATTCCCCGGCAATCTCAATACCACCGTCACTTATGTGCTCACTGAGAACGACGCACTCGTCATCGAGTATGAGGCCAAGACTGACAAAGCCACTCCGATCAATCTCACTAATCACACTTACTTCAATCTCGCTGGAGCAGGCAGCGGCACCGTGCTCGACCATCGGCTCACTTTGCAGTCGCAGCGCTATCTTGAAGCTGATGCCGACTTGGTACCGACGGGAAAACTGCTGTCGGTCGCGGGCACCGCATTTGATTTCACCAAGAGCGAAGTCATTGGCAGCCGCCTCGCTCAAATCTCCATCGGCGGCTACGACCACGCCTTCGTTCTCGCCGAGAAGCCGCAAGCAAAGCCCGTCCTCGCTGCAG
>Ga0114967_10003167_pt1 | contig 13575 bp, 13 predicted proteins | sample M_130628_MF_Meta_FD_92639 | JGI IMG/M metagenome (GOLD analysis project Ga0114967, IMG submission 92639) | Freshwater microbial communities from Lake Montjoie, Canada to study carbon cycling - M_130628_MF_MetaG | ecosystem: Environmental > Aquatic > Freshwater > Lake | place: Lake Montjoie... | reverse complement strand
TTGTCCAATATTACAACCTTCGCCAATGGTGCAATTGCTCATGATATGGCTAAAATGCCAAACTTTAGCGCCGTTTCCAATATCACAACCCTCATCTATTACAGCTGTTGGGTGAGCATAAAAATTTTTCTCTTCCATAAATAATATAAAGTATGCAAATATAGAGCTTCTTACAATAGCAGAAACAATGATTTAAGGAGCTAATTTTTTTTTAGCAATACCTGCCTGCAACTGTTGCCATATTTAGTTTTTTTAATATGCCATTTATCAAATCGGTAAGCAATTGCACCTAAAATATTTCCTAATTTTTCATTTTTTATTTGAAGCAGTTTATTCCAAAATTTAAAAAACAAATTCCATAACTTAAGGCCTATTTTAGTTTTAAAATCTATATTGTTATCTAATAGAAAAGTACGAGGAGTGATAGAAATTACAGAGGCATTATTTTTTTTAATCTCATTTTCATAATCAGTCCATTTGCGTAGCTTGTTATTTTCTGAACCACTTTGTTGTAAGCCATGATACATGATAAATGGGTCGCTGATGATAGCAAATTTATTAGTGTGATTTAAAATATTGGACATGGCATTTTTCCATGCATGATCATTTGTAATATGCAACAACACTTCCATGCATATTACTAAATCATAGTTTTCAAAATGTAGGATTAAATTTTCTTGTCCAACATCTGCAAGTGTAAACTGTATATTGCTATTGTTTTCATACTTTTCTTGCAAATGATTAATTGCAGATTTACTAATATCTATACCTAGATAAATAGCATTTGGGTAGAGAGTGCTTAGGATATTAGTCCAAAAGCCAGTCCCACAGCCAATTTCTAGAATAGATAATGGTGCAGAAGTATAAATTGTTTGCAAGGTAGCAATAGTTTGTTCTGCTGCTAATTGATACCTTGCTTTATTAAAAGCTTCTGTCCATTGAGGCCATCCAACTTCCTTGAGGCTCATTTCTTTACCTACTAAGCTATTCCAATATTCTTTATTGTTGTAGCTCATGCCAATGTTGTTTGATATTTTTGATGTAATTCCAATCAGGCAAAAATAAGGCTTTCCAATTTATTTGATAGGTGATAGAAAAGTGAGAATACAAAAAAATACAATTGCCTAAATACGAAATTGCGGAAGCAAAAGCTGCGCCATAATATCCGTATTTAGGAATTAAAATTGCATTTAAAATTAAACATAAAATTAAACCAATAATGCTACCATTCAAATTTACAACTAACTGCCGTTTACTGGCATTAAATGTACTTATAATTAACGCACTAGCTATTGGAATTGCTCCAAGTAGTAAAATACCTAATAGTTTCGAACTTTCAGAAAATGCGGTGCCAAATAAAAATGGTATAACAACATAGCTAATCCCCCATGCAACAGTAAATAAAATAAGGCATGCCCAAAAAGTAATTGCATTAATATTTATAATGAAAATAATAGTTTTTGTATTGTCAAGCAATTGATTAAATTTTGTGTAAAGCACATTGCTAAATTGGTTTGGTAAAATCCATAACATCTGCACAAATAAAACGGCAATTGAATACACACCAACAATTGCGGAGGTTTGATAATGTTGTAAAAACCATAGGTCCATTCTATAGCTTAATATTTGAACAATATTACATAAAAATGCAAGAGCACTAAATGCAAATAATTGCTTACTCAATAACTTATTCCAACTTAAATTATAGAAAGATATTTCAAGTTGTCTAGCACTGTAAAAAAGTAGCATAATGACTTGCAGTGTATTTAAAAAAACTATACAATAGACAATGTAGGTAGTGACGACCAAGGGATTCGTTATATTAGCCAACGTAACTGCATACAATCCGCATAATAATATTAATAAATTAGCAAGCTGCAATTGCAAGGGGAAAATAAAATTATCCTTTGCATTTAATAAAGCAGATAAGTTTAAGTTTAATATAGTAAAAATAACATGTGTGGCAAACATAATTAATATACTATAAGTGTTTGCAAATGGAGTGATTGTATATTGTACGCCGCAATAATAAGCAATAGTAATAGCTATACATAAAATTAAAATAGATACAAGTAAAGCTGCTAGTATATTTGAAAATGCTTGTTGAGGAGTCATTTTTTTACTAGCTACAAAATGTACGATTGCACTACCTAAACTAAAGCTAAAAAAAGTGGTTGCAATTGCTACAGCATTATTATAAATAGCTATGTCTCCTCTGCCATTTGGGCCAATTAATCGTGTAATAACTATTGTGGCAATAAAATTGAGTAATGTAATTCCAATTTGATAAAAAAAGGATGAACTTATATTTTTTGCAATACTCAATGTAGAATAATAAATATGATTAAATGATGCTCAGTAAATACTCGCCATATCCACTTTTACGTAATGGTTCTGCAATAGTTCTTAAATGTTCTTCTGTAATAAAGCCCATTCTATATGCTATTTCTTCGGGGCAACCTACTTTCATGCCCTGACGACTTTCTATTACTTGTATAAACTGGCTTGCTTGCATCATACTATCAAATGTTCCTGTATCTAACCAAGCAGTGCCGCGATTCATTACAGCTACTTTTAGGCTGTTGGTTTCTAGATATACTCTATTTACATCCGTAATTTCATATTCGCCTCTAGCGCTTGGTGCAATATTTTTTGCAATTTCTACTACACTATTATCATAAAAATACAAGCCAGGAACAGCGTAATTACTTTTTGGGGTTGAAGGTTTTTCTTCTATGCTTTTTGCATTAAAATTTTCATCAAACTCTACAACACCATATCTTTCAGGGTCTGTAACTTGATAGGCAAATACCACACCGCCATCTGGGTTAGCTGCACCTTGCAATACTTTACTAAATCCGCTACCGTAAAAAATATTATCGCCTAATACCAAACAAACTTTATCATCTCCAATAAATTCTGCGCCTAATACAAAAGCTTGTGCCAAACCATTTGGTACTTCTTGTACTTTGTAAGAAAATTTTACTCCCCATTGGGTGCCAGCGCCTAAAAGTTTCTCGAAATGAGGTAAGTCTGTAGGCGTACTAATAATTAGTATTTCTGTAATACCTGCAAGCATTAATGTTGAAATTGGATAGTAAATCATTGGTTTATCATAAATAGGCATAAGTTGTTTGCTTACAGCCATAGTAATTGGATATAATCTTGTGCCACTTCCTCCTGCTAATAAAATTCCTTTCATTTCTCTATTCTTGTATTTTAATTGGTAAATATACTATTTTGTATTTTATTATTAGCAGTCATTTTTTATTGTTTGGGTTAGATAGATACCTAATTTTTTTTGAGTAGTTTATTCAATCCTGCAAAAAACTTACCTTTACCCACATGAATGAAAATCGTACAGAAATAGCTAGTCTTGGTGAGTTTGGATTAATTGAGCAACTTACAAAAAACACTCTACTTCACAATGCCACAAGTGTGTTAGGTATTGGAGATGATGCTGCTATTATAGATCCAATGGGCAAACATATTGTAGTAAGTTCAGATATGCTGGTAGAAGGGGTGCATTTTGATTTAGCCTATATGCCATTGCATTATTTAGGGCATAAAAGCGTGATTGTAAATTTGAGTGATATTTATGCAATGATGGCTACCCCTACCCAAATTACGGTTAGTATTGCCATTAGTAATCGATTTAGTGTGGAAGCATTAGAAGATTTATATGCAGGTATTCAGCAAGCTTGCGACGAATATCATGTAGATTTAATTGGAGGCGATACTACATCTTCGCCAAAAGGCTTAGTAATAAGTATTACTGCAATTGGCGAAGTAGCAGCAGATAAATATGTAGCTAGAAGTGGTGCAAAAGAAAATGATTTGATATGTGTATCTGGAGATTTAGGAGGTGCGTATTTAGGATTGTTACTGTTAGAAAGAGAGAAAAAAGTATTTATGGAACATCCAACATTACAACCAGAGTTGGGTAATAATCAATATATTATCAGAAGACTTTTAAGGCCAGAAGCTCGAAAAGATATTGTAGCAGATTTGCAAGAAAAAAATGTGCAGCCAAGTGCAATGATAGATGTGAGTGATGGGCTAAGTAGCGAAATAATGCATATTTGCAAAGCAAGTAATATTGGGTGTGTTATTTACGAAGATAAAATACCAATACATGCAGATGCAAAAACAGTAGCGGTAGATATGTTTAATTTAGATTACAATACGGCTACATTAAATGGTGGAGAAGATTACGAATTACTATTTACTATTCCACAAGCAGATTACGATAAAATAAAACATCACCCAGATATTAGCGTTATTGGCTATTGTACAGCACCAGAATTGGGTAAAAAATTAGTTACAAAATCTAATGTGCAACATGATTTAGTTGCACAAGGTTGGGTGCATAAAATATAAGATTTACTGTTTTTGAAATCTACTATACCAAACCTTATCACCGTTTGTAATTTGTAAAATATAATCACCAACATTTAAATGGCTAATATTTATTTGATTAGATTGTGAATTTTGTGTAGAATGTTGTACTAGTTGCCCCTTGGTATTGTAAATCAAAATTTCTAAATTGTTATTAAATAATTTACTATTTTCTATAGTAATAAAATCAGCACAAGGGTTTGGATAAATACTGATGAAATGATTAGATTTTAAATTTTTTATACCTAAAGGAAATTGATTGTAATAATAAAATGATTGTAAATTATTTACATATTGCGCGCCAGTTTTATCTTGCAATAAATAGTAAATATTATTTTGTTTGGCATCGTAATTGTAGCTTGATTTTTGCACTTCTATCAAACCACTTCCGCCATTTTTTGCATGTGTAATAGTGGATATTTTTTTAAAGCTAGTATAAGTATATGCAGCACTGGAGTCTGCAACCCAGTTGTTTAAATCAGGTTTAGAAACCACAAAATCTAAAACCGTAGTATCTGCATTATAATTGTATTCATATTTTCTATAATTAAACCACAAGTTACTTGAATCACTATTAGATACAATAACACTTGCCACTTTTAATGTATTGGCATCATAGGTATAATCTGATTTTGTATCATTCATTAGAAATGTATCTTTTTTTGTGACAGAGGTATATACCAAGTTATTACTATTATAATAGTTTGTAATTGTTTTTTTATACTGCCATGCAGTTGAAGCAGTATTCCAATTAAACTCTTGGTAGGTATTCAAAAGTCCTACACTATTCCAAGCATAAGTTTTTTTTACTGTAGGAATAAACGATGCTGAGCCTGCATCATAATTTGCAAATATTATTGTAGCTATAGAATCTTGACTATCATAAGCGTAAGTGTTTAGATTTTGATCTACCCATGTACCTTGGTAATATATTTTTGCATTTTCTGTTAGTACTTTATTAGTGCCAGAAAATGTTCTAATTATTTTTTGAGTGGGAGACCATGTACCACTGTTCCATACTTGTTTTTCGTATTCCAACTCATTATTGTTGATATCATAGGTGCTTACAAATTGACTAGCATTAACCCAAGTGCCATTAGTCCAATTTTGGCGCAAATATGTGGTTACATAACCGGCTACATTGTATGTAAATAAATTATTTTGTAATGGAGACCATGTTCCAGCATTATATATAATACTATATTTCTGGATAGAATCTTCATTGCCATTGTACTGCCAAATAATAGAGTCTATGCCTTGCCAAGCACCACTAAAGTATTGGTCTCTGCGTTGTGCTATTTTTTTTTGCGTAAAAGATGTAGCAAAAAAGTAAGTAGTGCACAAACAAGCAAGCAATATTATTTTTTTTGAAAAAGTAAAATGTTTATCCATATAGTTCAAAGTGTATTTGATGTTTTTTGTAGCCTAATGCTGTTAAATTCATTCTTGCTTCATCTATCATTGCTCGCCAGCCACATAACATAAATTCTGCGGCTGGTTTGTTTTGGCTTTGCAGTTTGTAAATATCATGCACATAGCCAGAAAGCCCATTCCACTCTTCGCGAGATAGGGTAGGCATATATTGAAAGCCTTGTAAATCTTTGCTTAGCTGTTGCATTTCTGCATGATAAAGCAAATCTTTTTTAGAGCGCACACCAAATAATAAATATAAATTTTGATGTGGAATATTACGGCTATATATATAATGCAGCATGCTTCGGAAAGGTGCAATACCTGTGCCTGTGCATATAAAAAATAAATCGTTTGGAATAATTTCTGGAATTACAAAATGTCCTTGGGGGCCTCTGAAATCTATTATGCTGCCAACACTTACCTGATTAAAAAGATACTCGGTGCCTAAGCCTCCTGGTAGTAATACCACAATCAATTCAAATTCATTAGTGCCAACTGGTGCGCTTGCTATGCTGTAGCTTTTTAGTCGTTTATTTTTCTTTTCGTGAATTGGTAAATCTAAAGTAATAAATTGCCCTGGCTTAAAATCAAATTCTTCGGCACCAACTACTCGTAAATAAAATCGCTTGGTATTATACGTTTCGTCGGTTATTTTTGTAACGACGGCTTGTTGCATTTCTAATAGCATAGCTTTTGTTTTTTTAAGATAGACGAAAAATATTTTTCACACCCTAAAAGTACAAATAATTGATAAAGAATTTGTCAGAATTAAGTAAAACTAATGGAAAGAAGGAAGGAGTCAAGTTATATTTCTATTTGACAAGTTGCTATTTATTACTGGTAAAAAGAAAATTTCTAATAGAATAACGACTTCCAATTTCCGACTGAAAACTTTTCTACCCCGGCATTCTGCTTACATACTTCTTGTACTCCGCTATCTGATCTTTAACGGTTTTATCTGTAGGTTTTGCAGCTACTGCTTTATTGAAATAATGTTTTGTACTTCTAAAATCTCTTTTCTCTGCGCTCATATTAGCTAGTTGCAAGTATACTCCAGCTTCTGTATCAGCATTTGGCAATCCTAATTCTAAAGATTTTTTAAAGTATTGGAAAGCTTCTTTTTTATTTCCTTTGCGCATAGCTATTGTACCAAGTTGCATATATGCGCCACCCTCTACATCTTTTTGTCCTTGGCTAGCAGCAAGCCCTTTACGGATATCTGCTTCGGCTTTATCCAGGTCTTGGTTTTCATCCAAAGAACCCAGTTGAGATTGCATCATGTAATAACCACTGCGGATAGGCTTGTACAACCAATCTGGTTTTTTTATGCTATTTAATAAAGCTTGTGCACCTTCTACATCGCCGTCTTCCATGTGTTTTTGAATCAAACTCATTGGGCCAATCATGTAATGTGCTACCACCATTAAAATAGCTGTAACAAACAAAATCCATGTCCACCAAGCTGCATGCTTTACGGTAAATGTAAATATAATGCCTAAAATAATGATGCCTATTGCTATCGGAATTCTATTGAATACTATCAGTCTTCTCCAATTCATGATTGATGATTTATTATTTTTTTAAAGTGTGCAAAGATAATGTAATAAGTCCATTTTTGTTGGTATAAAAAAAGCAAGAAAACTCTTGCTTTTACTTGTTGAAAAATTTATTAAAATTATAATTTTTTTAAAACTATACTGCAGTTGCTGCTAGAATGATGGAATGTATCTCTAGCCACCAACCAAATATTGATAAACTCTTTTGATTCGGTTTGCGTGCCAGTGCCAGAAATATAAAGGCTATCTGCAAAGCGCTGTGGTGCAAAATTTACAGTAGTTTTATTTGGGCTAAGTGTGCCTTGTAAATTTACATTTGGTGCGAAGCTAGATATGTTATTTACCAAAATACCATCGCCACGATTAATTACTGGACTAATTGTAACGTTGTATGCATTGCCAGAAGCACATGCATCATTTGCACTATAATTACCAGTGTAGCGGTCATTCCATTTGCTATTGCAATCGGTGCCTTCGAACCCAGCAGGGCAGTGGCAAGTGCCATCTAAGCAAGTGCCGCCATTGTAACACACTACATTTTTGCATGCTTGTATATTGGTACCATTGATAATTAAATCAGAATTTTTGGTGCAACCAACCATTGCTACGATGCAAAAAATAAATATGGTAAGGCTTGCAGTAATAGAAGCTATTCGAATTTGTTTCATATTGGAATGTAAGTTAAATGAAAAATCCTAAAACCGCAAGGCTTCAGGATTATTTTCTTTATTTTTTATTTAAAATGGAAATTAATTAGCCGCGTCGTGCTTAAATTTATCCATTCCTTTGTCTTCTCTTTTGGTAAATAATGCTGCCCAATGCGCTACCAAAGCCAGAGCCCAAGCGCTAGTCATCCAAATATGTACAGGATATTTGAATCCATCAGCAGGAGTTTCTTTTTTGCTCCACAAAAACCATAAAACTGCGTTAATTACAATAAATGCAAGAATATGCATCCATAAAAGGCTTTTTTGTTTTGTGGTAGGTGCTATTTTAGCTAATTCCATAGTAAACTTGTTTATTGCTGCGAAAATAATAGATTTGTTGCGAATAGTCAAATGATTTTGGTAGTGAAAATATTAGTCAGTTATTATTATTTTTTATAAACTAATTTATACTTCTAATTAAATCTTATTACTCCTTCGGCTTTGGTGGCTTCTTTCCTCCAAAATCCGATTTGAATTTACTATTATTTTGCGGTTTGCCACTTGATTCTCCAGCAGGTTTAGGCGCTGCAGCATTTGGATTAGCAGCTGGCTTTGGTGCTAAAATTTGTGGTGCAGCTTTTGGCGCAGCATTATTTTCTGCATTGCCTACAGGCCTAGGTCCTTTATGTTGGTTTGGATTAGGCTTTTGATTTGGTGGTCTATTCCCTTGCGGTTTATTATTAGCATTGCTTTGTGGCTTATTTTGCTTAGGTGCTTGTACCGTTGGTTTAGCGCCTACACTACCATCAGCATTTACTACCAATGGACCATTGTTGGCAGGTTTATTGGCATTACCTTCTGGCCTTGGGCCACGGTTTGCATTATTATTAGGGTTTGGTTTTTTATTGCCTTGATTGTTGTTTCTGCTCTTACTTTTTCTATCTGCCTTTTCTAAACTTTTTAGGCTAATTGCACCTACTAAATCTACATAAGCCTCCTCTGCTACAACCCCTTTTTTCAATTCTAGCTCTACAGCGCCAAGGTCTTCTGGCTTTTCGCCTTTGGCATTTAATGCTTTTATTTCTTTAACGCGGTCTATGCTTAATGGATATTGCTTATTGCTACCAGCAAGGGTATACCACATTACCATTTTAAAAATATCTTTCTTTTGCAAGTAAGCCATTCCTTTGGCTAGCTCTAGCTTATCTGCATTATCTGGAAAACCTTTTAGGGCATCCATATAGGTATCTAACTCATAATTCAAGCAGCATTTCAATCTGCCACACTGCCCACTTAATTTGGTTTGATTGATAGACAAATTTTGATAACGAGCCGCTACAGTGCTTACCCCTTTAAAGTCTGTAAGCCAAGTACTACAGCATAATTCTCTACCACAACTACCAATGCCACCCACCTTAGCAGCTTCTTGGCGGATGCCAATCTGCTTCATTTCCACCTTTACATTAAAGTCTCTTGCATATACTTTAATTAATTCGCGGTAATCTACTCTATCTTCTGCTATATAATAAAAAGTAGCTTTTTTGCTATCTGCTTGCAGCTCTACTTCGGTTAGTTTCATATCTAACTTTAATATAGCAATCACAGCTCTGGCACGAATTAGCATTTCTTTTTCTTTGGCCTTAGCTTCATCCATTTTCTGCACTTCTTCTGCTGTAGAAATACGTAAAATCTTTTTTACTTCATCACTATCTTCTTTAATGCCACGCTTTGCCATTTGTAGTTTTACCAACTCGCCAGTTAGGCTTACTGTACCTACATCAAAGCCTGGACCGCCTTCTACGGTAATAAAATCGCCTTTTTCAAAAAAATGAACAGTTGTATTTTTGTAAAAATCTTTTCGGCTACCATGGTTAAAACTTACCTCTATAATTGGGTAAGGTTTGCCTATATCGCTTACTGGCAAATCGTTTAGCCAGTTATGTACATTCATTCTATTGCATCCGCCAGAGCTACATCCTCCGTTGCTTTTGCATCCACTTGGTTTTCCGTCTTTGGTTTTAGTACCACAACTTCCACATCCCATATCTTATATATAAATTATTAAGTGAGTCAATATTATTTAAGCCCAAAAACTGCTATTTGCAGTTTTTGCATCTTACAAATATAGGGATTTGCCTGCAAATACATCTTTTACCTGTAAACTAAGCGAATGAAACACGATTTTAGTATTCGCATTTCTTTCAATCGCATAAATATTATCGGCTGCAAATTGTGCTATTTCATTTGCTTTTTCTTCGGTAATATTTTTCAGAATCATTTTTTCTAGCACCGCATCTTCTTCTGGATGTAGTAATAAATTTTCTTTACCAACCCACTTGGTACGTATTAAATGCTCCATCATGGTTACTACATAACTTAGGTATTGTTTTTGGGTTTCTTTCGGCTTTTCGGCTATTGTCATTACCCAATTGGTAATACCTGGACCATTATTAGTAAATAACACATTGAGCCAATCTCTAAACATTGCAAAATGGCTTTCTTCCTCGTGATGCATAGCTTGTAAGGCTTGTGTATAGTTGCCTTCTGTAATGCGCGCAATTTGCATAGCTGTTTTTTCGGCTACACCATTGGCTATTAATGCATTGGCAATCTCTGCATCTTGCAAAGGTGGTAGATTGATTAATTGAGTGCGGCTTTGGATAGTGCCTAACACATTGTCGTAATTTTCTGTTACAAAAATCATGACTGTTTGTGCAGGTGGTTCTTCTATTAGTTTCAATAAAATATTTCCTTCTTTGCCCAAAAATTCTGGCAGCCACATGATTAAAAATTTATAACCTCCTTCAAAACTACGGAGCTGTATTTTTCGGATAATATCGCGGCATTCTTTTGCACTAATATTGGCTTGCTTGTTGCCTGCTTCTATATCATCCAGCCATGTGGTAATATCCAAATACGCATTTTTAACAAAAGAAGCTCTGAATTCTTTTAGATAATTTACACTTAAAGGTTCAAGGTCTGGGTCGCTAATTACAGGAAAACTATAATGCACATCTATATGTTGCAGCTTAGAGAATTTTAGGCAATTGCTGCATTCTCCGCAAGCATCTGTAGTGCCTTTGTTGGTGCACATAATATATTGCGCAAATGCAATGGCCAATGGTAATCCGCCATTTCCTTTGTGCCCATTCATCATAATGGCATGCGGTATTCTATCTTGCGCTACCAAATTAATTAAATGCTGTTTGGTGCTATCTAATCCTACTATGTTTTTAAATTGCATTGGGTGTAAAAGTAAGATAAAAGGGTGGAATGAATATTTTGGTAAGTATTCTTTTACTTATTTCTTGCTAAACAAACCCTAAGTATATTATTTACAATTCTTATTATTTAATAATCCACCACTTGCTCTTGAATGCTACTTGGCAATTCTCTAAAAGTATATTGCTGTGTTCTTAGCTGTGGTGTAAAACCTGCGCCACTAATTGCATCTTGAATGCTTTTGTAAGTAAATCGATGTGGTGCACCTGCTACGCTTACTACATTTTCTTCTAGCATAATACTACCAAAGTCGTTGGCGCCAGCGTATAAGCAAGCTTGCGCAACTTCTTTACCAACTGTCAACCATGATGCTTGAATGTTTTTAATATTGGGCAACATTATTCTACTCATGGCTATCATGCGAATATATTCATCGGCAGTAATATCGCTTTTTGTACCACGAATTCTGTGCAATAAAGTACCAATATTTTGGAAAGTCCAAGGAATGAAGGCTAAGAATCCATTAGCATCAGCAGGTTTTTCGCTTTGTACCTGGCGAATATCAGCAAGATGTTCAAAGCGTTCTTGTAGTGTTTCTACATGGCCGAACATCATGGTAGCACTGCTAGTAATATGCAATTGATGCGCAGCACGCATTACATCTAACCATTCTTTAGCGCCACATTTTCCTTTACTTATCAAGCGGCGCACTCTATCATTCAATATCTCTGCACCAGCACCAGGTAGGCTATCCATTCCAGCTTTTTGCAATGCAGTCAATACTTCTGTATGACTCATTTTTTCTAGCTTAGCAATATGTGCAACTTCTGGCGGGCCAAGTGTATGTAGCTTTATATTTGGATACAAACTTTTTAGTTGCGAAAATAATTGCACATAAAATTGCAAGCCTAAATCCGGATGATGACCACCTTGTAATAGCAATTGATCTCCACCCCATTGAATGGTTTCTTCTATCTTTTTTTTGTAGGTTTCTATATCTGTAATATAAGCCTCTGGCGAACCAGGTACTCTGAAAAAATTACAAAATTTGCAATTGGCAATACACACATTGGTGGTGTTTACATTCCTATCTATCTGCCAAGTAACTTTGCCATGGGGCACTTGTATTTTGCGCAATTCATTGGCCACATTCATCAACTCTCCTGTGGGTGCATGCTGAAAAAGATGCATGCCTTCTTCTACACTTAGCCACTCAAAAGCCAATGCTTTTTGATATAAAGATTCGTTGTTCATTACCTTTCAATTGAGGTGTAAAGGTATTGTAGAATAAAATGTAGTGGTGGTATTTGCTTATGATTTTATTTGGGTTATGAGAAGTTAGAATATGGTATAGATGCAGCCTAATTTGTTCTATATCCTTCCTTGGCCAATACATCTTTTACTTTCTGTACTACATCTCCTTGGATAATGATAATGCCATCTTTGGCGCTACCGCCTGTGCCGCATTTTGTTTTGATGAGTTTAGCTAAATCTTCCAGTGCTTCTTCTGAACCAATAAATTTTTCTACCAAGGTTACTACTTTGCCAGCACGTTTTTTATTGTCTAGCTTTACCATTAATTTTTGCAATGCCGGAGTTAGAGTACCTTTGGACTCGTGTTCTGTGCCACTAAGCTGCAATGCTTTATTGGTGCTGTATGCTAGGTTTCCTTTGAAGCGAGGTAAATCTTTTGGCATTTTATTTTAAATTTTTAATGAAAACTACCACGCAAATATAATCATGTAACATCTTTTAATCTAAAAAAGAACCAAAATCCAAAATCCAAAAACAAAATACTCGCATCTGATGTCTTGATACTTATATCTTTATACTTACATCTATTACTGTACAATTATATTCAACGCTTTTGGTAAAATTTTTATTTGCAATTCATTACTACCTTCTCTAGCATCACCATCTACTTGGTAGTCTGCCATTTGTTTGCTACGAATTACAATTTCTTTGCCAGCAATATGTTTTACTTTGCTGTACTTATTTAGGTTGCCCCACCATGCATAAAAACTTACTCTTCCTACCGTAAAAAAGTTAAGTGGTTGAATAATCATTACATCCAGCTTGCCATCAAAATTGCTAGCAGTAGGTGCTATTTTAAAACCATAGCCAAACTCATTGCCATTGGCCACACTAATCATAATTGCTTTTTGATTGTACTCTTTGCCATCTATGGTTACAGTGTAAGATTTGCTTTTGTATTGCGTAAATGCACTTACACTAGTGCGGATATACATCAGCAAACCGCGAGCATTTTTTTGCCTGCATTGCATGGCCACATAGCTATCAAATCCAGTGCCTGCATTACTTAAAAATAATTCATCGTT
>Ga0114967_10003166_pt1 | contig 13579 bp, 12 predicted proteins | sample M_130628_MF_Meta_FD_92639 | JGI IMG/M metagenome (GOLD analysis project Ga0114967, IMG submission 92639) | Freshwater microbial communities from Lake Montjoie, Canada to study carbon cycling - M_130628_MF_MetaG | ecosystem: Environmental > Aquatic > Freshwater > Lake | place: Lake Montjoie... | reverse complement strand
TGCCATCTTACAAGACCGACCAGGTCCTAATAGAGCAGGCCCTTTTGGTTTGTTCCAACCTCTAGCAGATGGTTTGAAATTAATCATGAAAGAAGAAATTATTCCCACGGCTGCTAGTAAGTGGTTATTTATTTTAGGTCCAGGCTTAGCGATGACAGCAAGTTTGATGACCTCTGCTGTGATACCATGGGGCACTGAAATACATTTATTCGGAAGAACGATTGAATTACAAATAGCTGATATTAATATTGGTTTATTGTATGTATTTGCAGTAGTGAGTATGGGTGTCTATGGCATTATGATTGGAGGTTGGGCTTCCAATAATAAATTTTCTTTGATGTCTGCCTTAAGAGCAGCTTCTCAAGCCATTAGTTATGAAATTGCGATGGGCTTGGCTTTAATTGCTTTACTAATGACTACAGGCAGCCTTAGTTTAAAAACTATTGTCGCAGATCAAGTAGCAGGACATTGGTGGAATGTAGTATATCAGCCATTGGGCTTTTTGATTTTCTTTATTTGTGCGATGGCAGAATGTAATCGTACCCCATTTGATTTACCAGAAGCTGAGAATGAATTAAACTTTGGCTATCACCAAGAATATTCTTCTATGAAATTAGGATTCTATTTATTTGCGGAATATGTGAATATGATTATGAGTAGTGCTATTATGGCCTCCATGTATTTTGGAGGGTATGATTTGCCTTTCTTTGACGAAAGCACTGTAGCGCCTAATATAGCAGCCATTATTGGAGTAGGTACTTTACTTATAAAAATTGTATTATTTGTTTTCTTATTTATGTGGATTCGTTGGACCATCCCAAGATTTAGATATGATCAATTAATGAATTTAGGTTGGAAAAAAATGATACCGCTGGCTTTATTAAATATGTTAATTACAGGCGCACTCATTTTATCAAAATTATAATTTAAAAAAAGGTACGAATATAACATGCAAGCATTAACCAATAAATCAATCGCAGTCAATCGCAGTCCCATGACCATCTGGGAGCGTTTGTATTTGATTAATATTATTAAAGGCATGGCGATCACTTTTAGTCACATGTTTAAAAAGCAACCTACAGTAAGGTATCCTGAACAAAAAAGAGAGTTTAGTCCTGTTTTTAGAGGCTTACATGTATTGAATAGAGATGAAGCCGGTCGTGAAAATTGTACTGCCTGTGGTTTATGTGCAGTAGCTTGCCCAGCAGAAGCCATTACGATGGAGGCTGCGGAAAGACAAGCAGGAGAAGAGCATTTATATAGAGAAGAAAAATATGCAGCAAAATATGAAATTAATATGTTGCGTTGTATTTTTTGCGGACTCTGCGAAGAAGCTTGTCCAAAAGACGCTATTTATTTAAGCGAAACTTTTGCACCGGCTAATTATACACGTAAAGGTTTTATTTATGACAAGAACGATTTATTAATTCCTAATACTTTAACCAACGCAACAGCATTGGCTAAAGCAAAAGGAGTAGAAGCTTAGAGACTATGAATACACTAAAGATTTTATTTTTTGCATTATCTGCCTTAGCTATAATAAGTGCGATAATGGTATTAATAAGTAAAAACCCTATACACAGTGTGCTTTGGTTAATTCTAGTATTTTTTGCCATCTCAGGACATTATATTTTATTGAATGCACAATTTTTAGCCATCGTTAATATTATTGTATATGCAGGGGCTATTATGGTCTTGTTCTTATTTGTGATGATGCTTATGAATGTCAAAAAGGACAAAGAACCACAAAAACAATTGTGGGTAAAATTAACGGGTGTAATTGCGGGAGGTAGTTTTTTAACTTTATTAATAGCACTTGTCAAACAAAATACTTCTTTCCAAGGAAGAGATGTTTTATTGAAAGACGGAAGCATAGGACTTATTCATCCATTAGGCCAAGCCTTGTTTACCGACTTTGTTGTGCCTTTTGAAATAAGCAGTGTACTTTTTTTAAGCGCGATGGTAGGCGCTGTAATCATTGGTAAAAAATAAATTTTTGTAAGATGCCTATAGAATATTATATCTTTTTATGTTTAACGCTATTTAGTATTGGCGTCATAGGGGTATTAACACGTCGTAATGCGATTATTGTTTTTATGTGCATTGAACTTATGCTCAATGCCGTGAATATGCTTTTAGTCGCTTTTTCAAAAATGAATTATGGGGCGGCTAAAATTTTGTCACCTACTACCACGGCAGGTATTGATGCACAAATATTTGTATTTTTTATTATGGTGGTGGCTGCGGCTGAAGTAAGTATTGGACTAGCTATTATAGTTATGATATACCGCAATACCCATTCTATAGATATCAATTTCTTAAATAGATTAAAAAATTAAGTCAATGGCCTTTATGAAAATATTAGTGGCATTCATTATTCTTTGGCCTTTAGCTGGATTCTTATTCAATGGACTAGGAAGAAATTATTGGAGCAAAAAAGTAATTGCTTATAAAGCCACTGGATATATTGTAGCCTCTTTTATAGCAAGTGTATTTGCTTTTATGCATGTGCAAAATCATGGTGCAGTAACGGTACATTATTTTGACTTCATTAATACAGCTAGTTTAACCATACCTTTTGATTTTAAAATAGACGCCCTTTCTTCTTTATTTTTGTTAGTCATTACAGGGGTGGGCTCTTTAATACATTTATATTCGACTGCTTATATGCAGGAAGAATCCGCACCACACTATGCAAGGTATTTTGCTTATTTGAATTTATTTATTTTCTCCATGCTATTATTAGTCCTTGGAGATAACTATATTATAATGTTCATGGGTTGGGAAGGAGTAGGTCTATGTTCTTATTTATTAATTGGCTATTGGTTTTCGAATGGTAGTTATAATTATGCTGCAAAGAAAGCCTTTATCATGAACCGCATTGGGGACTTAGGATTTTTATTAGCCCTATTTTGGCTCATCGCTAAATTAGGTACAGTGAGTTATAGCGAAGTATTAACGGCTGAAAGTCTAGCTAAATTATCTAGCGCCGATATTACTGCTATCACTTTATTTTTATTTGTGGGGGCAATGGGTAAGAGTGCGCAAATTCCTTTATTTACTTGGCTACCCGATGCGATGGCGGGTCCTACACCTGTATCTGCTTTAATACATGCGGCCACTATGGTAACCGCTGGTATTTACATGATTACAAGAAGTAATATTTTATTTAGTCATAGTGAGATCACGCAAAATATAGTAGCCATTATTGGAATTAGTACCGCTTTATTAGCAGCCACTATTGCCATTAAGCAAAACGATATTAAAAAAGTATTGGCTTACTCCACAGTAAGTCAGTTAGGATATATGTTTTTAGGATTAGGTGTAGGCGCCTATTCTGGTGCAGTATTTCATGTCATTACCCATGCCTTTTTTAAAGCTTTATTATTCTTAGGGGCAGGTTCTGTAATACATGCCATGCATCATGAACAAGATATTAGAAAAATGGGCGGCTTGAAATCGAAACTACCCATTACACATATTACCTTTTTAATAGGCTGTATTGCCATTGCGGGTGTACCTCCTTTTAGTGGATTCTTTTCTAAAGATGAAATACTAGCAGCTGCATTTGAAAAAAATAAAATTTATTGGGTCTTAGGTTTAGTGGGTGCAGCAATGACCGCTTTTTATATGTTCCGTTTATATGCCACTACTTTTTTAGGAAAGTTTAGAGGCAGCCATGAACAAGAAGCACATTTACATGAAAGCCCCTTGGCGATGACCTTACCCTTAATAGTATTAGCAATACTAAGTGCTTTGGGTGGGGTTATTGGTATTCCTCATAGTTTGGGAGGCCATCATTGGTTAACTGGTCAACTAAGCAGTATTATATCAACACCACAAGAAGCCCATTTAACTGTATCTACTGAATGGATATTAATGGGTGTGTCCGTGGCTATTGCTGCCATAGCTTTAGTAATAGCTTTATCAAGATATAGCAAACAAACCGATGAAGAGCCTAGTTCTGCTATTGGAAAATTCTTTTATCATAAATGGTATATTGATGAGTTATATCAAAAAGCCATTATTGAGCCATTAAATAAATTTGCATTATTTCTAAAAGAATTTATTGAAAAGAAAGTAATTGATGGAGCTGTTAATGGAACTGGTAAGCTCGTTCAATTTAGTGCTAGAAAAGTAAGGCTGATACAAAATGGACAAGTGGGCTACTATATCTTATTTATGGTATTGGGTATTATTACTCTTTTTATATGCTGGTTCAATGATATTTCTATTTTACGATTCCTTTATACAATGACTCATTCATAATAAGCAACGACTATGTTAATTTCATTTCTACTCATTCCAATTTTGACAGCTATTGTACTTTTGTTTATCAAAAAAGATACATTGGCTTCTCAAACTGCAATTGCTGCAAGTTTGACAACATTGGCATTGGCGGTTTTTGCCTCTTTCAATCAAGTAGATGCATTTGATGTAGCATGGTTACCTAACTTGAATAGCCGATTTACCCTAGAGGCTGATGGGCTTGCTAAAATTTTGATTTTATTAACTGCTATAAGTTTACCTGCTATTTTAATAGCAAGCGCTAATAATGAGTACAAGCAAAAAAATATATTTTTATCTCTTTTATTATTTACCCAAGCGGGATTGATGGGTGTGTTTTTAGCGGGTGATGCGCTACTGTTTTATTTTTTCTGGGAATTAGCACTTATACCTGTTTATTTTTTATGTTCTATTTGGGGTGGGGAAAAACGCATTACCATTACTTTTAAATTTTTCATCTATACTTTTTTAGGTTCTTTATTTATGCTCATTGGCATTTTATTTTTAAATGCTCATACAGTAGACCATAGTTTTTCTATTCAAGACTTTATACATGCTAACTTAACTGGAGGTCAAAAAATTACAGCCTTCGCCTTATTTTTTATAGCCTTTGCAATAAAAATGCCCCTCTTTCCTTTTCATACTTGGCAACCAGATGCCTATGAGCAATCACCTACTGCAGTCACCATGGTGATGAGTGCCGTGATGGTGAAAATGGGCTTGTATGGAATTTTGAGATGGTTACTACCTTTATTCCCTGTGGCCTTTGCGGCTCATACGAATGTGGTTGTATTTTTATCGGTATTTGGTATTTTATACGCTTCTTTTATTGCTATACGTCAAGACGATATCAAAAGACTAATTGCCTATTCTTCTATTGCACATATTGGTTTAATGAACGCGGCTATTTTTACTGGTAAGGGTATTGCTATACAAGGCGCTTTAATACAATTATTTTCCCATGGTATTAATGTATTAGGACTATGGATTATTGCTGACATATTAGAGCAACAAACTGGAACAAGATCGATGCAACAAATGGGAGGGCTTGCAAAGAAGCAACCTACACTCGCTATTTTACTAGTGGGTTTTGCCTTAGCCAATATTGCCATGCCATTAACCAATGCCTTTGTAGGTGAATTTTTAATGTTCAATGGTTTATTTATTCTAAATCCTTGGATAGCGGTCTTTGCAGGTATAAGTATTGTTTTAGCGGCTATTTATACTTTGAACATGGTACAAAAAGTGGCTTACGGAGAAATTAGTGAAAAAATAAATGCGATGCCAGCACCTAATAAAGCAGCGCAAGGAGTATTGATTATTTTATTGATCATTGTTTTTGTTACCGGCGTTTACCCGCAACCTTTATTTACTTTAACGGCCGATACTTTACAAAAATTATTAGCCAAATAATAAAACGAATTAGTAATGAATGCAATTATTGTTTCTACGCTCTTAGGTGTCATCATGATGTTTTGTTCATGGGGCATCAAAACTCAAAAAACGCAACATACTATTGCTTTAGTAGGAATGTTTGTTTTAATACTTAGTAATTTAGCCCAATTGAATGGATGGTATGTTATTGATTTTGATACCAAGGGTATGCTCGCTTTTACTCGATATGGTTTATATATCAATACTTTATTTTTTCTCATTACTTTTATTTATATATGGATTAACGGCGAAGAGATTGCCAAGTTTGATAATCAAGCCGCCGATTTTTATGCTTTGTTTTTCTTTATTTTATGCGGCGCTAGTATTTTAACTTCTTTTGATAATTTATTAATGTTATTTATTGGTATTGAAATTTTATCTATTCCTTTATATATTTTAACAGGTGCAGACAAGAAAAATTTATTCAGCAATGAGGCTGCTTTAAAGTACTTTTTAATGGGTTCTTTTTCTACAGGCATATTATTATTGGGTATTACTTTTATATATGGAGCTACGGGTAGTTTTCATTTAGTGGAGCCTATTTTGAGACCATCTGATGGCCTGCCACAGGAGCAAATGATATTGTCTGCAGGTTTATTACTTGTCTTTGCAGCCATGAACTTTAAAGTTTCTGCAGCCCCTTTTCATTTTTGGACACCCGATGTCTATGATGGAGCGCCTACTGTATTCACCTCTTTCATGGCCACCATTGTAAAAGCCGCAGGCTTTATAGCCTTCATTACTATTTTTAATAGTCAAGCAAAGGCCTTGGGGTATACTTGGATGCTGGTTTTAAGCTTTGTGATTATATCCACTTTGCTAGTGGGAAATATTGTAGCCGTTTTTCAAAGAAGTGTAAAAAGAATGTTGGCTTACTCTAGTATCGCTCAGGCAGGATTTATGTTATTTGCTTTATATGGCAAATCAAGTTTTGCGCAGGAAGGCATTATTTTATACTCAGTTGTTTATTCTTTAGCTACTATTGGTATTTTTGGGGTCTTAATTAAAATGAAAGAAAATAGTTTTGAAGCCTTTAATGGCTTAGCCAAAACCAATCCATTATTAGCCTTTGTCGCTACCATATTCTTATTCTCACTTGCGGGTATTCCCCTTACAGGTGGTTTCTTTGCTAAGTATTATATGCTCAATTCTTTATATGCAGCAGGGGCGGGCCTTTGGTTAATTATTATAGCTATTTTATTTGCAGCTGTAAGCGTATTCTATTATTTCAAATTAGTGCAAGCCATGTATTTTACCAGCGGGGAACCTATTATGCATGAAGTACCTAAGAAATATACTTATGCGCTTTTACTTATAGCCATTTTGCTACTCATCCTAGGTGTATTTCCTTCTGTAGTGTTCAATTATCTATACTTTTAGCCGTTCTTCATTTTATAAGGCCTTATAAGGCCATATTGTCGAATCTGTACTACCTTTAAGTTTCATAACTATAGTAGCATGACTATTCAGGACTCTTTTGTACTCGCTTGGCGTACCGTAAAAAGTAATAAACTAAGAACCGGTATCACGGTGGCCATTATTGCCTTTGGTATTATGGCACTTATTGGAATTATCACAGCAATTTCTGCGATGAACCAAAGTTTAAAAGAAAATTTTTCTTTTATGGGGGCCAATGCCTTTGTGGTAAGATATAAAGAAATGAATGCAAGAATGGGGGGTCCTAATGATGGGGATGAGTTTTCTAAAACGAAAAGAGGGGTAAAAGAAAAAAAATCGAACTTAAATAAGCCCATTAAAATTGAAGAAGCGACTTATTTTAAAGAACATTTTGGATTTAATAGAGCGGCTGTAAGTATTTCTAGAAGAATGGGAGGGAACAATGAACTGCATTATAAGAATAGAAAAACCAATCCACAAATTTCTTTAATGGGAGCTGATGAAAACTATCTTGCAGTAAATGGTTATTCATTAACACAGGGAAGAAATTTTAATAATGTAGATATCACCAGTGGTCGTAATGTTTGTGTCATAGGTTCCAATGTGGCTGCTAAATTATTTCCAGGCAGGCCAGAAAAATCTATCGATAAAGTTATTTTACTACAAGGTAAACCTTATCGAGTGATTGGCTTATTAAAATCAAAGGGGTCTAGTGCCATGATGCGTCAAGACGATGTGGTTATATCTTCTATAAAAAATGTAAGACAGTATCAAGGAAACGATTCTTATTCATTAGGTGTCATGGTGAATAATGTGACAGAATTGGAGCCGGCTATTGATGAGACCACCGATCAAATGAGAAAAGCAAGAAGATTAATTCCTTCTGAGTCTGATAATTTTGTCATTGACAAGAGCGATAAATTTGCATCTATGTTTATTGGCTTTTTAGCAGGTATTAGTGGAGCGGCCGGTGCTATTGGCATGATTACTTTAATTGGAGCTGCTATTGGTCTTATGAATATTATGCTCGTAGCAGTGAGTGAAAGAACTAGAGAAGTGGGATTGATAAAAGCCATTGGGGGTAAAAGAAAAGATGTGCGTCGTCAATTTTTATTCGAAAGTATTTTGATTAGTATTTTAGGCGCCATTTTTGGAATTATCTTAGGCGTTCTCGTGGGTAATATATTTAGCCTTGTTTTAGGTACCGGTTTTGTGGTGCCTTGGATGTGGGTAATAATAGGTATAGTAATTTGTTCGGTGGTAGGACTTGTCGCCGGTATTTATCCTGCCATGAAAGCAGCTGCATTGAACCCAATAGATGCGCTTAGGTATGAATAGTATTTCTTATTTCAATTTATAGCCCTAAAAGGCAAGCTTTTAAGCAGGTATTTGAGTTTTCAAAGCCTACTTATTATCTTGAAAATGAGTAGAAAACGCCCTCATTCTCCCCGTTTTTGCTATTTAGCAACAGAATAATCCCGAAATTGCAAAAAAGCATGTTTTTCATATTAAATTTTAATTAGCATCATTAAATTGACAATATATAGAGCTTGATTTTTGCCAACGTAAGTTAGTTTAAATAATTTTTTTAAAAATTAACATACTAAGTTTGTTTCAACCAATAAATTACTTATTTTGTAACCCCTTAGAAACTATTTAGAAAAGATTTAATTGAATCTAACAAGTAGCAAAAAGGAATAATTTCTTTAATAAATTTTTATTTAAAACCAAAAATCAATTGAATCATGGCTGAGATTAAATCAACTGCAACAGCTGCTCCAAAGAAAACAGCACAGCCGCAAGAAGGCGGAAACTTGATTGCAACTTTAGCACCAATCGCTTGTATCGTATTAGGTTATGTTATTTGGCGTTTTGTGTTAGGTAACGCAGCAAACTTTACAAACCCAGACCCTAATGGTGGATTCTGGCCTACACACAAAGGACCAAAAGGTACATTTACAAAAATGTATGAAGGTGGTATCGTTGTGCCTATTTTAATTGGTAGCTTATTAATCGTTTTAACTTTCGTAATCGAAAGATTATTAACTATTAGAAAGGCAGCGGGAACTGGTAACATCACTGCGTTTATCCGTAAAGTACAATTCCAATTAGCCAACAAAGAGGTTGACAAAGCCATTGCAGAATGCGATAAGCAAAAAGGTTCTGTTGGTAATGTAATGAAGTCTGGTTTGACTAAGTACAAAGAAATGATATCTAACACAGAATTAGATACTGATCAAAAAGTATTAAACATTCAAAAGGAAATTGAAGAAGCAACTGCTTTGGAATTACCTATGTTAGAAAAGAATTTAGTATTCTTATCAACTATTGCATCAGTAGCAACTTTATTAGGTTTGTTCGGTACGGTATTAGGTATGATTCGTTCTTTCTCTAAATTAGGAGAAGAAGGTGGTGGAGAAGCTGCACGTGAATTATCTCAAGGTATCTCTGAGGCCTTGTATAACACAGCCTTAGGTATCGGAACTTCTGCAATTGCTATTATTATGTACAACGTCTTTACTACAAGAATTGACGGAATTACATATGGTATCGATGAGTCAGGATTTACTTTAACTCAAAGCTTCGCTGCTAACTACAAATAGTAGTAACAACTTAGTAGTAATTACTAAGTAGTAATTACTATCTAGTAACAAATATTAATTAATAATTTAAGGACTTAAATCCTTAAAATTTAAAAGACTATACAATGGGTAGAGCCAAATTACCTCGTAAGAGTACCAGTATCGACATGACAGCCATGTGCGATGTGGCCTTCCTTTTATTGTCTTTCTTTATCTTAACCACTAAGTTCAAGCCTTCTGAAGCAATAGCAGTAACCACCCCTAGTTCGGTGTCTTCTAAAGTTGCTCCCAATAAGGATTTTGTCTTAGTAACTATTGATAAAGACGGCAAAGTATTTCTTACCATAGATGATAAGCAAAAGAGAGAAGCTATCGCTAATTCTTTAAATGCTACAAAAAATTTAGGAATTGACGTAGCTGCTTTTAAAAGTGCAAGTTTTGTGGGTGCACCTTTAAGCGGATTAAAAACTTTCTTATCACTCTCTGAAGAAAATAGAAAAGGAAACCAACTTCCTGGCATTCCATGTAAGGATAGTACGGATAATGAGCTAATTATTTGGATGCAAGTGGTAAACGAAGTTTATGCTGGTGCCAAAATGGATCTCTTGTTAAAAGGAGATAATGTTGCTAAATATCCAGCATTTAAAAATGTACTTACTGCATTTAAGAAAACTAATATTCAGAAATTTCAAATGGTGACAAATCCTGAAAATGCACCTGCAGGTTCAGAATTGTACCAGAAATCTTTGAGTGGAGAGAAACAGGAAAACTAAATTATAAACTAATTAAAAGCTATTTATTATGGCAGAATTAGATACCTCGGGTGGGGGACATAAAAAGAAAGGACCAGGGGTCAAAAAAGGAAAAAAATTATCTACCCGTGTCGATTTGACACCCATGGTGGATTTGGGTTTCCTTTTGATTACCTTCTTCATTTTTACTACTACCATGAGTCAACCTACAGCAATGAAGTTGATTTTGCCTGATGATAAAGTAAAACCTGAAGAGCAAAATAAAGCAAAGGAATCAGGTGCTTTAACCATCTTGATGGGAGATGATAATCACATATATTATTATGAAGGTCAATTAAAGCCAGATGCTTCTAATTTTCTTTCAGCGTCTTATAATGGGGAAAATTCTATTCGTGAAATTATCATGAAGAAGAAAGTGCAGGTAAGAAGTATTGCACAAGACCCCACTGATCCTGAAAAGGATTTAGTGATTGTTATTAAACCAAGTTCAAAATGTAATTACAAAAACGTAATTGATATTTTAGATGAAATGTCAATTAACGTGGTAAAAAAATATGCACTAGTAGATATTTTTGACATTGAAGAACAATTGGTTCAAAAATCAGACCAGAACGCAAAATCTTCTAGTAATTAAAAGCATTTAACAATGGACATAAATAAAATATTAACCGCCGATGCACTGGATCTCATTTTTGAGGGAAGGTTTAAGGAGTACGGTGCTTATGAGTTAAGAAAAACATACAATAATCGTCTTAGAACGGCTTTAATTGGCATGTTTGCTGTAACTATATTCTTGGCTCTTGGAGCTATCTGGTCTAATTCTGCAAAGAAAGCAAAGACTGAGATAATTGTTACAGATGTTTCTTTAACAGATGTGACACAAGAAAAAAAGCCACCTCCACCTCCACCACCTCCGCCTAAGCAAGAGCCACCAAAAGTGGAAATGGCGAAATTTACACCTCCTAAAATCGTAAAAGATGAGGAAGTGAAAAAAGAAGATGAGATTAAAGAAGTAGAGAAATTAGAAGATGTAAAAATTGGTGCAGTCAATCAAGAAGGTATTAAAGATGATGGTTTAGTAGCACCTACTGAATCAGTGGTGGCAGCTCCTGCAGAGGAAGAAACTGATAAAATCTTTACAGTAGTACAAATTCCGGCTGAATTCCCAGGAGGACAGCAAGGATGGGTTCGCTACTTGGAAAGAACTTTAAACAGAGACTTACCTGTAGAAAATGGGGCACCTGCTGGAAAATACTCAGTTGTCGTTTCTTTCGTCGTAGCTAGAGATGGTTCTATTAGTGATGTAAAATCAGAGAACGATCCTGGATACGGTACAAAAGATGAAGCTGTACGTGTAATTACTAGAGGTCCAAAATGGAAGCCAGCTGTTCAAAATGGCCGTAATGTAATTTACCGTCATAGACAAGCCATTGTCTTTGTTGTTTCTGAAGATTAGGCCCAGCCTCTTTTCTAATAAATTATGAATCCCTTCCCGAACTTTCGGGGAGGGATTTTTTTTACTAGTATAAAGTTTACCTTTGTTTTCTATGCGCGAAAATTTAAGTACTTGGAATGATACAATAGTAGCACTCGCTTCTCCTCCAGGATTAGGGGCTATTGCTGTTATAAGACTAAGTGGTCCAAAATCAATTGAGCTAGTAGCCTCTGTATTTTCTAAAAAAAATCTAGCTGCAAAGCCTTCGCATACGGTGCACTTTGGTAAAATTATTGACGACTTACAAGTCATAGATGAAGTGGTAGTTACTTTATATAAAGCACCTATGTCTTATACAGGGGAAGAAGTGGTTGAAATTTCTTGTCATGGCTCGCCCTTTATACAAGACTCCCTACTACAATTATTTATTTTAAAAGGGGCAAGGCTTGCAAAGCCCGGTGAGTTTACCCAACGTGCTTTTTTAAATGGAAAACTAGATTTAACACAGGCTGAAGCAGTAGCCGATTTAATTGCTAGTAATACAGAAGCTTCTCGTAAAACAGCTTTATATAATTTAAAAGGTGGTTTCTCTTCCGACTTACAAGTGATGCGTGAAAAATTAATAAAATTTTCAGCACTCATTGAATTAGAATTAGATTTTTCTCAAGAAGATGTAGCCTTTGCCAATAAAAAAGAATTAGAAAAATTAGTAGCTCAATTGCAAATAAAGACACAGTTATTATACGATTCTTTTAAACTAGGCAATGTTATTAAAAATGGAGTACAGGTGGCCATTGTAGGAAAACCCAATGCAGGAAAATCGACACTATTAAATACATTATTAAACGAACATAGAGCCTTAGTAAGTGAAATACCTGGTACCACGCGTGATACAGTGGAAGAGTATTTAACAATTGAAGGGGTATTGTATAAACTCATTGATACAGCTGGTATTCGAACTGCCACTTCTGATGTGATTGAACAAATGGGAATTGATAAGAGTATAGAAAAAATAGAACAAGCCGATATTGTTATTGCTTTATTTGATGCAAGTACTACTTCAGCTCAACAAATTATAGATTGGCAGGCAGCTATTGGTAATGATAAAATGGTACTAGTGGGCAATAAGGTAGATCTAGGTATTGACCCTTCATTAGAAAAAAATGAAGCCTTAAAAGACATAGTTTTTATTGGAGCAAAGGATAAAAAAAATATTGAAGCGCTTAGGGCAGTTTTAACGCAAAGGGTAGTAGGAGATGGACTTAATAAAGAAGGTACCATTGTAACCAATGCTAGACATGCAACTGCACTTAAGAAATTATTATATGCCTTGGTGGATATTGAAACTGGGCTTGCTAATAATGCAACGGGGGATTTACTAGCTATTGATATCAATCAAGCCTTACATTATTTAGGTACCATTACGGGACAAATTACCAATGAAGACCAATTAGATTTTATCTTCTCTAAATTTTGTATTGGTAAGTAGATTACTGCGCTGTGTCTATTTTTATATTTTCTCTTTTTGAATAAAAAACAGCAGCAGCGGCTAAAGTAGAATCAAGCTGTATTTTCATTTTTTTACTATCGAAATAATTATTAATTCTTCTCATGGGAGAAATAATTTTATTATTAATATTCGCTTCATATCTCAACATCGTGCTATCCCCTCCGGCATCAATAGCAGAATA
>Ga0114967_10003163_pt1 | contig 13587 bp, 14 predicted proteins | sample M_130628_MF_Meta_FD_92639 | JGI IMG/M metagenome (GOLD analysis project Ga0114967, IMG submission 92639) | Freshwater microbial communities from Lake Montjoie, Canada to study carbon cycling - M_130628_MF_MetaG | ecosystem: Environmental > Aquatic > Freshwater > Lake | place: Lake Montjoie... | reverse complement strand
TATTAAATAGCTACCCGGTATCCATGCCGGCATCGCAATTATTTGCCCTGCTGGATCTGGGCGCTCGATCACTAGTTTTACGATGAAACGATGCCCGTGTAAATCATCGGGCCAGACGGTGTATTGCACTGCGGGCATGGCATTGGCTTGCATGGTCGTAACTATTTGAGTGATGCTAATTTCTTCTCAATATCGGCAAGTTGAACTGCGCCTGGGAACCGACTGCCGTCAGTAAAGAAAATAGTGGGCGTGCCATTAATGCCATAGTTTTTTGCTAGAGTAAGATTTTTATCAATAGGATTGGCGCAATCTGATTTACCACTGGGCCCCAGATTATTGAGCATCCAGTCATTCCATACCTTTTGCTGATCAGCAGCACACCAAATTTGCTTCGATTTTAGGGCAGAGTCTGCTGACAAAATAGGTATCAAATAATTATAAATAGTGACGTTATCAAGTTGTTGGAGTGTTTTCTCCAGCCGCTTGCAATAACCACAATTGGGGTCTGAGAACACGGCAATTTGACGACTACCATTGCCGCGGACCACCTTAAATGCCTGTACTTGCGGAAGTTCAGACCACTTGATGCGATTAATGTCTTCTTGACGTTTAGTCGTTAAATTATTACCCGATGCCAACTCAACCATTTCACCTTGGATTAAATATTTGGCGTTGCTATCGGTATAAAAGATTTCATTATTTACTTGTACTTCGAATAGTCCAGGAATGGGTGATGGCGTGACATTGCGGACGTTAGCGGATGTGCCTAGTCGCTTTTGTATCTCTGTGCGGATTTGTTTCTCATTCAAAGCAAATACTGAACTTGCCATACCAAGAATTAAGAGACCAATGCTCACATGTTTTAAATTCTTTGTCATATATTTATTCTCCAAGGGCGCGTTCAATTAGTTTTCGTTTTGCAAGGTGGCTACGGTTTACTAAACCAAGGCCCCAGTTGCGGATTTGTTTCTCAAAGGGATTATTCGCACTAAATAACTTCTTTAGGCGATCTGTAAGCCAAAGAAGAGAGCTGGTATCCCCCTCGCGTTGACGCTCGTAGCGACGTAGTAAGACACGATCAGCAAGCACCCTAAACCCTTCTTTGTTTTTGAACACCTCCAACATATCTGCAACATCCCGTAGCCCCAGGTTTAAACCTTGCCCAGCTAGAGGGTGCATGACGTGTGCGGCATCTCCCAGCAAAATGACCTTTGGATCATATTGTGGCCCAATCAGACCTTGAGACTTAAGACGCTTGAGGGGGAAGCTCGCAGGTGTAGATTGCAATTGCAGAGTACCTAATGCCTTTTCAATTGCCCCAGCAAATTGCTCTTGTAAAAGTGTTAACCATGCTTCAGGAGTGAGTCGAAGGAGATGGCTAGCATATTCCGTCGAGCATGACCAAACCATTGAAACTTGTTGAGAGGGCAGTGGAAGTAAGGCCAAGATATTACCTTCGGGCAAAAACCACTGATAGGCAGTCTCAAGATGAGGCTCTGAGCAGCTAAAGTTAGCAACCACAGCCATTTGCTGATAGTCATCCTCCAAGGCGTTAATGCCAATGGCCGAGCGTAATGGTGAGCGAGCACCATCAGCCGCAAGGATTAATTGCGACACAATCTCTTCGCCCTGATTAAGAACGAGGATAGGATTTTTATCTTTCTCAAGTCGAATATCGGTGACGCTGGCATTGATATTGATAATTTGTTTGTGAAAACGAATTGCCTGATCAAGGGTGGCTTCAATTAAGTCGGCTTCAATGATCCACGCCAACTCAGGACGCCCTACCTCAAAAGCAGAAAAGTGCAATTGATCCTTGGGCTGTCCGCGATCGCCAAAGATGCGCATATCTCTTACAGCCTGAATCCGATCATGATCCAGGGCATGCCAAATATTGAGTTCTGTCAGTAGACGTTTGGTACTCGGCGCGATTGCATAGATACGTTGCCCGAAGTTCTTTATTGGGGGCGTCAGATTTTTATCTAGATCAGGAGCAATTTGAATTACGGAGTAGCCTAACTGCGCCAACCCTAATGCACTAGCTTTACCCACAATACCGCCACCAACAACGCAAAAATCGGCACCGTTTTGGGCTTTTCTTGGATTGACTAATTTGGGGCTATTTTGGGTTTGAACAGACATACCATGATGATATCGAATCGAGCCCATTTACAATGGCGACATGTCACTCAAATGCGGAATCGTCGGCCTACCCAATGTAGGTAAATCTACCCTGTTTAATGCCCTAACTAAAGCGGGGATTGCAGCTGAAAATTACCCCTTTTGTACCATTGAGCCCAATGTGGGCATGGTGGAGGTGCCGGATCCCCGGCTTGAAGCTTTGGCTGAGATTGTGCATCCCGAGAAAATTGTCCCCGCTACGGTCGAGTTTGTGGATATTGCGGGCCTAGTTGCTGGAGCCTCTAAGGGTGAAGGCTTAGGTAATCAATTCTTGGCTAATATTCGGGAGACCGATGCCATTGCGCATGTGGTACGTTGTTTTGAAGATGCTAATGTCATCCATGTGGCTGGGAAGATTGACCCTCTGGCGGATATTGGAGTGATCGATACCGAGCTGGCCTTAGCTGATTTGGGAACAGTTGAGAAAGCCCTTCAGCGCTATACCAAGGCGGCTAAGTCTGGAAATGATAAAGAAGCCGCTGCTCTTGTTGCAGTGCTCACCAAAGTTCAGACGCAACTCGATCAGGCTTTACCAGTTCGCAGTCTTAGTTTAAGCAAAGAAGAGCAGGCGATTCTCAAACCATTTTGTTTAATTACCGCAAAGCCAGCGATGTATGTGGCCAATGTGAAAGAAGATGGCTTTGAAAATAATCCCCATCTCGAAGCCGTCAGGCAGCATGCAGCGAAAGAGAACTCTCCGGTTGTAGCGGTTTGCGCAGCGATTGAAGCTGAAATTGCAGATTTGGATGATGCTGATAAAAATGCCTTCTTAGCAGACTTGGGAATGAGCGAGCCCGGATTAAATCGCGTCATTCGAGCAGGTTACAGTTTATTGGGTCTGCAAACTTACTTTACTGCGGGCGTTAAAGAGGTTAGGGCTTGGACTATTCATATTGGCGATACGGCGCCCCAAGCAGCCGGTGTGATCCATACGGACTTTGAGCGCGGCTTCATACGTGCACAGACCATTGCTTACGAAGATTTCGTTCAGCTCAAAGGTGAACAGGGCGCTAAAGAAGCTGGCAAGATGCGTGCTGAGGGCAAAGAGTACATCGTCAAAGATGGCGACGTACTGAACTTCTTATTTAACGTCTGAGTTATTGCTGAAATAAATCAGCAAGTGCTTTACCTGGATTGGCAGCACGCATAAAAGCTTCACCAATTAAGAAGGCATTAATACCAGCATCACGCATCGTTTTTACGTCGGCAGAACGAAGAATTCCAGACTCAGTGATCACCAGCTTTTCTTTGGGGATTGAAGGCAGTAAATCAAGGGTGGTTTGCAAGCTAACTTCAAAGGTTTTGAGATTCCGATTATTGATACCTAAAAGAGCGGTTTTTAACTCTAAGGCCGCTTCAAGTTCAAGACCATCGTGTACCTCAACCAAGACATCGAGTTGATTCTCAATTGCACAGAGTTCAAGCTCTTTCATTTGGCTGGGCTCAAGCGCGGCAACAATCAGCAAAATGGCATCGGCGCCCATCGCTCTGGCCTCATAGACCTGATAGGGAGCAATGATGAAATCCTTGCGAATCACTGGCAGAGAACAAGCAGCTCTAGCTTCTTTGAGAAACTCGGGTGAGCCCATAAAATAATCTTTATCGGTTAAGACTGATAAGCAGGTAGCGCCATGCGCTGCATAGCTTTCGGCAATCTCTTTTGGATGAAATTGCTCGCGCAGGATTCCTTTACTGGGGCTTGCCTTTTTAATTTCCGCAATGATGCCAGGCTTACCGCTTGCTACCGTATTAATGAGAGACCTAGAAAAGCCCCGTGGCTTTAGATTCTCATCCAGATTGTTCCGAATTGCTTGTTGGAGCAATGCGTCACTAGAGACTAAGCGCATTGCAGCACTAATTTCCTGTTTCTTGGTATCTAGGATCCGAGAAAGAATATCGCTCATGAAATGATTATCCTGCCAAGGTTTGCGAGAGAGTAATGAGCTCGTCTAACTTTTGCTTCGCCTTACCTGAAGCAATGGCATCCTTAGCCATCTCAACACCCACTTGAATACTGGGCGCAACATTCGCAGCATAAAGTGTTGAGCCTGCATTTATAGAAACAATATCAGCAGCAGGGCCTGATTGTTTATTAAGAACTTGCAAGATGATCGCTTTGGACTCATTAGCATCCTTCACCTTGAGGGATTCGAGTGAGGCGGTTGCCATTCCAAAATCACTAGGGGAGATCTCATATTCTTTAATCTGACCATTTAGAAGCTCGGCAATTACAGTTGGCCCCGACAGCGTAATTTCATCAAGACCATCTTTGCCATGCACTACTAAGGCATGCTCGGCCCCCAAGAGTTGTAATACTTTTGCTTGAATACCAACAAGCTCTGAGTTAAATACGCCCATCAAAATATTAGGCGCCTTGGCTGGATTAGTAAGTGGACCTAGGATATTAAAGATGGTTCGTACGCCCAGATCTTTGCGGATGGGGACAACGTTTTTCATGGCCGGGTGGTGGTTAGGGGCAAACATAAAACCTAGCCCAATTTGCTCAATACACCGACCAACAGCCTCGGCTGATAGATTTAGTTTCACACCAAGAGCTTCTAAGACATCAGCACTACCAGATTTACTGCTTACCCCACGATTACCATGCTTCGCAATTTTTGCTCCTGCGGCACATGCAACAAACATCGATGCGGTTGAGATATTGAAGGTATGTGCGCCATCGCCACCCGTGCCAACTACATCCACTAAGTGGGTCTTATCGCCAACACTTACTGGTGTAGCAAAGTCACGCATGACTTGTGCTGCGGCAGCAATTTCAGCAGGGGATTCTTTTTTACTGCGCAGGGCAACCAAGATAGCAGCAACCATTGGCCCAGGAAGCTCACCACCCATGATTCCCCGCATGATATTAATCATGTCTTCTTTGGGCAGTTCTTTGCCTTCAATTAAATGTTGTAAGGCTGCTGATGCGGTCATTGCCATAGAGATCAAGTTATTTCATGTGTAAAAAGTTTTTGAGTAAGGCGTGCCCTTGCTCAGACAAAATAGACTCAGGATGAAATTGCACTCCTTCAACAATGAATTCTTTATGCCTTACGCCCATGATTTCACCATCATCTGTTTCTGCCGTAATTGCTAAGCAAGTTGGTAGAGATGCTTTTTCAATTGCGAGCGAGTGATAACGGGTAACCCTAAAGCGCTCAGGCAAGTCCTTAAAAACGCCTTCGCCCGTATGATGAATCACATCGGTTTTGCCATGCATTACTTTCTTCGCTCGAATAACTTTCCCACCAAATGCCTCTCCAATCGCTTGATGCCCTAGACATACACCCAGGATCGGAATCTTCCCAGCATATTGTTGGATCGTGGCTACAGAGATACCTGCTTCGGTAGGGCTACATGGCCCTGGAGAAATACAAATACGGTCTGGCTTAATGGTGGCAATATCACTCATACCAATCTCATCGTTGCGAACAACTTTCACCTCTTCGCCGAGTTCAGCAAAGTACTGAACTAGGTTAAAGGTAAAGGAATCGTAGTTATCAATCATTAAAAGCATGTTTATCCGCCCCTCGAGGCTTCTGCTAAATCAGCTGCCGCTAAAACTGCGCGCGCCTTTGCTTCCGTTTCTTTCCACTCCGATGTGGGGTCGGAGTCTGCTACTACTCCAGCACCTGCTTGCGAGTGCAGCATCCCGTCTTTGATGACCCCAGTACGAATCACAATAGCGACATCCATATCACCTGAGAATGAGAGGTATCCAGCAGCGCCACCGTAAACACCACGTTTGGTGATTTCCATTTCATCAATTATTTCCATTGCCCGTATTTTTGGGGCACCCGATAGCGTTCCGGCTGGGAAGGTGGCGCGTAAGACATCCATATTGCTCATATTGTCCTTGAGTTCACCTTCAACAGAGCTAACAATGTGTTGCACATGGGAGTATTTCTCAATCACCATCGAGTCAGTCACCTTGACCGTACCGGTTTTAGCAATACGGCCTACATCATTTCGAGCTAAGTCAATTAGCATGACATGCTCGGCAATTTCTTTCGGATCCGCTAAGAGCTCTTTCGCTAATTGCGCATCTTCTTCTGGTGTGGCACCCCGACGACGAGTTCCAGCCAGTGGTCGAATGGTCACAATCTTTCGATCTTCACGCTTTTCTTGACGCACCAAGATTTCTGGTGATGAACCCACAATTTGTAGATTCCCAAAGTCATAGAAATACATGTACGGCGATGGATTTAATGAGCGTAGGGCACGGTAAAGTTGCAGAGGCGATTGGGGGTAGGGACGGCTGATACGTTGACCAATCACTACCTGCATACAATCACCTGCCAAAATATATTCTTTGGTCTTGCGTACTGCATTCTCAAAGTTAGCCACCTTAAACTTCCGAATTAATTCAATATCGACTTCTTTATTTTGGCTTGCAGGTAATTCTTGTTCAGTGGGGACAATGTTATTTAGTTGCACTTGCAATTCAGCCAAGCGAGCTGTGCCAGCTTTATGGGCATTTTCATCGTTTGGGTCAACATAAACAATGAAATAAATTTTTCCTTCGACATTATCGAGTACCGCCAATTCTTCAGTCAGCATTAATTGAATGTCAGGAACACCAATTTCATCGGGAAGAGAATACTTGGCAAGCCGTTTCTCAATATAGCGAACGGTATCGTAGCCAAAGTAACCCGCAAGCCCTCCACAAAAACGGGGTAAGTTTGCTTGGGGCGCAACCTTAAAGCGCTTGAAATAACTATCAATAAAGTCAAGCGGATTATCTTGATTGGTTTCTATTACCTTTTCATCGAGCATCACTTCATTGATTGGTAATTCTGGAGTACCCACACTCCTTAATAGAGTGCGTGCTGGTAAGCCAATAATCGAGTAACGACCAAAGCGCTCACCACCGTAGACAGATTCTAATAAATAGGTATTTTTTTGCCCGGATTTTTGAGTGAGCTTTAGGTAAAGCGATAAGGGTGTTTCATCCGCAACCAAAGATACTGCCAATAAGGCAACTCGGTTGAATCCTTGTTTAGAAAATTGGTTTAATTCGGAAGCATTCATTGCAGAATTTCTATTTCTTCTAATTTTCTATCTGGCGATTTCTTGGCGCATTGACTCAATGACATCGCGATAATTCGGTTTGCCAAAGATGGCCGAGCCCGCGACAAATGTATCTGCCCCCGCTTTGGCAATCGCTGCAATGTTGTCAACTTTGATACCGCCATCCACTTCAAGACGAATACTTCTGCCACTCGTCTCACGATATTGATCAAGTACTTTGCGGACCTGACTAATTTTCTGTAAGGTACTCGGTATAAACGATTGACCACCAAAGCCTGGATTAACAGACATTAGTAGAACCAAATCAATTTGATCAAGCGCGTGGTCTAAATGCTGAATTGGAGTGGCAGGATTAAGAACTAAGCCCGCTTGGCAGCCATTATCTTTAATTAAACCCAATGTACGATGTACATGAGCACTAGCCTCCGGATGAAAGCTGATTAAATTAGCGCCCGCTTTAGCAAAATCAGGCACGATCCGATCTACTGGTTCAACCATGAGATGCACGTCGATCATTGCAGGCTTGCCATTTTTAAGCGCATGAGGACGAATCGCTTCGCAAACCAAGGGCCCCACAGTTAAATTAGGGACGTAGTGGTTATCCATCACATCAAAATGGATCCAGTCTGCGCCTGCATCCAAGACGGCTCTTACTTCATCGCCTAACTTGGCAAAGTCTGCAGACAGGATAGAGGGGGCAATAACTAGGCTTATTTGACTCATATGGGGGTTAATTTAGGGCTTTTTGGCTTGTCATACCTAGATTCTAGCTTGCGGACGGGGAATGGATAGAGCAGAATGCTGATCATGAATCCACCATAAATTACTGTAACCGTTCGGCCACAATACCTACCTGAGCAATCTGATCCTGAAAATCAGCAATTTGCCTTTGCATACACCGTGACTATTCGAAATACAGGTGCTGCGGGGGTGCAGTTGATCGCACGGCACTGGTTCATCACCGATGGCGATGGAGATGTCCAAGAGGTGAAAGGTTTGGGCGTGGTGGGGCAACAACCTTTATTGCGTTCCGGAGAGCATTTTGAGTACACCAGTTGGGCAACCTTGCCCACCCCAGCGGGCACCATGCGTGGTGAGTATTTTTGTGTCACCGAAGATGCACAGTTCTTTCAGGCCAATATTCCTGAGTTTGCCCTGGTCATGCCTAGAACCTTGCATTAAGTAGGGGTTTAAGTATTTTATTATTTTAAGTAAGATTTTATTCGTATTAGAAAAGATGCTAATCCCTAAACGTTGAATTAAAGAGGTAAGTCTTATGAGTAATAAAACTATATTTTCACTATTGGTCATTGTGGCAGGTTTTATTTCAGCCCCGACTGTATCAGCCCAACAGAGCACTCTAGATAAGATGAAGTCTAGCGGAGCGGTAACCATGGGTGTACGCGAATCCTCAGGAGCACTTTCCTACACATTGGGTGATGGTAAGTACGCAGGTTTTCATGTTGAGATTTGTAATGCAGTATTGCGTGACATTCAAAAGCAATTGAATCTAAAAACATTGGATGTTAAATACAGTCCAGTAACCTCACAAAATCGTATCCCCTTATTGCAAAATGGAACGGTTGATATTGAGTGTGGCTCAACCACTAACAATGCAACTCGTCAAAAAGATGTGGCATTCGCAGTAACGACCTACGTTGAAGAAATTCGGATTGCAGTAAAAGCAAATTCGGGCATAAGCTCTTTAAATCAACTAAATGGCAAAAAGGTAGCAACAACCACTGGTACAACCTCTGTTCAGCTCTTGCGTAAACACGAAAGAGCAACGGGTGTGAATTTTGAAGAGATTTTTGGAAAAGATCACGCTGATAGCTTTTTATTGCTCGAGTCTGGTCGTGCCGATGCGTTTGTGATGGATGGATCTATTTTGGCCGGCAATATTGCTAATGCAAAAAATCCGGGTGACTATCGAATCGTAGGCGAGGTGATTGCAGTTGAGCCGATCGCGATAATGATGCGCAAAGATGACCCTTCCTTTAAGAAGGCGGTTGACGATAACATCAAGAAAATGATGAAAGATGGTACTTTGACTAAGTTATGGGATAAGTGGTTTTTACAGCCCATCCCTCCCAAGAATGCTAAGGTTGGCTTAGCTCTGTCAGAAAGCACTAAGCAAGCTTGGTCTAGTCCAAATGACAGACCTGCTGAAGACTATCAAAAGAAATAATCATCTAGCTTTGGCTTGTTAAATGACCTTAGATTGGAGTGTCTTTTGTAAAGACACTTTGACTGGAGAAGCAGCCCCGCGCTGCTTCTCTTTTTTATTTGGCATGGATCCAAATGCCGATCCTACTTATTTAGATTGGTTATTTACGGCATGGGGTTGGACCCTATCCGTAGCGGGCCTAAGTCTGGTCCTTGCGTTATTGATGGGCGTGATGATCGGCACCCTCAGAACCTTGCCACCAACAAATGTTTTAAACAAGGTCTTCGCTTTTCTTGGAACCGTTTGGGTAGAGCTTTTTAGAAACATCCCTCTCTTGGTTCAGGTATTTCTTTGGTACCACGTGGTACCTGCGTTTTTCCCAGTAATGAAATTGTTCCCATCCTATTTATTGGTGAGTATCGCTTTAGGTTTATTTACATCGGCCCGTATTGCGGAGCAGGTGCGTGCAGGTATTCAATCCTTGCCATCAGGTCAGCGCAATGCTGCCATTGCTTTGGGGATGACAACCACCCAAAGCTATCGCTATGTGATTTTGCCCATGGGCCTGCGCATCATTATTCCCCCCCTTACATCAGAGTGTATGAATTTAGTAAAGAACTCTTCGGTTGCCTTTGCGGTTTCTGTACCTGAGCTCACCTTATTTGCAATGCAAGCACAAGAAGAAACGTCACGTGGCATTGAAATTTATCTTGCGGTTACGGGTCTCTATGTCATCTCGGCATTCTCGGTTAACCGAATCATGGCCTGGATCGAGAAAAAATCCCGTGTGCCAGGTTTTATTGCTCCCAGTACCTCAGGCTCTCATTAAATCAAGGGATATGACGACACATGGATCTTGATCTAAGTTTTTACAACTGGGCGTTATTTACCAGCTACCTTCAAAAAGGTTTGATCTTTAGTATTCAGCTCACAGTGATTGCCACTGTTGGGGGAATTATTGTTGGTACCGTATTAGCGCTAATGCGTTTATCGGGTAAGCCATGGTTGGTGATGCCTGCGACGATATACGTTAATACCATGCGCTCTATTCCATTGGTAATGGTGATTTTGTGGTTCTTCCTGTTGATTCCGCTGATGATTGGTAAACCAATCGGCATTAATTTATCGGCCATCATTACATTCATTGCGTTTGAGGCAGCATTTTTCTCAGAAATTGTGCGTGCCGGTATTCAGTCGATACCGCGTGGCCAAGTATATGCTGGACAGGCATTGGGAATGAGTTATGCCCAAAATATGCGATTGGTTGTACTACCCCAAGCATTTCGCAACATGATCCCTGTCTTTATGACCCAAACCATTATTTTGTTCCAAGATACTTCGCTAGTCTATGCAATTGGTGCCTATGATTTATTAAAAGGTTTTGAGATTGCTGGTAAAAACTTTGGGCGTCCGATTGAAACCTATTTACTAGCCGCAGTTACCTATTTCTTGATTTGTTTCACCCTATCCAGAATCGTTCGCAGGATTCAGCAAAAAGTTGCCATCATTCGATGAGTTTAGAAAGTAAATAGAAATGATTGAGTTACAACATATTTCAAAATGGTATGGTCAGTTTCAGGTTCTGACCGATTGCTCGACCACTATTAAAAAGGGGGAGGTTGTGGTGATCTGCGGACCATCAGGATCTGGCAAATCAACCCTGATTAAAACGATTAATGCCCTTGAGCCATTTCAGGAGGGTGAACTTATTGTGAACGGTATTCGTTTGAATGACCCTAAAACAGATTTACCGAAGTTGCGGGCAAAGGTTGGCATGGTGTTTCAGCACTTTGAGTTGTTTCCGCATCTCTCGGTCATGGAAAACTTAACCATCGCCCAAATTAAAGTACTCAATCGCTCTCTAGAAGATGCTAAACAGCATGGCCTTAAATACCTCGAGCGCGTGGGCTTGCTAGAGCAAAAGGATAAGTTCCCAGGCCAACTGTCTGGCGGTCAGCAACAACGGGTTGCGATTGCGCGCGCTCTATGTATGGATCCAATGGTAATGTTATTTGATGAGCCGACCTCAGCCCTTGATCCTGAAATGGTTGGGGAGGTTTTGGATGTCATGGTGAAACTTGCGCAAGAGGGCATGACTATGTGTGTGGTTACTCACGAGATGGGATTTGCCAAAAAAGTGAGTCACCGAGTTATATTTATGGATAAAGGAATCATTGTGGAGGATTGCTCACGAGATGAGTTTTTTGGTAATCCAGATGCCCGATCCCCGCGGGCAAAAGACTTCCTATCTAAGATTTTGGCCGATTAAGCCTCAGTCTTTTCTGCCTTTTCCCGTCCAAAATACAATAGTCAATAGAATAACTAGGGCAAGCAGTCCCTCTAGTACAAACAAGAGCATCGGGTATTCATCAAATAATTGAGCGAGCATGGACTTATTCTCTTTCCTGCGTGTAATTGTAAATCGTAAATCAGCCTTCGTTGTTCCCATAAGCGCTGCAATGGCAAGTTTGCTCTTGATTTCTTGCGCAACGCCCCCTACAAAATCCAGCTCCGGACCATCGGCGTCTTCATCTTTACCGCGCACTCCCAAGGTCATTGAGACGGTCGTAACTGAAGATGCTGCCTCATCAGCTAGTTTGTCCCCAGTAAACTTCAGTGACATCCCGGGATGGAATGAAGATGCGCTTGCCGATGCTTGGCAGGCATGGCTTCAAAGTTGCAATGCCCTACGAAAGCGCAAGACCGGCCCGGTCAATTGGATTTCGGTTTGTGATCGTGCCAATGCTCAAAAGCCTAGAGATGCCAAAGCATTTTTTGAGAATCATTTTCGGGCTTACTCGGTTCGTAATCAGGTAACTGGAAAGTTCGAGGGACTGGTCACTGGCTATTACGAGCCCATTATGAATGGCTCGCGGGTTCGAACTGAGCGCTATTCCGTTCCCTTATATGCCTATCCTAAAACGTGGGCAAGAGCAAAGCCTAATCCAGCACCAACACGTGCAGAGTTGTTAAGTTCTGGTTTACTAAAGGGTTCTGAAATTGCTTGGGTAGAAGACCCTATTGCAGCTGCGTCTATGCAGATACAGGGGTCAGGAAAGATTCGGCTCGATGGTGGACAGATCGTGCGCTTTGGCTTTGCTGGAACTAATGACCAACCCTTTAAATCCAGTGCACAGTGGCTCTTGGATCGTAAAGAAATTACACGTGCAGAAGCGACGATGCAAGGAATTTCGGAGTGGGGAAAGCGTAATCCAAATAAGGTTCAAGAGATGCTCAATGCTAATCCGCGCTTTGTATTCTTCAAAGAACTGCCGACATCTGCGAATCAGGATTTAGGACCGATCGGCGCCTTGGGTGTGCCATTAAGTCCAGGACGCAGCATTGCTATTGATCCTCGTGCTATTCCCCTAGGAGCGCCGGTTTTTCTAGAAACTACACAGCCCTTAAGTAACCAGCCTATACGACGCTTAGTCATGGCCCAAGATACCGGTAAGGCGATCGTGGGGCCAGTGCGGGTTGATTATTTCTGGGGGACTGGTGATGAGGCTGGTGAATTAGCAGGCAGAATGAAGCAAAATGGTCGTGTTTGGTTATTGCTACCGCGAAGGGATTAAAAATGTCATACAACACCATCTTAACGGAGACCGAAGGCAAGGTTGCCATCATTACCTTAAATCGACCTCAGGTCCTCAATGCGCTAAATGATGAGTTAATGAACGAGCTCGGCACTGCCTTATTAAAGTTTGATGCGGATGACTCGATTGCTTGCATGATTATTACGGGAAGCGAAAAAGCATTTGCTGCTGGTGCAGATATTGGCAAGATGGCAAAGCTTGATTTTCAGGAGACCTATCGCAATAACTTCATTAGCCGTAATTGGGAAACGCTCACCAAGGTTCGTAAACCAGTGATTGCCGCAGTATCTGGCTACGCTCTAGGTGGTGGCTGTGAACTTGCCATGATGTGCGACATGATTATTGCGGCTGATACCGCTAAATTTGCTCAACCTGAAGTGAAGCTTGGCATTGTTCCGGGGTCGGGTGGGACACAACGATTGACACGCGCAGTCTCGAAGTCCAAAGCAATGGATCTATGTCTAACTGGCCGAATGATGGATGCTACAGAAGCCGAGCGCAGTGGTTTGGTGGCGCGCATTTATCCAGCCGCTCAATTGATGGTCGAAACTAAAGCAATCGCACAAACCATTGCAGCGATGCCACTTCTTACTCTAATGATGGTAAAAG
>Ga0114967_10003162_pt1 | contig 13588 bp, 13 predicted proteins | sample M_130628_MF_Meta_FD_92639 | JGI IMG/M metagenome (GOLD analysis project Ga0114967, IMG submission 92639) | Freshwater microbial communities from Lake Montjoie, Canada to study carbon cycling - M_130628_MF_MetaG | ecosystem: Environmental > Aquatic > Freshwater > Lake | place: Lake Montjoie... | reverse complement strand
GATGGCTCCCGAGCGCACCGCGCTGACATAGACGATGGGCTTGATGATCGAGCCCGGTGGGTACGGCGCGTCGATCGCGCGGTTGACGGCGGGTGCGCGCGCCAGGCGCTCGGGCCCGCCCATTGCCTCGCCCGCGGAGATGGACGGCCACGAGACCATCGAGAGGATCTCGCCCGTATCCACCTCCACCACCACTGCCGCGCCGTTGAGGGGCGCTAGGTAGTCAAGCGGCATGGTCTTCGGGTTGCCGTCGTTCTGCCAGCCGTAGTGCCACTGCTGCGCGCGCGCCAGGCCCACCTCGGGCATGAAGAGCGCCTGCACGCGCGCCTGCAGCGCGATGTCGAGCGTCACCTGCAGGTCACCGCCGCGCGCGGGCTCGGTGCGTGCCGTTTCGCCGGTGTCGAGGCGCTGCACGATGCGCCCGCGCTCGCCGCGCAGGAAGTCCTCGTAGGTGCGCTCGAGGCCGCGGCTGCCGATCATGTCGCGGCCGGGGCGGTAGCCGCCGAGGTCCACCTGCACGTCGCCCGCCGCGCCGAGCGTGCGGAACGGGCGTCGCTCCAGGTCCTCGCGCCAGACTTCCTCGCGCACGTCGCCCACCAGGTGATCCGCAATGCCCTGCACCTCGAGCGAGAGCGTCGGCCCGCGCAGCGGGCGCGGCATGGAGCGTCGATCAAGGTCGATGCGTGCCGAAGCCCACGGGTAGATGCGACGCGTGCTGTCCTGGACCTCGATGATGCCGGGATGCGCATCTGCCAGCTTTCGCAGCGCAAATGCAGCCTTTGCGGGCAACTGCGAGGCCACCACGTGCGCCTCGCTCTGCTCGGCGATCGGGCGCGCGGCAAACTGCGCCTCGGCCTCCTCGCCGTACTTGGCGCGCTCGATCTCCAGGCGCGCCTCCCACACCGCGTTCGCCTTCTTCTCCACCAGCGTGCGCACCTCGCCCATGCGCGCGGCGAACTCCGCGGCCGGCAGGCCCGTGGCAGCGGTGGCTTCCGTGATCACCGCATCGAGCTCCGCCTGCAGCGCGCGATGCTGCGCCGCGATCCGCTCCTCGCGATCGGCGGGCCCCAGCTTGTTCCATGCGGCGCGCCCGACTTCCTTCTTTGCCGCGGCGATGGCACGCGTGCTCGCCCACGTGCCGTTGATGGCGGGGTAGAAGACGGCCAGGTCGTAACTGGGAACGCTCTCTGCAAGCACCCGGCCCTTGCGGTCGGTGATGGCGCCGCGCACCGTGGGAAGGAGCGAGCTGCGGTCGAGCCGACTCTGTGCCAGGGCGCGCTGCTCGCTTCCGGAGACCACCGTCAGGCTGAAGAGCCGCGTGGCCATCGTGCCCATGGCCACCACGAGCACCGCGCCGACGACGAGCATCCGTCGCTCGAACATCGAGGTGCTGCGCAACGGGGATGGGCGATCCGATTCCGAGGCCAAAGGTCGTCCTGACCGAGGGGGCCGAGTGACCGGGCCGAGGGGGCGCCGGGTCGAGAATGTTCCGCGCAGCATCCTGCCGCCGCGGGTCCCGCGGGGCGGGACGTCCTGACCGACAAAGCGTACCATTCCTCCCCCTATGGAAGCAGGAATCGTCGGTCTCCCGAACGTCGGAAAGAGCACGCTCTTCAACGCCCTCACGGCGGCGGGGATCGAGGCGGCCAACTACCCCTTCTGCACCATCGAGCCGAACGTCGGCGTGATCACCGTGCCGGACGCCCGGCTGGCCACGCTCCAGGAGTTCATCCAGAGCCAGAAGATCATCGCGGCCATCATCCGGCTGGTGGACATCGCCGGCATCGTCCGCGGCGCCAGCGAGGGCGAAGGCCTGGGCAACAAGTTCCTGAGCCACATCCGCGAGGTGGACGCCGTCCTCCACGTGGTCCGCTGCTTCGAGGACCCGGACATCATGCACGTCGAGGGCTCGGTGGACCCGATCCGGGACATCGGCACCATTGAGACCGAGCTCATGCTGGCGGACATGCAGGTGGTGGAGAACATACTGGACAAGGCCACCCGCACCGCCCGCAGCGGCGACAAGGAGGCCATTGCGAAGGTAGCGGTCCTGCAGAAGTGCAAGACCTGCCTGGATGCCGGAAACCCCATCCGGAGCCTGCAGCTGGAGGAGGAAGAGCGCAAGATCCTCCGTTCCCTGGGAATGATCACCGCCAAGCCGGTGCTCTTCGTGGCCAACGTCGACGACAAGGACCCCACCGGCCAGGGCCCCCTGGTCAAGAAGGTGCGCGATTACGCCACCGCCAACGGTGGCAAGGTGGTGGTGGTCTGCGCCAAGATCGAGAGCGAGCTGGCCGAGCTGACCGAGGCCGACCGCAACGAGATGCTCGCCGCCCTGGGCATGAACGAACCCGCCCTCCACTCCGTGGCGCGCGCGGCGTACGACCTGCTGGGCCTGCAGAGCTACTTCACCGCCGGCCCCAAGGAAATCCGCGCCTGGACCATCCTGAAGGGCGCCACTGCCCCGCAGGCTGCCGGCGTGATCCACACCGACTTCGAGCGCGGCTTCATCCGCGCGGAGATCTACTCGGTGTCGGACCTGGAAAAGCACAAGAACGAGAAGGCCATCCGCGAAGCCGGCCGCATGCGCGCCGAAGGCAAGGCGTACGTGATGGCCGACGGCGACGTGGCGCACTTCCTGTTTAATGTCTGATAACAGGCGCTTCTGCTGCCTTGCGCGCAGGATGTGGCCGTAAATCATTCCGCCATCGCAACTTGCGGAAACACCTATTGACTGCCCTGCGGACAGGGCTATGCTTCGGAACCCCAATGACGCTCGCGCAGACCAACATCCGAAACGCCGCCTCCGCGGCCCGCGCCCTCCGGCGCGTGGATGTGACGATGGTGCCGCGCGCGGTGACGTTCGGAGTTCGGGGAAATGTCCGCGCGCAGATCGCGCGCGCGGCAGCGATGCGATCATCGTCCCTGCAGCGGGTCGCCGTCGACGTCCCAGCGGGCGTCCGTCTCGACCGCATCCTCGAGCAGTGACAGGTAGTCCTTGGCCGGGAGCTCGTAGACCCCGAAGCGGGTCATGTGTTCGTTGGCGTACTGGCTGTCACAGACGATGAAGCCGCCGCGCCGCAGCCGGTTCACCAGGTGCACCAGGCACACCTTGCTGGCATCCGTGCCGGGGCCAGGCACGCTGAACATGCTCTCGCCGAAGAACGCGCCCTTGAGCGCGACGCCGTAGAGGCCGCCCACGAGCTGCCCGTCGCGCCACGCCTCCACCGAGTGCGCGAAGCCCATTTCGTGCAGTTCGCAGTACGTCCGGATGATGTCCGGACCGATCCAGTTGCGGTTCTCCTCGCTGCGATCGCGGGCGCAGCAGGCAATCACCTGCGCGAACGCCGTGTCGGTGCGGATCTCGAAGCGCCCCGAGCGCACCACGCGCTCGAGCGAACGCGGGACACGGAACCGGCTGTCGAGCGGCACCACCGCGCGCGGATCGCACGTGAACCACTCGATGCGGCCCGTCTCGGGCTCGCACATCGGGAAGGCCCCGCGCAGGTAGCCCGTCAGCACCAGTTCAGGGGAGATCGGCCGAGGCATGGCTCACCTATCCTCCCTTCCCATGCTTCCATTCGTCGGCACGCACCCTGCGGAAATCGTCAACGCGCGCGAGGTCCTGATCCACGGTGACCGGTACTTCGACTGCGACATCCTGCTTGCGCAGGACGCGAGTACGCCGGCGCGCCACACCATCCGCGTGGCGGCGCACGCAGCGAAGGTGCCGCTCCAGGCGGGCGCGAAGGTACGCATCCGGTTCATCCTGGGCCAGGCCGACGAAGTGACGGCGGCCTGAGGCACGGTGCGAGGATGGTCTGGCCGCGGGGAGCTCATCTGCGGATCGTCCGTGGTGCGTTGCTCAGCGCGGACGGCTCACCGCGCGCACCTGCGCGAACTGCCGGTGCCCTGCCTTGCCGCTGTGGAATCCGTAGCCCGAATGGCGCGCGCCGACCCACGGGGTTCCCTGCGCGCCGCCGCATCCCTGGTTGATGCCGATCATGCCGGCAGTGAGCTGGCGCGCCACGCCCTCGGCGTGCGCTGCTTCGCCGAAGACGGCAGCGCCGAGGCCGTAGGGTGAATCGTTCGCGAGGCGCACGGCCTCGTCGTCGGAACCGAAGGGCATGATGCACGCCACGGGACCGAAGGTCTCCTCGCGCATGATGGCCATGGAATGGTCGAGGCCCACGAGGACGGTGGGCTGCACGAAGTTGCCCGGGGCGTCGTTGCCGCCCGCCAGGACGCGCGCGCCGGCGCGACGGGCGGATTCGATCTGCGCAACCACCTTCTCCTTCTGGCGTGCGTTCACCATCGGGCCAACCTGCACGCCGGGCGTGGAACCATCGCCCTGCACCAGCGCCTTGGTGCGCTCCAGGACGCGGTCGACGAACGCATCCTGCACGTCGCGGTGGACGTAGATGCGCTCGGTGCTCACGCACACCTGGCCGGCGTTTCGGAAGCTGTTTCGCACGGCAAACGCGGCAGCGGCGTCAAGATCGGCGTCGCCCAGCACCACCAGCGGATCCTTGCCGCCAAGCTCGAGGATCACGCGCTTCAGTCCCGCGGCGGCGTCCTGCATGATGCGGATGCCGGTGGCGCGGCTTCCGGTGAAGACGATGAGGTCGACGTCGGCGAGCACCAGCGCGCGGCCCACGTCGCCGGCCCCGTGCACCACCTGGAGCACATCGGCGGGCAGGTGCTTGGCAAGCGTGTGCGCCCAGAGGTCGGCGCAGAGCGGCGTCTCCTCGCTCGGCTTCAGGATGACGGTGTTGCCGGCAACAAGCGCGGGCAGCACACTCTGGTGCGGCATGAGCACCGGGAAGTTCCACGGCGTGATGGCCACGCAGACACCGAAGGCGTCGTGGTGCAGTTCCGTGCGCGTGCGCTTGTCTTCCAGGATCTCGGTGCGCAGCGCGTCGACGATCTCGTCCACGTCCTCGGCAAGCGAGTTGGCGCAGTGGCTGGCCTCGCCGCGACCCTCGGCAATGGGCTTGCCCATCTCGAGCGTGGCGAGTTCGCCGATGCGGCTGGCGGCGGACTTCAGGTCCTCGGCCGCGGCGCGGACCATAGCGGCGCGGGCCTCGAGGGTCAGCGCTGCCCACGCGGGCTGCGCCGCACGGGCGCGGGCCACAGCGTGTCCGATATCAGCGGGGCTGGCAGCCTGCACGGAGCCCACCGCAGCGCCGGTGGCTGGGTTGGAAGAAACAAGCGTCGACATGCCGTGGAGGATAGGCCGGGGAGCGCGGGTACCAACGGCGGATTCACCCGAGGAAACAGGCCGGTCGCTTCCCCCACCCCGCCCTTGCCGTTACACTTTCCGGTCTCTCAACATGGGCCGTCGGCGACTGGAAGATTCAGGCGCCGCATGGTGCAGGCACTGCGGCATGACCGCCTGCTCCAGCCTCGAGAGTGCCGCGGCCAGGGTGATCCCGGTCCGCGCCAGCACGATGGCTCGCTGCGCCCCACTGGGCTCGGCGAAGGACCGATGAACCCCTGGAGACGCGCCCCGCGCACGACGAACACCCACATACCATCGACTTCGCTACTGGCCCGTGGTGTAACGGTAGCACAGCAGGTTTTGGTCCTGCTTGTCTAGGTTCGAATCCTAGCGGGCCAGCTTCTGAAGCTTCGTCGATGGTGAACGGAACCCCCCGATGAGCACGAACACCAGTCCCAACAGCTACACCCGCAGCGTGATCATCCTGGCCGCCGGCAAGGGCACGCGCATGAAGAGCGACCTGCCGAAGGTCATGCACCCCGCTGCTGGCCGCCCCATGGTGGAGTCGGTGGTGGACGCGGCGCGCGCCGTCGGCTGCTCGCCGGTGGTGCTGGTCATCGGCCACGGCGCGGACGTGGTGCGAGCGCACTTCGCCGGCCACGCCAACACCGAGTTCGTCATGCAGATGCCGCAGCTCGGCACCGGACACGCGGTGGACATGGCCCGCCCGCTCTTCGAGCGCGGCGCACTGGGCGAGGAGACGCTCGTCCTCTGCGGCGACGGCCCGCTCATCCGCCCGCACACGCTGCAGGTGCTCCTGGACACGCACCGGTCGAGCGGCGCGAGCGCCACGCTTGCCACCGCGGTGATCCCGGATCCGCAGGGCTACGGCCGCATCGAGCGCGATGCGCACGGCAACTTCGCGCGCATCGTCGAGCAGAAGGACGCCACCCCCGCGCAGCTGGCGATCAACGAGGTCAATCCCTCGTACTACTGCTTCCGCACCGCGGACCTCTTCGATGCGCTGACCCGCGTGACCAACCAGAACGCGAGCGGCGAGTACTACATCACCGACGTCTTCGAGCTCCTCCTCCGCGACGGCAAGCGCGTCAGCGTGGTGGATGCGGTGCCGGCGGAGGATGTCCTCAGCGTCAACACCCCGGAGCAGCTCGCCGAGGTGAGCCGCATCCTCGAAGGCCGTTCCGCACCCGCAACTGGAGCACGGGCATGAGCCAGCTTGACCGAGACCATCTCAAGATCTTCGCGGCGCGCAGCGGCATGCACCTGGCGAACCTGATGTGCGAGCACATCGAGATCCCGCTCGGCAAGGCCGAGACGGTGCAGTTCCCCGACGGCGAGCTGCTGGTCAAGCTCTTCGAGGACGTGCGCGGCCGCGACTGCTTCGTGGTGGCGAGCACCAGCTTCCCGGTCAACGACAGCCTGATGGAGCTCCTGGTCTTCATCGACTGCCTGCGCCGCGCCAGCGCCAAGCGCATCACCGCGGTCATCCCCTACTTCGGCTACGCCCGCCAGGACCGCAAGGACGAGGGGCGCGTGCCGATCACCGCCAAGCTCTGCGCCAACCTCATCACCGAGGCCGGCTGCGACCGCGTGATCTGCGTGGACCTGCACGCCGCGCAGATCCAGGGCTTCTTCGACATCCCGGTGGACGACCTGACCGCATCGCCCGTGCTGGTGGAGTACTACCAGCAGCGGCGCGAGGAGCTGGGCGAGTGCGTGGTGGTCAGCCCGGACATCGGCAACGTCAAGGTGGCGAACATGTTCGCCAGCGTCCTCGGCTACGACATGGCCATCATCGACAAGCGCCGCCAGTCGGGCTCGAAGGTGGTCATCAAGAACCTCATCGGCGAGGTCAAGGGCCGCCGCGTCCTCATGTTCGACGACATGATCTCGACCGCGGGCACCGTCTCCGAGGCCGCGAAGGTGGTCATGGAGGAAGGCGCCACCGCGTGCGAGTGCGCATGCACCCACGCGGTGCTGGTGGGCCAGGCGTTCAACCGCCTCCTGGTGCCCGAGATCACCCGCGTCACCGTCACCGACACGATCCCCGGCGGAGATCGGCTGAAGCCCCTCGAGGGCAAGCTCGAGATCCGCTCGGTGGCACGCCTCCTCGGAGAGGCGGTCCACCGCATTCACCATGACCAGAGCGTCAGCGCCATGTTCCGCGAGGGCATCGGCGTGAAGCGCTGACAGGCTTCCGAGAAACAGAGGCGCCCGGTCGTTCGGGCGCACGTCACTTCCAGCAACCGTCACCAACTCCAACCCCCGAAAGGAGACATTCAACAATGTCCAAGGAGACCCCGGTTCTCGTCGCGAAGAAGCGCGACAAGCTCGGCACGCGCTACACGCGTCGCCTTCGCGCGGCAGGCGAACTGCCCGCAAACCTGTACGGCCACGGCAGCGAGCCGCTGCCGATCAGCCTCAACGAGCACGCCACGCTCTACGCCCTCAAGAAGGGTGCGCACGTGCTGGCGCTCAAGTTCGAGGACGGCGCCACCGACACGGTCCTGGTCAAGGACCTCCAGTTCGGCTACCTCGGCGACAACGTGATCCACATGGACCTTGCCCGCGTGAACCTCGACGAGGTCGTGACGGTCAAGGTGCACCTGAGCTTCATCGGCCAGCCCGAGGCTGCCAAGAAGCCCGGCGCCATCATCGTGTACGACATGCCCGACATCGAGCTGTCCTGCAAGGTGCGCGACATCCCCGAGGAGATCAAGACCGATCTCTCGCAGCTCGCGGGCGAGTCCCTCACGGTGGGCATGCTCAAGCTCCCGGCCGGCGTCACCCCGGTGGCCGGCAAGGAAGAGACCATCCTGCGCATCCAGATCATGAAGGAAGAGGCCGCCGCAGGCGAAGCCGCAGCACCCGCTGCCGGCGCCGCACCGGAAGTCCTCACCGCCAAGAAGGAAGAAGGCGCCCCCGCGAAGAAGTGATCGCGGGACTGAAGGGCGCAGGCGTCGGCGGCTCGTTGCCGCCGGCGGCATGAGCGCTCCGCGCAGATGCCAGAGAGCAGCACATGAAGCTCATCGTCGGACTTGGAAACCCCGGACCCGAATACGCAGGAACCCGCCACAACGTGGGTTTCGACGTGGTCGACCGTCTTGCCAGGCGCTTCGCGCCCGGCGCGACGCCGAAGTCCAAGTTCGCCGCACTGGCCATCGACGCGGAGATCGGCGGGGAGAAGTGCATGCTTCTCAAGCCGATGACGTTCATGAACCTCTCGGGCCGCTCGGTCCTGGAGGCACTGCAGTTCTTCAAGATCGAGGCGTCGAAGGACCTCCTCGTGATCGTCGATGACCTGGCCCTCCCCTGCGGCTCCATCCGGCTCCGGCCGGACGGCTCCAGCGGAGGGCACAACGGGCTCAGCGACATCGGCCTGAAGCTCGGGTCGAACTACTGGGCGCGCCTGCGGATCGGAATCGATCCGCCGGGACGCGTGCGGCAGTCCGACTACGTGCTCGGGAAGTTCTCGTCCGACCAGCAGCCGCTGGTGGACTCGTCACTCACCGAATCCGCGCAGGCGGCCGAGGTGTGGGCGACCAAGGGACTGCAGGAGGCCATGAACCGTTTCAACACCAAGGCCACGCGTGGCGCGGCCATCGACAGCAACAACAGCAAGGAAACCACATGAGCACTATCGAGACCCGAACCGGAAAGTACGAGGCGATGTTCCTCTTCCCGCAGTCCGCGTCCGCCGACATGAACGCGGCGATGGACCACATCAAGGAGTGCCTCTCCAAGGGCGAGGCCACGCTGCACAGCCTGATCAAGTGGGACGAGCGTCGCCTCTCCTACGACGTGAAGGGCAACAAGCGCGGCGTGTACTTCCTCTCGCGCTTCACCGCGGACACCCGCAAGGTGAAGGAGATCGAGCGTGACTGCCGTCTCAGCGAGAAGATGCTCCGTGCGCTCATCGTCCGCAACGACGAGCTCACCGACGAGCAGATGAAGAACGCGGAAGCCGCCCAGCGCACCATGGACGAGGCGCGCCTGCGCGACGACTCCGCGGCGCCGGCCGCCGACGAGTGATCGTCCGCGACGCTTCGCAGTGAATCCGACGGGCCGCGCATCGAGAGGTGCGCGGCCCGTTCGCGTTGCGGGGCGACGGTCTTGTGGCGCCCGCGTACTGGCCCCATCGCCTTGCGGGGCGGGCGGCATGGCGCCGCCACTGCCCCTCCGGCGAGGGGGCCAGGCACGGTGTGGCCAGTGGCGTCGGTTCGGCAATGGCCTCACCGCCGCGTGTGGGGGCAGGCGAATGCGTGAGTACGACGCGCAATGGACCATCGACACGCATCACACGGATGCGTGCGCACACGGGCCAGCGGATTTCAAATTGCGGTCACTCGCCCTTGCCGTAGTGCAGCAGCAGGTAGCGCGCCACGTAGTCGAGGATGCTCAGCGCTTCCGGGATGTCCGGGTTGCTGGTGGCGCCCATTGGCTCGAAGCGCATGCCGCGGAAGCGCTCGGCGGCGTCGGCGGCCGGGAGCCCGTGCTGGAGCGTCAGGCTGAAGGCGCGGCAGAAGCCCTGGATGAGTCCGGAGAGGGTGGAACCTTCCTTGCTCATCTTGATGAAGAGCTCGCCGGGGCGGCCGTCGGCGAAGAGGCCGATGGTGAGGTAGCCCTCGTGTCCGCCGATGGCGAACTTGTGGGTCACCGACTTGCGGGTGCTGGGAAGCGTCTCGCGCCGGGAGATCTCTGCGGTGGTGGTCATTCGTGTCGCCTCGCTCTTCCTTGAGCTTGATGGGTGGAACATCCGTGCCGTGCGCAGGGATTACATCGGCAGATTCCTGCGCACCCGAGCAGCCGGGCGCCCGAAATCCCGCGCGCGGGGAAAGATAACGCGCCGCCCCGGAGGGCGGCGCGTCATGGGTGGCGGAATTGCGGAAAGTCGGTCCGACCGTCCGCTCGGGGCCGGTTCCCGGGGCGGATCAGTCCTTGGACTTCTTGCCCTTCTTGCCCTTCTTGTCGTCCTCGGCGGCCGGGGCGGCCTCGGCTGCCGGGGTCTCCTCAGCGGGCTCCTCGGCCGGGGCGTCAGCCGCGGCGGTGAGGATCTCGAGGGTGCGGTCCGGGATGACCTCGATGCCGATCTCGGTCTTGAGGTCGCGGTCGAGCTGGATCACGCAGCTGTAGGAACCGATGCGGCGGATCGGCATCTGCAGGCGCACGGCGCGCATGTCGACCGGGAAGCCGTCGACCACGAGCTGGTCGGCGATGTCACGCTGGGTGACGGCGCCGTAGAGGACGCCCGAGTCGTTGACGCTGCGGACAAGCTTGATGGCTGCGCCTTCCATGCGGGCGATGAGCGCCTCGCGCTCGGAGCGGAGCTTGGAGAGCTCGGCCTGCGCCTGCGCGCGGAGGCCCTTGAGCGCCTCGATCTTCTCGGCGGTGGGAGCCTCGGCAAAGGCGTGGGGCAGCAGGTAGTTGCGGGCGAAGCCAGGCTTCACCTTCACGACGTCCCCGACGAGGCCCAGATTTTCGATGGTGCGGTTGAGCAGGAGCTCGACCTTCTTGGTTGCCATGACGCTGTCCTTCCGCGGCTGTGCCGCGTCAAGTTAGGGCTGCCTCGGGGCCCAACCTTTGGAATGCATCCGACCGCGTGGCCGGATGCGAGGCGAGTTGGGCAGTATGGCAGAAAGACACCGCCGCGGGAAGCCCATGAAGCGCCAATTCGCAGGCGCTTCGCGGGCCTTCCGCGGCGGTTGTTCACGGTTCCGATAGTAGCGGCGCCGCTTCGGACACCGCCCCGACGCTGCCCTGCCCGACCCCTTCGGGGCGCAGTGCCGCATCGGCAACGGAACCTGGGTTCAGGGGTTCGTCAGAACGGGATTTCCTCTTCGGCCACGTTCTGGTGCGGGGCGCCGCCGCCACCACCGCCGGAAGAGCCGCGACCACCGCGCGAACCGCCGCGCGAGGAGGATCCGCCCTCTTCGGTGACGTAGCGCTCGCCACCGCCGCCACCACCACCGCCGGCAGCGCCGAGGAACTGGAAGTTCTCGATGACGACGCGCATCTTCGAGCGCTTGCCGCCGTCCTTGTCTTCCCAGGTGTCGAGCTTCAGGCGGCCCTCGATGAAGAGCGGCTTGCCCTTGGTCATGTACTGCTTGAGGACCTCGGCCTGCTTGCCCCACGCCTCGCAGTCGACGAACGTGGTTTCCTCACGGTCCTCGCCTTCCTTGGTGCGGTACTTGCGGTTCACGGCGAGGCCGATCTCGCACACCGCCTGGTTGCCCGGCGTGTACTTCAGGTCGGGGTCGCGGGTCAGGTTGCCGATCAGCATCACCTTGTTGAGATTTGCCATTGCGTCACTCCTTCAGTTGGTTCGAGGGAACCCGGACTCCCGATCGCGGGGCCGGCGTTCCCGGTGCATCCATGCGTGCGGCGCCGCGTGGCACCGCTGATGAGAGCAGTATGGACGGGCAGGCTGAAACAACTGTGGGAACGGGAAGTTTTTCCCCGAGATCGGTTGTGATTATCTGGACACCCGCGGACCCTTCCACACCCCCCGTTCCCAGCCCGCACACGACCATCGAAACCGCCATCCAGCCGAGGAACAGGCCGCCCCAGGACATTTCATCGCCATCGGCGGAATCAGGTGATACATCCGCGCCGGATTCCACGCCTCCCCGTACGGAAAGGCCAACGGGTCGGCACGGCGCTCCTGCAGCACCCCCAGCCCCTTGGAGATGGACTTCTATCGCGGGCCCCGCCCGCATCCGACCGCGTGCTTCACGCCTGCACGCGGTCGGATCTTTTTGTTCGACCGCCCACCGCGAAACCACGCACCACGCCAATCCCACCCGCGGCGGTGAGGCCATTGCCGAACCGACGCCATTCGCACCCACCGTGCCTGGCCTCTCGCCGGAGGGGCAGTGGCGGCGCCATGCCGCCCGCCCCGCAAGGCGATGGGGGCCAGTCTGTCGGCGCGACAGGAAGGTCGCAACACGCCTACCCGCCAAACTCACGCCGACGCAGCCAACCGCCGGTGCAGCACCTTGAGCAACGCCTTCGGCTCGACCAGCCCCTTCGACGGCCGCATGTACACGTCCACGAGCCCCGCCTCGTCCGGCTTCCCGATCACGCGCACCGTGCCCTGGATGCCCATGAGCTTCGCGCGAAGCATCGCGTCATTGAGCGTGCGGAACACCACGTCCTGCTCGCGCCGCGCGATGCTGCGAACGCCCAGGAGCGTGGCCGCAAGCCGCACGTCGGCCATGTCCAGCAGAACGCCAACGCCCGCAGGCGGTGCGCCGTACGCGCTCTCGAGGTCGGCGCGCACCTTGGCAAGCTGCGCGGGGTCCTTCGCCATGGCGATGCGGCGATACGCCTCCATGCGGCGCAGGTCGCTCGGGATGTAGGCACGCGGAATGCTCGCGGCCACGCCGATGTCGAGCACCGTGTCGCTCGGCACCACGCGGTCCTCGGAACGCAGCTCGCCCACGGCCTGCTCCAGGAGCTGGCAGTACATCTCGTAGCCGACGGTGGCGATGTGCCCGCTCTGCTCCGCGCCGAGAAGGTTGCCCGCGCCGCGGATCTCGAGGTCACGCATGGCGATGCGGAACCCGGCGCCGAGCATCGAGTAGTCCTCGATGGCCTTGAGGCGCTTCATGGCCTCCTCGGTCATGGCGCGGTCCTGCGGGAGCGTGAGGTAGCAGTACGCGCGGTGCTTCGATCGCCCGACGCGGCCGCGCAGCTGGTGCAGCTCGGCCAGGCCGAAGATGTTCGCGTCGTGGATGATCATCGTGTTGGCGGTGGGGATGTCGATGCCGCTCTCGATGATGGTGGTGGACACCAGGATGTCCGCCTCGTGCCGCATGAACTTCAGCATCACGTCCTCGAGCATCGAGGGCGTCATCTGCCCGTGCCCGATGATGACGCGCGCGTCCGGGACCATGGCCTGCACCGTGGCGGCCACTTCCTCGATGTCGTGCACGCGGTTGTGGACGAAGAACACCTGGCCATCGCGGGCCAGCTCGCGCCGGATGGCCTGCTGGATGCGCTTGGGGTTCCAGGGGATGACCTCGGTGACGATGGCGCGCCGGTCGGGCGGCGGCGTGGTCAGGCTGGAAATGTCGCGCAGCCCCAGCAAGCTCATGTGGAGCGTGCGCGGGATGGGCGTGGCGCTCAGCGTGAGGACGTCGGCGGTCAGGCGGAACGCAAGCAGCCGCTGCTTGTGCTCGACGCCGAAGCGCTGCTCCTCGTCCACCACCACCACGCCGAGGTCGGCGAAATTCACGTCATCGCTCAGGATGCGGTGCGTACCGATGATCACGTCCACCTGGCCCTTGGCAACGTCCTCGAGGATCCTCCGGCTCTCCGCCCCGCCCTTGAAGCGCGAGAGGCTCT
>Ga0114967_10003161_pt1 | contig 13592 bp, 25 predicted proteins | sample M_130628_MF_Meta_FD_92639 | JGI IMG/M metagenome (GOLD analysis project Ga0114967, IMG submission 92639) | Freshwater microbial communities from Lake Montjoie, Canada to study carbon cycling - M_130628_MF_MetaG | ecosystem: Environmental > Aquatic > Freshwater > Lake | place: Lake Montjoie... | reverse complement strand
TTATGTCGGCGGTGATGGCGTGGCGTTGTTCTCCACGGCTCACCCTTTGGTTAACGGTGGAACCAACTCGAATCGCCCAGCTACCGCCGCTGACTTGAATGAGACTTCTTTGGAAGCCGCAGTCATTCAGATCGCTGCTTGGGTAGATGAGCGTGGCCTGCTGATTGCTGCTAAGCCTAAGAAAATGATTGTTCCCCCAGCTCTGCAATTCGTTGCTACCCGTCTGTTGGAAACCAGCCTGCGTGTTGGCACTACCGACAACGATATCAACGCGTTAAAGAACAACGGTTCGATCCCTGAAGGCTACACGATCAACCACTTCTTGACCGACAGCAATAGTTGGTATCTGACCACTGACGTGCCTAACGGTATGAAACACTTTGTTCGTACTCCGTTGCAAAACGGAATGGACGGTGACTTCGACACCGGTAACGTGCGCTACAAGTCCCGCGAGCGTTATAGCTTCGGCTGGTCTGATCCTCTGGGTGTCTTCGGTTCGTCCGGTTCGTCTTAAGCCCTAGGGCTTTGAGAAAGGCACCTTCGGGTGTCTTTTTTATTGCACCCCCTGCAAAACCATGTTATATTGGCTCCATCTGGGACTTCCAGTGCGCCAAACTGCCCCAGCAGACGACATACCGATTGACGCACTTATCTTGTATGTAAGGAACACATATCATGGGATTCGCAACTCATCTCGGCCCTTGGCTGCTTGGCACTGTTAAAAACACCACTGGCACCACTGTTGGCACTATTGATAACCTCGGTGTAACCATTGTTTCTCAGACCTTTAAAAAAGACTACACAGGCCAAGCTGCTTCGGCAACTACCGACACCATCTGCGTGTTGCCTGCTGGCTCTCAAATCCTGAGCATTAACATTGATACCCTAATTGCATTTACCGGCTCTACCGCAGCCAACTTAACACTGGGTGACGGTACTACCGCTGCACTGTATTGGGCTTCTACAGACATCACTACCCAAGGCCGTTTGGCTAACACCAATGCTGCCACTAAGCTTGTTAACTGGGCGGGCGCAACCAGCACAGCATCTTCTAATGGAATAGGCATTGGCCCCACAGATGTTAAAGTAATTGCTACGTTGACACCAACAGTTGCTGCTGTAACCGCTGGTACTGTGCAGTACACAGTTATATACGCGGTTGCCAATTCCAACGGCGCTCAGTCCCCCTCTGCCACTCAGCAATAATTGATCTCAGGGGCTTCGGCCCCGCACTTTTAGGAGATTGATATGGCTAAACAAACCAACTATAGCCCCACGTTCCCGATGTACCCGGGCGGGGCTGCTACGTTCACAAACAGCGACACGGTTAACCTAGATACACCTAGCGTCATTTATGTTGGTGGTGCTGGTAACGTACAAGTGACTACGGCGCAGGGCGATCAGGTTATATTTTTAGGATTGTTGGCTGGACAGGTAATCCCCGTACAGGTAATCCGCGTATGGTCTACTTCTACCACAGCTACAAACTTGCTACGTATCTACTAGCATGATAAAAATCAACTTCACTATCAATCACCTCTCAGACGCATTGCATCTGGCTGACGACCACGGCCTGACTGACGCTGAGATTGAGGCAATGAAGCAGGCTCGGTACGACAAGTGGAAGGATTTCGTTGACAACCCACCACCCGTGGTTGACAACCCACCACCCGTGGTTGACGAGGAGTAATCATGGCTGATCGTTATTGGGTATTGGGAACAGGGACATGGGATACTTCGTCCACACTTAATTGGTCAGCAACTTCTGGCGCTGCTATTGGTGGCGCAAGTGTCCCTACCGCTGCGGATAACGTAATTTTCGACCAAGCAGGAACTTATATCGTCACTTTGACGGGCGCATTAACTTGTTTAAACATTACGGTGTCAGCGGGTACGGTGACTTTTACTAGCACTGGAACCATAGCAATCAGCGGGTCTATGGCGTTAGTAGCGACAACGGTGTGGAATGCTACCGGCACAATTACCTTCAACTCTACAACTACTGGCAACACAATTACAACCGACCCAGTTGCTCTTTCTTGTCCTATTACATTTAACGGTGCAGGCGGCTCTTGGCAGCTTCAAAATGCATTGACTTGTGGGGCGACTCGAACTTGCTCGTTAGCCGCTGGTACGCTTGACCTTAATAACTACACGCTGACTACAGGTTTGTTTAACTCAAACTTTACGGGCATCAGAACAATAGCATTTGGCTCAGGAAATATTACCGTCACTGGTGTATCTGGAACTGTGTTTTCTGGCCCAACATCTGCAAATACTGGATTAACAACTACTGGCACTGCTCAAGTTAACGTCATAGGTAACGGGACAACTACACGAACAGTTAACCCCGGCAATGCAGCGGCCATCACTGGTTTTATTTCGTTTACCATCAGTAATGGTAGCGATACAATAAATTCCTCTGCTGGTATGACTTTTAATAATCTTACGTTTACCAGCGGTTTTACAGGAACTTTTGGAAATGTCTCTAGAAATATTTTTGGAAGTTTAACTTTAAATTCTGCTATTAATACCTTTTCTTCGGGGGCGTCTACACTCACCTTTAACGGTACTGGAAGCCAAACTATTACCACTGCTGGTGAAACAATAGGCTGTCCTATTACTTTCAACGGCGCAGGCGGCTCTTGGCAGCTTCAAGACGCATTGGCTACTTCAAGCACTTGTACTTTTACTGCCGGTACTTTAGATTTTAATTCTAGCTATTCGTTAACTTGTTTAACTTTTGTTTCGACTGGTAGTGGCGTTAGATACCTTGCCGGTGGGGGTCGCATTTTAGTTAATGGAACAAACACAACAGTAGTTAATGTTACTTACAGTTCAGACTTTGATACGACAGCGGGGTTCGATTATATTGGGCTAATTGCAAACCCAAGTACTGGAACTAGACAAATTACAGGACCCTTAGCTTCTACTAGTGTAGAGTTTAATTTATTAGATATTAAAATTACGGACGGTTCAGACATTATTACTTTTGGTACAGACCGCGCTTGGAAAAATATTGACTTTACTGGATTTAAAGGCTCAACAGCAACCAACACAAGTTTTATTTGTTACGGAAATTTTACGCTTGACTCTGGGATGGTAAGTGTAGCCGCTGGTACTGGAAATTGGAGATTTAGTGTTAGCCAAGAGTCGCCCGACCCCTCTACTATAAATATGGGCGGTCTTACTACAGACGTTCCAATTTCTTTTATCAGTGGAATAAATCAACCATATGACAGTGGCAATTGGACAATGGCAAGTGCATTGTTACTTCCAAATAATGCTTTAACCATAGACATTTCTACGCTTGCATTGTATCCAAATTCTCAAACGCTTAAATTAAAAGCTGGCACAACAAACACTGTAGGTTCACTTGTTACTACTGGCACAGGCCCAAAGTATTTACTCAGCACAATCCCAGGGACACAAGCAACCATCAGTGACGCAAGTGGCACTAACACGGTGACAAACTTGACTATTCAAGACAGCAATGCTACTGGTGGGGCGACTTTTAATGCTATTGACCCAACGAACGTAAACGCAGGCAACAACACAGGTTGGATTTTTAGAAACCCTACATTTGGTAGTGGTGTCGGTACTCGTTTTGGTTTTGGGTTTAGGATTTAATCATGGCTAAGAAAAAAGGCCCGGTTCTCTCTGTTGGTCGTGGCGAAAAGCTTCCAGTGTCTAAGGGCGCTGGATTGACCGCCAAGGGAAGGGCTAAGTACAATGCAGCCACAGGGTCTAATCTAAAGGCTCCGCAACCTCAAGGTGGCCCAAGAAAAGACTCGTTCTGCGCACGTATGTCCGGTATGCCCGGCCCAATGAAAGACGAGAATGGCAAGCCTACTCGTAAAGCGGCTTCACTTGCAAGATGGAAATGCTGATATGACTCAATTCACCGAAGATGCAAAACACTTAATCGACGCGCTGTCGATTGCAACCGTAATAGGGACATTGGTAGAGATGCTTCCATCAGTTGCAGCAATATTCACGATTGTGTGGACAGCTATCCGCATATGGGAAACCGAGACCGTTAAGCGATGGACTGGACGAGCGGGAGGCTCAGGTGCCGAGTAGCTCTAAGAAGCAACACAATTTCATGGCGGCTGTGGCGAATAACCCTGCTTTTGCCAAGAAAGTAGGAGTCCCACGGTCCGTGGGGCAAGAGTTTAACGAGGCCGACAAAGGCCGTAAATTTGGTAAAGGTGGTGATATGGCTGCAAAAAAACCAGCCCCAAGCGTAATGACGCAGATGTCTGCGTCACTTGCAAAACCCCCACCTCTCCCCGTAGCAGCTAAGGTGCGTGGGTCTGGGTCTCGCGCTGATCTTCAGGGTGTAAACAACCCTAAGACTAATCAAGGTAAAAACGAACTTTTTAAAAAAGGTGGTGACACTATGGCTACTAAAGGCGTAAATCCATTTGCTAAATTTGAAAAATCGGGCAAGGACGTTGAAACTAAAGGCAAGGGCAAAGAAGGCTCCAAGAAAGAGGAAGCCTTTGATTTCAGCCAGTTGAAGACGAAGAAGATGGCTGAAGGCGGTATGACCGATACGGCGCAAGACAAGGCCATGATTAAAAAAGCCTTTAAACAACACGACATGCAAGAGCACAAAGGCGGTAAGGGCACGTCCCTGAAACTAGCCAAAGGCGGCGCATTTCGTTCCTCGGCCAACGGAATTGCCCAACGCGGCAAGACCAAAGGTACCCAAGTCACTATGAAGAAAGGTGGGATGTGCTAATGTCTAAACACAAAGTCAAACGTTTTGACGGCGGTGGTATAGCTGACCAGACCGAAGAAGAAGCAGCAAACGAGGCGGCGTTAAATGCTGATCTTCCGCGCCGCCAAATGGCAGATGCAGCGGCGGCTGAAGGCGCTAAAGATGAGAAGGATATGGGGGGTACAAAGCCTTCCGACTCTATGGATATGGGGGCTGCAAAGCCTTCGTATGTAAGCCGAACCCCGTCTATGGCTAGCGCACCAGCTAAAAAGATGCCTGCGCATCTGGTAAGCCAAACCCCGTCTGCAGGCTCTACTAACTACAGCAACGAAGGCCGTGGTAGCAAGCCCAAAGTTTCTACTAACTACAGCAACGAAGGCCGTGGTAGCAAGCCCAAAGTTTCTACTAACTACACTCCCGGTAAAGTGCCTACATCAGAACAAGCTGCTGCTAACCGCGCAGCAATTGGAGACAGCATTAAGAAAGGGTTGTCCAGCGTTGGTGACTATTTACGCAACTTTAAAACACCTGCTGAACGCCGTTCAGAAGAAGCCAAAAAGTCAACGTCCGCCATGAAGCGCGGCGGTTCAGTTAAGAAAATGGCATCTGGTGGTATGGCCTCTAGCCGAGCTGACGGTATCGCTCAACGGGGTAAGACCCGTGGGAAGATGTGCTGATATGAGAGCCAGTCGCGGCATGGGGGACATCAACCCCTCCAAGATGCCCAAGGCTAAGAAAACCGCACGCCGCGACAATACTGACTTTACTCAGTACGCCGCAGGCGGTAAGGTAAATGCTGCGGGCAACTATACCAAGCCGGGAATGCGAAAACGCATTGTGAGTCAGGTTAAAGCAGCGGCAACCCAAGGTACCGGCGCAGGGCAGTGGAGCGCACGTAAAGCCCAGCTTGTGGCCAAGAAATACAAAGCTGCAGGCGGTGGGTACAGGGACTGACATGAAAGCTCCGCAGCAATCCCTCAAAGATTGGGGCGACCAGAAATGGCGCACTAAGAGCGGAAAGCCGTCGTCAAAAACAGGTGAGCGTTACTTGCCTGAGAAGGCTATACAATCCCTTACCTCTGCGGAGTACGCAGCCACTACCAAAGCAAAGCGCACAGGTAAAGCGGCGGGTAAACAGTTTGTAGCACAGCCCAAGCGCATAGCAAAGAAAACAGCAGGGTTTAGATAATGGCAGTCTCTGGAACCACCGCGTTTAACTTAGACCTCACCGAGCTGGTGGAGGAGGCGTTTGAACGTGCGGGTTCTGAATTGCGCTCAGGTTACGACCTGAAGACTGCTCGCCGGTCTTTAAACCTGATGTTTGCCGACTGGGCCAATCGTGGCCTAAACATGTGGACGTTTGAACAAGGGTCAATTACGCTGGTTCCCGGAACGGCAACATACAACCTTCCTGCAGATACCGTTGACTTGCTTGAACATGTGATCCGCACAGGCGCTGGCAGTGCGTCTACGCAGGCTGACTTGACCATCACCCGTATCAGCGTCTCTACCTACGCTACGATCCCCAACAAACTCCAGCAGGCACGTCCTATTCAAATTTGGATTGAGCGCCTCCAAGAAATTCCACGAGTGACCGTGTGGCCAGTGCCAGACAACACAACTACGTACACGTTGGTCTACTGGCGTTTACGCCGCATTGACGACGCAGGAACTGGTGTTAACACAATGGACGTACCGTTCCGGTTTATACCCTGCATGGTGGCTGGCTTGGCCTACTACTTGGCGTTAAAGCTGCCTAGTGGCGCTCCACGTATGGATATTCTGAAGCAGCAGTATGACGAGGCTTGGGCGCTAGCTTCCGAGGAAGATCGGGAAAAGGCTTCGGTTCGTTTTGTCCCACGTCAGATGTTCATCTAGTAGATCATGGGCAATAGGTTTGCGTCAGGTAAGAACAGCATTGCAGAGTGCGACCGCTGTGGCCAGCGGTACAAACTAAAGCAGCTGAAAAAAGAGATAATCAAGCTCAAGGAATACAACCTTTTGGTTTGTCCTGAGTGTTGGGACCCAGACCAGCCGCAGTTGCAGCTAGGCATGTTTCCTGTAGATGACCCGCAGGCGGTGCGCAACCCGAGGCACGACCAGACGTACGTTACTTCTGGTACGAATGCAGGTGGATTTCCATCTGGGGGTTCTAGGGATATTCAGTGGGGGTGGGGGCCAATTGGTGGCTCCTCTCTTTTTGATGCTGTTCTAACGCAGAACTATCTGGTTGGAACAACGAGTGTAGGCACAGTGACCGTAACGGTCTCATAGGAGTAAATCATGGCATTCACACGAGCTGCAGACGGAGTTGCTTCTAAAGGCAAAACCAAAGGCACAAATCTTGGCGATAGCGGTCCTTCTGTGGCCATCCAAAACGGTGGTAAAGGCAGCAAGGGTGGCAAAACCAACGAAGAAATGCTGAAGCTTGGCCGTGGTATGGCCAAAGTAGCTAACCAAAAGCGAGGTTAATCATGGCATACAGTATGAAACGAATGGGCAAAGAAGTTGGCCCCGCCAGCGTGTACGCCAAGCCCCACACTATGACGGGTAAGAATGTTACCGTTGCCGAAAACCCCGGTAAAGGCCCAAACCGTAGCAAAATGGACGACTATGATGTAAGCATTGGCGCTATCAGCAAGTCCGCTGGTAACGAACCAACCAAGACAACTGGCATCAAAGTTCGTGGTACTGGCGCAGCTACTAAAGGCTTGATGGCCCGAGGCCCAATGGCATGAACTACGCTGCTCTAGTCACAGCGATCTCCACTTACACGGAGAATACGTTCCCGACAACTGCGATGAACACGTTCATTACGCAGGCAGAGCAGCGCATCTACAACACCATTCAGTTTCCATCACTGCGTAAGAACGTAACTGGAACGGTCACGGCAAACAATAAGTACCTGTCGTGCCCAGAAGATTTCTTAGCCACGTATTCAATTGCAGTATTCCCTGTGGCCGGGGGTAACTACACGTTCTTGTTGAACAAGGACGTAAACTTTATCCGCGAAGCATATCCTAATCCAACAAGTACTGGAACACCCAAGTACTACGCACTGTTCGGTCCAACCACTAATGCAAGCTTACCGACTACGGAGCTATCGTTTATCCTTGGACCAACGCCGGACACCACGTACACAGCAGAGTTACACTATTTCTACTACCCAACGTCAATTACAGTAGACACTACTACATGGCTAGGAGATAACTTTGACACTGTACTGCTGTACGGTTCTCTTGTTGAAGCCTATACCTATTTAAAGGGCGAAGCTGATCTGATTGCGTTGTACGATGGAAAATACAAAGAAGCTTTGGCTCTAGCCAAACGCCTTGGTGACGGACTTGAAAGGCAAGACGCGTACCGTAGCGGTCAATATCGTCAGCAGGTAACGTAATATGGCGATTGTCCAAACCCAGACCACCAGCTTCAAAAAGGAGTTGTATCAGGGCATCCACGACTTGTCCACGGACACGCTCAAGATAGCTTTGTACACGGCTAATGCTAATTTAAATGAAGATACCACGGTTTACAGCGCCACCAATGAGGTTGTAGCGTCTGGGTATACAGCCGGTGGAAACACGCTTACCGGGGTTGCCATTAACTCCTCGGGGTACACTGCCTACGTCAACTTCAACAACACAAGCTGGACTTCAACTTTGACTGCCCGGTGCGCTTTGATCTATAACGTAACCAAGGCTAGTAGAGCAATTGCAGTCATAGACTTTGGCTCAGACAAGACCTCAACAACAACATTTCTGGTCACAATGCCAGCTAACACTGCTACCACTGCACTTATCAGGAGTTCAAATTGATTGTTACCACCACAAAAGGCGATATGGACGACTCCTTGCTTGAAAAGCGTGAGGGTTCATTAGATAATGACAACGAAACAACCACATGGGTGGAGTATTGGTTGGATGGCGAGTTAGTGCATCGTTCTGCACATGTAACGCTCAAGAAAATGCCTGCGTTTGCAGGTGCCGAAACCGCTTCTTTTTAAGGAACTATCATGGCAAACACTCAATCAATGTGTACCTCGTTCATGGGGCAGTTGCTCAACGGCGGTCACCAATTTGGCACCATTACGCTTGTATCGCGTACCAGCTTGACCGCACCTACTGCCGATACGTTCAAAGCGGCCCTATATTTAGCATCGGCCACGCTCAATGCTTCAACTACGGCTTATAGCGCTACTGGTGAGGTGACTGGGACTAACTACACCGCTGGCGGTGTTACGGTTACCAATGCAACCGCACCTACCGCAACAAACTCTTCAGCTACTGCGGGCGTAGCGTATTGGACACCTTCCGCAAGTTTTGTGTACACAACGGTTACTTTGGCTACCGCTTTTGACACCGTACTGCTCTACAACTCTACTCAAAACAACACGGCAGTTAGCGTACATACCTTTGGTTCTCAGACCATTACCGCTGGCACGTTTACACTGACAATGCCGAGTAACACTACTACGACTGCATTACTGCGCTTGGCTACGACCTAAACGCGGACAGCCATAAGGCTGTGTAAATCATGGCTACTGATTGGGGCGCGGGTACTTGGGGCAGTGGAAGCTGGGGTGGCGCAGACCAACTCTCCGGTAATGCTGCCTCTGGTTCCGCAGGCACTGCCACACCTAGCCAAACAAAGGCTATAACGGGTGGTACACCGGCAACAGGTAGTGTTGGCGTTCTAGGAGTTACAAAGTCCTTCTGGGACATCATTGACGATGCCCAAAATGCTGACTGGACGATTATTCCTGATCCCCAAACGGCCAACTGGGGCGGTGTTGACAACGCGCAAAGTTCTGGATGGGCTGTCATTCCTAACCCGCAGACCTCTGGATGGGTAGGAATTGAAAATTCTCAGGCTGCTGCATGGCAGTCGGTGGTTGACACGTAGACACCGAACTGGAGTACACTAAGCAGTGCGCAAAGCGCAAATTGGGAAACCGTGCCAAACGCACAAGCGGCGGGTTGGTCTCAAGTAAGCAATGCGCAATCTGTTAACTGGCAACCGGTAAGTGTTTCACAACCACCCGGATGGAATGAAATTGAAACAGAACAGACCGCTGATTGGCAGGAAGTAACAACTTGAGGTAAAAAATGGCTACTTCGTATACACCACTCTTGGGATTAGCTCTTCCTGTAACTGGAGAGTTGTCAGGCACTTGGGGCGCTACGGTCAACTCCTACATTACCGAGTATCTTGACGCTGCTATTGCTGGGGTACAGACCATCAGCGGAACACAGACAGCGGTAACGCTGTCGGTTGCCAATGGCGTATCATTGGTACAAGCGGGCGCAACTGCCACGGGGTCTGCTCAGTACAGGATCATCAACTGCACCGGCACTCCGGCCAGCTTGCTGACAATTACCGCGCCCGCTGCAAGCAGAGTGTATGTGGTGATTAACGCCACTGCGCAGTCCGTCAAACTTGTCGGTGCTGGTCCAACTACCGGTGTAACAATGGTCGCGGGTGAGGAGGCTATCTGTTCTTGGAACGGTACGGACTTTGTAAAGGTAGCTTCAACAGTGCTTACTGCACTAACTGGGACACTCGGTACAGCTAACGGCGGCACAGGTTCAACCTCAACCACGTATGCAAATCTTACGACTAATGTAACTGGAACACTTCCTGTTGCTAACGGCGGTACAGGCGTTACCGCTTCCACCGGCACAGGATCGGTAATGCTTAATATCAATCCAACCCTTACCAACTACGTTGAATCGGTGGTTGCAATTGGAAATTCAGGTACGACTCAGACATTGGCGCTTACTAACGGAACTTTCCAGACTGTTACGATGACTGGAAATTGCACATTTACTATGCCAACTGCTGTTGGTGGAAAATCATTCACTCTTACAATAAGCACTGGGGCAGGGTCGTTTACCGCAACATTTACTAGTGTGAAATTTCCCGGTGGTACTGCGCCAACACTAACAACCACAGCCAGTCGAGTTGATGTGTTTACGTTCTTTTCGGACGGAACAAGCTGGTACGGTAATGCAGCACAAAACTTTAGTTAAATTATGTTTAACGCACGTAACTTATTTTTTGCTGGCGGTAGAAAAATCGTTACAGTAACTATTAGTGCTGACACTAATAACTATATTGCTAGTACCTCCCAAGTTACTGGGTATAGGGCTGGATTTACAGACGTTACATTTGTTGTTAATAGTGGCGTTACCGTAGGTTCTGCTTCTACTGGTAGCTTTGCGTTTACTGTTAATACAAGTTGGAATGTTGCTGATACCGTAAAAGTTACTAACGGGGGTTCTATTCTCGGTGCTGGTGGCGCTGGCGGTAGCGGCGGTGATAGTATTAATAGTACAATGACCGCTGGTGCAGTAGGTAGTGGCGCGGGGAGTGCCGTGTCCGTACTACGTGCGGTTACATGGACAAATACTGGCACGGTTGGTGGCGGCGGAGGTGGCGGCGGAGGTGGCGGTGCAGGATACGGCTTAGTTGGTAAAAATAACCCAAATTTTGGTGGTGGAGGTGGCGGCGGTGGGCGAGGCCAAGTTGGGGGTTCAGGCGGCGCGTTTGGCGATGGCATAGGCGGTACAGGCGCTGCTAACGGTGGTACAGGGACTGCGGGGACTTCTGCTGCAGCGGGTGGCGGAGGAGCAGCAGGTGGAAGTTTTGCTGGTGCTGGTGGTTCTGGCGGATCACTAGGTTCTGCGGGGTCTACAGGTGCGACAGGTGGTGCGGGGTATACTGGGCGAACGGCAGGAGGGGCAGGGGGAGCAGCAGGTGCCGCACTGTCGGGGTTATCTTTTGTTAACGCTGGTGCCGGTATTACTGGTGGCACAGTATCCGGGGGTCAATCGTGATTGGCATGGATGGGAAATTAAAAATATTTGACGGTATTGTTGGTCTGCACGATATTCAACGTATTTACGCATTTGTTTTAACTTCAAAATATGTTATTGGTTGGCACGATACAAATCGTGAAAGTAACACAAAAAGTTATTTGCATTCTAATTACTCAAATGAGGATGTAGATAATTTAAACTTGTTAGAGTTATTAAAAAATACTGAAATCGCAGAAATTATTTCCGGCATGGAGCGGGTTAGAGTAGTAGTAAATATGAGTGTACCAAGTAATGTACATTATGCTCATTCACACAATGAGGAGGTAGTTGTTTTATACTACGCCAACCCCGAATGGGCGCATCATTGGCATGGGGAAACTCATTTTTATAATTTTGATGGGACAGAGGTACAACACGCTATAAGTTTTAAGCCCGGGCGTATTGTTGTGTTTGACGGCAGGCTTCCACATGCTATAAGTCCGCAATCTTCGGCGGGGCCTGATTACCGTTTTACTATTGCATTTACATTTAGGAAAAAATAATGGACTATAGAATCGTAGCTGCTAATGCAGCCATTGGGCAAATCCAAGTAACGTACAGCAATGCTGATATTGATATTGCAACCTATGCAATTGACGTACCGATTGTTGACGGCGCGTTTATTACGGGCACTGCGCTAGACGCAGAAATTCAACACCGTGCCCCAAATTGGTTGGTAGAACGTGCCGCAACCGTTGCTGTAGCCACAGGGTTTAGCGAAATTGAAGCTTTGGTGGTGGCCCCGCCTGTAGCTGTAGTTACACCAACTATACCGTTTACAGTTAGCGAAGTGACGGCGTAATGGACTATTACGGTGAAACGTGTAAACACCAGCAGCATGTAGTATTTGGGTGGGTTATCCATCAAAACACTTTTGCAGACGGTGATACGCAGTTTTATGGGTTTTACCGCAATGATGTCCGCATGGAAAAATCCGACCACTTCACGATGTGGGTCAGAGGAGAACGAATTTGGAATAACGCGCCAGATACCTTAACTGACCCTTTTATTCTTGCGCAACGGGGCAACTACGTCGACAAGGTTGATTTTGCTGGGCGTGTATTCCCAAGGGGCGTATACACAGTAAAAGCGGTTGGAGAGGCTGAAAATTGGTGCATCACTTCTATTTACAACGATAACAAGTCGCCGGAGCTACAAGGTACGTGGTTAAAACCAGATGAGACATACCAAGCTACCAAAGGGGACTTGTTGCTTATTGCTATAGGGAATACATCGGCGGGCCTTGGGCCAATTGCCATTGAAGTAACTAGTGAGTCTTTACCCATTGTTGCGCAAACTGATACGGCCATCATTAAATTTTCACATAGAAAAGCATAGCCATGATCGACCCCTTCACCGCCTTTGCCGCCGCTCAAGCTGCTATCAAAGGGGTGCAGGCAGCAATTAAAATGGGCAAAGACATCGGGGCCATCTCAGGTGACCTGATGAAGTTTTTTGAGGCCAAGGATGTCGTTGCGAAGGCAGCGTCCCAGCCCAAGAAGACATTTGGTAAGTCCGATACAGCGCAAGCTTTTGAGTCCGTCATGCACGCTAAGATGCTGCAAGACGCCGAAGATGAACTAAAGCAACACCTGATCTGGTCGGGCCAAGCTGATGTGTGGCAGGCCATTATGGTGGAGCGCAACAACATCGTGTCTAAACGCAAGTCTGAAGAGATTGCGATGGAGAAGGCCAAGGCCAAGCGAAAGCAGGAGATTGAGGAAGCCATCACAATTGTGCTGTTAGCCATTGCTGGCGCTGGTCTGGTGACACTTGTCGCATGGGGCACCATGCAGTACGTTGACTTTATGGGGAGGCATTGACATGAATTGGTCAGACGTGATGAAGGCGGTGGTGCCCATTGTGGTGGCGTCACTGGCATGGCTCCTTGGTGAAGTGTCGTCGTTCAACACCCGCTTGACCAAGATTGAAGGCTCAATGCCTGCGCTGATTACATCTCAAGGTGTGCCTACGGACAGTCCTTTGTCGGCTGAAGCGCGGCACAAGCT
>Ga0114967_10003159_pt1 | contig 13594 bp, 12 predicted proteins | sample M_130628_MF_Meta_FD_92639 | JGI IMG/M metagenome (GOLD analysis project Ga0114967, IMG submission 92639) | Freshwater microbial communities from Lake Montjoie, Canada to study carbon cycling - M_130628_MF_MetaG | ecosystem: Environmental > Aquatic > Freshwater > Lake | place: Lake Montjoie... | reverse complement strand
TTCTTACTAGCAAAGGCCGCAGAGAAGGATCGTCGTATCTTGGAACTAGAAATGAGACTGCACGAAGTAGTGCAGAGGGAGCAGTCCCTACTGAAACAACTGGATACTCTCTATAATGAGAAGAATAGGGAGCGAGAGGATAAGCAGATCCTACAGTGTCGTGTCGAATCACTAGAGGCTGAGTTGAGTGAGTACACAGATGGGAGTGGGCTCAAGTACGTGACGCAGGACGAAGCGACGGCTATCTCCTCGCCCTACGAAGTAGAGGCTTCTGCTACTGATCGGCTATCGACGCCCCTTGTAGAGGGGCTAAAGACGAGTGTCCTAGCAGACGAAGAACCTAGAAATAACTACAAACATAGTAACCAATGGCCCCGTCGATTGAGTGTAGATGACGAGGAAGAGATGAACATATGGGTCTCTCCTAAAAAGCGTAGTAACTGGATCAGTACTTGCGACAATGATTAGAATACAAAAACTACAAAATACACAAAAAAAAAGTACAAAAACAATAAAAACAACAAAAAACATCCATTTTTTGTAGAAAAGTCTAGACATTTCTTTGTAAAAAATTGAAGCCATACATCGGTTTGTACTCATTCCTTGTGCCCTGCACTCTACATAATTATAATCTTACTTAAATCTTACTTACTTATAATGGCTACAAAAGTTGAATTATTAGAATATATCATACGTGAAAAGACTCGCTTTATTAACGAGTTAGTGGCTGAATTAGAACTCTATCAAGCCAAAATACCTTCTACAAAATGTTGTAAGGCGCATATCAAAGGACTTCCTTGCTGGGCGGGACCTGAATGTCGATTCAAACATCCTAGTAAAGGCCAGTGCTACAAATGGATTGAAACAGGTAAGTGTAAGTTTGGCGATAGGTGCAAGTACGAACATCCAGTAGAGGAAGAACCCTACGAAGATGAACCCTATGATGAAGAGGAAGAGGAGTACGCAGAAGCAATGAGAGAACAACGACGAAACATGCATGACAAACTAGAATATGAGGAGTCTTAATAAGTATAGAAAAATACAGAAAAACAGAAAAACAAAGAAAACACCATTTTTGTACACAGGTTTGTAAAAAATTGAAACGTGTAACAAACAGGGAAGTAAGAGCCCCGCCTACTTTCTTACTAATCTTACTTACCAATATGACATCTCGTGCTACTATGGAAATGCTACTAGAGGAGAAGAAAGAGATCCTACAAAATGTGTTAGAAGAGATACGGGTCTTAGAAGTCAAACTGGCATCTACAGTAAAAAGTTGTGAGTGCTACTGTAACTGCTCCTTACTCGAGTGGGATAATCGGATGAAGACCCATCACGATGAGAAATGTGGTATGACGAGTTGTATAGGGGCTACGTGCTTACGAAAAGAGAAAGATGTCCCTACATTCTGTGATTCCGAGTGCTGTACTACTAAGAACTGCGGATGCTCTTGTAACGCTTGTGAAGACGAAGACTGTGTGTGTGAATGTCATACGCACTGTACAGAATGTCACGAAACTACCTGCGTGTGCTATGGAGCAGATGACGAAGACAACTGCAGTGACGAAGAATAGAAATACAAACTACAAAAACCAGACAACCAGAAACTTAGAAAAACCAAAAAATGTTTTTTTGGTTTTTTGGTTTTTTGATTTTTTGGTTTTTTGGGTTTTCTAGTTGTTTTGCATAGTTACTGGAGAGGCAATAACTCACTCATCTTGATGTAGGTTCCATTTCGTTGTACTTTACACTCATTCCAAGGTACTATATTCTTAGCAGGCCTGTTTATTGCTGCTCTATGCGCTATGACAAATGACCTTAGAGACTTGTAGATACCTCCAGTTCCAATTAGCTCCCCTGCCTCTTTGTCGTAATAGACACACCATTCAGAGTCTTTTAGTGTATGTGTTATGCGGTCCTCGTCCACTAAATAATTCGCAAGACTCCTATGTTTCTGCTTTCTATCCACAGTACTTTCTTGCTCGTGTATTTCCGTAGACTCTTCAGCCGCTACAGTCTCTGTTGCTGACACAGTCTCTGTTGCTGACGCAGACGCCGAATTCGACGCAAATATAATCGGAACAACTACCTCGTGCTCAGGTCGCACAGAGATACTAGCACGATATGCCGCAATCGTTTTATCCTGCTCCTCAATAATTGCGCGCATGGTATAGAGCTCGCGCTCCAACATTAGGATCTCAATGTCTCGAGATTGGATCGCCATTTCGAAGAAGTCAGGAGCAGGGGTTGTTTCAATACCAGTATTAAGTAAGATGGACATTTCGTAAGATTGTAAGATTGTAAGTAAGTATGGGGGCTGTTTCAGACAGAAGCCGAGAACGCTTCAATTTTTTCTGCAAGTTGATGCACGGAGGGCTAGAACCGCAATAGATGCTCTGTAGTCAAATAGAGGCCGATTGTAGCATCCGCTTACGATGCAGTTCTGCATTGTTGGAAAAAATTGACTCGCCGAAAATGCAGAAATGCAGAAGCCCCGCTTGCAATCTTACAATCTTACAATCTTACAATCTTACATAATGTCTTCCTGCAATTCTTCCTGCAATTCTTCCTCCAATACCATCAGTTATGAAACAGAGGTATTACCGGTTACACTCAGTCGTGATATCGATGATATGGTGACCTCAATTCAGCGCGCAGGGTTCAGCGCTGACTTATATGAGCCCGACTTGCCTCCTGAAGAGGGGGAAGTCGATGCTTACAAGGCTCCCTTTCTACCTCAACTCCTTGCAGGCCTACAAATCTTTGCACGCCTATTCTGCACGCTAGACAACAAGGCCTGGGCACATCTGACTGCTGAGATGCAGGCAGGTAAGACAGGCGTCGTCTGTGTTGTCCTACGCTTGATCCTACAGAATCTGAAACTCAAGTTGCTCCCTGTACTTCCCTCAGGCGTCTTCTTGATTACAGGTATGAGCGATAATGCGTGGGTCAAGCAAACACGAGAGCGAGTTCCTAAGTTGTTTCACGACAATGTGCAGCACAATGGTAATCTTCATAGAGTCAAGACGAAGTTGCATCTTATGGCAAAGGGCGAGTATCTTAAGAATTGCCTCGTCGTCCTAGATGAGTCGCACTTCGCCTCGAACTGCGCAAATCGCCCCTCGAAGGAAGTATTTAAGACGATGCGTGAACTGTGCCCCATTGAATTATGGGCTAAGAACAACGTACGCCTCATTACCATTTCAGCAACTGATCCTGCACTGACATTGGCTATTGCGGATGCGAAGCATATTGCTCGTGACTTCAAACTGATGACAACTCCTGAGTATCAGTCTGTCGAATCCTTGAATAGTGAGGGCCGCCTTCTCGAGTCCTTTCCTATCAAGGATGATACGTCCCTGCGACAAATGCTCGCTGTTCTAGAGTCCAAGTTTGGTTCCGAACCTCTCTATCACATCCTTCGCCCTCAGGTAAAGAAGAATGCCTATGTGCAGGATGCGCTCAAGTCACTTTGCCCTGATGCAGAAGTCATGCCGTGGGATTCCAGTGCAACTTCGAAACGCAGTAATACAGGTGAAACATCTTCTACCGCTGGCATTGAAGATATCAATGAGATCTTATCCGTGAAGCCTGCCAAACGCACCTTTATCGTTATCAAGGATATGTTCTATGCATCAAAGACCTTGAATGATGCTCACGTAGGAATTATGTACGATCGCTGCGGTGCAAAGGATGATACCAATCTGCAGAGTCTGCTCGGTCGTGCGTGCGGATACGGCAAGAGTCGGAGGACAATCATCTTTACCAGTGTGAGTGAAACTGTCGAGAACTACCTCAAGTACTGGCTCCCCCTACGTGCAGAAACTAGAATCGGTGGCAAGGTCGCAGAGGATCTTGATCGTCGAATGGCAGGGGTTGTTGCGAAGGGAGATGCACTGGGTATTTCATCGACGAGAGCCATTCCCATAGCCATGGGTGGTGGAGGTAGTTCCGCTGCGGCTCCTGCACCTAAGCGCAAGGTCGTACAAGAAGACGACTTCCTATCTGTCTGGAGCCCTTGGTTCAATACGGAGGAGGACTGCATTCATTGGTGGAAATATGCAGGAGATGGTCGTAAAGGTGGTCATGGTCAGAAATTGAAGAAGAACGAGGCCGGCTTCTATGTCTGCACTACTACAAAATCTCCCTGTGTACAAACAAAGGCAGATATTGAAAATTTGCGATCCGGCAAGAAGACGGCCAATATGCCTAGTGCAAGTTCTATGGAAGTGGGGGAAGAATCATATCGTCGGTATGTTGCATACGAAAATACAAATAATATTACAACGGCCCGATTCTGCGTACATTGGATTCGTAAAATCAAATAAAGACTACAAACACAAAAAACACAAAAAACAAACAAAAATACATTTTTTGCAGTTTTATACATTCAAGAGATGACGCTGCGACGCAAGTTTCGGAGCCCAATGTTTCAAATGTTCAGCACAATCACTTAAGTGTTCTCGCATACAATCTGCCGGTTGTTTGATCTTACAGTAAGGACAAGGTGTATCATACACTCGTTCGGAATCGCCTGTTTGACCAAAAATACGGTAGCAATCGTGAATGTTACGCCGAATAATTACTGTAAATACCATTCCCGTAAGGCTTGCACCTAATAGACTTCCCAACACGATTTCTGGTGTTGTGTCCTGAATGCAGATATAGTCTGGAAGTGTCGACGGAGTCATGGACGGACTTATAACTACAGATGGACTTACGGATGGAGAATGACTGTAACTTGCGGCAAATGCGCTTGATATAAGAAAGGTGACTAGGTGTGAAAACATCCTGTTGATTCCCGAGAAAAAATGAACGTCCACTGCTCGTCCATGAAGTTGCAAGATGTCTGTTCCAATTACCTGTCCCATAACCCTGCAAGAAATTGTAGATCCTGTCGTCGGTCCTGATGGACACACCTACGAGCGCTCCGCGATCCAACAGTGGTTGGATGCTGGTCACCGTACCTCCCCTGTCACGCGAGAACCTATGACGAGCACTCAACTCATACCCAATCGTGCGCTCCTTAACAATGATCCAAAAACTGTGGCTTCCACGACCGTTCAGCCCTTTGTAGATGCGCCCGTAAGTATTACAGCAAATCGACTCGGAGAAAAGGTTCATGTCCGTGTCTCTCACAGGACAGCGGAGGAACGTCAAGGCACGGATGTGATTATAATGCTTGACACAAGTGGTTCAATGAATACTGAAATTGTGAGCGGCGAAGGGGCTGAAAAACAGGTTGTAAGCCGTATGCAGTTGGCAACCCATTCCGTCCGTGTATGTGCAGCACTCCTCGGGGATCACGATCGCCTCTGTGTGATGACCTTTAACGATACAGCAAAAGTCCTCCTTCCTCTCACGCCCATGAATGTTGCCGGAAAAGCCCTTGTGGACACAAAGATGAAACTGGTATCCGCAGATGGTATGACAAATATATGGGATGCTCTTCGCACGGCTGCGAACATTGCGCAACAGAATAACAATCGAAATGTGACTGCGCTCTTACTGACGGATGGAGAACCCACGGCTGGAACACCCGTTACAGGAATTGAACGCTCTCTTCGCTTTCTCAATCCCACCAATCAACTACGATGGACACTTCATACACTCGGATTCAGTAATCAAGTCGATAGCAAGTTGCTCACAGAAATCTCCAAGTGGGGTGGAGGCTCCTTTGGCTTTATACCCAGTGGAGATATGTTGGGAACCGTCTGTATTAACACGATTGCGCATTCCATCTCTACGGCGAATAGAGGTGTAAGCATTCAAGTAGGGGACACCACGGTGGAAACCGGTCCCCTGCTGCTTCAACAAACCAAGGACTTTCTAATCCCCGCAGCAACATCTGTTACCACCATACGATTCAATGGCCTAGATCTTCCTATTGGTTCAGATGCCGTTCCTGACATTGTATATGCACGCTCGTTCCTTCTCAAAACCCTACCTGATTTCATACTAAATCCTTTGAATCCAGATCTTGTTGTAAAACTGGTAGAGTTTGCTACAGATTGTAAACGATCCGAGGACCCTCTTATCAACTTGTTGGGACTGGATGTAAAGAGTGAGTCTGCAAATGAAGGTCAAGTCTTGCTTTCCAGAAACTACTTGGGAACCTGGGGTCTCCATTACCTCCGTTGCTACCTGCGAGCTCACGAACTTCAACACTGTGTGAACTTCAAGGATGTGGGTCTCCAGGATTACGGTGGTTCCGTCTTTCACGCCAATGCGGCAAAGGGTGATGAAACCTTCGCTCTTCTCCCCGCCATGGAAAAACGCTTGGTGCCAGCCCCAATAATTGCGAATTCCTCCACAAACAGCATTAACACTGCTCCCCGCTATGCTCCCATTGATTTCGGAGCCTTTCATGACCGTGGAGGCTCGTGTTTCGCCGGCGAATGCAAGGTACTGCTTTCGGATGGCACCAGGAAACGTATTGACGCTGTGAGACGTGGAGATGTCCTGTGGACAAGCACCGGACCTGCTGCGGTTCGCTACGCCATTGAATTCAATTCAAAGAGCAAGTCCCAATTGATGACGCAGATCGGATCGTTGTGGATTACTCCTTGGCATCCTATTCTCAACAACAGTGCATGGCTCTTTCCATCCGACATGTTTGGATACACGGTTCGCCTTGTCAGCAAGGTGTACAATTTCGTGCTGGATTCAGGTCATATCATCGATGTAGAAGACACCTTGTGTTGTACGTTGGCACACGAGTTCAAGGGGGATGTGATTGAGCATGAGTTCTTTGGTACACAAAAATGTGTGGATTCCCTACGAAGTCTGCCAGGATTTGCTGAAGGCCGACCTGTGTTTAAGAATTGTGTCACCATCAAGAATACCGAGGGTCTCATTTCAGGCTGGGTGGAGGAGTCATAGGACATTTGCCTGTGAGTGCAGAAATCGCAATGACGGGCATGAAGGGTCCCAAGAATGCACCTAACATCATATCTCTTGGAATGCAGACAAGTTCTGAGGTAAGACAGACAGGTGTTCTCTTTTTTCGCTGTAGATGGGAATGCATGGCGACCGCTCCTGCGTTAAATGCTGCCGTAAGTGTTAGGTATGCTGCAATTGCTTTCATTGTTTTTTGATGCTGAAATGCTGTAATGCTGTAATGCTGTCCCTACATAATGGATCGAAGTTCCCCTTTCATTTTTTGAAGGACGGGTGTCTCAAAAAATTGGAGGGAGTTGTGACACGGTTTCGATGAGCAACAACAAAAATGCTTCTAATCTCTGTGGAAGGGAATATAGGGGCGGGAAAGTCAACCTTCTTGGAACGTCTGCAGAAGGAGTGGCCAGACGTGACTGTCATCATGGAACCTGTCGGAACGTGGATGTCCGTGAAAGACTCCTCCGGCAAATCACTATTGGATTACTTTTACGAAGACAAGAAGCGTTGGTCCTATACCTTTCAGACGTGTGCGTTCTTGACACGAATGATGGACACCGAGGCGGTATTGGCTTCCGTGTCTTCTTCGAGATCCGATAGAAAACCTGTCGTGATCATTACAGAACGATCTGTACTAACTGACCGTTACGTCTTTGCGGACATGTTGTACAAGGACGGGTTAATGAATGCGTTAGAATATGATCTTTACTGCCGTTGGTTCGATCGTTATGCAAGCGGAATTCCTGTAGGAGGCATTATTCATTTGGAAACGGATCCTTCTACATCCTTGACACGTATTGGTACAAGAGGTCGAGGGGCAGAAACGGGGATTGCGTTAGACTATCTCGAAGCTCTAGAGTCCCAACATCAGTCGTGGCTGTCTTTTACCAAAATTCCCGTGTACAGACTTTGCGCCAATGATGGTGACTTGGGAAGCTTGAAGGAATGGGTGTCTGGACTAACGGTGCGTTAAAATGAACTGCCTCATGTTAACGCACCGTTAACAAAGCGGCTCCCGGTGTTTGGGACCAGGAAATGTATGCAGTATGAACAAGAGTGTATGCGAGTCGTACCTTTTTCTGCATGTTCCACGATCCCTACATCTGATTTGGCGAATTATGAGTGTTCGGATCGACTGCTTTTACCTTCCGTAATGGAATCCTACACAAAGAACACAATCTTGGTGATCACAAATGCGCTAAAGGAGGAGATTATTGGATGTGTTTTTGGGTTACACGAAGGCGATGTTGGGACCATCTTTATTCCGTCTTGGATGTTTTACCGGTTGTCTTTGTCCTACGAAATCACGGTGGCTACAATGAAGGCATTGAAATGCACGCATATTCAAATAAGGCCGCACCGTGGGGACTGTTTGAAACGGGACGGGGGATTACGACTGTTGAACAAGGCGTTGCTCAATTACAGGACGCTGACACAAGCAACACGGATTCCGGTAAATTTGGATCCACCAGAAATGATTTCGATTGAATTGATGTTTCCTGAACGGTTCAAAACCTGCTTTGTTTACAATTGCGGGGATATTGGATTGACGGTGCTGCCACCATTGGAGGAGGTAGAAGAGGCGTCTTCGTTCTTGGTGCGACCGGTCAAACGAACCGGGTTTATTCCCTTTGTAGGACTGGGACATCGGTTTCCTGCATTAGAAGGATATGTACCGGTGTCATCGGACGAAGAGGTTACACGACGGATGGTGGAGGCAGCGAAACGGAGAATGGGGGTGAGAGCATAGTATTTTTTTGAAAGACTTTGTTTGTATTGTTGGAACAATACGCACAAAGTTAATTAGTTATGATTTGATCTATCCTTACGCTTAAGGTTCTGCAGGTTTAAGCACGCTTTAAGGCCTCAACCTCACTCTTCAGTTCCTTGACTGCAGCGCACAGCAGAGCGACCACACGATCGTATGCCACACTCTTCATGTTAGGAACAGCACCCTCTGAAGAAGAGGATGTGTTAACCACAGCAGGCAGAAACTCCTCCAGTTCTTGGGCCAGAAACCCAAGTTCCTTGTGACCGGGGTTGATCGTCTCTCGCTCATCCACCCAGTTGTAATAAACAGGGTGCAGCTTGGACACGAGTTCCAACGCACCGCCTACCTCCTCCACATCCTTCTTCAGACGAGAATCGGATGTGGCTGAGAAAAACTGACCTGAAACATGACCCGTGACTTTGATGCTGAATGTGGAGCTGTCATCAGGATCCACAATCTGATTTCTGAAAGCAGTAAAGTCAGAGCTGATAGCGTTTTCAGCAGCTGTCGCACGAGCAATCTCAGCGGCGAGGCCGGTGGTGAGAACGCCCTCAGCAGCCGTGGCACGAGTCGTCTCCCCACTAATCTGTGTGCCAAGACTTGACTCAGCAAGTCCCGCACGCGTTACCTCCGAAGTGATAGCCGCGCTGAGACTAGACTCAGCAGCCATCGCACGAGCCCTCTCGGCACTAATATCAGAACTGAGATCTGCCTCTGCACCTGTGGCACGAGTCACTTCCGCCGTGAGTGAAGTATCAACATTGTTGATGCTGATGCTGAGATTGTTCTCTACACCCGTAGCACGAACACTCTCAGCAGTGATATCGGCACCGAGACTTGTTTCAGCAGCTGTGGCACGTGAGACCTCCGCAGCAATGGCTGCAGTGTGAACAGCATCTTGATCTGTGGCACGAGTCACCTCCGCAGCGAGGCCGTTTCTGAGAATAAGCTCTGCCGCCAAGGCACGAGAGCGCTCCGCACCGATGGATAAATCGAGAGCCGATTCAGCAGCTTCAGCACGAGAAATCTCCGTACTGAGATCATTCCCGAGTTGGAGTTCCGCTGCACGAGCAAAGGAGGCTTCGGAAGCAATGGCTGTGCTGAGTGCGGACTCTGCAGTCTGTGCACGAGTCTGCTCCGCACTGATGTCCGCACTGAGTTGAGCCTCTGCACTTTCGGCACGAGACTTCTCCGTAGCTACTGCAGAAGTGGAACTTGACACAGCAGCCGCCTCAGCGGCTTTTGCACGAGTGACCTCATCAGCAAGATCAGTCCTGAGACTACCCTCTGCAGCCTGCGCACGACTGACCTCCGTTGTGAGATCACTCCTGAGTCCTTGATCAACAGACGTGAGAAATGAGTAATTAGCAGTCGCAGCCGTAGCGATAGAATCTTCCCTGTTTTGTGCACGTCTCGTCTCATCACCGATGGCCGTATTGGCAGCAGCGACGGCCGTAGTGAGAACGCCCTCCGCAGCCAAAGCACGATTCTTCTCCACAAGAAGTGCTGCTGCAGCATTTGCTGCAACAGTTGTTTCCGCGGCTGTCGCTCGAGCAACCTCGTCCCCGAGTTCAGACCTGATTAACTCCTCCTCTGCTATAGCACGAGTGCGCTCTACTCCGATAATACCGTTTAATTGCACCTCTTCATTTTGAGCACGGCTCTTCTCTGCATTAATGGCCGCAGTAAGAACGCCCTCTGCTGCCGTCGCACGAGTCACCTCCGCAGCGAGGTTGGTGGTGAGAGTGGCCTCTGCGCCCTGAGCACGAGAAACCTCCGCACTGATGGATGAACTGAGATTGGATTCAGCAGCTGTAGCACGAGACACCTCCGAATTGAGGTCATTCGTGAGTTTGAGTTCCGCAGCACGAGCCGTGGTGGCCTCTGAACTGATCGCGGATGTAAGATCGGCTTCCGCGGCCACAGCACGAACATTCGCGGTAGTGATGCGGGCACCGAGAGTGGTCTCTGCACTTCGTGCTGTAGAGGCCTCCGCAGCAATGTCTGCACTGAGACCAGCCTCTGCGGCATTGGCACGAGTGACCTCTGCAGCGATGGACGCAGCGAGAGCGGCCTCAGCGGCAGTCGCACGAGTGATTTCAGCAGCCAGGGCATTGGCAGCAGTTGTGGTGACAGAGTTTTCGACAGTGGTGATGCGAGCATCCTGTGCACTGAGAGAGACATTGATGGCGGCCTCAGCGGCAGTGGCACGAGTGGTCTCTGCGCTGATGGCGGCAGTGAGAGTAGCCTCAACGCCTGTGGCACGAGTTGCCTCCGCACTAACCGCTGTGGTGAGAGCACCCTCCGCAGCCGTGGCACGACTTACCTCGGCAGCCAGTGCAGCATTCGCAGTTGCGAGATTGGTGGTGAGTGTGGACTCTGCAGCGCGAGCAGCAGAGGCTTCTGCTGCAAGTGCATCTGACACACCCTTCACGTCTGCCATATTGGCAAGAACCGTCAAATCAGAATAATCGCCAGCGCCTGATTTAGAATACACACTTTTTCCGACCAAGCTGATAGAATCTCCATTAAAATCCTGAATGGTGGTAACATCCATGGTAGAAATTTTGAGTGTGGTGGATTGACCTACGATGATTGAACCATCCGTAAAACTAAGGACAGCTGGCGCAGCGGTGGCACTCGCCCCGAAATTAATACTATCTTTCTTTATCGTCAAGTAATTATTGGACATGGTGGTTTATACCTTGACATCACATTTTATTTTTTGGGAAACTCTGCTTTTCATGAATCCAAACGAGCATTCGTCTGCGTTCATGCTATCATCACTCCTATACATTCCACCTTCGTCTCATCCGATCCTAAATCAAACTCCGGGAGAATTCCTTAACGGACCGTTAGCAAAGTCCGGGAACATCTCCTGCGACCTTATACAATCTGAACGTAAAAACGCACCTGGACGCTAGAACCCTCCTTAAGTCCCAACATGGCCAGAGTCTTGGACCCATCCAGCTCCACATCGTTCTTCACTATCACAGCCTTGACAAACCCCGCAGGAGGCGTAATCCCCAAAGCACTTTTGGCCGCCTCCGCCAGTGCAGAGCCAGTAACAGAATCCGCCACATCAACAACACCGCTCTTACCTACTACAGGACGAGATGCGCTGGCAAGTTCCTGTTGCGAATAAGCACGCGCTGATTGAATACGGGCTACAGAGGACACATTGATCTTCATTCTATATCTTCTCTTAAGAAATTAATTTACTAGAGAACACCGCATCCTGTAAGATCTAAGACAAAACTACGACATGAACGCTACGACATGAACGCTACGACATGAACGCTACGACATGAACGCTACGACATGAACGCTACGACATGAACGCTACGACACCGCCTTCTTAACAAACATCATCTTTACTAGATCTTTCATATCACTCACTTCTTTCTCCAAATTCTTTAACCGTTCAGCCTGGTCTCTCACAATCGGTAACAAGAGAACTCCTAACCGATCATATTGTAAAGATTTCATACCCTGTTGTGTCCGTACAAGTTCAGGCACTATTTCTTCTACGTCCTGAGCGATCAAACCCAACTCTATAGTGGAAGCGCCTATATAATTATACAATTTTGGTTCTAAGTCTAGGATTCGATTCACAGATTTGTAAGTGACAATATTTTCCTTGAATCGACGGTCCGACCGTGTAGAGACAGAATTCGTCACCACATCCGTTAAAAACGCCACACCACTCACGTCCATCGTCAATGAATGATCTGCTGACGTCGACTTTCCAATTACTAATTGTCGTCCCACCAAGGATACAGTTGTGGGAGTTACCGCCCATGCGTCACCATTAAATTGACCAAACGTCCCGCGATACACATAACACGTAATGGCCGGCGGCGAGTCCTTTGTGATAGGATGGGGTAGACCCGGCGACGTATCATCTGCGTAACATGTGAAAATCCCCGTATCATAGTCAAAAATATAGGCTAATTGCTGTGGCAACACAATGTCTCGACCTCCTGCGCTCAATTCTGCCGTCTCTGGAACCGTACGTCGAAATGCACCTGTGTAAGCACCACCTGAAAACACAAATGGTATCACATTTTGTAGCAAGTTTACCTTGGTTTTCATCGTGTATCCTGAAAAGGATGACATGGGATTTGATTGGTAGGGCTGTAGCAAACAATTTGTAATCTTGAAAATATACGGATAGGTCGTGCTTTTTGAAATAGAAAAACTTCGCTTTCCTCCGAGCACAGTGTTGAACAAAGTCAATTCTGACGCGTGAATTTTAAACTCCGCGGCAATCTCTGCTGGTTCCATTGCTGTAAAATCTGTAGGAGGACTTGGTGGCACTGCCTGTGACGACATGTATTCGCGAAACAATACAGGCTGCGCAATGGGTTCCTGATAATATTTAGTCTCAACACTCGTATTACCACGCAATATTCCTTTTTTAAAGGCAAAAGCACTCACATTGTTCGCCGTAAATCCTGGACCCAACCATTGAGTCGACCCAGTTGTCATAGGATTTTTCAACTGGTTCATTCCTTACTGATGGCATATTTTTTACCAAAAAAAAATTAACGCACCGTAAAATTCTGAATAACTCTCCGGAGAGTTTTACGGTGCGTTACTTTATAATTACAAACTCTAAGAATTCGTCAAAGAAACATTGAGTCCTTTAAATGTAATGGGACTCCCACTATATTGCGACCCATCTTGTGAAATTCCTACACGAACAAAGGCCATGACCTTGGTATATAGACGTCGATTTATTTGAGCCTTGTACACAACATCGTTACCTGAAACTATAGTATCAATTGCTGCTCCCGTATCAAACACGTCATCATCAAAGTTGTAAAAATCGAGTTGTTTCATACAATTGATCCAGGAGGTTTCAAAGGTTTGATACGTTGCTACATCATACGTCCCCACAAGTTTTGCGTGCATGCGGACCTT
>Ga0114967_10003155_pt1 | contig 13604 bp, 7 predicted proteins | sample M_130628_MF_Meta_FD_92639 | JGI IMG/M metagenome (GOLD analysis project Ga0114967, IMG submission 92639) | Freshwater microbial communities from Lake Montjoie, Canada to study carbon cycling - M_130628_MF_MetaG | ecosystem: Environmental > Aquatic > Freshwater > Lake | place: Lake Montjoie... | reverse complement strand
GTATCTCGGCTATGCGCTGCTGGTGGGCTACGGCCCGCATAAGTCGGGTCGAAACATCTACGGCAAGACACCGGCGCTTTTCGGCCAGCTTGAGATCGAATATGCCGATGGCACGCGGGAGAGCATTGTGACCGACGCCTCGTGGCAGGTTTCCAGGGAAGGGCCGGTGCGGGAGGCTGATTTTCTGATGGGGGAAAAGCATGACGCCCGGCGGGAGATGCCAGGCTGGGACACCGCAGACTTTGTGCCGGCGCAGGGGGCGTGGATACAGGCGGTGGCCGCCGAGGCCAATGCCGGCGTGCGGGCACCTTTCCATGAACCGGGGAGCAGCGAGGAACGCGAGCTGGGGTTCGTTCGGCCGCCGGTGCTCGACAGCTATAAGGCTGAGCCGATTCGCGTCACACAGGAACTGCCCGCGCGGAGCGTGCGCGAATTGAAGCCGGGGGTTTTCATCTTCGACATGGGGCAGAACTTTGCCGGTTTTGTCCGGCTGAAGGTGGAAGCGCCGGCCGGCACCGAGATCGTGTTGCGGCACGGCGAAATGCTCCATCCCGACGGGCGGCTGATGACAGAAAACCTGCGCAAGGCCCGGGCCACCGATACCTACATCTGCAAGGGGGGCGGAGTGGAAACTTGGTCGCCCCGGTTCACCTACCACGGCTTTCAGTTTGTCGAGCTCTCGGGCCTGCCAGCTGGCAGCGTGCCCACGCCAGCCATGCTCACCGGGCTGGTGCTGCACAACGACACTCCGCTGACAGGTCGCTTTGCCTGCAGCGACCCGGTAATGACCCAGTTTTGGAAGAACACGCAGTGGACGCAGCGGGCCAACTTTGTGGAGGTGCCGACCGACTGCCCGCAGCGCGACGAGCGCTTTGGCTGGATGGGGGATGCGCAGGTGTATGCCCGGACCGCCACGTTCAATGCCGACGTGGCCGCGTTCTTCACCAAGTGGATTCCCGATGTGCGCGAGGCACAGTTTTCAGAAGGTGATGCAGCAGGGGCCTATCCCGACTATAGCCCCTATCCCATGGCTCACGGAGCGCCGGGGGCCACTCATGGCACCGCCTGGACCGACGCCGGCGTGATCTGTCCCTGGACGATGTGGCGAGTCTATGGCGACACCCGCCTTCTTGCCGACCACTGGGAATCGATGCAGCGATTTATGGCGTGGCGGCTGCGAGCCGATCCGAAACTGGCCGGCGTCAAGGCGGGCAATACTTGGGGCGACTGGCTCAACGTCAAGGAAGAGACGCCGATTGAATACATCGATCTCTGCTTCCATGCCCAGTCGTGTCGGATGATGGCCCAGATGGCCCGGGCTCTGGGCAAATCGACCGAGGCCGACCTCTATCAGCAGCGGTTTGGGGCGCTGGGCGAGTCGTTCCGGCGGCAGCATTTGGGACCCGCTGGCACCCTGCTCGTTCCCACGCAAACTGCCTGCGTGTTGGCATTGGAGATGGGTCTCATTCCAGAGACGCAGACCAGCCATGTCGCGAAGCAGTTGGCCGACCGGATCGCGGCCAATGGTTTTTGCATGGCGACCGGTTTTCTTGGCACCAAGGCGATCCTGCCGGCTCTCTCCAGCCATGGCCATCACGATCTGGCCGTGCGGCTCTTCCAGAACCGGAGGTTTCCCAGCTGGGGATATGAGGTGGAGCAGGGAGCCAATACGGTTTGGGAGCGGTGGGACAGTTTCACCAAGGAGCATGGTTTTAACGGCGCCACCGGCAGCAACAACGCCGCCATGAACAGCTTCAGCCACTATGCCTTCGGCGCCGTCATGGAGTGGGCCTTTCGGACGCTTGCTGGCATCGACGAATTGGAGCCGGGCTACGCGAAAATCCTGCTGTGTCCCCGGCCGCCCACGCCAGGAAGCAATCCCGATGTGGCACCGATCGACTGGGTTGAGGCCGATTACGATTCGCCGCGGGGCCTGATCCGCAGCCACTGGCGGAACAGCGGCAAGGCGTTTGAGCTGGTTGTGACAGTACCCCCCAACGCCACCGCCCACGTTCATCTGCCGGCTGCAGGCAGGCTGAGCGAGGGGGGGCGGGATGTTCAGGTGGGACACGGCGTGCTCTTCATCGACACGCAGGGAGAGACCAGAGTGATTGAGATCGGCTCCGGCGACTATTTCTTTACCGTCCAGGAGGAGTGACGGACCTGCGCTGCCGATGGAGTGGTGTCTGCCTCGGCCATGATCGCTGACGTCATCATGACGCCAGAGTCGATTTCATCCGCCGGTGGCAGGGGAGCGAGCGGCAGTTCCTCAAAGCGTTCCTCAGACTCAAACGCCACATCGGCAGGTTCTTCCTCGGTCACGTACCGCGCCCTGGTCCACCCGGCGATGTGGCCGGCCACAACACCTCCGGCGTAAAACGGCATGCCGAGAGGCCCCATGTTGGTGCCGAAGGCGGGAAAGAGAATCGAGTAGCTCTCGCGTTCAAGTTCGGGGTCATTCTGGTTTTGGGAATAGGCGAGGGCGTCGCCGGTGGCGATCGTGTCGGGCCAGATTTCCAGCAGCGGCAGCCGGAGGAAGGTGGCGTAGGTTCCGGGCCACGTTCGCCTGGCAATATCCTTGGCATGCGCTGCCTCGTGCAGGGCGAGGGCGGGAACGTCGCTATAGAGGTGAAGCGTGGATGTGTAGGGATTGTAGTGATCACCACCGAACAGCCTTCCCGGCAGAATCGCTTCGAAGCAGACGCTGACGGCACCGAACGTGTAGCGGTAGGGCCAGCCCACAGTGCGGTTGTCCCGCAGTCGCCGCCAGTCTTTGCCAGGGGCATATTGGTTGATGCGAACCTTCACATGTTCGAGCTGGTTGGCTTCGAGATAGCGGCGCAGAACATCCTCCGTGGGGACACCGATGTGGTGATTGTTCACCCGCCGGTTCCAGAGAATGATTTTGGACGGGATGCCCCACACCCAGCCGCAGGCGTCAAGAAACGGCCGCGGCTGTCCGCGCTCGATCCATTCTTCCTGAGTTTTTTCCACGAGAATTGAGTCGACATTGCGCTGCGGATCGCTGATCTCTCGCGCTGCAAAAGGGTGCGCTGCCAGATGGCCGGGCGGCGACGCTATCAGGGGTGCCCAGAGAGCGGCGCACAGGAGCAATGTTCGAGCGCGCATCGTTCACCCGCTGGCCAAGGTTGACCGATCGACGGTGGCAGGAAACCTGACAGGTTTCTATCGTGCCACCAAAGAGGGATTAGCAGGCGCGCAGAGACGCGTGAATCCCAATAAAACGCACAGGTTTGGGGCTCGGCCAGACGGGCTGCTTGGGCGCCGAGCAGAAGGGAATCACTTTCAACACAGCCTGCTAGGGATGCTTTTCAGCCACGCATGCGGTTGAGCACGTTGCGGGTGATCTGCTGCAGTTGGGCATGGGGGCCGCTTGTGCCGGGCGGGTGGACGTATCCCGGGGGGGCAGCGACGCCGTCGGCCCACCAGCAGGTGGCGGCATTGAATACGAAATTTCCCCGCGGGCCGGGGTAGACCGTGGCTGTGTAGGTGTTTCGGCCGGCCCCTGGCGGGCCGGTGGCGATGATCTCGAGGCCCGGAATCGGCGCGGGGTCGCCATGAAATTCCCAGCCGATCACACCGGGGATCTGTTCGTCTTGCTGCATTCCTGTGCCCTCATAAACCCAGTGTCCGGGATTGGTACAGATCCAGGGGTAGGTACCGACAACATCGCCGGTCGAGTGGGCCCCGATCAGTTCGTTGCCATAGGGACGCTCGTGGGGCAGGGTGGAGATTGCCTTGAACTCCCGCGTCCCCTGCGGAGGCCCGAAAACCCCGACCCGCTCAAACGCCCGGTCACCCGCATTGAGCTGGATCTTTCCGAAGACGGCGTCGCCGGAGAAGAACCCCACATTCACCCCCGCCGCCACGGCATTTTGGAGATTGCGAAACATCTCGATCGTCCAGTATTCGTCATGCCCCACGCTGAGAAACCCGCGGGATCGCAGCAGCCGCTGTGGATCGCGGTGGGTATCGAGATTGGAGATGTAGGAGACGTCATACCCCTGCGATTCCATCCAATACGCCAGCGGAAATTCCCAGAGAAACCAGTCGCCTGAGCCGGTCGAGAGCGGCTGATCGAGGAGGTGGTAAAACGTGCCGTAGGGACGATCAAATCCCACCTGCACGCCGCCCCCCCAATACCATTCGGCCTGGCCGTCATCATAGAGGGAATAGCGCCCTGGCCAGCGGTTATAGGCCTGCCAGGTGAAGTCGCTGCACTGAAAGAGGAAGTCGGCGGGGCGGTCATCGCGGACGATGAAGATGACATAGCTCTGCGGCCCCCCGCCTCTGCTGGCGAGCTTGCCGACATAGACGCCGCTGGGCCAGTCAGCGGGGATTTTGAGCTCGGTGGTTGCCCGCCAGTCGCACTTCCGCAGCCGCTTCTCCCCCAGCGGCGGATCGGGCTGCTCCAGGCCCTCGAATGTTCCCAGATCAGCCATGAGCCGGCCGCCGTCCCCGCCATACCAGCCGGTGCGATAGATCTGCAGCGTAAACCGACTGGCCGGGCGAGTGCTCACGAAGATCGCGAGCGTTTCGCCCGCGCGGATGCTCCTGTGCGAGCACCAGCCTTCGATATTCGCGCTGCGCCTGCCCGAATCAACGGCGACGCTTGTGAGCATCCAGTCGCGGGTGCCGGGCCGGCCGTTTTCGGTGAATATCAGCGGATTGCCTGCGGGAGCGACTGCGGTGACTGATGGGGGATCGGCCGCCGTGGCGGCACCGCGGGGGGCGAGAGCGGCGGAACCAGCGGCGGCCATCCGGGCCACGGCATGGCGTCGCGACAGTTGTTGATCGTGAGGGTGCATGGGAAGAGTCGCTCTGGCCGGTTTTGGGTTCGGCAGTTCTACGGCAGCATTTTCGGCCGCCACGCCTTGAGGTGGACTGAGATATTGCTGTCAGAGGTGTAGTCCCACAGGCTTGTGTCGAACTGTCGCAGGATCAGCGTGGAGAGCAACTCGCCCTGTGTCCATCCAGTTTCAATCGACCACAGTCCCCAGCCGATATCGCCATCGGAGCCCCAGTAGTCCCAGCGACGGTAGTCGAAGCCACGGTACCAGGCGCCGTCGAGTTCCGGATGCGTGGCGCTGCTGGCCTGGATGCGGCAGATATACTCCGCCAGCCGATCCTCAGCCTTGCGGTAGGCCGGGTTGCCGGTGGCGGCGGTCGCCTCGCGCAGGCCGAGCAGGGCGAAATTGGTCTCGTAGAGCAGGTCCGACGCCGGGTCCCCGTTTTGATCAACCAGTGCTGTCTCACCATTTCCATAAGTGTCGTTACCGGTTGGGCTAGCCACGATCCGCGAACGGATCGCGCCGCATTCGACCTGGTCTGCGAGCAGATCGTTGACCATTCGCGCGAGCCATTCCCGATGCTCGGGAGTGTCGTCCACGCGGACCAGCCAAGCCAGCGGCAGGAGAAACCGCGCCCGCTGGAGCGTGATCTGGCCGTTGGTCCAACTCCATTGATCCGGGTAAGCCTCCATGGAAAGGCGGAGAGCGGTTGTGGCGCGATCGAGAAAGAGTCGGTCGCCGGTCTGGCGGTAGGCCCAGAGATGGCAGGCCTGCAGATAGGCCTGGTCGTGCGGCGAGAATGTTGAGAGTTCCCCCTCGAATCTGCTCCGCCAGCTTTCCGCTGCCAGCGGGCCATCGATCCGCACCGGTGAGAATCCGCGCCGGCTGGTGAGCCGCATGGTGGCCAGAAGACACTGCGCCAGCCGCTCATTCCAGCGGTCTGTCTTGAGCGCTGCTGCCGCCCGGATCATCCCCAGCATGCCGCGGGCGTTGTCATCGGCATAGTAGGCGTTGTAGCCATGGATGGCACCGTAATAGTTCGGCACGTCGTTCCAGCCGATGAGGCCAAAGTCGCCCGTATCGGGGTTGGCTCGATCCCCCTGCGAAAGGAGCGAACGACCGTACAGCCAATCGCCAATGTTGCCGCCGATGATGCCGAAGCGATCCTCGCCGAGCCAGGTGCCCGCCATCGCCATGGCCCCGGCCACCTCTGCGTTGCAGTCGTGCCGGCGCCACCAGAGCACCGCCTGGGAGCCGTCATAGAGGATCCGCGAACGGAATCCCTCGAGCATGCCCAAGCTGCCATCGCCACCCGGCCCAGCCGGATCGGGCCTGGCACCGCTGCGGTGCCCAAAGGGCCAGTCAGCCGTGGCGGGGCCCATGTTCGCGGGACGGTTGTAGCGGTCTTCCCACGACGGGTGCACCAGCAATCCCGAGTTCACAAACCACTCCGTTCCCCTCCTGATCGCCAGCGCTTCAAAGTCTTCCGGCAGCGCTTCCTGGGCTCCATACGTCGGGCGAACTGTGGGAACCCATTGCAGCTCGGGACCGGTCTGGCCGGGCCGAAGCCAGCCCAGAATCATCTGCCAGACAGGAGCCCAGGCCTCGGTTGGTGCATATCTGGCAGTGACGAACTGGCTCAGCTTGGTGGTCGCGACCAGCACGCGGCCGCCAGGATGTTCAAACAGAATCGGCGCTGACCCCTCGGCCGGGAGCCCGCAGCGTGCCGTATCAAACCCCGACACCTGGGCGAGCACCAGATGAGCGGAGGGGGGATCCACCGGAACGTGATGGCAGTCGTTGATCATCAGAATGCGCATCGCGGCAAGGGCCGGCCCGAAGGCTTCCGAGGCGACCACAACACGGTCGAGCAGTTGACCCCACTCCCCCTGCCGGGGCGCAACCGGGGGGCCAACCGGCAGATCTGGCAGGGAGGCGGGGAACTCCACGTACAGCCGGATATTTTTTCTGGCAGCCTGGTCATACAGCTTTGTGGTGATATCGGTTGGCGTGGCCGGATAGCCATCGGCAAGAATCAGTACGCCGCTCCCTTCCGGAGCCTCCTCAACAGCCCTCTCGGGACGGTCGACGCGGGAGCAGGGAATCCCGTTCTCCAGGAGCACCCGGTAAAGATCGTTGTCTGCGCGGCACGCCAAAAGGAGAGGCGGCTCCGCGGCCGGGAGAGCCGGCGGGCCAGCCAGGCAGCCGATGCCCAGGGCAATCATCATGAGGAGTGGAGTGAATCGTCGGCGCGTTACCATTTCCTGATCCTTATTCCAGCCCGAACCCAAACCAGAAGTCTATCGAACAGCCGCTGGAAAAAATCTGCCATGAACGGCCGGCACTGAAAGCTCCAGTCGATCCCGCAAGTGTCCCGCAGGGCTCGGGCGTGTGGCGGTCTGTAGGGCTCCTTCGCCCCTTGTCGGTCGCTGTCTGCCGTGGCTACATTTTTTACAAATCGAGGAACACGTTGTCTTCTCAGGATTCGCTGTATGCCCCTACGCCGCTCCCTGTTTCTGCTGATTCCGCTCCATCTGGCCGCGGTTGCTGTTTCCGCCCCTGTTCGCGGCGAGACTGCCGATTCCATCTACTCCGGTGGCGAGATTCTCACGATGCGGGGGCAGAGTCCTGAATACGTGGAGAGTCTCGCGGTGAAGGATGGAAAGATTCTGGCGGTTGGGAGAAAAGCCGACGTTTTCAAGCTGGCTGGCCCGACGACGAGGCAGGTCGATCTGGCTGGCCACACGCTTCTGCCGGGATTCATCGACACCCATGGACACATGGTCTATTTCGGAAAAAATCTCGTCGATGCCGATCTCTTCGGCTGCGAAGACATTTCGCAACTCCTTGAGCGGATGAAAGCCCACGCCGCACACCAGTCGGCCGGTGGATGGATTGTCGGCTTCGGCTATCAGGCCAAAGTGCTTACAGAGAAACGTCAGCCGTCGCGCGAAGAACTTGATCGCATCTCCAGCGAGGTGCCCGTGTTGATCGTCGACAGCTCAGGCCACATCGGCGCGGGGAACTCAAAAGTGTTTGCCGCAGTGGGGATCACTGCCGATACACCCGATCCCGCCGGGGGCGTCTTTTCTCGTTCCCCCGATGGCAAGAGCCTGCTGGGACCGATGGAGGAAACGGCTCTCAATGCCGTCCGCAGCCGGCGGCCTCCGTTCACAGGGCAACTGGCCGCCGACGCTATCATCAGCGCCGCCAACACGTGGGCCAGTTACGGCCAGACAACAGCGATGGAGGCGGGGCTCGGGCTGGGAAGTGATGACATCGGCATCGTGCTCAATGCGATCGAGAAAAAGCTGCTGCCGATTGACCTCTACGTGGCGGCAAAGGACTCGACGGTGGACAATGCCCTGGCGGCAGCCTACCAGGTGGGGGAAGTGGTGAAAGAGGCAGGGCAGGAGGGGAGCGTTGCCAAACAACTTCTCGCGTCCCGGCCCGATCTCGACACTCGTTACGTCAATCGGGTGCGGCTCGGCGGCGTGAAGTTTTGGCTCGATGGCAGCCTCGACACCGCCTGGATGCAGGAGCCCTATGCCGCCAATCCCCCCGGCAAGACCGGTGCCTACCGGGCCTACCGCCAGATTCCAGATGAGGTTCTTGACGCCGCCTTTGACCGTTACTGGCCGACGAACTTCCAGATCCACATGCATATGAATGGCGATGCGGCCGCCGATCAGGCGCTGGCGGCGATCGAAAAGGCGGTCGCGAAGCATGGCATGCACGACCATCGGCCTGTGTTTGTTCATGCTTCGTATCTCCGCGATGATCAGATCGCCAAGCTGAAGAAGTATGGTGCCATCCCCAGTTTCCTCACCTCAGGCCTGCTGCCTGGTGGTGATGCCGTGGTGCGGCTGTGGGGAGAGGATCGCGCCGCGCAGTCGATGGCCGCGCGGACGATGCTCGAGGAGGGAATTCCCTTTACATTCTCGCACGACGCTCCGGTGAGTCCGCAGCCCTGGATCCTGAACCTCGTTGCTTGCGGGGTGAATCGGCGCACCCCCTCTGGGCGCGTCATCGGGCCTGACCAACGCATTCCCCCCTATGCCGCTCTGCGGGCGGTCACCGCGGCCGCCGCTTGGCAGATCAAGGAAGAGCAGGCGAAGGGCACGCTCGAGCCGGGCAAGCTCGCCGATCTGGTGATCCTGGAAAAGAATCCGCTCACAGCGCCGATCGATTCGATCCACGAGATCGCCGTGCTTGAGACGATCAAGGAAGGGGAAACGGTCTATGCTGCGGGCAAATAAGGGTTTTCTTGAGCTCGGAGGGGCCGAGGTAGGGAAACGGAGCGGCAATCCGCCTCCGAATGATTCTCAACGGCAAGAAGGCTGACCGGCCCGATGTGCGAGCCGGCTTGCCTCCGCATGGTGCTGCCGGCTGATTGCCCCTACCTCTCGCAACCCGGCTGACTGCGGCGAGATCGATGGTCGGTGGCGGCGGTCGTCAGGCCGGTAGCTGTGCGGCAGAAGGCTATACTGCGCCGCCCGCATCACGCCGCTCCAGTCTCGTCATTTCCTCATGAGCCCCGCCAACGCCACCCCCATCCTCGATCCGCGTGCCCTCAGGCGCCACATCGTTCGCATGGCCTATGCGGGGCGGTCGGCCCACCTTGGCTGCGCCATGTCGCTGGTGGAGATTCTCGCGGTGCTCTTCGGCGAGGTGATGCGGTATGACCGTTCCGCCCCGCTGGCGCCCGAACGGGATCTTCTTGTGCTCTCCAAGGGACATGGCGTGATGGCGCTCTATGCCTGCTTCCGGGAACTCGGGTGGGTTGTGGACGAGGATGTCAGCAACTATCTCGCCAATGGCACCCGACTGCGTGGGGTGAGCGAGGCAGACGTTCCGGGCTGCGAGGTCACGGGCGGATCGCTGGGGCATGGCCTGCCGGTGGCCGTGGGCATGGCATTCGGGCTGCTGCGTCAGCAGAGCGAGCGCCGGGTCTGGTGCATCGTCGGCGACGGAGAAATGAATGAAGGGTCGATCTGGGAGGCGATGCTCTTTGCTGCGCACCAACGGCTGGGCAATCTCACGGTGATCGTCGATGCCAACGGATTTCAGGCGATGGGAGCCACCGAAGAGGTGCTCCGCCTTGAGCCGCTGGCGGCGAAGTTTGCCGCGTTCGGCTTTGCCACGGTGGAATGCGACGGCCACGACATGCCGGCTCTCACCGCCGCACTCCATGGCGGGGAGGGTGGGCAGGGCAGGCCACGCGCCATTATCGCCAGAACCGTGAAGGGACATGGTGTCTCATTCATGGCCGCCGATAACCGCTGGCATTATACGCGACTCACCGCTGACACTTTCGCTGCGGCCCTCGAGGAACTCCGCTGATGCGTCACGCACTTTCGCCGCTGCTTCTCGAAGCGGCAGAGCAGGACGAACAGTTTCTCCGTCTTTCCGGCGACCACGGCTATGAGTTATTCGATGGGCTGCGAACGCGTTATCCCGAGAGGTTTGTGAATGTTGGGGTGGCGGAGCAGAGCATGATTGGCATTGCCGCTGGGCTCTGCCGAGTCGGGTTTCGTCCCTGTATCTATGGGCTGGCCGCGTTTGTGCCGATGCGGGTGCTCGAGCAGGTGAAGATCGACCTGTGCCATGGAAGCCTTCTGGTGATCATGCGGGGTGATGGTGCGGGGCTTGTCTACTCGGTGCTCGGCGCCTCCCATCAGTGCGGCGAGGATGTCGCCTGCCTCAGACCGCTTCCCAACATCGCCGTCTACTCTCCCTGCGATGCCCATGAATTTCGGGCCTGCTGGAGAGAGGCTCGCCATGCCAGTCATCCGTCTTACCTGCGCATCGGAAAAGCCCACCCCGAGGAGATTCATGCCGGCCCCCTGCCGGGCACCGGGCCAGTGGTTGTGTGTGAGGCGGCTGATGCTCGAGCGTGCGGAGTGATCGACGCCACCGGAGCGATGGTGCGTATTGGCGTGCAATGTGCCCGCGAGCATGGAATCTGCTGCATCTCCGTGCCGCGGCTTAAGCCGGCACCGCTCGAATTGATAGAGCTGCTTTCAGGCGTGCAGCGAATAGCCGTGCTGGAGGAGCATGTCAGTTCTGGAGGGCTGTGGAGTCTGTTGCTCGAGATGCTCCAGTCGGCCGGCGTGACAGGCCACGTGAGCGTCGAGCCGATCGGCCTTCGTGACGCTTTCACGCAGACGGCGGGGGATCATCAGCATGCTCTGAGCGAACATGGTCTCGACGACGGTCAGGTTGCCGACCGTCTCACCCATTGGCTGAACGCACGCCCCGCACGAATGCCGTAATCGTGTCGATGACGAAGTCGATGTGGGCGTCCGACAGTCCGGGATAGACGCCCAGCCAGAACGTGTGCCGCATGATGTAGTCGGCGCCGGCAAGCTCGCCCGCCACCCGCTGTGGCTGGCCCTGATAGGCGGGCTGACGCAGGAGATTGCCGCCGAACAGTTGCCGCGTGCCGATGCTGAGCGTGTCGAGATGTGTGACGAGATCCCGGCGTGTGAACCTTGCCTTCGGTCGCACTGAGAGTGGGAATCCAAACCAGCTCGGCTGTGAGCCGGGGGTTGGATCGGGCAGGACGAAAATGTCCTGGAGTGGCTCAAGCCCCGTGCGCAAACGGGCGAAATTCCTCCGGCGAGCGGCGATAAAACTGTCGAGCTTGTCGAGCTGCGCCACGCCGACGGCGGCCTGCATGTCGGTGACCTTCAGATTGTAGCCGAGGTGGGAATAGATGTATTTGTGATCATAGCCATGGGGCAGGTCGCCGAGTTGCCAGTCGAACCGCTGGCCGCAGGTGTTATCGCGGCCTGGTTCGCACCAGCAATCGCGGCCCCAGTCACGAAAGCTTTCCGCCAGTTTCTCGAGCCGCGGTGAATCGGTGAACACGATGCCCCCTTCACCCATGGTGATATGGTGGGCGGGATAGAAGCTGCAGGTGGCCATATCACCAAACTGCCCGACATGCTTCCCGTCATACTCAGCCCCGAGCGCATCGCAGCAATCCTCCACCAGCCAAAGATCGTGTTGGCGGCAGAAATCGGCCACCGCAGCACAGTCAAACGGATTGCCAAGGGTGTGGGCGAGCATCACTGCCCGCGTGCGGTCGCTGAGGGCTGCCTCGAGTCGCTCCACATCGACGTTGTAGGTGGCGCACCTCTCGGGATGCTGCACATCGACAAACACCGGAACGAGGTTGTTCTGCAGGATTGGATTGACCGTCGTGGGAAACCCCGCGGCAACGGTGATCACTTCATCCCCCCTGGCGAGTCTTTCGCCGAGGAGCTTGGGGGAGGTGAGGGCGGCGAGGGCCACAAGATTGGCGCTCGACCCCGAATACACCAGGCTCGCGCACCTCACGCCCACGCGGGCCGCGAACCGTCGCTCAAATGTCTCGGCAAAGCGTCCTGACGTGAGCCAGAAGTCGAGTGCACTATCAACCAAATGCTCGACCTCGCGGGCGTCGAACGTCCGCCCTGCCACCGGAACGGCCTGCCCGGGCTCGAAGGGGCGATCAGGAAACTTCAGCTGGAAATATTCCGCGACCAGACTGCGGATATCGGTGCGGATGGTTTCGGCGTCGCGGCTGGCCGCAGCATCTTCGGCGGGCAGTGAACTCATGTGTTCGCCCCCAACGTATGGCGTCCATGTGCAGCAGAGGCCGCCTCATGGAGTGCGATGTCGGAGGCGCAGAGATCACGGGCCGAGGCCGGATCAGACGCAAACCCTCGGTACCAAGCAGCCGTGCGCGCGATCGCCTCGCGGGCCGTGAACTGCGGTCGCCAGGCCAGGCCGGCGGTTGCCTTGGTCGCTGCCAACCGGAGCAGAGCCGTCTCAATGGGAGCCCGTGGGTCGTGGACGTCTTTCCAGCTGCCCGTCTCCCACGCTGCGATGAACAGCTCCGTGAGCTCCTGCACCGTGATGTCAGCGTCGTCGGTCGGTCCGAAATTCCAGCCCGTGCACCACTGTGCTGCTGGCTTCTCGAGCATCCTGGCGGCGAGCGTGAGATAGCCCGCGAGCGGTTCGAGCACATGCTGCCAGGGGCGTATGGCTGCGGGATTCCGCAGGGGGATCGGATCGCCTGCCGCCAGATGGCGCACGATGTCTGTGATGATCCGACCTTCAGCCCAGTCACCGCCGCCGATCACGTTGCCGGCCCTGACGGTGGCCAGTTGCACGCCATGCGCATCCAGACGATCAGGGGGGAAAAAACTCCTGCGGTAGGCTGCAGAAACAAGTTCGGCGGCTCCCTTGCTCGCGCTGTAGGGGTCATGCCCGCCGAACGGATCAGATTCGGCATGCGGCTGGCCGTCGATGTGTGGCTCGTAGCATTTGTCGCTGGTCGCCACAATCACGCCGCACGGCTTGCCACAGTGGCGGACGGCGTCGAGCAGCGCCGCCGTGCCGACGACGTTGGTGGAAAACGTGTCGAGCGGCCTGCGGTGCGATACGCCCACCAGCGCCTGCGCGGCCAGATGGATCACGAGATCGGGGGCCGCCTGCCGCACTGCGGCAGCGAGTCGCTCGGCATCGCGGATGTCAGCCTCGTGGTCTGTTTCCAGAAATTCACGCAGCCGGGCGGCCGCAAAGAGCGAGGGGCTGGTCGGCGGTTCGAGCGCATAGCCTGTCACATGGCAGCCGAGTCCTTTCAGCAGAAGGAGCAGCCAAGAGCCCTTGAAGCCGGTATGGCCGGTGACAAAAACGCGTTTGCCATGCAGTCCCTGCAACCCATGCAGGCTTTCGGAAAAACTCATTCCCATACCTTCCAGGGCGCCCGGCCGTTTTTCCAGAGGTCTTTCACCTGCAGAT
>Ga0114967_10003154_pt1 | contig 13607 bp, 12 predicted proteins | sample M_130628_MF_Meta_FD_92639 | JGI IMG/M metagenome (GOLD analysis project Ga0114967, IMG submission 92639) | Freshwater microbial communities from Lake Montjoie, Canada to study carbon cycling - M_130628_MF_MetaG | ecosystem: Environmental > Aquatic > Freshwater > Lake | place: Lake Montjoie... | reverse complement strand
TGCGTGTTCGACCAGCTCGCGACGGATTATGGCAACAATACGCTCCGTATAACCACGCGCCAGAGCATTCAGTTCCACGGAGTCGTAATGGCAGGCTTGCGTCCTCTAGTGAAAAAGATCAACGAGTCGTTGCTCTCCACGCTGGCGGCTTGCGGCGATGTCAACCGTAACGTTCTCGCTCCCATCACACCTGCTTACACGAAAGCGCGCGAGCAAGTTTTCGCAGACTGCCACACGGTCGCGATGGCGCTCGCGCCGGAGACTAAGGCATATCATTCGATTTGGATTGACGGCGTGCAACTGGAGAACGAAGCAGCGGAGAACAAGAACTTCGTTGACCCGCTCTACGGTAAAACTTATTTGCCGCGCAAATTCAAAATCGCGTTTGCTATTCCGCCGACAAACGACCTCGACATCTTTACGAACTGCCTAGGTTTTATTGCCATCATCGAGAACGACAAACTAGTCGGCTATAATCTCTGTGTCGGCGGTGGGCTTGGTCGCAGCCACGGCAATGAAGCGACTTATCCACGTCTCGCTGACGTCATCGGTTTTTTTGCGCCAGACAAACTCGTGGACGTGGCGAAGGCCGTGCTTACGATTCATCGCGACTTCGGTGATCGCACCGACCGCAAACATGCGCGCCTCAAATACGTTGTCGCCGAACGCGGCGTCAAGTTCATGCAGGATGAGGTGAACAAACGCGCCGGCATCACACTCGCCCCGAACAAGCCGTATCAGTTCACCACAATGCAGGACTTGCTCGGCTGGCGCAAAGCCTTGGACGGATCATGGTTTCTCGGTCTGTTCGTCAACATGGGTCGCGTCAAGGACGCCATGAAAACTGCGTTGCGCCAGGTGGCAGAAAAATTTCCAGATATCGAGTTCCGTTTGTCGGCGAATCAAAACGTCATCCTCGCCAACGTGAGCGATGCCGACAAAGCCGCCATTACCGAGTTGCTCAACGCCGCCGCCGTGAAGACGGAAAATCAAACCAGTGTGCTGCACGCCGCTTCCATGGCATGTCCATCAATGCCGACCTGCGGCCTTGGCCTTGCGGAATCTGAACGTTATCTGCCCGGCTTGATTGATCGTCTTGAAAAAGTTTGCGCTGACCTCGGACTCGGCGGCGAAGAAATCATTATCCGCTCGACCGGCTGCCCGAACGGCTGTGCGCGGCCTTACATCGCGGAGATCGCGTTCGTCGGCAAAGCGCCCGGCCGCTATCAAGTCTGGCTCGGCGGCAATGCCTCTGGCACGCGCCTCAACCGCGTGTGGAAAGACGTGGTCAAAGATCCCGACATGGAAACCGAACTCCGTCCCGTGTTCGCGCGTTTCGCGAAGGAACGCAACGCGGGCGAACGATTCGGCGACTGGTGCGACCGCGTGTTCTTGAACAAGAAATCCGTTGCCGCCAACTAAAACCAAGAACCATCGTTGACGAGGCCATGCCCTACTCGCATCCCCAACCCATCGAGAAGCACAATGCTTTCAAGCAAGTGCGCTTTCTCATGCTGGGGGCGTTTGCATTGGCGGCAGCAGCGGGATTCATCAACTCCGTTGCGCTTGGTTTTTTTCGCACGCCTGTCAGTCACATGACAGGAGCGGTTTCGCATTCCGGGATGGACTTAGCCAGAACCAGTTGGCCGGATGCGATTTCATCACTGACCATCGTGCTTGGTTTTTTGACGGGTGCAGCACTGAACGGAATCATCATCGGCGCGTGGAAGTTGATTCCAGGACCACGTTATGGCGCGGCGATGATCGTGGAAGGTTGTCTGCTTGGCGCGGCGACATTATTGCTGATGCACAAAGAACGGCTCGCGCTGCCTGCTGTGTCGATGGCGTGTGGCTTGCAGAACGCGATGTCCAGCAGTTATTGCGGACTGATGATTCGCACGACACATGTCACCGGCATGATGACAGACATTGGGGTGATGATAGGGCATTGGATCCGTCACCGTCAGATTGAAGGATGGAAGCTGCTTTTTTTGATAATGGTGGTCTCGGCGTTTGGCCTCGGTTGCTGGTTGGGGCAACTCTCCGAAGTGCGCTTCGGTCCTGCCTCGCTGGCTTTGCCCGCCGTGGCTTTCATCGTCGCAGGAACCATCCTGATTTTTGTTTACCATCGAGGTTTGGTTGATCTTTTGCAGAACGCCAATCCAACCCTGCCGCCGACGGTGACCTTTCCAAAGCGCTAATATTTTAGAAAAATGACGACCGATCAAATCACCAAAGCCAACGCCGAGTTGCGGAACAAATCAGCACTCGAAATCGTGAAGTGGGCTATCGCGCACGCTGATGGCCGGGCTATCGTCTCTACAAATTATCGTCCGTACGAAGCCGTTATCCTGCATCTCGCGACTGAGGCCCAGCCGGACATCCAGGTGTTGTGGGCGGATCACGGCTATAATCGCCCGGCCACTTACAAGCACGCCGAAGCCTTGAAGAAACAACTCAAGCTGAACGTGAAGGCGTTCGTGCCGAAGATGACTGCAGCGCATTACGACGCGGCGTTCGGCGGTGCACCGTTGCCCGTGCCAGAGAACGAACAACGCATCAAAAATTTTAGCGCCGCGATGAAGCTCGAGCCGTTCATGCGCGGCATGAAGGAGCTCGCGCCCACCATCTGGCTCACCGCGTTGCGCAAAGTGCAGAACCCAAATCGTGCCGGGCTGGACATCGTGGTTGAGGATAACAATTTCAACACCATCAAGGTCAGCCCTTTGTTCTACTGGAGCGACTTGGAGATGGAAGATTATCTCAAGCAACACAACCTGCCGAACGAGTGGGATTACTTTGATCCGGCCAAGGCCGACGAGAAGCGTGAGTGCGGCTTGCATGCGGCGTGGGGCGGGAAAGCGGCGGCCAACGCCTGAAAACTTCAGAAGGACTAACGATGTCGAGTTATCACTTAGATCATTTACAGTATTTAGAGACGGAAGCCATCCACATCATGCGTGAGGTAGCGGGCGAGTTTGAGCGGCCCGCGTTGCTCTTTTCAGGCGGCAAGGATTCCATCTGCCTCCTGCGCCTCGCGGAAAAAGCGTTTCGTCCGGCAGACATCCCGATGCCGTTTCTGAACGTCGAAACCGGCCACGAATTTCCTGAGTTGATTTCGTTCCGCGACAGTCGCGCTAAGGAACTTGGCGCAAAGCTCATTGTGCGGACCGTGGACGAAGCGATCGCCAAAGGACACGCCATGCCAGCGCCGGGCGAAGTCAGCCGTAACAAGTTACAGATTCCCGTGCTGCTCGGCGCGATTGAGGAGTTTCAATTCGACTGCGCCATTGGCGGCGCGCGGCGCGACGAGGAGAAAGCCCGCGCCAAGGAACGATTCTTCAGTTTCCGCGACAGTTTCGGTCAATGGGATCCCAAGGCGCAACGCCCGGAGATCTGGAATCTCTACAACGCCCGCGTGAATCCTGGCGAGAACATGCGCGTATTCCCGCTCTCAAACTGGACCGAGATGGACGTCTGGCAATACATCAGGCGCGAGCATCTCGCCGTGCCGACGATTTACTTTAGCCATGAGCGCGACTGTTTCCGCCGCGGCGGTCAATGGCTGCCCGTGCCGCCGCCTCACACGGATTCAACCAAGCCTGATCCATACGCAGGCGCACGCCCGAAGCCGAGTGAGCCGATCAAAAAAATGGTCGTCCGCGTCCGCACTATCGCTGATATGATCAGCACCGGCATGATCGAGTCCCCCGCTGACAGCGTGGACGATATCATCGGTGAAGTCGCCGCTGCTCGTGTCACCGAACGCGGCACCCGAGCCGATGACAAAGCGAGCGAGGCCGCGATGGAAGACCGCAAGAAAGCAGGATATTTCTGAGTTATGCCTAATACGCAACATGCTATCGAACTTTTACGCTTCAACACCTGCGGGTCCGTTGACGACGGCAAGTCCACGCTCATTGGTCGCTTGCTCTACGATTCAAAATCGTTGATGGAAGACCAAGTTGAAGCGCTTGAAAAGTCCGCTGATATTACCGGCGGAGGGCAGATTAATCTGGCGAACCTCACCGACGGCCTTCGCGCGGAACGCGAGCAGGGCATCACGATTGACGTCGCTTACCGCTATTTCGCCACGCCGAAGCGGAAATTCATCGTCGCCGACACGCCGGGGCACGTGCAATACACACGCAACATGGTCACCGGCGCGAGCACGGCGAATCTTTCCATCGTTTTGGTGGATGCTCGCCAAGGCGTCATCGAACAGACGCGCCGTCATACTTTCATCGCGGCGATGCTCGGCATTCCCCATCTCGTCATCGCCATCAATAAGATGGACTTGGTAGCTTGGAGTGAAGAGCGCTTCCAGGAAATCCGCGATGAGATCGAAGACTTCCTGCCAAAGCTCGACGTGTTCCGCGATGTGAAGTTCATTCCCATCAGCGCGCTCAACGGTGACAACGTCGTGGATGTCTCCAAGCATACGCCTTGGTATCCCGGCCCGACGCTGCTAGCGCATCTCGAAACCGTCCACATTGCGAGTGACTGGAATCTCAACGCGTTCCGTTTCCCGGTTCAATGGGTGAATCGTCCGAACAATCCCACCGACCAAGCCCTGCACGACTTCCGTGGATTGAGTGGTCAGATTGCCAGTGGTATAGTGCGCAAGGGTCAGCAGGTCGCAGTCTTGCCGGGCTGCATCAAGACGACGATCAAGGATATCTGGACCTATGACGGCTCGCTCGCCGAAGCGTTCTGTCCGCAGTCTGTCACCATCTGCCTGGAACATGATATTGATATCAGCCGCGGCGACATGATCGTTGGCCTCGAACAATTGCCCGGCATGAGCAGTGAGTTGCACGCGCGCATTTGCTGGATGAGTATCCGGTCGTTGCAGGCGGGTAAGAAATATCTCCTCAAATACGGGGCGCAGACGGTTCAAGCCGTCGTGACGAAGGTCGAGGGGCGAATCAACATGGATACTCTCGATCTCGAAGCCGGTCCAACTGAATTCCGCGCGAACGACATCGGCGTCATCCGGCTGAAGACAGCCAAGCCGATCATCTACGACGGTTACACCACGAACCGGCTGACCGGTTCATTCATCATGATCGAGCAAGGCACAAACGCAACCGTTGCAGCAGGCATGTTGTTCCCGCCAACCGAAGCGGTAAAGCCGGAGTACACGGACTTTGCGATTTAACAAGATTCAAGAAACCAAGTGCTAGGCAGGTTCTGTGCTGATTGCTTTTGACGTTGGAATGACGCTGCTTCGATGCAATATTTGCAGGCCTTGGTGCAAATAAATCCTTCGTGGCGCGCTCCGCATTTGACACGTCGCGGCGCACGCGACTAATCTGCCGTCCGTTTCCACGCGCAAACTCCGTGGAGCAATAAACCTTTGTGGCTGAAAAAGACGATTACTTGGTAGATATGCTTGTGGATCTGGGGTTCGTAACTCCGGATCAAGTGGCTAACGCGCGGCAGGAGGCTTCTGCTGCTGGCGTGGGTGCTGTTGATTTCATGGTGGCGAACAAAGCCATTCGCGCCGAGGATGTCACACAAGCCAAGGCTGCTCACTTCGGTGCGGAGGTTGTCCATCTTTCCCAGGTCAAGATAGAAGATGATGTCATTGCCGCGGTGCGGCGAGACATCGCAAAAAAATACCGCGTCATCCCGGTTTATAAGCACGAGAGTTCGTTGACGGTGGCCTTGGCGGATCCGTCGGACATCGCCACAGTGGATGCGCTGAATCACATCCTGCACATGGACATCGTGGTGCAGGTGGCCTCTGAGCCCGACATCGAGGCGGCGTTGACCAAGTATTATGGTGGGCGCGGTGACTCGGCGTTGGATCACATGATCCAGGACATCACGAAGGGCGTGGTGGAGATTGCGGGATCTCCGATGGCGGACATCGCGGCAGGTGGTGACGCGTTGACCGTGGATGGGGATGCACCGCTGATCAAGCTGGTCAATCAGATTATCACCGATGCGTTCAAGATGCGCGCGTCGGATATCCATCTCGAGCCGCTCTCGAAGAGGTTTCGTCTGCGCTACCGCATTGACGGCATGATGGTGGAAGTGAAAAGCCCGCCCAAGCGTTTGCAGCCGGCGATCATCGCACGTCTGAAGATTCAATCGAACATGTCCATTGCGGAGCATCGAATCCCGCAGGACGGTCGTATCCAAACGCAGGTCGGCGGTGGCAAGTTGATTGATCTGCGCGTGTCTTGTCTGCCGACGCAGCATGGCGAATCCATCGTCATGCGTATCTTGGACAAAGAAGGTTTGCGCGTCGGTCTGGCAGAGTTAGGCTTCCTCTCAGACGACCAACAGGTGATCGAGAAGTTAATCAGTCTGCCGGACGGATTGTTCCTTGTCACAGGCCCCACCGGTTCTGGTAAGACGACGACACTGTATTCCTGTCTGCATTTCATCAATCGTCCTGACCGCAAGATCATCACGGTGGAAGACCCCGTGGAATATGTTTTGTCCGGCATCAATCAGGTGCAAGTGAGCGAAGCGGTGGGATTATCGTTGTCAGGTGCGTTGCGTTCCATTCTGCGGCAAGCCCCGAACATTATCATGATCGGTGAAATTCGCGACATGGAGACGGCATCTATCGCCATCAATGCGTCACTGACCGGTCACTTGGTTTTCTCCACGCTGCATACGAACGACGCTCCGGGTGCCGTGACGCGTTTGATTGACATTGGCGTAAAGCCGTTCTTGGTGGCGTCATCCACGCGCGCGTTGCTGGCGCAACGTCTCGTCAGAAAGATTTGCAAGAAGTGCGGCGCGCCGCACATGCCGCCGGATAATGAACTCAAAGCGTTGGGCATTGATTCCGAAGCGGCAGCGGCTGCAACGTTCAAGAAGGGTAAGGGTTGCGATAACTGTTCAGGCAGCGGTTGTCGTGGGCGTATGGGAATCTTTGAAGTCTTCGTCATCGATGACGACGCGAGGAAGTTGATCTATGACAAGGTGCCGACATCGGTCTTGCGTGCACGTGCGCGTGAGATGGGGATGCGGACGTTGCGCGAGGATGGAATCCGCAAGGTGTTGGCCGGGATGACGACGCCCGAGGAAGTGATACGCGCCACGGTGGGGGATGAAACCTGAGCAGGTTTGTCTAATTCAGAGCAGGAAATTTTTAGGAGTTTTATCGCATGGCTTATTCGATGTCAGATTTGTTGCAGTTGGTGGTGTCCGAGGGGGCATCCGATTTGCATATCCGTGTCGGCGTTTCGCCGACGATTCGTGTTCACGGTATTTTGCATCGTGTGGAGGGTCCTTTGTGCAAACCCGAGGACACAGAAGAATTGATGCGCAGCATCACCTCCGAGGATCACATCCAGCATGTGCGTGAAGCCGGCGGTGCGGACTTTGCTTTTGCGTTCGGAGAGGTGGCGCGCTTTCGTGTCAGCGTGTTCAAGGAGAAGGGGAACTTTGGCATGGTGTTGCGCCAGATCCCGAGCAAGTTGCTGACTTTTGAACAGATTGGGTTGCCGGAGTCCGTAAAGGAGTTGTTGCACAAACCGCGTGGATTGATCCTCGTCACCGGCCCGACGGGTTCTGGTAAATCCACAACGTTGGCATCTCTTCTTAACATCGTGAACGAGACGCGTGAGGAAACGCATCTTATAACGATTGAAGACCCCATCGAATATTATCACAAGCACAAGAAGGCGTTGATTACCCAGCGTGAAGTGCATGTGGACGTGCCGAGCTTCTCGGAGGCGTTGCGGCGTGCGCTGCGTCAGGACCCGGACATGATTCTGGTGGGAGAAATGCGCGACTTGGAAACGATTGAAGCTGCCGTCAGCGCGGCTGAAACAGGTCACTTGGTTTTCGGAACACTCCATACCACGGGCGCGGCCAAGACGATTGATCGTCTCGTGAACGCGTTCCCCCAAAACCAGCAGGAGACGATCCGCATCCAGCTTTCGACTGTGTTACAGGCGGTGATCTCGCAGATATTGATTCCGCGTGTGGATAAACCCGGTCGCGTTGCGGCGTTTGAAATCATGGTGAACACACCATCCATCGCAGCTCTTATCCGTGACAATAAGACTTTCCGTATCCAGTCCGACATTCAGACGGGCGCGAAATATGGCATGGTGACACTGGACACTTTCTTGTTGAATAAATATATGGCGGGAATGATTGCCCGCGAAGAAGTCATCACAAAATCCCAGGACCCGATCACCATTCTTGCCAAGTTGCAGGAACTTGAATTGGCCGAGGCAGTCGGTGTTAAGAAGAAGTAACGACTCATACTGATATGTCCGACGAAATCTCAAATCCACTGTTGGCGCTCATAAAAGAGCAGGGGATGGTTGACGATCTTCAGTACGAAGAAGTGGTCGGCGAAATCAAACGCAGCGGCAAGTCTGTGTTCCAGATCCTGCAAGACTTCGGGATCATGACCGCGGATGACCTCATCCAACTTGAGGCGAATTATCTCGGAGTAGAAGTCGTATCGTTGAAAGGGATGGAAATCCCAAAATCCGCGCTCGCCTGCATCCCAGGTAACAGCGCGAAGATGTATCGCTGTCTGCCAATTTCCCTCGAAGGAAACACATTGCGTGTGGCGTTCGAGGATCCTATGGATCCTGCTAAGATTGACGAAGTGGGATTCGTTGCGAAGAAGGATATTCAGCTGGTAATCGCACATCCGTCGGAGATTCTGGCTGGCTTGGATAAATATTACGGCGAAGAGGGTAGCGAGGACATTGAGAAGATTCTCTCTGAGTTGGGAGGAGACGACAAGATTGCGGAGGAGGCGACCTTTGCGGCTGAAACTTCTGACGAGGATCTGTTGGCAAGTCTGGCCAATGAAGCCCCCATCGTGCGCTTCGTGAACTTGGTCATGTTCCAAGCAGTGAAAGATCGCGCGAGCGATATCCACTTTGAGCCCTTCGAAACCGAGTTCCGAATCCGGTATCGTGTGGACGGCGCACTTTACGAGATGTCGCCGCCGCCAAAGCATCTGGCTTTGCCAGTAGTCTCGCGCATTAAGGTCATGGCGAATCTGAACATCTCAGAACGCCGTTTACCCCAGGACGGGCGCATCAATTACAAGCTTGGTAACAAGGAGATTGATCTTCGTGTTTCGACCTTGCCGACTGCATTTGGTGAATCTGTCGTGTTACGGGTGTTGGATCGCAGTGCCGTGAATCTAGAGTTGGAGTCTCTCGGTTTTCCCAAGAACGTTTTTGATTTTGTCAGCGAAGTGATCCAGCGTCCGAACGGCATTTTTGTGGTGACTGGACCGACGGGTTGCGGCAAGACGACGACTCTTTACTCCTGCTTGCGGCGCGTTAACTCGATTGATACTAAGTTGCTCACCGCAGAAGACCCGGTGGAATTTGACATCGAGGGAATCATGCAGGTTGCCATCAGTGAGGGGGTCGGTATGACGTTCGGTAAGGCGCTGCGCTCATTCCTGCGTCAAGACCCAGACATCATCATGGTCGGTGAAATGCGCGACTTGGAAACCGCGCAGATTGCGATCCAAGCCTCGCTGACGGGTCACTTGGTCTTGAGCACGCTGCACACAAACGACGCACCAGGTGCAGTGACACGTCTGGTGGACATGGGCACGGAGCCGTTTCTCGTGTCGTCAACGTTGATGGGCGTTCTTGGTCAACGTCTGGTTCGCACGATCTGCAAGAATTGTCGCACGCCATTCGAGCCGACGGAACAGCAGCTTTCAATGTTGAATCTTTCTCCGCATGATCTAGGCGATAGGGTGTTCTATTATGGTCGCGGTTGCTCGACCTGTAACGACACGGGCTATAAGGGACGAAAAGGTATTTATGAATTGCTCATCTGTGGCGATACGATTCGCACGATGATCACCGAACGGGCGCCTACGGTTGTGTTGCGGCAGAAGGCGGTGGAGTTGGGGATGGTGACGCTGCGTGAGGATGGATTGCGTAGTATCTTTGACGGTTCTACAACCATCGAAGAAGTCGTGAAATATACTTAACCGGAGAATTTTTATGCCCAAGTTTAGCTACGTGGCGATGGACCAAAAGGGGAAGGAGCAAAAAGGCACCATAGAGGTAGCCAGCCAGAATGAAGCCATTGGTCGCGTCAAAGAGATGGGGCTGTTCCCGACAAAAATTGTCGAAGTGGACAAGGTGGTTGAGAAGGGCGGCAAGAAAGCGTCCGGTTCAGCCGCCCCTAAAGCCGCTGGAAGTGCGAAGAAAAAGGGCGGCGGCATCAATATCAAGATTCCCGGACTCGGCGGCAAGGTGAAGAGCAAGGTGCTCACCACGTTCACAAGGCAGTTGGCCACGCTGGTGGACGCAGGTCTTCCGTTGCTGCGCGGAATGCGCGTGCTCGAAAAACAGGAACGTAATCCTACCTTGAAAGCGATCATCGGGGAGTTGGGATTGTCCATCGAGGGTGGCAGCACGTTCTCCGAAGCGCTCGCCCAACATCCGAAAGTTTTCAACCGTCTCTACGTGAACATGGTCAAGGCTGGCGAACTCGGCGGTGTGCTTGAAGTCGTCTTGAACCGTCTCTCTGAGTTCCAGGAAAAGGCTCAGAAGATCAAAGGCAAAGTCGTTGCGGCGATGTTTTATCCCGTGGCGGTGATGGTGGTGGCGGTGGCGATTATGGGCGTCTTGGTGGTAGTCGTCATCCCGAAGTTCAAGGAAGTCTTCGCAGGGCTGGGTGAAGGGCGTCCTTTGCCGGGATTCACATTGTTTGTCATGGGTATCAGCGACATGGTGAGAAATAACATGCTCACGACGGTTATCGTTACGGTCTCTGTCGTCGTTTCGTTTTTGATGTTCATCAAGACCAAATTTGGGCGTCTGGTATGGGATAAATTTCTTCTCAAGATGCCGGCGCTGGGGCCGGTCATCAGCAAGGTCGCCATTTCCCGCTTCACTCGGACGCTGGGAACACTCGTGAGCAGCGGTGTTCCGATTCTTCAAGCCTTGATGATCGTGCGTGAAACCTCTGGCAATGTCGTCATCGCAAACGCCGTCACCGCGGTTCACGAAAGCGTCAAGGAAGGTGAGACCATCACGGCGCCCCTCGAAGCCTCCGGTGTGTTTCCACCCATGGTGATCTCGATGGTGGACGTCGGAGAGCAAACTGGCGCATTGCCGGAAATGATGATGAAGATCGCCGATAACTTCGATGACGAGGTGGATAACGCCGTCGCGGCCATGACCTCCCTGCTCGAACCTATCATGATTGTCTTTCTGGCAGTCATCGTCGGTAGCATCGTCATCGCGATGTTCCTGCCGTTGATTGACCTCATGAATGGTATGGGTGGTAGTGATGGTGACAAGGATTGAGGTAAAGTTAAGGTCAAGTTTTGGTAAAGTCTGCCGCCCGCCACCTGAGCAGTTTGCCTGTAAACCGTATAATTCAATACAAAACCGTTGACGCATCCCATGGTCGCGTGTAAATACATTGTAAAGACATTGCATGGGCGAATTACATACAAATAGCTCAAAATGGAGTTTGATTGGAATAATACGCCCTTTGAACTGGGTGCTTCTTTGACTCAGCGGGAAGTGGAAGAGTCATTTGAAGATCCGTTTGCGATAAAGTTGCTGCCGGACTCGGCAAGGTTTTCGGTGCAGGCGCGGTTTTTCAACCTCGGCATGGCGGCGGGCGGTGACGGGATTTTCAGTGTTTATCGGACGAACGGGAAACAGATCCGGGTGATCCATGCGAGAGGTTTTCAACCCGAGGAACGATTTTTTTATCAGCGGAAGATGGATCAAACGCTGGCGTAGTCGCAGGTTTGATTCACGGAGCAGAGAATGAGCGGGTTTGAGCAGAGGACTGAAGATGCGCACGATTGCCAACTGGGAAGAAGTGCCGATCTTCGACAGCGAGAAATCCGAGGCGGATTTCTGGTCGGAGAACCGGCCTGATTTGCGGTTGATGGAGACAGCCGTGGCGGGCGGCATGGAAGTGTCCGAATCGGTCACCATCACTTTGCGCATTGATCCCCGGATGCTGGCGCGCATCAAGCGATTGGCCCGTTCCCGATACCTGAATTACCAGAGCATGATCAAACAGTGGTTGAGTGAACGCATGGAGCAGGAAATCCGCGAACGCTGACCCCAATACGACAATGAACATAAACCAAATCAAACTTCACGAGCGCAGACGTGCATTCACCTTGATTGAATTGCTCGTCGTCATGGCGGTCATTGCAACGCTGGCGGCGATGATTTTTCCAGCCGCCGCAATGGTGAAGCGAAATGCCTACATCAAACGCGTTCAGGCGCAAATGGAGGCTGTCAAATCAGCCATCGAAACCTACAAGGAGAACGTCAAGGTTTATCCGCCTGAAAATCCCGGCAAGCCGGAATTAGCTCCATTGTATTATGAATTGGCGGGAACTCTCAATGCTGGCGGTACATTCACGACACCCCTAGGGGGAAGTATTTCAACAAGCCAGATGTCAGGTTTCTTTGGCCCTGGCGTCACCGGTTTTGTCAACGTGGCGAAAGGTAGCGGCGATGAAGTTCAAGCCGCACAGAATTGCATCAAGAACATCAAACCCAATCAATATCTAGAAGTGAGTTCGGGGGGGGCAGGCTCTTTGCTTGGCGTGACTGATGTTGGGCCGCTGATGTTCACCAATGCAGTTAATCAGAAAACTATCAACCCATGGCGTTACACGTCCAACAGTGCCACTAATAATTCAGGCGCTTTTGATCTTTGGGTAGATGTGAAGATTGGAAATAAGATTTACCGCATCTGCAATTGGAATGACAAACCTATTGTTCTATGAAACTCATCCTCAGAAACCCTACAAACAAACAGGCCGCTTTGCCTGTGACGTGGAAGGATTCTGTCTGGTTGCCGACTGTTGTTGCGAAGAAACATTTTGAGACGATTCGTAGCCGTCGTCCTTCGCTTTGGCCCGTGCAGACAATCAGCGGTCCGACTGTCTGCCGCGCTCGAACCCTTGACCCCATCAAATAATGAAAACTAAAACCTCATTGCTTCGTAGTTTAACGAAAGCTTTCACGTTGATCGAACTTCTCGTCGTGATCGCCATCATCGGCATCTTGGCCGCAATGCTACTTCCTGTCATCGGCAAAGCCAAAATTGCGGCACAGGTCGGCCAAGCAAAAGTCGACATGGCGAATATCGGCTCTGCCATCAAAAGCTATGAGTCGGATTACAACGGACGTTTCCCCGCGCCGGGGATTCCGACGGGGGCGCAAGATATCACTTATGGCTTTGTGACTAATGCGCTCGTTGGGCATGCGGCTGTGGCGGGTAATCGTGATGTCATCGCGGTTTTGATGAACTTGGAAACGTTTGATAATGGGACCGTGACGACGAACAAAAATAAAGCATTCAACCCTCGGGGATTGACGCCGTTGAACGCAAATAAATCGGGAGACACAAAATCTAAAGGGATTGGACCTGATGGCGAATATCGGGACCCATGGGGTAATTCTTATGTCATTTCGATGGACACAAGTCTCAACGATCGCTGCCGTGATATCGTTTATTCACGCTACCGAGTGTCGCAGGATTCTGGGGCAACAGGATTTTATGGTCTTTCCAATACGAATAGCACTTCCGCCACAGATACATTTGAGTTCGGCGGTCAGTATATGATTTGGTCTCTCGGTCCGGATGCTCAG
>Ga0114967_10003151_pt1 | contig 13622 bp, 11 predicted proteins | sample M_130628_MF_Meta_FD_92639 | JGI IMG/M metagenome (GOLD analysis project Ga0114967, IMG submission 92639) | Freshwater microbial communities from Lake Montjoie, Canada to study carbon cycling - M_130628_MF_MetaG | ecosystem: Environmental > Aquatic > Freshwater > Lake | place: Lake Montjoie... | reverse complement strand
TCACCACAAGCGGCCTGGCCGTACAGAACTCGGCGAGCATCAGCGGCCTGCTCACCACAAGCGGCCTGGCCGTACAGAACTCGGCGAGCATCGGTGGCAACCTCACCGTGGCCGGCACGGGCGCCGGCCTGTCGCTCGACGTCACCGGCTCCGGCATCGTCCGCGGCAACCTGACGGTCTGCGGCACGTTCACGACGATCAACAGCATCGAGTACACTGAGACCGTCTGCGGCTCCTCCACGATCTGGGGCAACCTGACGGTCTGCGGCACGTCGACGTTGCTCAACGCCCTTACTGTGTCATCGATCACTACAAGCGGCCTTACTGTGCAGGGCATTAGCGCCCTGCAGGGCGCAACAACTGTAACCGGCGCCCTCACTGCCTGTGGCGGCATCACCACGCCGTCGATCACGTCGACGGGCGCGCTCACGGTAACGGCGCCAGCTTCATCGAGCACAATCTCGCTCACGGCGGCGAGCGGCGTCCTCATGAACACGCAGACGGCCGCTCTATCGAGCGCGCTGACGCTCTCGGGTAACACCGCCTTCGGCGTGAGCGGCCTCTTCTCGATCGTGACGGGGACGGGTGCGCACGAAAACACGGCAGTAGGCTTCCGCGCACTCGCCCTGAACACAACCGGCTACCACAACACGGCCGTGGGCTCCAATGCGCTTGACGAGGTGACAACCGGCTACGCTAACTCGGCCCTCGGCAACAATGCGGCGACGAAGGTTACGACCGGCTACCAGAACTCGGCGGTTGGGACCGGCGCGCTCGGCGTAACGACGACTGGCTACCAGAATGTGGCCGTCGGGAATTTGGCGCTCAACGCGACGGCCACCGGCTACCAGAACAGCGCGATCGGGATGAACGCGTTAACAGCGCTGACGTCGGGTGTGCAGAATGTGGCACTCGGCGCACAGGCGGCCAGCAGTATGCTGACGGGCAGCGGCGGCATCTTCATCGGCTACAACGCGCAGGCGCTGGCGACAACGGTCTCGAACGAGATCGTGATCGGCACGAACGCGGTCGGCTACGGCAACAACACAGTTACGCTGGGCAACAGTGGCGCGCTCACGCTCTACGCGCCACCGACGATCGCGTCGGCGGGCGCGCTCACCGTGAGCGCGACGACAGGCACGCTGGCGCTCGCGGCGCCCAACAGCATCACGCTCAACGGGCAGACGGCCGCCCTGACGACGGCGCTGACGGCATCGGGCAACACGGCCTTCGGCGTGAGCGGTCTCTTTGCACTCGTGCCGGCGACTGGCGGCGCGAACAACACGGCGGTGGGCAGCCGGGCGTTGGTGGCCACAACGACTGGCTACCAGAACGTGGCGGTGGGCGCGCAGACAGCAAGCGGGCTGACGACGGGTATCAATAATGTCTACGTCGGTTTCAATGCGGGCCAATCCGCGGCGGCTGTCTCGAACGAGATTGTGATTGGCGCGGGTGTGACTGGTAATGGTTCAAATACTGCAACAATAGGCAATTCAGCTACAACTACACTCTTTGTGCCAACCGGAATTAACAGCCAGGGAGGAGACATGTTGCTCCAGCAGAGTGGAACGACCCGCAGCAGCGTCACCAGCACGGGCCTGATTGGGGTGCGCCCGCCCCAGGTGAATACGTTCGCCTCGGGGGGCACGTATTCACCGCCGGTGGGCACCTCGTACATCTTCATCGAGTGCTGGGGCGCCGGCGGGGGTGGCAGCGGCTGCGCGAACACCGGTGGGTCACCAACGGTCGGTGGCGCTGGTGGAGCCTCCAGTGTCGTAATCACGACGGGGTCGGTCACCGTTGCTGCAGCCAATGGAGCCGCCGCTTCCGGCTATTTCGGAGACGGCGGCACTGGCGGAAGCGGCACAGCCGGCGCCATCCAACTTGCCGGAGGCACGGGTGAGGGCGGTCGCTACACCGGGCCATATGGAGTACCCACACGGGGAGGTATTGCGCCCCGTGCACCCTCAGATGGAGGAGTCTTCTACCTCACGGCGGCAATCGGCGCCACGCGCCCGGGAGGCTTCGGTGCTGGCGGCGGTGGGGGCTGGCTCACCGGCCAGGCCGCGTATGGCGGTGGCAGTGGCGGCGGGGGCGGCTACGCAGCGACTTATTACACGATTGCTACGCCAGCAGCGCCGCCACAATTCACTATCACTATCGGAGGCGGCGGCGCCGCAGGTGTGAACGGCACCGGTGGCGCCCAATCCGCGGCGCCCAGCGCCGGGGGGAATGGGCTAGTGATTATTGTTGCCTATTTCTGATCTAGGGAGAGCAGAGGCCCTGGGTATAAAGTGCTCAATTATTGGATTGCATTGATTCTTTTTTTGTGCAGTACAAAATAAGTTGGAGACACTCCTAAACCTTGGCGCCTTCCTTTGCAAAGCTCGTTTTCTAAATCAAGATACTTCAGCTACCAAACAAAGCTCAGATTTGTGGGAGATGAAGTGCGCGATTGTTTTCAACAATACGATTGTAAACTTGATTATTGTTGACGAAGCGGATGTTATAGCGAATAACATTCAACAATTTGCCGAAGTGGCTGGCTCAGGGCACACTGCAGAACCTCTAACGGCTGCGCAGGCTCTGACTGCCTGGATTGGCGCCACGCGCGTAGCTGATGGCTGGTCAGAACCAGTACAGCCACAATATTCTGCTGCCGAACTTGAACTTAGATCTAGTGCTTTCAGTGCCGCCCCAGAGGGGCAATCAGATCTAAAATCTGTAATTGAACGTCAGGCAAAAGAGTTAGAAGAGCTTCGTGCGCAAGTCGCAAAGATCATGGCGGCAACTTCTGTACCTTTATAGATGCGGCTTTTAACCCTAAGTGGTTCGACTTTATCACCCAAGATCTGGAAGAGGCCCTGCCCGACTAAGTGGACAGTATAAGTATCGGTACAAAATAACACTGTTATCTACATTCTGAATGCCGACAGCAACTGCATCTCCATGATAAGGCTGTCGACACCATCAAAACCTGGACCCAGAGCATCCTCGCTATCCAAGAGCAGGGTCCAGATTGCACCTTAAGGGTAAAGTTATTATTTATAATTCCAGTCTGTATAGAATAACTTCATTGATTGATGTTCAAACTAACAATCTTTATCAGTCAATCCCTATTTTTGAATCCTTTTTAACTAACTATATGGATGTCGATCGACCTCAAGACAGCGCGCCCCTGCGAGCGCTGCGCGTCCCCCGGCGTCCCCTACGGCATGCACGCCTGTAAAGAGTGCCGCGCGCTCTACTGCACGCCCGCCTGTGCGGTCGCCGATTGGCGCAGTGGCGGCCACCGGCGAACCTGCACAGATGGCCGCAATGCGCGCTTCGTTGCCGATGTCGTCTACAGCCTGCGCGCCTCCCACCTCACTGCATGCGTGCTCTGTAGCTGCGGCGGCCGCAAGCCCAATCTCGACCCGCGGCTACGCGCGCTCGGCCTCGAGCCCGTCTCAGTTGTACACGCATGCGCTGGTGCATACTTGTGTGCTGGTGTACGCGAGTGCGCGCACCCGTGCGTTGGCGAGTGCGTTGGCGCAATTTCTGTAGCCGCCGATCAGGTGCCGCCGACCCTGCGCGCCGCAGCGATTGCGAGCGCGATCGCCGCGGAGACCGACCGCCGCGCCGAGTGCGATGTGCGCGAGTTCGAGGCGCTGTTTGACCTGCTGGCGCGCGCGATCCGCAGCGGCTCGATTAACGTCGACGCCAAGGCAGTTCAGCGATTCTGGAAGGTCTGCCGGTTACTCTTCAAATCACTTATTAGAATGCCCACGGGCGCACCTGCAAGCACGCCTGCGAGCGCGCACGCAATCACGCCTGCAAGCGCGCACGCAAACGAGCATGTAAACGAGCAAGCGAGCACGCCTGCAAGCGCGCACGCAAGTGAGCACGCAAGCACACTTGCGGTTCACGATGACCTATTAGCGATTCTGCGCAAGTGGGCCGACGTAGGGCAGAAGTGCGCAGACATGTTTGCAGAATCGCACACGCCTGCGACGGTCGACGGCATCGACTACCAGTTAGTATTTCGTGCACTTCAAGAGTCGATTGGGCAACTCTGAGAGGGCAGAGTTCTCACTCTCTTTTTGGACCCAAACAGAGGAGATAGATAGGAGATGTCTGACAGCGCGATCGTGACGCTACTCACTGTGCGCAGCCACCTCTTCAGCTTCATTGGATGCTATGCGGATGTTGTCGAGCTCGCATGCGTCTGCAGAGCATTCCAGCAGGCCGTCAACCGTTTCCCATGGGCCCTCGACCAGGATATCACGATGGCCAACCGCCGCCTGCTGCAGCACCCGGCCTACGAGTACGTTGAGCGCTGGCGGCGGCTCTGCCCGCGCGCGACCCACTGCACTGTCCAGCTCGGGCAGCTACAGCAGGGCGACGCGGCCTACTTCGCGGGCCTGCGCACGCTCTCTCTGCGCAGCTGCGGGCAGGTCGGCCGCCGGCGCCACAACCTGGATGAGGCGCTGGCGCACGCGCGCGACCTGCGCCGGCTGACGATCGCAAACTGCCATATAAACTGGGTCTCCGAGCAGCTCGTCGCGAGCAACATGGCGTTTGCGGCGCAGGGCGCCCTGCGCCGCCTAGAGATAGCCGGCCCGATCCAGGGCGCGCAGAACCGCGTGCTCCACCGGCTGTTTGCGCCGCTGCTGCAGCTCGAAGAGCTCCAGCTCAGTGACCTTGCCCAGTCGCTGAGTTCAGGCGCAGTACATGCCGGCCCTCCCAGTGACACTCCGGCCTCACTCTGGAACCTGGGCGCGCTGCCCGACCCAGCGCGACTCCGGCGCCTCGCGCTAACGAACTGCTCGCGGCTGTGGCTCGATGATAGCGCTCTTTGGCGGCTTACCGGCCTCACCGATCTGATGCTGGCAGGCTGTCCCAAAATCACGCTAACAGCCAGCGCGTTCAAACAGTGCTCGTGCCTAGAGGCACTCCATATTGATAACTGTGCAGGGATCGCCCTCGACGACAGTTCATTTATAAGTCTTACGCGGCTTAGGTCACTGGCTATCGTGAACTGCGCAGCGCCGCTCACAGATGTCGCGGTAGCGCCCCTCAGATTGGCCAAGCTGAAGCTGACAAACTGCCCACAGATGCGCATCACTGCAGGCAGTTTGTCAGCTCCCGATTAGATTTGAATATCTGGTGACGCAAGTACGGCCCGGCAGAATGGACACAAAACATGCGGAAAACGCAGGTGAACTCGTTCAAGCAATTGTAGTTGGCGACCCAGAAAGACTCCTCGCAGCAGTTGAAGCGGTGCGCAGTACGGCGTTGGAATGCTTTCTACGAGACCTGTTTGCATGTCGAGCAGTCGAGAGCCAAGTTCAAGAACAAGTTCGAGAACAAGTTCAAGAACAAGTTGAGTATGTTGAGGAGTACAAGGAGGGCGACCCAAAATACATTAAGTTGTACGGGATCTCATTCTGGATCCGCAACCCAATCCTGGCCCCCAGTGCAGACTCAACCTGGTGGTTGATAGAGCTCTGTTGGCAGATTCTCAACGCCAACACTAAGACACCGGGCCGTTTAGACCGGCTACAAAAAGAGCTGTTCGGCGCAGCTGGCCCGCGCGACGCCGGTATCCTCATTGAGCTGATGCGGGTGGTGCTCATACTCTACCCGCGACCATGCGATCGGGAGGAAACGGGCACCCTCTGCGCTATCTGTGACATCAGCCGCAATGGTAGATCATACGCCACGTTTGGCAATCGCAGATACGAGGGCTGTGCCTACCTGTTCCGGGATGGGTTTACTGCCCTCAATGCACACTCTAACGCGGAACACCTCGGTCCTCTCAACAACCTGTGGTATGTGCGGGCCCGAGTCATACGTGCACTGGCGGACGATACTCAATACAATGGCGACCCCTGCGCTGCTCTGTTTGCACTAGAAACCATCAACAAGGTTATAGAGGCGCCGGAGCCGTTTGCGGCCACCCGCAGATACTGCACGGATGCGTTCGCACAAGTGCTTGAAAGTCTATACCATATTCTAGGCTGCAGCGATCTACCCAACAGTATACTACTGAATTCTGCCATGGTACGCATACTTGGTGGACCATTGGCGCAGGAGACCCCAAAGATCGCCCAGCTTGCCGCGGCCTTCCTTATGCACCCGCTAACCTGTCTGGCAACAAACATTACCCCTGGGATGGTGGCATGCCCATCCAGACTGGTTGACGCTCTTCTATGCTCGCTGGAGAGTGCAATGGCAGAGCCCACAGGCGCATTTATGCGGGCACACAATGGCGCTCGCGAAAACGCATGGGTACACGATCTCTCACAACTTGCCCACTACGTCTATGCGCTGAACCTCTCGCTGGATGAGCCGCGCAAGATCGATCTCGCGCGGCTCACTGGGGGCGGCCGGGTTCTAGCCGTGGTTGAACTGCTCAAACAGGTCGACGGTGCGATCGCGGTGGCCATGATTCCCTGGCGCGAGCAGAAGGTCCGCCTGCCGCAGCCGGACGCGTACACGCCAGCGCAGGTGCGCACAATCTGCGGTGCTCTGCTCGCGGCGCTCGAGGTGCTTGCGCGCACCCCCAGTGAGCTCGTAGCTGTTGAGGACGTCCGCATCGCCACCGAGTTCCTCAACGGAACGTTGATCGGGCGGCCCCTCGACGCGAGAGTGCGTGATGGCTTCATGTTGCGCCTTCTGGATGCGCTGGCTTGCGCCGACGACGTGCGGCCGATGCTCGACCCGCTGGCATTCATCGCAGCGCTGCGGGACATCCACGACGCGCTGGAGCACTCCTTCATCAGAGAGCTGATCGGGCTCGGCGTCGATCTGCACCTGGGTTCACACAGTGAGGTCATCGACCTGCGGTCGCGCTTCGGAGCCATGGGCTACCTCCACGTCCCGGCAATGCCGGGCGGGAAGCTCTGTCTGACCGGCTATGTCCCCGGCTCGAGTGATTTCGAGGACCCAACGTTCAGTGGCTCTGACTCACCGGCCGATGACGACCGGTATTTCCCGCCAGTTATCGATGAGACGGCAGCTGACGCCTATCGCAAAGAGCAAGAGAGGCTCGACGTGAGTCTGCCCGAACAGCTCGAGGACGAGAGCAAATGCATCAAGAAGTTCATCGCCACAGAAATTGGTCGCCTCCCGCCGTTCAACCATGTACGGGGCGTCGGTTGCCCGCTCGACGTTATTGATATGTGTCCGGTCACGCACCTGATGCAGAGTGGCTGCGGCTATGGGGCACTCTTTATGCCATTCCTGGGGCGCGCTGAGCACCGGGCGCTTGCAGCCGTTGGACGGACCTCGCTACTGGCCGTGCGCCGCCAGTATGGCCACCGCGGATGCGAATACTCGCTGGGGCTACTGCCACCACGGTAACTGCTGCAAGAACTGCTGCGGTTCTCGCTGCAATTGTACTTGTGTACTTTTTGTAAAAAATACATGTATTGCCATATCAGAAACTCCTATTTTGGCTCACACTATACCAAAAAGGTAGCGTAACTAATAAACTTAGCTGTGTTGCAAACACAAGACCCTGCGCGTAGCGTCATTCACATCTTCTGCTACTACAGTCGCAGTTTATAAAGGATTGGTGATTGAAGTTGTCGATGAATCATACCCCCCCCAATTTACATAATAAACTTTATAATAGTAATACCATGGGCTACCGCTTCCAGAACTTGAAATAAATGGGCCAGGGAATGTAATAGTAGTTGTATTAATGGAAAGACCCTCCGTAAAAGTTACTAACTCATCATCCGATGTAGGATTTTTATGTTGATGCCAGAGTTCAACCTTGATACTAGTATAATTTCCACTCCCATACGGTGTCGTCCATGCGCAACCAACATTACTAATCCCATAATAAGGGTAATTACCATCATAGTTAAAGGTCCCTGTGGGTGGCGATGCAACTGGAACTGTCCACGTGTATCCGGTTGATGACGCATTTGAGCTGAAACTCCCCTGGGTTACCGTTACCCTGGCAGTGATTGGATTGGCTGTTCTTACATCGACATTTGGCACTGTTGCCGAAGTTGCTGTGCCGAGCGCGGACACTGTGCCTAGGAGATCTGTATTAGCAAATATTTCTACTGTGTAACTGTCGGGGGCGAATGCCGGCGCCGTCCATGTGACAGTAAGGCCGACTGGAGAGTTGCCACCGACTGGCGTAGCAATTGCCACATTGGTTGGCTTGCTAAAATCACTATCCGGCGATGAATTGCTGAAGGGGCCGGGCGCCCACCCATTGAATGGGGTAACATAGGCCCGGAATAGATTTGTGCTCGCCGTGGCATATGTGCCCGCCGCTGCCGGCACGGCAACAGCCATTGGAGTGCCGCTCGCCGCGACGCTAGAGGCGCCGACGTACACGGGCGACCCGCCGACGATCTGCGCGATCTGCACCAGGAAACTGGTCGTGTTTGTAGGTACGCTGTACGTCACCGTTAGGGTTGACGGGGCCACGCCGCTAGCTGGATTCGTAATTGCGACAGTAGCTGGTGCGATGGGTGTCGTTGGCGGCGCGCCAGCGGCGTTCAGCATCAACCAGTTGGTGCCGTCGCTCACGATTTGGCAGCTGCCGCCGCTCGCGATCGGCGCCGTCGTGATGACGGCCGTGGTCGCCGGCGCAACCAGCGTCGTTGCCGGCGCATTCACCGTCAGCACATATAACGACTGGTTCTTGATCGACAGCGGGACGCCCACGAGAGTGCTCACCGCCGGTAGTGTCAATATGGCGGCCATAGTGGCCGCGCTCCCAAACACGTACACGGAGTTAGCCGACGTCACCGTAGTACCGGTGGTAATAAACGTGAGTGCGGCGGCCGGTGCGCCGCCCGCTGTCGCCCACTCGATCCCGGCCCCCGTGCTCTTTAAGATCTGGCCGGCGCTGCCGGTGGCGCCGCCCGCATAGAGGGGTGTCGCAATTTTGAGCGCCGTTGCGCTCGCCTGGACTGCGCCGCCGCCCAAGTAGACGGTGCTGTTAACCGAGCCGAGAACGACCGCATCTTGCGTTACCCCGCTTGGGAGCACCGCACCGGAGCCAATTATCAAGTTCCGGTTCATTATATACTATACAAAAAACATACTCACCTGATATCTACCACTCTTGGTACCAAGTAGCGCTATCTGCGATCAGGCCAGCAGCTGCGCCGGTGCCTATGGTGATATTGGCGACAACTGCCGTGGTAGATACCGGTACGACAGGGGCCACTACAGTGAGCGCCCCCGCTGACATATTTTTGACAATCGTCTTGGCGCCGCTGAGCGGCGGCGGCAGCGTGAGGGTTAGGCCCGCAGCTGTCGCCGTATACACGCTTGCGAGCGCCGGTGCAGTGCTGGTGCCAAAGCGCACCGCTGTACCAGCGGCGGGGGCGGCGGCCCAGTAGGGCGGTGCGCTCGCCCCTGCGCTGTATAGCGCATCGCCAGCGGCGCCGGTGCTGGCGCCGCTGGCGCTCAGTGCCGTACGGCCCCCAATCACAAAGCTATTGGCTGAAAAGAGTATGCCGGATGCTGTGGCTACGCTCTCGCCACTGTATGCGAAATAAGTGGTGATTATTGGTCCGCCAACGACAAACTGGTGGTTACCAGCTGGCGACGGCAGCACCGCACCAGGACCCAGCAGCGTGTTGTAGCTCCCGGTTATAGACATCGTCTTATCATTAATGCATATTTGTATATCGATTCTGTTTCACGCGATTGCGCGGCCATTGGCCTAAAAAATAGACCCGCTTATGGTATTCCACAGACGACCACTGCGCCCTGCGCTTTCAGCTCGTCGAAGAGCTGCATACTATCGTCGAGCGAGCACTTCAGGTCGCGCACGCTATGGATGAGGTAGTTGTACGCGCCGTCGATCGCCGTGAGGTCGACGCTGTGGCCCGAGAGGCGCAGCTGATCTTTGAGGAGCCTGACATTCGCGGCTGCGGCCGACACGATGTCTTCGGGGGCCAGCGACTTGTGCTCGCAGAAAGACTGCCCCGCCGGCAGCCGGTAGACAGCCCAGCTGTTGACAACCATCCAGAGAAGGAGTTTGTATGCACGATCAAGCTGCAGGTTCGCCGTGCGAGTGCGGTCCGCAGCAACCTCTATCTGGCTGAGCGTGCCGTTTATCACCTGGCAGGTCTCCTGCGCCTGAGCGCTTGCACCGTTGCCCATGAGTCTTTGTGTAGAGCACGATATGATATTTTCAATTTTAATCAGCAATCGGACTTCTCTTCGGCCTCTTTTCGAGCTGCAGCACTCGAACCCGTAGCCGCCGGTTCAATATCGCCAAGTAGATTGCGATAACGATAAGGAGAATTAAAAGCGCCGCGGCAAGCGCGAGCGCGCAGTCCGGCACGCGTTCTTGCCATGTGAGGAACTCTAGACCACTGAGCGCCTGCGCCCGGGAGAGGTCTCGAAATTGCTGCACTGCCTCGGCGGCCTCTGCCCGCTCTTCATCCATGACTATATGGGTAGAGCAAAATTGATTTATTTAACCCATTCATAGCACAATGGAGGATTGCGTGGAGGCTGCCGCGCCGTCGGCCTGCGCCTTGTTATCATTAAGTATACTCCTACAGCAGCTTACCGAGCGTTGCAATTATGAACTTGGTGAAATCCTACAGCGGGCGGCTACTGAAGAGTCTCTGTCCGAGCTGTACATGCGCGTGAGAAGAATAGAGCAAGCGATCAATAAAGCCCACGCTGCCGTGGTGCGTCAGCTAAGAGTGGCTACGTCGGTCTTTGCGCAATCGCGATACGCAATGGGAGAGCAGCTCAGCAACAGATTGACACTGCCCGCCATATGCCCCATGGCAACCGGTGGCGCTTGCGCAGGCGCTTGCGCAGACGCTTGCGCAAGCGTCACAGAGACCCAGCAGGTCGAGGACTTTGTGAGCAATCTTATGCACCTCTGCGAATGGTCGATCGCAGCCACAGAGACGCTCGACGACATCGAGAGCAAGCTTGCAGCCATCATGCGAGGGCTCGACAGCTCAAGCTGCTCGCTCGACAGCCCCATTGTGCTTGACAGCTCCATTTGCGTGCTCGACAGCTCAAGTTGCGTGCTCGACATTATGTCAGCGAGACCGGCCGGGCAGTACCACGCCGCTTTAGCATGCGGGGATCCGCAGCCCACGACCCCCACTCCCACCGCCCCCACTCCTACGGATGCTACGGCGCCGAAAGCCACAAATCACTTGTACAGCCTTTCTGGCGACATCCTGACCTCTATCTTCGGTTTCCTCTCGATTGCTGATCTCGCATGCGAGATGCGATCTGTCTGCCGGCAGTTCATCCCAGCAACACTCGTTGCCATCAGGGCTAGCTGGGCCGTCATGGCACGGGAGCCACGGCCACTGGACTATGTAATCGAGCGCTTTGGGAAGCAGTGGGTGGGTACGGGGCCGCTGGGTCGCATATTCATTGCATCGCTCAGAGTCTCGATGTTGGGCATGCTGGGCATGCCGGGCCGCATACCCCTCCTTTACCAACATAGGAAGGTCGCCCCCTTCATTACGCCAGCGATACTGGAAAGACTCAATGGCGGCACCTTCCAGCTAGCAGACCCGGATCGCCCCCACATCATACGCGACGGGTCGCTCGCGTTATGCATCTACCGGGCAACTTGCGTAAAACCCGGCCTGGCGCTCTCGTACAAAGTTAACTGGGGTTTGCAAGACTTCCCCCATCTGCGCCGGATCGCCCAGTGCCGTCTCGAGCCGAGCGATGCGTATGTGGTATCCTGGAACCACGCGGGCTCTCTCTACGTTACCGTATACCAGCTTGCGGATGGGATATCCGAACTGAAGACGGCACTCTGCGCTACGGGTCGCCAGTGGGTGCGGCTCTACCCAGGGCTCAGAGATGACCAGTTGCCGGCACTGGGGCGGTTTGAATGCACATTCACTCTCTGTCGGATGGTCGCGTCGGTCTACTGCGGGATCGATCTGAGGGCCGAAAAGAATCTGTACAGCAAAATAGTGGCCCCTCGGGAGCTAACTACGGATGTGGTTCAGCTCGGTCAGTGTGACACTGGCGCTTTCGTACGAGCGATGAGAGTAAGCACTCAAGTGCAGTACGATGCTGCAGACGACTACGACGCTGCAGACGACTACGATGCTGCAGACGACTACGATGCTGCAGACGACTACGACCGCAAAGCCGCAGAAACTACTCGTGAACTATCGGCGAAACCATACGAGAAGCTGCTCGGTGAAGAGCTCGCCACAATGTTCACAGAGTGCGATTTCACTTCGCCTTCCGCATCATATAGCACACCTGCGGCGGAAGCAGTGGGCCCGCCGCTCGATGTTGACAGACTCACCCGCGCACTCGTTGGCTAGGGATACTGAGCCTTTTTTCTACCCACTACATAACTGAATCGCGCTCTCACACAGAATAGTATGTGTCTTGCGCAGCTCAACTGGATAGCGCTAACAGTCGCCAGCCGGACGGTCGAGCTGGACACCGCCATGCGGGCGCTCGCCGGCCGGCCAGCCGGCGAGAGGTTTGCGGCCAGCCAGCCAGTAAAAATAAGGTTTGCGGAAGAGGTATATGCCGACGCGAAACAGGCGACCGAGATCTGTGAGGACACCGGCGCGACGCCGGCCGCCCTGCACTACACAATCGCACTCCTCCGCGTTATAAACGAAATCCTCGCAACCGCGCGGGACGACGACCAGCTCTACCGGGCATTCTTAACGGACCAGATCGCGAACCTGCAGAGCTGTATTGATGATATCGAGGGGGCGATTCGGTTCAGTCAGCTCATCGAACAGCGGACAGGCGTTGAAGAGGGTATAACCAGTCAATGAGGCAACTTACGCCATTTTTCCGTAGGCATCATCACAGAACTTTCTATTTAGGCCGGCGGCTTCAAACGCCAAATGGCCAACCACACCGGTAAGAAACACGCCCAGAAAGATACCGGCATGGCTCATGCTGAATTTAGGGTCATGACGCATCATCGGAATATGGATGAGAGCAAAGATGATAACCATAATGACTCCAACGGCTAGCGCCTCTTTTGAAATTGAGCGGCCAGGGGCCGATTCACCCACGCCACCAAATCTCTCAATACTCTCCAAATAGGACATACTATAGAGCTTGTATATATATGCGATATGGTTTGATGAGAGAATTGTTACTTTTAACAGCGGCGCTGCACGCGTGCACAGCGGCAGTGATCGTCGCGGCAGGGGGCTCGGCCGCATTTGCGCTCTGGACGCTGTGTGCAACGGCGGTATCGATGGCGTGGCACTGGCAGGGGGAGCCGGCCGGCTGGCTCGCCTTCGTAGACTACGCCGGCGCAGCGGGCTGGCTGGCGTTTGAGCTCGCACTGACGCGCCAGCTGGCCGCAACTCTACTGTTGAATGGGGCAGTTTTTGTACTGAATCGTCTCTGCGCGGGCAGCAAACAGTATGCGGTCCATCATAGCGCGTGGCATGTTATATCGGCGCTAAAATGTGTGCTAGTTGCTCAGACATGCCGTGGGTGATGTTCGACAACTACACATTTACGGGCGCCTAGGATAATGGACAGCCTAATAGTAGTCTTGACAATATTATGTCTCATTCTATGTGCGCTTTTGTTACTCTGCTATAGACTGTTGCAGGCAGACCAGGTCATAAAGGGCGGCGCCGATATAAGAAAGAGAGTCCTTGTAG
>Ga0114967_10003150_pt1 | contig 13623 bp, 8 predicted proteins | sample M_130628_MF_Meta_FD_92639 | JGI IMG/M metagenome (GOLD analysis project Ga0114967, IMG submission 92639) | Freshwater microbial communities from Lake Montjoie, Canada to study carbon cycling - M_130628_MF_MetaG | ecosystem: Environmental > Aquatic > Freshwater > Lake | place: Lake Montjoie... | reverse complement strand
CCCCGGTGCTCCACCGGAAAACCTTGTGGCCGGATCGATCGTCTTCACTCCGCCGGCGCACAGGATCTCTTTGGAGAATCATTACCAGTGGTGGGCCTATGTGCCGGGGGCCGATTGGCGGCATCCCACCGGGCCGCAGAGTTCGATCGAAGACGCCCTGGACAACCCCGTGGTTCAGGTCGCCTATGACGATGCAGTCGCCTACGCCCAGTGGGCGGGCAAACGCCTTCCCACCGAGGCCGAATGGGAATGCGCCGCTCGCGGCGGCCTCACCGGAGCCGTCTATCCCTGGGGGAATGAGTTCCGTCCGGGAGGCCGGTGGATGGCGAACACGTGGCAGGGAGCTTTTCCGGCCCAGAACACCACGGAGGATGGATACGCCGGACTCGCTCCGGTGGGCACCTACCCGGCCAACGCCTACGGCCTGCACGATGTATCGGGGAATGTCTGGGAGTGGTGTTCTGACTGGTACCGCCCCGACACATACGCCGGGGGGGCTACGGCAGCCCAACCACTCATTGATCCGCAGGGGCCTTCCTCAAGCCATGATCCGCAGGAACCGGGGCAAGCCAAGCGCGTGATGCGGGGCGGATCCTTCCTCTGCACCGATCAATACTGTTCCCGTTACATCGTGGGCACCCGCGGTAAAGGGGAGGTCTCTTCCGGATGCAATCATATTGGGTTTCGCTGCGTCCAGCCGCCGGCCCGCTGAAATATGCCAATGCCCGGCTAGCCCCGCTTGCAGGCGAGTAATTCTGCCAGCGGCAGCGTGTTGGCGATATCTGCGGCGGTCAGGCCTGCCCGCCTGGCCTGCAACACCCCACACCGCAATAGATCGAGGCTGCCGGTGTCGTGGGCGTCGGTGGAAATCACCATCCGGACGCCTGCCTTCCCCGCTGCAGCAGCATGGTGTTCATTGAGATCCAACCGCGATGGATTGGCATTGATCTCCAGGCAGGTGCCGTTGGCTGCCGCCGCTGAAATCACTGCTTCGATATCGACATCGTAGGGAGGACGGCGATTGATCAACCGCCCTGTGGGATGGCCGATCACACGCACCCATGGATTGGCGATCGCCTCCAGAATTCTTGCTGTAATCCGGTCGCGGGGTTGCTGTTGGCCGTAATGCAGACTGGCCACAACCCAGTCGGCCTGCCTGAGCACAGCGTCGGGCAGGTCGAGGCCCCCCTTTTCCAACATGTCGACCTCAATGCCTTTGAGCACGACTATTCCAGCCGGGCCATCAGCACAGAGCGATTGGTTCAGCGCGTCGATATCGTCCCACTGCCGCAGCAGGCGGCTGGCATCAAGGCCACGGGCCATTGATACCCGCTGGCTGTGGTCGGTGATCGCGATGTATTCCAGACCACGCTCAATCGCCGCCCGCACCATTTCCACCAGGCTGTTTTCGCCGTCCGTGGCAATCGTATGCATGTGGAGATCGCCACGGATGTCCTCGAGGTTTACCAGCGTTGGAATGAGCCCCTGCCCGGCCAACAACAGTTCATCCCGCCCCTCGCGGAGCTCTGGGGGAATCCACGGCAAGCCCACCGCCCGATACACCTCTTCCTCGGTCTGCCCACCCAGGCTGGGCCCTCTGGCTGACCTGGGCACAGCCTCCGCCGCAGATTCGAGGTGGTAGACCCCATATTCGTTGATCGAAAGCCCCAATTCGCGAGCCCTTGTCCGCAGGCGCACGTTGTGCTCCTGCGAGCCGGTGAAATACTGCCAGGCCGCACCGAACGATTTCTCCGCCACAACACGCAGGTCTATCTGCACATTCCGCGGACCACGCACGCTCGTTTTCGTGTCTCCCTGCAACAGCACAGCAGCCGTTCCCTGCCAGGCAAGCAGATGCCCCATGACCGCAGCGGGCCGCTGGCTTTCCACCACTACGTCGAGATCGCCAACCGTTTCGCACCCGCGTCGCCAGCTGCCCGCCCCCTCCACCCGCCTTGCCTCAGGACAGCTGCGGATCCACACCAGAAGCTCCTGGAGGATTTCGTCCGCTTCCAGCCAGAGCAGGCGGGAGTGGGTAGGGTTCCTGGCAAAGGGAAGATTGTCCAGAATCGATTGTTGTGTCTTCTCGCCGAATCCCTTGAGCATTGCGACCCGCCCAGCCTGACAGGCCTGCTCCAAGTCATCGAGCGAGTCGATTGCCAGCGTTTCCACCAGCAGCTTGACCTTCCTCGGACCGAGACCGGGCACCCGCAGCATCTCCCACACCACGGCGGGAACCTCTGCGGTGAGCTCATCGAGCAGCGGCAACCGGCCGGTATCGAGCAGCGTCTCGATCTTGGAGGCGAGATCGGCCCCGATACCATCCAGATTCCTCAGCGATCGCTGCGGGTCATTCCTGATGCTGGCCAGCGATTCAACCAGCCCGCTGATCGTGCGAACGGCACCGCGATAGGCCCGGATACGAAAGGCGTTATCCCCTTTGTATTCGAGAATGTCGGCGAGCTGCTCGAAAACACCGGCGATGTCAGTATTGGTCACGACGGCCTCAGAGCCTCACTGCTGGCGGGAGGGGAGCGCCGCCGTTGGATAGGCCGGGCGATAGCTGGCCGGCTGCCAGAGGGAGGCCGGCTGCCACGAGGTTGTATGGCTGGTGGGCTCGAGGAGTCGCGGGAAGGCTCCGGTGGCCGCCCCAGGGCCCGCTCCAGGCACCGTGGGAATTCCGGCGGAACCAGTCTCTGCTTTGGGCGCGGGAGTGGCCGGCGGGCTGGAGGGAGCCAATCCGGGCAACGAATTGCCTGGCTGTGTGAACGTGGGGGCCGGTGGGGAGGGAGCTGGAAAACCGCCCGCCGGTGTGGTGGAAGTGGCCGGAGGCGCTGTCACTCCTGGTCCTTGCGCCGTTCCAAACGTACCAGCCGGGCCCGCCGTACCACCGGGAACCTGTGCCCCCTGATTGGCTGGCATGCGGGGCAGTTCCGGGATCGGCTTGAGCGAGGGAGTCGGACTCAAGGTGGGTGGAGCGGTTGGCTGGAGGGGTCCGCCCTGAGGGGCGGGAGCGGCGAATGTGCCACCCTGCGGCACGATCTGCTGCTGGAATCCCGACTGCGGCTGTGCACCTTGGGGGAGCGAGGGGGCCGCAATGCTGCTTTGTCCGGGCAGAACCTGTTGGGGAATGTCGTTGGCCGCGGCCCCCCAGGCTTGCGGCGTGGTTTGAATGGGAGACGCGAAAGGACTGCTCACTGTTCCAGAGGGCCCGGGCATCGGGCCTGAGGTGATCGCGGCAGGCGCCTGAGGGGTTGGCTGACCATATCCAGGCGCTGGCTGCCCATAGGTGGGCTGCCCGCCATAGGCCGGCTGCGTGTATCCCTGCTGATTCTGCCCCGGTTGCATCTGCACGTATTTGGTGGAGTAGACGGCGCGATACTGCGTGTACGGCACGTTGACCGCTTTCTGCACATAGTTGGTTACCTGCTCCATGCATTCCCTCTGGCAACCTGTGCAGGGATCAATCTCGCACGATGGCTTGTACGAGGTGACCGGAACACATTCATATTGTGTGCGATAGGTTGTCTCGGGCACATAGCTCACCTGCTGCACAGGAACCATCACTGGAGGTGGAGGAGCAGGAACCGGCGCCATGACCGGCGCCATGACCGGCGCTGCCATCGGGGCCGCTACGGGCACTACGGCATACGCTGCCGGCGCCTTGCGGAAGCAGGATGTGCAACCGGCGAACAGGTCGTTCAAACAGCATTGGGCGCGGCTGGTCTGCGGCGCCGCGCCAGCCAGGAGGCTTGCCAAGCTCCATAGAAAAATCGCGTGTCGCGTTGTCATCGATCGCTCCTGAGCGTGGGTCTGCCGGCCTATGAATCAGCTGTGTTGATCGTGTGTCCGCAGGGCAGGGACTCTCTGATCTCCACACCGCTCACATGCTCTAGACTAGGTTCCTCTGCAGAGCGACTACAGGGAAAAAAGCCCTTGGCAAAACATGAATCCTGCTTCCGAAGGCCCTACGACCGTCACAGAATTCACAGGCGTTACACGCCCACCAGCAGAGAGGGGGCGGGAGGCCGACGCCGTTCAAACCGATCGTAGAGCTCCGCGATCGCCTCGCGCAGATTCCCGCCGGAAAGGGCAAAGGCCGCCTCGATATCGGCACCGTTGATCAGCGTGCCAAACCAGCTGTGGTGGTCTGGTAGCCGTGAGACTATTTTCCCCAACAAGGCCGCTGTGGTGAGGCATTCGATCAGGACCGGCAGGCCGGTTCGCCGGTGCTCCGTTACCAGCAGTCGGCAGCCCACGCTGCGGGCCTTGCGAATTGCCCTCCAACGAGCAAAGCCTCCCGCCAGCTCCCAACTGTCGATGCACACAAGACCCGCATCAGACGCGCGACCGATGCACGCCATCGCTCGCGACATATCACCGCGCGTGCGAAGACGCACCCGTTCCACAGCCATACCGCGGGCTTCCCACCTGTCGGCCAAGTGAGTCAGCAGCGTCGACTTGCCCGCTCCATGCGGGCCACGGATCGATGCCATCGCACCGATCTGATCAAAGGCGGAGAGCATTTCGTCTGCATCGATGCGTCGGCCCATCTGATCGAGCGGCGGCAGACAACCGGGGCGCGTGTACCGCGATGCAAACGGGTTGAGCATCGCTGAGACGGGATGTTCGGCGAGCCGATACAGCGTCACAATCGCCCTCCCCCTGTCGACTGGCGGATTGGTGGAATCCGTCCTAACGAAAAGACATGCTCTGAGACGAAGTCTCGTCCCGCCTCAAAAAATACCCGCAGCCGCACACACCAGCGGACCTTTACAATCACCCCCTCGTAGGAGAGTGGGCTCGCGGGAAGGCGATTGCTGAAAAAACCCTGGGGCAAAACCGTAGGCAGATCGGGGGCATCGGCAATGCGTTCAAAGAAGTGCACTCCGATATCCTCCTCCCCCTTCCCTTCGGTGTACCAGAGGATGGAACGCTCCAGCGCCCGCATCGAAGCGGCTCCTGCGCCGGCGACCTCATACCTCACGGTGAGCGATTCAAGCGGCTCATAGATGCGGCCAGCCCGATCAAACTGCAGAATGAATCGCAACGTCGGTGCAGGAAAAGACGGACTGCCACCCGTCTGCAAAGAGCCCTCGGAAGAGAAGCCTCCGTCAGAAACACCCATCATTCCACCCCCTTGCCGCCTTGAGGTGTGAGAGGCGTGGCTTCAGGATTTCTGCCCGCGGGGAACACAACCAGCGGAAAAACCCTGGTGAAGGGAGGCCAGCGATCCGGCGCACCCCGCACGACCAAACGCCAATGGACCGAGTTGTGCGATGAATTGAAAGAATGCATTGCCTGGTCTGGAATCGTGATCTCCACATGGGCTTCGAACCGGCCGCCGGGCACGGCCTGAACCCGATTCCAGCGCCGTGCCGCGTCACGCCAGACGATCAAGCGTTCAGTGCGCGTGTCCGTACCCTGACAGAACGTGGCTTGTTCCTCGAGTTCGAGGCCGAGTTCGATCGACTTGAAAAGCCCGGAACCGCCCTGCCCAAGAAGAACGTCGTACCTCTGGCCAGGAACGAGGGGGTGGTCCGAAATCTCCACCTGTGTCGGCCCTACAGAGGCGGCCAGAACGACCGCTCGAACGAACAAGATAACGCCCCCCACTCCGACGGCAACAAAAGGGATCAAGAGCGCCAGCAAAAACCAGTCGGGATTCCCCCTGCGAATGTTGGCTCCGGCACCAGCAGCCAGCACTACCACCACTGCGTTCCACAGCAGGGCGAACATTCCGAAGCCCAGCAGCGTCCAGTTTTCCGGGCTCTCTATGGGCAGCCGATACCGCAGCACGTTGCCGGGGGAGTTCACCAGGTTCTCGCAGGCCGGAACCCCAGGATGGCCCGGTGACTCGTGGGGCGGGTGGCCGAGGGTATCGAGGAATTCGGGCAATCCGGCCGAAGCCGCCCGACGTTCGTCCGATTTACCCCACATCCTTATGACCTTGCCGAGCCCTGATCCGCCAAACGCCACAAGGGCCAACGGAATCACCAGAGTCAGCACCCACATCCACCAATCGTATCCCCGCTGCAACACGACCCTGCCTGGGTCGGCTGGGGCATAGGCGGCCACCCCACTGACCAGCAGACCGCCGAAGATAAGGCCGCCTGTCAACAGCGCCGCGTAAAACAGACCTTCGGCGATCGAGCCCCACTCACGAGATCCGGTGTGCCGATGCCCCCGCTTCTTGGAGAAAAACCTGGGCCATCTCACAGTCACTTCTCCTGCAGGCGAGGCGCCAAACCTATCCCACTCAGGCCCCGCGGCAGACGATCAAGGCTCGCATTCCACCCCGTTCGGAGTAATGAGCGTCGGCACACATCGGCGGGAATGGAACATACTGCCCCGACCCCAAGCCACGCCGCAGAATCCACAGCCAATGGGGCAGCGACCACCCGATCACGAAGGTTGTGCCACACTCGACGGCAGTACATCTGGGATCAGGGGGCTGTTTGCCGGTCACCATCAGGACTGAGCAACGGGTTCCTGCGATTTTTCCGAGATGGTACGGCCAACCGATGATCCACCGCCGGCCGGTGGGTTGGCCACGCGGAAGAAACCGATTTTTTCCAGGGAACGATAGACCTCTTCAAGCGTTTTCTCGCCGAAATTAGAAATGGAGAGGAGATCTGCCCGGGTGCAATTGAGCAGATCATGGACGGTAAAAATTCCTTTTTCCTCCAGGCAGTTGGTGGTCCGAACAGACAGGCCAATTTCCGCCGTGCTCATGTCGAGCTTCTCAGCCATCTCGTCCGATTGGGTGAGATTCTTGTAGGGAATACGAGGCATGGGGTCCCTCCCGTGCAGGTGTGGACACAAAAAATGATGAATGCTGCAGAGCCTTTCCCAGCCATGGGTGGCCCGACAGTTGGCGGACCGCCAGCCAGCACACGGTGCCAACTCGATCCTCACCAAAAACCAATATAATCCATAGTGTCAGGATTCGACTACCTCGGCTGACCTTTCCGCCACAGGACGTCGCTCCCTCTGCCAGCAAGCTTGCGTCCCGCCGCCTTCCCCTCCCCCGGACCAGCCCCGTGCGCCCGCTTTCACTCGATGCTCTCAATGACAGCCAGCGGCAAGCCGCTTTGCATGTTCATGGACCGCTGCTGGTACTCGCCGGCCCCGGCAGCGGAAAAACACGGGTTGTGACTCACCGCATCGCCCATTTGATCTCGCAGGGAGTGCCCGCCCGCCAAATCGTCGCCCTATCGTTCACCAACAAGGCAGCCGACGAGATGCGCCGGCGGGTGGCAGAGCTTGTTGGACCACAGCCGGTTGAAATGGGCACCTTTCACCGCTTTGCCGCCCGTCTGCTCCGGAGCCACGCGAGGCTGGTGGGGCTGACGAGCGACTATTCCATTCTCGACCCGGACGACGCCACAATGGTGCTCAAGCGGGCCGCCAAAAAACTCGGACTGAGTCTGTCTCATACCCCCATCGATCGGCTCTCTGGCGTGATCAGCCGCGCCAAGAACGACCTCCTGACGCCCGAGACGTTCTCCCCACGCTGGGGCCGGCCGGCGGATGAAATAGCAGTGCGGCTCTGGCCGGCCTATCAGGAGCTGCTCCTGGAATGCAATGCGGTCGATTTCGATGACTTGCTCGTCCATGTGGCCCGGCTGATTACCGACAATCCCGAACTTCGCGCCATGCTCGATGCGCGGCATCGCTGGATTCTCGTCGATGAATATCAAGACACCAACGCCGTCCAATACTGCATCATCCGCGGCCTTTCCCTCGATCATCCCAACCTGGCCGTCACGGGTGATCCGGATCAGGCAATCTACGGCTGGCGGGGAGCCAGCATCCGCAACATCCTGGAATTCGAGCGGGATTACCCTCGCGCCGCAGTCGTTACCCTCGAGCACAATTACCGGAGTACGGCCAACATTCTCGGCACGGCCGATCGGCTCATCGCCCATAATTCCCAACGCAAACCGAAGCGATTGATCACTGACAGCAGCTCTGGGGACCGCGTGCGGATTGTTCTCGACAGTAGCGGAATCGCGGAAGCTGAGCGGATTTCCAGGGAGATCTCGGAGGCCGTTGCCAGTGGCAGGCGGTCGGCTCGCGATTTCGCAGTCTTGTTCCGTACCAATGCCCTGTCGCGATCGCTGGAAGTGGCTCTTCGCAGTCGCAGGGTTCCCTACCAGCTCGTACGGGGCCTGGAATTCTTCAAACGCCGGGAAATCAAGGATGTTGTGGCCTGGTTGCGACTTCTGAAAAACCCCCGTGATGACGAAGCAGTGCTGCGCGTGGTGAATGTTCCGCCGAGAGGGATCGGTCGACAATCGCTCGATCGTCTGGCCGCCTGGGCGGAGGACCATCACCTCAGTCGGCTCGACGCTGCTGCCCGTGCCACTGACATCCCTGGGCTCTCCAAGCGGTCGGCGGCAGGCCTCCAGAAATTCGCTGGCCTGCATCGCGATCTGTGCCAATTCGTTGCCAACGGAACCGGACGAATCGCCCCCTTGCTGGAGGAAGTGCTCAACCGCTCGGGATACCGGGCGATGCTGGCTGAAGACGACGACGACGAGGGGGGCGAGGACCGGCTGGCAAATATCGAGGAGCTGGTGACAGCAGCCCACCAATTCGATGAAACGTTTGCCGAGGCTGCGAATCCTGACACCCCGACCTCAAATGATCCTCTGGAAGCCTTTCTGGAAAACACCGCCCTCGTTGCCGACACTGACGCCTGGCAGCCCGAGAGCGAACGGGTGGCGCTGATGACATTTCATGCCGCCAAGGGACTGGAATTTCCGGTGGTGTATCTGATGGCAATGGAAGATGGAATTCTGCCACACGAACGGAGCCTCGATCACCCGGATCAATTGGAGGAAGAACGCCGTCTGGTGTTCGTCGGCATTACGCGCGGCATGCATGAGGTGCATGCCAGCTGCGCCCGGATGCGTGATTATCGTGGAACCCGTCGCATCGGGGCCCCCAGCGTGTTTCTCGCCGAAATGACTGGCAGCGAGACCGTGGTCAGCGGTACAGAATCCTCCGCCACGACCGATCTTGATTCTTGGAGCGATAGCGAGATTTCCGATTCGGCCACAGCAGCGGACGACGATTCCTTTTCCCAAGTGGAGGAAGACTCCTCCGCGAGGGGCTCGCCGCAGGTGCGCCAGGATGGCCTTGTCCTCGACACCGGGGAAACCGACGAACAGATGCCAGCCGCTCCGAAACAGCGCCCACCAGCCCGGCTTCCCCCCGTGCTCACCGCCGCCCAACTCTCCACCGGACGCGTGCCCGGATCAGTCGAGCCAGCCCGGCAGTTTTCATCCGGCGATCAGGTCGTTCACGAAGATTATGGTCTCGGAACCATCAGCCGCGTCAGCGGAATTGGCCCCCGAGCTGTGGCCACCGTAATCTTTTCAGGACCCTCGGGAACCAGAAAATTCATTCTGGGTCACGGCGCCCTCCGCAAGGCGTGAGTGCGTTGGGGCACGCCTGAATTGCTTCGGTCAGGCAGCCAGAGCGGCTTGCTTCAATCGCTTCAAATGCCGCTGGCGCCTATACCGCCAAGCCGCCATTCCGATGCCGAGCACAGCTCCGAGAATCGTGGATGGCTCAGGCACGACCACCAGACTTCCCGTCGCCTCATAAAAGACGACCGACTGTCCGTTGCCAACCTCGGCAGTCCAAGCCCCGGAAACACCAGGACCATTGAAGACCAGGCCGCCGTAGACATTTCCCACCGCAGCAAGACTGGTGACCGACTCAAAATCTTCATGGGCCGTGCCGGTGAAATCAAAGAGGTGGAAGACGGTCCAATCGGAAAAAGTCTGCGTGTTCCAAAAATTCAATCCAAGGGTACCGCCGTAGGTCAACCCGCCAGGATTGCTCACCACAAGGGAGTCGTAGTTGATCCCGGCGGTTCCCGCCTGACTACCAGATCCTTGAATGTCCATCAGCGTCGTCGCGGTGGAGTTCGAGCCCCCGAGCAGCAGGGAGCCGACGGTAAGGTCGCCGTAAGGTGATCCACCGAGGCTTCCAACCGACAACGTGCCGGAATCGGCAATGGCAACGCTGCCGAGGATCGTCCCGTCACCAGCCAGTCGTGCGCCCCCTCCGACATTGACATTGGTGTTGCCGAGCTGGCCCGTCACGACCAAACTGCCGGCGTTCACGGCCGTGGCACCGGTGTAATTGCTCGTTCCCGAGATCGTGAGCGTTCCAGAACCATCTTTTATCAGCCCACCAGCACCGAGAAGGATACTGCTGCCGATTGCCGTGTCGCCAGCCCCACCAACCGTGAGGCCCAAACCATCAAAGCTCGATCCGATCGTGCTGGAATTCAGGATCAGGAGCCCGGCATCGGTGTTGATTCGACTGTCGTTCCCAAGAGTGACAGGTCCGGCAAAAGTGTTGGTGCCACTGACGCTTCGCAATGCCCCCCCGCCACTCACACCCCCGCCATTGAGCGAAAGCGCCTCTCCGGTCACGGAGATTCCACCCTGCAATTCCAGGGTGGCAGACGTATCGACATAGGTGCCAGCTGTCGTACCCCCCAGTGCAAAGGAGTTTTGAATGTTCAGAACGCCACCCGAAACCCGCGTCAGCCCCGTATAAGAACTGCTGCCAGTCAGCGTGAGCCGACCACTGCCATCCTTGGTGAGCCCGCCAGACCCGGTATTGATGCTGCTGTTGATCACCGTATCGCCGGCCCCACCAACAGTCAGACCGTAGCCGGCTCCGGTGATCGTTCCGGAGTTCAGCACAAGCCGCCCCGCATCAGAGTTGATGCGGGCATTGGATCCAAGCGCAACGGCTCCGGAGTAGGTGTTTGTGCCGCTGATATTCCGCAACGCACCAGCACCACTCACGCCGACACCATTGAGCGACAGCGCCTCACCCGCCACGCTCAGCCCCCCCTGCAGTTCCAACGCGGCGCCGGCGTTCACCACAGCACCGGCAGCAGAACTGCCAAGGGCAGTCGCGTTTTGAATGTTCAGCGCACCGGCTGCCACAGTCGTCAGGCCGGAGTAGCTATTGCTGCCGGTCAGCGTCAACACCCCACTCCCCTGCTTGGCGAAGGCGCCCGAACCACTGATTGTGCCGGCGTAGGTGAGAGCGTCGGAGCGATTGAAAACGAGCGTGGAGTTGTCGACGATGTTGCCAGTGATCGAGCCGGTCGTGCCGCCTGCGCCAATCCAGAGCGTTCCTGCCGATACAGTCGTGAGCCCAGAGTAGGTATTTGAACCGGTGAGCGACAGCACTCCTGCCCCGAGCTTCAGAACCGAACCTGAGCCACTGATCGAACCGGCTGAGGTGAGGGCATCTGAGCGATTGAATACAAGCGTTGAATTGTCGACGATATCGCCTGCGATCGAGCCGGTCGTGCCCCCCGCCCCAACCTGCAGCGTGCCCGAGCCGACCGTGGTCACACCCGCATAGGTATTGTTGGCCGAGAGCGTGAGCAATCCCGCACTGCTCGACGTGCTCGAGAGGCTCAAGCCAGCCGACCCCGAAACAACTCCACTAATCGCGAGATTGCGAACTCCGCCGGCAGTTCCACCGAGCGTCACGTCGAGCACTCCGGACGACGTCACGACTGCCAAGGCAATCGTGTCGGTCAGCGACGAATAACCGACCGGCGACTCAGTGACGATCGATCCCCCGGCGCCAAACTGCACGGAACTTCCAGAGAGAGTGAAGGGGGCAATCGAACTGGTCACACCGCTGCCTGAGACAACCAACCCAGGGGCATTCACCAACGTTTCCGCGACATAATTGCCCGCCGTATCCAACTCGGCAAACTTGCCGGGGGGATTACTGCCATTGCCATAAAGATTGGTGCTACCGCCCAGGTTGAACGCCCCCACAAACGAGTTCGATGCGGTGTTGAACCCAAACTGAAGCGACGAATAGCTGACAACACCCCCCGTGGCATCGACATAGCTGCCCAGCGAAGCGCCGGTCGTCACATTCTTGAAGCTGACCGAAAGATCGAGGAGCCCCTGATTCGACGTGCCAGTGGCCGACACTGTGCCACCGATCGCCAAGGCAGGCGTATACGTGAAGCTACCGGTGCCAGAAAAAGCCTGATTGTATGATGGATAGGCGTTGTCATTCCCGGTACCTGACCAGGAGAAGGTCTTCGTGACGGTTTGCGGCGGATTCGCAAAACGCAACTGCGAAACCCCAAACAGCGCCGTGCCGTTAGTGCTGGATGTTTGGGTGGTTCCCGTGAAAACGAGCGTCGTGGATGAGGTGCCGCTCACAGGCGCCGTGCCGCCCTGCCAATTACTGGCTGTTCCCCACAGCGCATTGCTCCCCGATCCTGTCCAAGTGTAGCCGGCCGCCTTCACTCCCGAGCAGTTGACCAATGCTGCCAAGGCTATCAGGATCGCTGGAGTCCACCGACCAAATCGAGCCATCATTCGCTGCGAATTCATCAAAAATGCCTCCTCTGCATCAGACGTGTGGGTCTCGAAATCGGCGAGAACCACCGTCTCAACCAAGCCCAAGACATCCGCCGATGGATTTAGGCGGGGAATCCATTCCGATCCGGAAGATCGGCTGGCTGCGTCCCGGGGCTGCCCACGGCTACCGGGACGCAGGAATTTTCGTCAGCCAAGGAAGCCGCCGAGAATCCCCGCGCCAGTGGGAGATGAGAATAGCCGATCCTGCCACAAAGCACAACAGTCGCCCCTCTTAAAGAGGGGTGCGGCATCGGCGATTTCGGCTTAAGTCTTTTTCAGAAAAGGACTTGCGAAACGAATGCCAGTGGCTGTATTCCCGGCCGAGCTATACGGCCTGAGCGGAGGGAAGGGTTCGCGGCCGCCGCCGACACCGTCGCCACACAGAAATCGCGATGCCGAGACCGGCGAACACGATCGTGGCAGGCTCTGGCACCACCACGAGGGTGCCGGAGGCCTCGTAAAACAGAAGCGTTTGGCCATTGCTGGCCTGCGCCTCCCATACCCAGTAGTCACCTGCCCCGAGGGTATGAGTGAAAATCAGGTCGTTGTAGTCGGTTACGACCGACGCAAGCGTCTGGATCGAACCAAAGTGATCTGTCGTGGCCCCAGTGAAGTCGAAGAGACGAAACACGCTCCAATCGGCAAAGGCTTGGGTATTCCAGAAGTCGAGTTGGAGTTTGCCGCCATACTCGAGGACACCCGCATTGAGGCCCTTCAGGGCGTCGTAGTCGACCCCAGCAACCCCAGGATGCGTTCCCAAACCGTAGATGTCGAGGAGCGTTGTGCCGGTCGACCCAGCTCCACCAAGCAGCAGCGAACCAACCGAGAGTTCCCCCACACTTCCCGGCAGCAGATCGCCCGGGGCAAGCGTGCCGGAATCGAGCAGCGTCACGACACCACCCACAGAACCATTGCCCCCGAGCGTTGCACCGGCATGGACGTCCACCGCCGTGTTGCCGAGTTTGCCGTCAACAATCAGCGCTCCTCCGAGCACGTTGGTATCGCCTGTAGCGGTGCTTGTGCCGGTGAGAATCGTGGTTCCGAGAAGTTGGTTCACGGTGAGCACCCCCTGCATGCTGGCCCCGACATCAAGGCTTCCGGTGTGGTTGAAATTCACCACCCCAGCCCCGGCTCCACCCACAAGCGCCCCGGCTGCCAGTGTGCCAGCAGTGCCTCCGGTACCAAT
>Ga0114967_10003146_pt1 | contig 13632 bp, 10 predicted proteins | sample M_130628_MF_Meta_FD_92639 | JGI IMG/M metagenome (GOLD analysis project Ga0114967, IMG submission 92639) | Freshwater microbial communities from Lake Montjoie, Canada to study carbon cycling - M_130628_MF_MetaG | ecosystem: Environmental > Aquatic > Freshwater > Lake | place: Lake Montjoie... | reverse complement strand
CGCGCCGCGATTAATTAATCTTTTACGCAATGTGTCGGCGTTTGTAAGGTTGCCGTTGTGAGCTAAAGCCATAAAACCGCAGGAAAGCTGCGCGTAAATTGGTTGGTAATTACGGGCGGTTTTTTTACCAGCAGTTGAATAACGAACGTGACCAATTGCTGAAGTGCCTTCGAGTTTTTTTACAACTTTTTGTGAAGTAAAATTATCAGCAACTAAACCATCGGCGAAATGCACCGAATAAAGATCTCCCGTCATAGTAACAATACCGGCTGCTTCTTGTCCACGATGTTGTAAAGCATGCAAACCAAGTGCGGTATTTACGGCAGCGTCGGGAGATCCGTGAATTGCAAAAATTCCACATTCTTCATGTAGTTCGTCAAGAGGCATAAATATTTGTTGTCTTTTTTTGTTAACATGTTGCTTCGTTAGATCCTGAAACAAGTTCAGGATGACCAAATATCAAAAATCTCCAAAGTCGTCATCCTGAACTCGTTTTAGGATCTATCGAGAGTCGAAACAAATTAGATTTTAACTACTGAACCGCATCATAATTTGCGCGTGACATCAGATATTTGTAAACGATCAAATTTTCCATGATACGCTGTACATAATTTCTAGTTTCAGAGTAAGTAATGAGTTCAATCCAATCAACCACTTTATCGAGATCTTTTTCTTTGCGCGGATCATAAAATTCATTAATCCAACGCTGCGTTGCATTTGGTCCGGCATTATATGAAGCAATTGCCAACATTTCGGAACCGTCAAAACGATCAATCAATTGTTTGATATAATGCGAACCAAGGCGCACGTTGTATTTAATGTCGCTGGAAAGTTTTGCTTTGTCGTAAGGAATGCCAATATCTTTAGCCACTAATTTTGCAGTTCCCGGCATTAATTGCATAAAACCAAGAGCGCCAACTTGACTTACAGCCGTTGGCGCAAAACCACTTTCTTGCTTAACAATTGCATGAACCAAAGGCGCATATTCATCATTTACAACTTCTTTAACAATCTGGAATTTATCTTTGATGAAAAAGACATTTTTTTTGGCAGCAACTCTTGAGATTTTTGCATCAAGTTGACGATCACCAATTTCATTAATCAATTTCATCACTACCGCAATTTGTCCATCGCTGGTGGCGTTGCTTACAACCCATTCAAATATTTTTCCGGCCGTAGCTTTATCTCCGATTGCAGCAAGAAAATACGCCACTTGCGCCGCTTTATTTTCAGAAATTTTCTTTAGATCGCGCGCAGTAATTTCGGGATCTTTTGGCAAAATAATATCATCTTGCGCTCCCAAATCATCAAGCAAACGATGTTTGTGAATGCCGAGCTGACCGTAGAAAAATATCGGATATTTTGCCGACATTTTATACCATTCAATTGCTTTTTGTTTGTTACCCATCGTATCCGCAGCCATTCCCAACCAATAAGTAGCGCGTGAAATTGTTACCGGTTGAGTTACATTTTTATAAAGATTTTCAAAATGTGCGTAACCAACTTTTGGCTCATCCATAAAACGCAACGCAATCCAACCCGCCGTCCATTCAGCTTCCCAATAATCAGAAGAAGTGGTTGGTAAATTATGGTTGGCAATTAAATTATAAGCGATTTTGAATTTTTTTTGCTTGATCATCTCGCGCCCATAAAGACGGCGCAAGCTCCACCATTTTTCTGGGAATCGTGATTTTGGAGTTAAGTCTTTCATTAAATCTAAAAGATCCTCAACTTTATCTTTTGATTTATACCATAAAACTCGACGATAAGTTAAACCTTCATTTGACCTTAATCTGCGCGGCACTTCTAGTACAATTTTATCTAAATATTTCGGAGAATTTTGTAATTCGATTATAGCGAAAAAAAGTTTTTGGTAATCTTCGTCAACAAAGTTCATGATGCGCGTGGCATCAGCATTTTTACCGTCCCAAAGCAAACGATCTATTCTGTTTACATGATCAATCTGGTTTAACTGTCCTTGATATTTGCCAAGAAAAATTTTCTCATCTTCCGCGGTAAAATTTTCTTTTACCCAAATTAATGAAATCAAATCATGAATTTCAAGACGCGCTTTTTCCTTCTCGCTTTCCGTAAGTTTAGAACGAGTCAAAAAATTAATTTTTGATTGCAGTAAATAAATTTTCGATTCCGTTGTTCCTGCTGGATTTGAGCTAAAATATTGTTCGCTTGATTGATAAGAAATATTGCTGGCAATTGCTACTCTTTCAACATTGCGGCGCAATTCGCTGATATTTGGATAAAAAACATTATCGACCGCAAAACGCGAAATATCACTGAAGGAAATATTTTTCGGATCAATTTTGCCACTATATTTATTCCATAAAATAATATCCGTCGCCGCCTCTGAAAAATCGGGCCTGATTTTAATGATTTGACTTTGCTCTTGAACCACCAATTGAGCTTCGGTTTTTTTCAGTTTTTGCGCATATTGCAAAGCTTCTGCATAATTTTTTTGATTAATTAATAAGGTGATCTGTTTGATATTTTCCAGATCTTCCGCTGTAATTCCCTGCCATAATTTTTGCGAAACTGGACGCGCTTCTTTTGCCGCAGCGTCAAAACTAAAAATAAAAAAAACTACAGCAATAAGCGTCAGACAAGCTTTCGAGGCAGTATAAAATTTTTGCACTTTGGAAGAATTAATTTTTAAAAAGAAGGTTAGAGGATTTTTTCATCATTCTTTTCAAAAGACAAACTTAAAAAAAGCCTTAAGCGGAAAATATTAAATTTCACTTTGATTTTTGAAACCCGCTTTCTTAAGTTGCGAGCGGATTATCAAAAACAAAAAATCAGAAAAAATGAATCTTCTTAACAATTTTTATATTAAATTTTGTTGCCAAAAAATAGGCAGCGATGAATTTGGAAATGAGTATTTTCAAAATAAGCGCGGCAAAAGATTTGTAGCTTACAAAGGCATTGCCGAACCTTCGAAAATTCCATCAGAATGGCATGGCTGGATTCATTACAGCACCAATATTGTGCCAGTAAATATTAACACGCACCGCTTTTCTTGGCAAAAAATTCACTTACCCAATTTAACTGGAACCAAAGGCGCTCATTCACCAAAAAATTCTATAGTAAAAAAAACCAACGCTGAATATGAAGCGTGGAATCCAAACAATTAAGCAATCATTTCTATGCACAAAGCAAATAATTATTTCGAAGTAATCGTTGGAACTTTTGTTTTAGGATGCGCAGCTTTTTTTCTATTCAGCTCTCTTAAAAGCGCTAAAGTAAGCGGTATTGGCGGCTATCATTTGATTGCAAAATTTGAAAATATCGATGGCCTTACTAGCGGTAGCGATGTCAAAATTTCCGGTGTAAAAATCGGTACAGTTGAAAATCAGTTTCTCGATGAAAAAGATTTTCGCGCCACTTTAAAAATCACAATTGATCCAAATGTAAAACTTCCAACCGATAGCTCCGCTAAAGTTTTATCTGAAGGTTTGCTGGGTTCAAAATATCTTTCAATCACACCCGGCGGCGATGAAGAAGTTTTAAAAGAAGGCGAAGAAATTCAATTCACGCAATCTTCAGTAAATTTTGAAGATCTTTTAGGAAAATTTATTTTCAGCAGTGGTGATAAAACCAATAATAAAAAAGTTGAGGAAAATGAAAAATAAAATTTTTTCTTTATTTCTAATTTGCAGTTTCTTCTCTTCGATTGCCACAGCGCAAGAAACAGAAAAACTTGAAGAGCCTGAATTAAATATTGTAGATAAAGCTGATCCTTCGCGCTTCTACAACACCGCCGTAATTCAAGGAATGAATAAAACTACCGCCAAATCTTCACTCATGGAAATGCGCATTGAAGAAAAAATTAATTTCGGCCAAATTTCAATCATTGCTCATAAATGCTGGCAATCATCTCTCGATCAGAAACCGGAAAGTAAAATTTTGTTAGAAGTTTTTGAAAATAAAGCCGACGAAAATCCAAAAAGAATTTTTTACGGCTGGATGTTTGCCTCAAGCCCTTCAATTTCAGGATTAGAACATCCGATTTATGATTTGACGGCTCTAAGCTGTAAGAACAAATAATTCTAAATTCTAAATCTATGAAAATTTCCCCCTCCATTCTCTCCGCTGATTTCTCTCGCCTTGGAGAAGAAATTGAAAATATTGAAAAGGCTGGCGCTGACTACATTCATCTTGATGTAATGGATGGAAGTTTTGTTCCCAATATCACAATTGGAAATGAAGTTGTAAAAAATTTACGCAAAAAAACTGCGCTGCCTTTTGATGTTCATTTAATGATTAATAATCCCGACAATCACATTAAAGCCTTTGCTGACGCTGGTTCTGACATCATTACAATTCATGCAGAAGCCTCAATTCATTTGGATCGTTCGCTTGATTTGATTAAATCTTTTGGCAAAAAAGTTGGGGTTTCGATTGTTCCTTCAACTCATGAAGATGTTTTGGATTATGTTTTAGAAAAACTCGATTTAATTTTGGTGATGACGGTTAATCCCGGATTTGGCGGGCAGAAATTTTTATCTTCGCAATTAAGAAAAATTGAAAATTTGCGGAAGAAAATTGATAAAATCGGCAAAAAAATTGAGTTAGAAGTTGATGGTGGAATTAATGAAGAAACCTCTAAAATCGTAACTTCAGCTGGAGCTGATGTTTTAGTTTCGGGATCTTATATTTTTGGTTCTGGTGATTATGCAAGCGCGATTAAAAAATTGCGCGGTTAGACACTGTTAGCTAATCAAATTTAACTTAAAATATATGGCAAAATACGTTGTTTACGGTCTGGGAATTTCTGGAATTTCTGCAATAAATTTTCTCACTCAAAATGGCGAAGAAGTTATTGCCACCGATGACAATGAAAAATCACTTTCTGATGCAGTCGCCAAAAACCCTCACTTCAAATTTGTTAAAGCTGATGAAATTAAATATGACAAAGAAACTGTAATTGTCTTTTCTCCCGGAATTCCACTTTATTATCCACAGCCACATAAAATTTTAGAAATTTGCCAAAAAACCGGCGCTAATTTAGCTTGCGACCTCGAAATTTTTTATCGCAAAAATTGTGAAAATAATAATTTCATCGCCATCACCGGAACCAACGGCAAATCTACAACCACAGCATTAAGCGGTTTTGTTTTTAAAGAACTAGAAATCGCTTCAGAAATTGGCGGTAATATTGGTATTCCTTGTTTTGATTTACCGCAAAACCAGAAAAAATTTTCTTATATTTTTGAAACTTCTTCTTACCAGCTTGATCTTTTTAGGCATTCACATTTCAAAGTCGCCGCACTTTTAAATATCACGCCAGATCATATTGATCGCCATGGATCGCTGGCAAATTATATTGAAACCAAAAAAAGAATTTTCCAAAACCAAACCGCTGATGATTTCGCTTTAATTGATGTGGATAATGAAAATTCCAAAAAAGTTTATGATGAATTAAAAAAAGATAAAAATTTTCATGCTAATTTAGTTCCGATTTCGACCAAAAAAATTCAGGAAAATGGTGTCGCGCTTTTTGGTGGCAATTTATATAATAAAATCAATGGCGCTAATTCAATTTTAGAATTAAAATCTGATTTCCTGCGCGGCGAACATAATGACCAAAATATGGCTTTCGCTTTCGCCATAACTTATTGTCATTTCCTCAGACATTCACAAAAATGTGATGAAGAAAAAATAATTTCTGCCATCAAAAAATTCCGTGGCTTGCGTCATCGTTTGCAATTGCTTGGTGAATTTAATGGCATCAAATTTATTAATGACAGCAAAGCGACTAATGCCGAATCAACTGAAAATGCATTAAAAGCTTATGATAAAATTTTCTGGATTTTAGGTGGCAAATCCAAAGAAGGTGGCATTTCAACTTTAACACCATTTTTTCATAAAATTCACAAAGCCTATTTAATTGGCGATGCTAGTGAAGAATTTGCTAAAACCTTAAAAGAAAGTTCCGTTGCTTTTGAAAAATGCGGTGATTTGAAAAATGCTTTTAAAAAAGCATTTTTTGATGCAAAAAATATTAGCTTATCTGAAAAGAACATTTTACTTTCACCCGCTTGTGCGTCGTTCGATCAATGGAAAAATTTTGAACAGCGCGGAGACTACTTCTGTAAGCTTTTTGATGAATTATATAAATCCTGAAAAAATCGCTAAACTCATAAAAGCTGCAAAACGCTTGTCGAGTTTTGGCGTTCTAATTTTCGGGATTTCACTTTTTTTCTATTCTCCCCAAACTCATTCTGTTACCCTTCCTGATTGCGCTGGTGTTGCGGGAACTGCAAAACCGGGTTATGCTGATACCTCTGCAAGTGGTGGTGGTTGCGGATTTTTTGGAAAGCCACTTTGCCAAACAGTTCCAAGTGCTACTTATCCGATCAGTCCAGCCTATGTTTTAACTTCCGGTCAAATTCACCGTTATAACTGCGCTGATTTGTCCGACTTACCTTTATGTGGAGATATTAAATCTGGCACCGTTAATTCTGGAAAAAATTGCGTTAAAGAATGTAGCGATGCATCTTTTACCGATCCTGATCCGAGCCGCGAATCACGTAACGAACCACGTAATGTTAGGGGTGTTGACTATGCCGTACATAACCGCGATTGCGTCAGATTTAGAGATGCTCCAGAAACTGGCATAACTGCAACCGATTCCAATTCTATTGGTCGGCGCTGCCATCAAACCAGCTCACCATCTCCAACTGTAAATTGCAATTTACTTCCTTGCAATTTGTTGACTCCCGACGAACTCAATTATTCAAAATTTAGAGATAACAGAGACAAAAAATATTGTAATGGCGATAGTGCTGCAGATGGATCAATCTTAAAATGCTATAAATTTACTCAGGCACAATTGCCTTATATGGTTTTAAACACCACATGCAAAATTCACAATTGCCCTCCTCCATCTTCCGCTTGTGGAAGTGACGATACTTTAAATATTACCAATCAAGGAACATCTTATACCGAAAATTATAAAACTTATGTAAATGCTAGATACGATATAAAAACAGGACTTTGCAATATCGTCACCTGCAAACCAGTTACAAAAAGACAATATCGCTGCACCCCAACTGACGCCACCACGCCCACAGTAAGAAATACTTCTTGTGATTCAAGTGGAGCAGGAGCAACTTGCGCCAATGGCTATTGTTATCTTACAATTGATTGCAACCAACCTTCCAATAATTCCCAACCTGAATGCGTAACCTCAACTCCATCTGATGACGGAACAATCGGTTCAACTTCTGATACCATGGATTCATGGTTTTATAGACCTAAGCCGATGGACAAATCAATTAGTAGTGGTGGAATATTGAGAAACATGGATAATTTATGTTATACCCAATCACAAATGGATGAATTTCGTTGGGGCGCGCACCCGACAATTGATTTTGGACTTTTGGGAACACTTGATCTGGGATATTATCATTCTTACTTATTACCAGACCAAACTAGATCTCCCGGTCTGTGTGGCGCTATTCGTGATGGTTCTCGCGGCAATGGTTATATTTATCTTTGTGGCAATGGTGGAAATTTATACTCCAATATTTCTGACTATACCGCTTATCATAAAGGTTATGTTGCAACTACCTTTGTAGGAAATTCTGGAACTCATAAACTAGTTGTTTGTTTGCGCTTTAAAAATGCAATGCGTCCCGATGACGGAACATCTGAAACCTGCGGTTCTCGCGAATGCGGTATTAGCTGCGCATTTGACGTCTGTAGAAATCAGGTTTGTGGCTATGATGTTTGTCGTGAACTTACCGTAACTGATGCCGATCCAACTCAATGTATGATGGATAACGATATGTTTCAAAATCCTAATAATAATACCAGAAAATGCACCGATATTATTGATGATTATCTTAGAATAAGAGCGGTAAAATATCCTGGTAACCGAATTTGTACTTTCCTTGATGTTAAAGGCCAATTAGCATATCCAGACTCTAATTCTCTGAATTTCATTAATGATTCTGAAGTATTAAGTGATGGAACTTGTATTTCTGGCTTACGCAAATCTAATGGATCATGCGATGGCGGCAAAAGTTCTTTTGATGATAGATCTGAAGCCACTAGATGGCGCGCTATTAAACTCGGTGGGTCAAACCATATTCCTTATATTCAAAATAATCGACCACGAAGTAGTGCCATAAAAGGATATTTAGATAAAAATAATCAATTATTTCCAGAACAGGAATGTATCAAAACTCCATTAAGAATTGCCACGCCACGTCTTTTTAATTTAGCTAATGTTGTAAATTCTCCCAAACTTTTTACTCCGCCACTTTATATTTTAAATTCTTCTACAGTTCGTGGTGGCTCAATTTCTATTGTAGCTAATGAAGAATATGGGCCGACTGATTTCCACTATCCAGAAATTACCGTTCAATTTGGAGTCACTGCAAAAAAACTTAGTTTAGGGATAGGATATACCGGCTATGAAGATACTGGTGGCGATTCCAATGGTAGCACTACAATAAGAACCACTGTAAATAATGTTAGCCATTCTTTAGAAATTTTTGTGCGCAAAGAATATGATAGCGTAGGATCAAAACCAATTTTCTGTCTTTACCGTAAAATCAGAGACATTAACGGAGTCTATCTTAATCCAATGAGAATTGGATGTGTTGATAGAATTTTACCGGAAATTAATAACACCACTATATCACCATTGCCAGTAACGGGTCCTAAAAAAATGGTACTTTATCTCGATCCCGCAAGCACTTACAGCAATTCCTCTATTATGATCCGCTACTTAGGTGGATTTGGTACCAATGGAATTGATAATAGTTGTACAGTTGATGATAACTGTAGCGCAGAAATAAAATTGACTAATAGTAATGTTAATATTCCAACCTGCAACTCCGCAAAAGAATCATATAATATTTGTGTTCAACGCGAAGAATGTTCGCAACTTAATAATGAATGCATCACCAATGAAATAACGATGCAAGCCGAGAAAAATGAAGGACGAGCAATAGATTCATATCTTGCGGTTAGAAAAAATTGTAACGAAACTCTGCTACCTATGTGCAATAAGAAAAAAGGGATCACCACTTCTGAAGCTTCGACCGTAGTCAATTCCAATTTATCTACTCCTGCAAATGGCAATTATTATGGCTGGTTCAATGAAATTTGTGTCAGCTCTGGTTTTGAAAAAAAATTAAGAAAGATTATAGCTTACAAAATGAGTGATGGAACTCGAGGTAAATGTTTGGTAGCCAATCCTGCTTCTTGTTCAGAAGGCGGTAAAGCTCCTAGTTGTAATTGCGTAGCTTATATAGAAGGAGTTACACTATCAGACAACCAGGTAGTTAGAAACGAAACTCCTCACGAAGCTGGTCTTTGTATTGACATGCCAACTCCGAAAATTTGCACCGCGATTGACTACAACACCACGGCAAATACCGCAAACCCAAGTGATCCTGATTTTATCCAATCTTCATTGGGTTATTCTAATTATGGCTCTTCATCTTCAGATATAAATAATGTCGTTCATAATTCACATCGATTGCGCAGCGATGGAACTGGCCACGCTGAATTTCCAATTGGAGTTTTTGGAATGAACAATATTGAAGGAACCTGTACTGGATTTTGGCGCGCCGCTAGAAATGGCGCTGGCGTAATTACTCCTCCAAAAAGAAATTGTTTGAATGTTAATGGAGTAGCGCAATGGGATGCAACCGTTACTAATCATTGCGTACGCTATACCTGCGACGCAGTTTCAACAAATGGACCAGATGCAACTGGTCTTTATCAAGGTGGTTATGGAGCTCTTGAAAATGTTGAAGATAAAGGATCGGAACATGGTTTTGCTACTTGGAATTCTTATACCAAAACCAATGATTTCTTAGAAACCCCAACTTCCCCGAGTCTTTTTGTTTCTTGTATTACTGGCTTTAGAAAAAATGGATCAACTTCAACCAACACAGGCACCAAAGTTGCAACCCCTTCGATTCCCGGTGGACCATTCTTTGGACCAATTCAAGATTATACTGGTGGAACCACTCCAACCAGATCTTGCAACCAAATTGGTCAATGGGGAGCCGTAACAAATGCTTGCGTCAGAATTCAATGTCCGGCGATTACTCCGCCAGCAAATCCAGCATCTACAAGCGATTGGCAGCAATGGTATAATTCTGGTGGCGCAACCTTCCCCGCCACAAATGCTTCAAGAAGTCCGCTTCGTATTCAAGCAGCATCAGTTGCGACTGGATCGTGCGGTGGTGGTAATGAAATTTTAGGCTTCTTTAGGGTTGGCCAAACTTCTTCTGATTCGAATAGCGGCATCAACCCAACACGTAATTGTGATCACATGGGAAATTGGGGTCCAGTTATAAACCCTTGCACTACTAAATGCGATGCCATAACAACACCTACTCCCGGAAGCGGTATGGCTTATTGGAACGAAGTAACTGGAGTTCCTTTGAATGGTCAGGTTGATGGCGCGGTAAAAACAAATTCTGGGAATGGCGGTTGCAAAAGCGACTATTATCGATATCCATATCAAGCACTTAATGATAAAGACGGTACTCCATTTACAATTAGAGACAGCGGACCTTACCGCACCGACAGTGGAGAAAATAGCGCATTAAGAACAATTCCCCGTAACCTTGATCTTGATACTCGAGCAGTTGAGTCAGTTCCAAAAAGAGTTTGCCGCTCAGTAATCGTCGCCAACGGAACCGCAAATGTTTGGAGCACCACTTCATCAAGCTGCGTTGATAAATGTGTCGGCTATTCTGTAGATCCTGATACCAACGTAGGAACTGGAGATGAGAGAATTGGAGCTGGTCGAACCCAACATTTAATCTCTGATCCGGCAAATAACCATATTATTACCGTTAACTGGCCTGAAACAAATTTCGGAGTTACCGTTTATATGATCAATCCTGTTATTGCTCAGCAGGATGCTTCTCATTACAATAGAAATCGACGCAAAAGTAATAACGATCTTCATGGTAGTGGTTATTATGCTTTGGCCAGAAAATGTAATGGAGATACTCATAAATGGGATAATGTTGTACCTCAATGCGTTGCCAATAATGGCATGATTATCGATGACAATAACACCGAAACTTCTACTGATGATTTTGATACTAATGCAATATACACTAATACAGATGATAGTTACTATGTTCCAGTTGGCCTTTCGCCGACTAAAAGAAGCTGTGAGACTGACTATAAGGCATCAGATTATATTGATGCCAACAACAAATCAGAAATCAAAAACTATACATGCTCATATAAAGATGATTTTAAGTACATTGATCAACTCTACTTTGATGCCATAGAAAATAGCGGCAAGAAATGTGTAAAATATTGCGATAAAAACAATATTCCTGCGGGACATACTTACTCCGGCAACACTTATATCCTAGCCGGCACCACCATAACTCTAGGCTGTCAATCTGGATATGGAAAAGCTCTTGATGGAGGTACCTCTGGAAGTTATGACAATAGCTGCGGAAGAAATGCGTACGACAGAACAGATATAGCTCCAACAATAAAATGTGGCGCAAATGGTACTTGGGAAACGGTTTCTAATGCTTGCACTTCTTGTAGAAATTGCGCTAATAATGCTCCGGGGTTTGAGGGAGATTTTACTAAAAAATGCGGTGATATTACCTTCTCATATCAAAACTGTGGCTCTACCGGTAATTGTCTTGGTTTTGGTACGACTGATGACACTTATAATAAATTCGCAGATACATCCGGTTCGTATGTAAATGGTATACCCCATAATCAAAACACCGGATGTATGGCTGGACACAAATGTGGACGAGCTAATTGTAGCAGCGGCCAAAACTACGCGGGATATTTTTTAGCAAACTGCGTGGATGGTGCATTTAAAATAGTCAAGAGCAATTGCAGTAGTGGATATCATGAATATGGTTACGGAATTAAATATCAGAGTGATTCTAATCGTTGTACTTGGTAATAATTGAACGGAATTAAAAATTTCGTCCAGCAAAAAGGTTTAAGAAATTGAGAAACGCGCTGCTCTAAAAACTTACTTTTACTCAAAAAAAAATGACTAAAAAACAAAGCCAAAATTCAAAGATTTCAATTATCATGGGCAGCAAATCTGACTTTGCCACCATGCAACATGCTTGCAAAATTTTAGAAGATTTTGAGGTGAATTTTGAAACCAAAATAATTTCGGCGCATCGCACGCCAAAAAGGCTTTATGAATTTTGCGAATCGGCAAAAAAAAATGGTGTAAAAATAATCATTGCTGGCGCTGGCGGCGCGGCGCATTTGCCGGGAATGGCGGCCGCAATAACTGATTTACCAGTTTTGGGCGTTCCAGTTGAAAGCCGCGCGCTTAAAGGATTGGATTCGCTTTTGTCGATTGCTCAAATGCCAGCTGGAATTCCGGTTGGTTGTTTGGCAATTGGCGAAGCTGGCGCCAAAAACGCCGCGCTTTTGGCAATTGCAATTTTAGCTTTGTTTGACGAGGTTTTGGCAGAAAAATTAAAGAAATTCCGCGATGACCAAACAAAATCGGTGAACCTTTATCCGTAATTAAAATATTACCTCAGCTTTAAGTCTGTATGGACCCCGTCGTGAAGACGGGGTGACAAGTTTTTGGTTCACACCAAAACCATCAAATTTACCCCTTCGGAAAAACTAAATTTACCCTTCGGGCAAACTAAAGTTTGTCACCCCGTCGAACGACGGGGTCCATACGATTTTAAAATAATTCATAATTCTTAGTTTGCTCCATACTTATTCTTAGTTTGCCCCATACTTATCAAAAAACACTTTCTCGTAAAAAAACTTTTTGCTTTCTAAAACTCCTCACCTTAGAACGCCAACCCTCACCAACCAACCATTTTCTAAAAAACCCGAACCTTATAATTCAAATTCTTAAATCCCTTGTCATTCGTCAAATCAACACGACTTACGCTGAAATATGTGCGCAGATTTATTGCTGGCTTTGCATCAGTTCCAACTTTTGCGCTTGGTAGAATTAAAAAATTCCCTTTTGCCGAAGAGCATTATGCGCTTGGTCAAGATAGATATGAAGTCGCGTCAGATAACGAATTGGCAGCTTTTAAACTAAAACAAAATGAGAGAAAATAGACAAAGATCTTCAAATTATTATTCAGACCGAGACCAAGAAAATTCTTCAGTATCACCTGAACTTGTAAAAAAAGAACAAGACTACCGCCATCAATGGCAAAGCAAATATCTAATGTCGAATGTGTTCAGCTTTCGCTTAGGACAAGTGTTTGGCTTAATTTACAATTTAGCAGTTCTTTATCTGGTTTATGACCTGATCCAAGATGGCGAAAAAGAATTAGCTGTAAAAATATTCGCGATTAACGCCGCAGTAATTATTTTTGCACTTTTGGTTACTTCGATTGAAAGAAAAGTTCTTTCAAGAAAGCCTCCTAGAAGAATGAGAAATGACAAAAGATCAGGAAATAGAAACCACGGCAACAGAAATAATAACCGCGATAGGGATTCTAGAGATAATAGAAGACCAGCCAGAGCTGAGTAAGTTTTATAGTTTTTCGAAAAATAAAAAAATCTGATGAAAGAAATTTCATCAGATTTTTTTATGCGCGAAATTTTTTACAGATCTTGCGGTGTGCGAGGACTAGAAAGTGGTAAAAAGTTTTTTCG
>Ga0114967_10003144_pt1 | contig 13640 bp, 11 predicted proteins | sample M_130628_MF_Meta_FD_92639 | JGI IMG/M metagenome (GOLD analysis project Ga0114967, IMG submission 92639) | Freshwater microbial communities from Lake Montjoie, Canada to study carbon cycling - M_130628_MF_MetaG | ecosystem: Environmental > Aquatic > Freshwater > Lake | place: Lake Montjoie... | reverse complement strand
TTCGGCATCATCATCGGCGGCGTAGTTTGTGATAAAATTGGATATGCAAAGCTAGTGATCGCGGCTTTCGTGATGCACGTGCTGTCTGCAGTTGTCACATTCGGGGCCACAACGCCCGAAAACGCATACAAGATGCTGACTATCGGCATGTTTATTTTTGCCTTTGCAAACGGGACATTGGAAGCAGTGGCCAATCCGCTGGTCGCGACATTGTTTCCCAATAACCGCACGCACTACCTCAACATCTTGCATGCTTCATGGCCTGCCGGAATGATCTTCGGCGTGGTCCTAGGTTGGTTGCTGGATGATAAAATGGGAGTAAATTGGAAAGTACAACTCGCGCTTTTCCTGGTGCCGACCGTTATTTACGGCTTCATGTTTTTTGGTCAACACATGCCCAAGTCAGAGGCCTCGGCAAAAGGCAGCAGCCTCGGAGAAATGTTTAAAGACGTTGGATTGCTTGGCGCAGCCGTCGTTTGCTATCTGCTCTCATTGTTCTTCGCTGGTAACCTTGGTTTCCCACCCGCCGTCTCCTACGGAATTGCGGGAGCGCTACTACTGGTCGTCGGAGTCATCACCAAATTCTCGATAGGTTCAGTGCTGCTGTTTGTTTTGTTCATTACGCATGCCTTGATTGGCTCGGTAGAGCTTGGCACAGACGGCTGGATACAAAACATCACTGGCAACCTATTCTCTTCGCAAGAAGGCAAAGCTTTGTTCCTGTGGACCTCTGCAATCATGTTCGCCCTGCGCTTCTGCGCGCATTTCATTGAAAAGACGCTCAAATTGTCACCTATTGGGTTGCTCTTAGTCTGCTCTATTCTCGCAGCCGTTGGCCTCCAACTGGCCAGTGTTATGACTACCTTTACGATGGCTCTGGTCGCACTTGGCATCTATGCCGTTGGTAAAACCTTCTTCTGGCCGACAATGCTTGCCGTCGCCTCGGATCGATTCCCCCGCACTGGGGCAGTCGCGATTTCGATCATGGGCGGCATTGGAATGTTGTCAGTGGGATTGATTGGTGGTCCTGGTTTGGGCTATAGCAAAGACCGCTACGCTGCCGAAGCGCTTCATGCTTCCAGTCCGGCCGTGTATGAAGAAGTGAAGGCAAAGGAGCCGTCCAAGTTCTTATTCCTGGCGCCAGTCAACGCCATTGACGGCAAGAAACTGGCCGAAGCTAAGGAAGCCAAGGAACGCACAGATGCGCACAAGGCCATTGTAGCCGCAGATCAAACCGGCGACCGCAAGACGCTGAAGGCAGATTCATTTATCCCTGCAATCATGGCCGGTATCTATCTTGTCCTGCTGATTTATTTCAAAGGCATTGGCGGTTATAAAGTCGTCCATCTCACGACTGGTTCGAGCGCGAAAAACAGTTAAAGATTTTCGGCTTCACGAGAAATTCAACAAGAGCGGCTCGCGAGAGCCGCTCTTTTTTTGTATCTTTTGCTCAGTTCAGTTGAGACGACAGTTTTAAATTGTGCCGAACAATAAGAGCGGAAAGGTCTATCCTGAAAATTAGTAAGCCATTAGCGGTAATCACCCAAAACATGAGTTGAAAGTGATCTGCGTTCTTTTTGGAAGTTGGGCGTGTTGTTTGATTAGCAGGCAAATAAATCATGATTGGTGAAATATTTTAAAAAATTTGTTGCGGGGGAAAGATTGTTTGCTAATCTCTGCGCCCCGTTTCCCTTTGAGGGAGAGGGTTGAAACAAACAGACGGTTAACTAGACAATTGTTCTTTGTATGGCTGGACAACGCATTCGTATTCGTCTCAAGGCCTATGACTATCGCGTCATAGATCAGTCAGCGCGGGAAATCGCTGACACCGTGAAGCGCACTGGCGCTCGCGTCGCAGGCCCGATCCCACTCCCCATTCGTGTCGAACGCTTCACTGTATTGCGCTCACCTCACTCCGATAAAAAATCGCAGGAGACTTTTGAGCAACGCACTCACAAGCGCCTCATTGACATCATTGATCCGACCGCTAAGACCGTGGACGAGCTCAAGAAGCTCAACCTCCCGGCCGGTGTGGATATCACCATCAAGATTTGACTCTCAACGATTTCATACCATGCCACTCGGACTAATAGGAAAAAAACTCGGACATACGCGCGTTTATGACGCCAGCGGTGTGTTGCATCCGGTCACCGTCGTTCTCGTCGGACCGAACCGCGTGCTTCAGGTCAAGACTCAAGCCAGCAAGGACGGCTACAACGCTGTGCAGCTCGGCTTTGACGACCAGAAGGAACAGCGCCTCACCAAACCGTTGCTCGGTCACATCAAGAAGCACAGCGGTGTCGCGGTTAAGCGCATCAAGGAATTCCGCAACTTCTCTAAGGACGTTAAACCCGGCGAAACCGTCGGCGCGACATTGTTCTCACCTGGCGATTACGTAGATTGCATCGGCACCACGAAAGGGCAGGGCTTTGAAGGTGTTATGAAACGCCACCATTTCGCGGGCGGTCCTGCGACACACGGAGCAAAGGGTTGGAAGCGTCGCTCCGGCGCGATCGGTCAGCGTTTGTTCCCCGGCACTGTCATGCGCGGGATGAAGATGCCTGGTCACATGGGTCAAGTCACCCGAACCACGCAGAACCTTGAGGTAATCCAGGTTCGTGACACGGACAATCTTTTGTTGATCAAGGGATCGTTCCCCGGCGCAGAAGGCGATTACGTCGTCATCCGCGAATCTAAGAAACGTCCGAAGGGTTGGAAGCCAGCGGTGGCCGTGACCGTCGGCAAAAAGAAATCTGAAGCCAAAGCAGCTCAGGCAGCTTCTGCCGCCGCCGCCAAGAAATAAGGAATAGCCATGAAACTCTCTGTCAAAAACACTCAAGGCAAAGCTGCCGGCGAACTCGAAGTCAAATTCGAGATGGTCGAAGGCGGACGCGGGACTCAAGCCGTGCACGACACCGTCACCGCTTACCGGGCCGCTCAGCGTATGGGCACGGCCTGCACAAAGACGGTCGGCGATGTCGCCGGCTCGAACAAGAAACCGTGGAAGCAAAAAGGAACTGGCCGCGCTCGCGCTGGTTCATTCCGTTCACCGTTGTGGGCGGGTGGTGGCGTGGTCTTCGGACCGAAGCCCCGCAGCTACGCGAAGAAAGTCAACGTTCGCACCAAGCAACTCTCGTTGCGCAAGGCATTAACCGAACGCCTCAAGGCTGGTGACGTTATTATCGTGGACGACATCAAGCTCGCTTCCCCAAAAACTAAGGAGATGATCAATCTGATCGACGCTCTAAAGATTGATGGAACGACGCTGGTCATCTCAACCGGTGAGAACAAGAACCTCACTCTGGCGACTCGCAATCTGCCTAACGTAGACCTCACGACCAGCGAAACATTGCACACCTACGACGTGTTGCGTCAGGACAAACTGATCTTCACTCGCAGCGCTTTTGAAAAGGTCGAAGCCCGCTTGAACAAGGAATAACATGAACTCTTTCGACATCGTCAAAACCGTCCGGCTCACTGAAAAGGGAACCCGCCAGGGCGAAAAGTTTAACCAATACACCGTCGTCGCAGATCGCCGCGCTACCAAGCCGCAGATCCGCAGCGCCGTGCAAGAATTGTTCAAGGTCAAGGTCGTCAAGATCAACACCCTGAACGTTCGCGGCAAATTCCGCCGTCAACGCACCGCGCAAGCGGGTCAAGCGCCTGACTGGAAGAAAGCCATCGTCACGCTCAAAGAAGGCGATAAGATTTCGCTGACCTAAGCGAAGCAACTCTCACGAGGCGCGAAGTGATTGCACTTCGCGCCTTTTTTGCATTTGGGACTAGGAGAATTGCTTGCCGCAGATATGACTTCTGCCCGGCGAAACCAACTCAAGCAAACCTACGCTGCTCGAAAGTTTTCCAATCCTGATCAATCACACCTAATCCGGGGAGCAAGACAGGCTGGGAAACCTGTCGGCCATATTAATGCCCGCCAGCTTGATGTTCCTGAATATATTCCTGCTTGAGGCCAAGCTTTTCGGGTGCGTGCAGCACAAGCATTTTCATTCGGATATCGCTCGGTACGTCTTTAGAAGTAAGTTTGGAGACGATTATCATTAGGCCGATGGCTAGCGGTACCGCCCAGATGGCAGGTTGATCGCAGAGGATGCGCAGCAGCGGATAATGCGGCCAGAAATCATTCAATGGTTTGAACATCGCAAACATGTCGCCAGTCTTGCCGGGGGTTGCGGCCAAGGTGCTGAAGCTGGATAGCGAAATCGCAAAGACCGCGCTCAACCCGCCGGTCAACATGCCGGTGGCCGCGCCTTTCATCGTGAGCTTGCGCCACCAGACGGCCATGAACAGCAGCGGGAAGTAACTGGCTGCCGCGATGGCGAACGCCTGACCGACCATGAAGTTGATCTCCAACGCCTCCACCTGCGAGCCGAGCAACATCGCGACGCCGCCAATGACGATTGCGAAAATCTTGAACATCTTCATGCGCTGTTCGGGGGTGGACTTGGGCCGCAGCATCCGACCGTAAACGTCATGGGCCATCGCGCCGGTCATGGAGACGAGCAAACCGCTGAACGTGCTCATGAATGCCGCGAACGCTCCGGCGCAGGTGATGCCGGATAGAATTGAGCCGATTGGCGCGTAATTCTCATTCAGCAAACGCGGGAGTTCGAGGACAATCTTGTCCGTGCCTTTTGAGCCGATGCCGTTGTAAAGCTCGGGGAAAAGGTTGCGCCCCATCACGCCGAACACAGGCGGGAAGACGTAGAAGATCCCGATGAGAATCATTACCCACATAGTGGTGCGCTTGGCAGCGACTCCGTCGGGGTTGGTGTAGAAGCGCACGAGGATGTGTGGCAATCCCGCCGTGCCGCAGACCAGTGCGATGATGAGCGAGTAGGTGTAGAGCAGCGAATACGGCTTGGCTTCTTCGGCGGAGAGTTTTGCGGCCTTGGCGGCTTTGGTCGTGAGTGGGCCGAAGGGCGAAAGCCAGGTTTCGTCTTTAGGAGCTTTTTCGGGAAGTGGAGAACGTTCAACGTCCAAAGCAGCGTTCGAAGCGTTCGTTGAAAGTGGGATGTTGTACGTTGGATGTTGTACGTTTCCCCCATTCGCTTCCAGTTGCTTCCCGTAATGTCCATACACCGCCATGAGCACGAAGATGGGCACGGAGATGGCGAACATCTTGGCCCAGTATTGAACCGCCTGCACGAGCGTGATGCCTTTCATACCGCCGAGTGCGACGTTGAGCGTGATGACCGCGCCCACCAGTCCCACGCCCGCCCAATACGGCAGGCCCGGGAAGATGTAGGCCAGCGTCGTCCCCGCGCCTTTCATCTGTGGCATCGTGTAGAAGAACCCTATGAACAGCACGAAGCATACGGCGATCTTGCGGAACGCCGGCGAGTCGAACCGGCCCTCGGCGAAATCTGGAATCGTATAAGCCCCAAAACGTCGCAGCGGCCCGGCGATGAACAGCAGCAGAAACAAATACCCGCACGCGTAACAGACCGGATACCACAACGCATCGTAACCGCTGGACATCACCATGCCCGCGATGCCCATGAAGCTGGCGGCGCTCAGGTATTCGCCAGAGATGGCGCTGGCGTTCCAACCCACGCTCACGCTGCGGCCCGCGACGAAAAAGTCGCTGGCCGTCTTGGAAGTTCTCGCCGAGCGAAAGCCCATCCAGATCGTCACGACGACGGTGACAGAGCTGAACGCCAGAATCCACGGATCAACCGACATAGCAAATATGGGCATCATGGTTTAGGAGTGTGGTCAGATTGAACTTCAGCGACTTCCTCATCCTCAAGTGCAATGGAGCGTTTGATGAAATAAAACGCGATGCACCACACGGCGGGGAAGAACCCGATACCTAGCACGAACCACGTCAACGTGAAACCCCAGACACGCATGGCGAGCAGGTCGGGCCAGAAATAATTCGCCAGCGGCAGGCCGAGCAGCACGATGAAGAATGACAGCGCGCAGGCGATGGAAAGCTTGAGTTGTTTACGCATCAGCGAGTGGAGAAATTCCTCGCTGTGGATGTCAGGTTTGTTTTCAGGCGATTGCTTTGTCATGGAACGCGTGGTGTTTTAGCGGAGCAGGGCAGGGAAAGCAATCGTCTTGGGCAAATTTTTAGGCGCATAACGAAGGCTTTTTTGATATCTTGCGAACGCATGGGATAAATTTGGCGGGTAAAATTGATGCCGTTTGAAAGCGCGAACTCAGATGAGCCTCTTGACCACGGTTCGATTCCTCTCCTGCTCCACCATCCCACCTTGCTCCTTTATTTGTTTTCCGCCACAATTTCCGTCCGATGAAAAAGAAATCGTCAGCAACCAAACAAATCAATTTACGCCCGCATTCTAGCAGCCTACTTGACGGGCCGCACCGCGCCGCCGCTCGCTCCATGCTTTATCCCGTCGGTTTCACCGAAGCAGATTTCAAGAAGCCCCTCATCGGCATCGCCTCGACCTGGAGCAACGTCACGCCGTGCAATATGCACATTGATAAGCTCGCGCTCGAAGCCGAGAAAGGCGCAAACGCCGGCGGCGGCAAGGCGATCGTATTTAACACCATCACGGTCTCAGACGGCATCTCGAATGGCAATGAAGCCATGAAGTATTCGCTTGTCTCTCGCGAAGTCATCGCCGACTCGATTGAAACCGTCGTCGGCTGTGGCGGCATGGACGGTTATGTCGCCATCGGCGGTTGCGACAAAAACATGCCCGGCGCGATGATATGCATCGCCCGGATGAATCGTCCCGCTGTGTTCGTCTATGGTGGAACAATTCTCCCCGGCTGCCTCACCGCGGCCAGTGCGCCCAAGGATTCACCGAACGTTGGCAAAGACCTAGACGTCGTGTCCGTGTTTGAAGCCATCGGGCAGCACGCCGCTGGAAAAATTTCCGACGCCGAACTTCACGCCGTAGAATCCTGCGCAATTCCCGGACCGGGTTCATGCGGCGGCATGTATACTGCCAACACCATGGCCAGCGCGATTGAAGCGCTCGGAATGAGCCTGCCCAACAGCTCCGCTCAAAATGCCATTTCCCCGGCGAAGATGGACGATTGCCGCCGCGCCGGTGCAGCCGTCGTCGAGATGTTACGCCAAGGCCTCAAGCCCCTCGACATCCTCACAAAGAAAGCGTTTGAGAACGCGATCACCGTCGTCATTGCGCTCGGCGGCTCGACCAATGCCGTGTTGCACCTGCTTGGCATTGCGCACGCCGCGAAGGTGAAGCTCACCATTGACGACTTCACGCGCATCGGCAAACGCGTGCCCGTGCTCGCCGACCTCAAGCCCAGCGGCAAATACAGCATGAGCGCTCTCGTTGCCATCGGCGGCATCCGTCCCCTTATGAAGACGCTGCTCGACACCGGATTGCTCCACGGCGATTGCCTCACCGTCACCGGTCAGACCATGGCTGAGACTCTCGCCGATGTGAAATCATATCCGAACGGTCAGCAGATCATCCGTCCGCTAGACAACCCTATCAAGAAAGACAGCCACCTCGTCATCTTCTACGGCAATCTTGCTCCTACCGGCGCTGTCGGCAAAATCACGGGCAAGGAAGGCACTAGCTTTACGGGCAAAGCCATCGTGTTCGAAGGCGAAGAGAAGGCGCTCAAAGCCATTCTCGACGGCACGGTGAAGAAAGGCCACGTCATCGTTATCCGCAGCGAAGGGCCGAAGGGCGGACCGGGCATGCGCGAAATGCTTGCGCCCACCAGCGCCATCATGGGCAAAGGTCTCGGCAAAGACGTCGCCCTCATCACCGACGGACGTTTCAGCGGCGGTAGCCACGGCTTCGTTGTGGGCCACGTCACGCCAGAATCCTACGTCGGAGGTCCGATTGCCCTCGTGAAGAACGGCGACAAGATCATCTTCGACGCTGTGAAGCGCACGCTCACGCTCGACGTGACCGCGAAGGAACTGGCCAAGCGCAAGAAGGCGTGGAAGAAACCCGCCCCGCGTTATCCGCGCGGCGTCCTCGCCAAATACGCCGCCCACGTCACCAGCGCCAGCGAAGGTGCGGTGACTGACAAGGATTTGGAGTTGTGAGCCAAAGAAAAAATAATTGTCCGTTGTCCAAACTGCGGTGTAGTAAAACGCATTGATTCGGAGGCTGAGCTATGCAAGGAATGCAATCAGCCAATTGATGCTCGTCAGCGCCAACCTGGGCAGGATGGGGCGCGATCACGAGTTACAATCACGAAGGGACAGCTAAAGCTTCCTGAAGTTTAGGAGTTCGTCGAGTTCTTCGTGAGGATTGCTTCGGATGGCGTCCTCGAATATGAGGAACTTCAAATGCTGACCGTGTGGCTTAACGATCACTCAAAATCTGAAGTGCCAGCGATTCGCTTGATGTTTGATTTGCTGATTCGAGTTTGTGGGGACGAAAAAATAACCGATGAAGAGATGTTGGAAATCCAACTTTGAATCGAACGCGTTTTGCCGATGCAATTTTGAGCCACCAACACCGAAACCCGAAAGGCCTTTTATTACAGCCAGCCAGCATCCGACAATCAGATGGATTTGATCGAGCACTTGAGCGGCAGGCGACCGACGGGAATCTCGAAGCGAGAAGCGTCAGGGATGATCGAAAGACTTTTTGAGAATCCGCCAGTCTCTAAACGCCAACTCATGTTTCTGCGTTTCTGGAACAGAATGGATTTGGCAAACCGGACGAAACGTGAAGTTTGTGAGTGGATGGATAACTTCATTCAGGAAGACCATGCAATGGTGGTTGGCTTGGGATTTATTTAAAACAGAGTCGGGGGATGACGGCTCGCAACCCGACCCTTCGTTCGTTGCGATTGGTGCGGCTGAAAAGTATCTCGAAAACATCCATCGTAAATAAGGTTAAAAATCCCAACCGGATTGAGTCCCGAAGCCCAGCGTAGTCGCTCCGCGCCGGTCCGGCTCGAAATTGCAACCCTGGGTTGAGTGAAAAAATCCCGTTGGGATAGCTTTGGGCCAAGCCGGATCGCGGGTCTGTGACCCGCAGCAGCATCGCCACTCCAGGCGGCATAGAAATTCTTAACGCCACTCTCCCATCCACTTTGCTGCGACTCACAGAGTCGCGCTCCGTTTCTGAATCCCGGTAAGATTCTGCCGAGATTGACACGCCGCGATCCGGGTTTAGAATCCTATCATCAAAGCCCCACGGGAACCGCATTTTGGATACTTCGCACCCGTAATGCCCGCAATCAGAATCACGACTATGAAAACATCACTCGATGCTCTGCTCGTATTGTCCGCCAGTATGTGCAACCTGCCCGCCATAGTTTTATTGGTCGCCGAGAATGACACGCGTGTGGGAACTCGTTCCGCCAATCTATTGCTTAACGCCAGTTTTGAGGCGGATGGAGGCTTGGCGCCCAACAACTCTTATTGGGCTACGGGCAATGCTTTGTCGCCCACCTTGTCGCTGAACAGTTGGACGGCTTCCAGGCAGGTGGGGAGCTACGCGACTTGGAGAAATGAGCGGCTTGGCGGTAATAAGGGCAGCACGACCTTGCCGTACCGAAAGAAAGGGCTTTATTGCGGAGCAGGCATCATGAACGTCGTGGCCACATGGCCGCCCAAGGCGACGAACGGAAAGGTCACCTTCAGTTCGACACCGGCACTTCTGTCCAAACCGACCGACGGACCAGTAACGCTGGAGCAGACCGCTCCGGGCTTGAATACGTCTGCAACCTACCTGCTGGATTTTTGGACGAGTGCGGAAGACATCAGGAGTTTTCAATTTCCCGTGGACAGTTTCTTTAGTCTGGAGATCACCGGGGAATCCCGGCTTTATTTGGCGCCACCGAGCGGGCTGTCTGATAAGTTGGTAATGGACTACGTTATGACTGAACTTGGTGAAAGTGCCGCAGCCCAGGGTGCTCGCGCTGCTGAGTCTATTCGGGCAGATATTTTGTTGGCACAACAGGGTCTGAAAAGCCGACCGCGATGCTCAAGTTCGATAATGTAACTCGCAATGAACAAAACATTCTCGCTTGGTATTCTGTTGGTCACCTGCTGTGCAGCAGCGCTGGCGCAAACAAATAAATCATCAGCCGCTGCGTCACCACAGTCGCGGCCACAGCTGCCACCGCCACCAACGCGTCTGCCGGATGCACCCGGCACACCCAAGCTCACGCCAGTCGGAGCCAAGCCGGGTGAGATAAATGATTTTCATGGCGCACCGGGGATGAATCCGCCGGCGGACGTGGACGGAGATTTTCTGGTCGGCCCAGATTATGTACCCGCACCTGAGTTGACGGTGAAGGAGGGGGTTCCTCAAGGCAAGGTGGAGCAGTTCGTCATGGATTCAAAGGATAGCAAATTCTACAATCCGGGAATTGCCCGTGATGTTTTCGGCACGGTGAATCCGAACAATCCCAAGACGCTGATCGTGCAAACGCACCCGATTGAATACCCGCGCACGATAACGGTTTATATCCCGGCCCAATACCTCTCTGGTTCTGCTGCACCGTTCATCGTCACTCACGATGGTCCGGCTTTGGGCAAACCGGACCTGAGCCTGCCGCACGTTCTTGACAATCTGATCGCTCAACGCCGCGCTCCGCCGATGATCGTCGTTATGATCGCGCACGGCGGCGGCGACGCGCAAGGTCACGAGCGCGGTAGAGAATACGATGCGATGTCCGGCAAATACGCAGAGTTTATCGAATCCGAGGTCTTGCCGCTTGTGGAAAAGAACTGCAAAGTGAAGCTGACCAAAGACCCAGAAGGTCGCGCGACAATGGGCGGGAGTTCAGGCGGTTCGTGCGCGCTCATCATGGCGTGGTATCATCCGGAGTGGTATCACCGCGTCATCACTTATTCAGGAACGTTCGTGAATCAGCAGTGGCCGTTCAATCCCGAGACTCCCGGTGGTGCGTGGGATTTTCATGCAAAGCTGATTCCTCAAAGCGAGCGCAAGCCGATCCGCCTCTGGATGGAAGTCGGAGACCGGGATTTGCTTAATCCAAACGTCATGCGCGACGACATGCACGATTGGGTCGAAGCGAACAATCGCATGGCTACCATGCTCAAAGAGAAGGGCTATCATTACCAGTACGTCTTCGCCGTCAACGCGGGGCACACCGACCGCAGCGTGCGTGAGCAAACGCTCCCTGAGGCGCTGGAATGGGTTTGGAAGGGTTATCCGATTGCGGATGCCGCCAAATAAATCTTCGCCTCACTTAGCCGCGCGCCTGCCCGCGACAACTTCCAAAAAGTCCGTCCCGCTTGGTGCGATTTTTGAGCGCGATTTCGAGCAGCAGTCGGATGGGCGGGCAACCGTTGCGCCGGACTTCGTCGTGAAATGTCTGCAAGGAGTAAGCCACACCTTCCTGCTTTTGGTAGTCGTGGCGGAATTTGAGTAGTTGCTGTTTGCCGAGTGTGTAGCAAAGGTAGCCCGGATCAACTGTGCCGCGAATCGCTTTCCGCTCCGCCGGTTTTTTCCTTGTAGTAACAATTCGTTTGAAAGAAATTAGTGGATTCAACCAAGAGCATGCCTTCGCACTGCATCTTGATGGAAACGCACAGACTGAAAAAGCGCAGGGACGGATAAAGATTTGAAGCTGTGAGGGGGTTTTAATGCAATAGCGGGTTAGAATCCTACGAGTTTTCAAGACGTGGCACATTCTTGCTAAGATCAAGTATCCCGGTCATTCTTCTAGCATGATTCGATTGCCGGCGGTCGCCGTCTTTGTGGCGGGCATATTTTGTGGTTGCTCTATGTTTCATCAGAACAAAATGACTGACCTCGCTCCAACCCTACGAAATTGCACCAATAAATTTGAGCGAGTCCTTTCGTCGCCGGAATCATTTCGTGCGCAGGTGTTGATCTCTGATGTGGTGACTAATCGTTCCGGGGTCGCCGAACTCAAGCGTTACGGGTATCGAGTGGGGGCTGAATATTTTTATCCAGCCAGCGCCGTCAAACTCTGCGCCGCGGTTGCTGCTTTACAAGCCATCGAGCGACTTCAACCAGCATCGCTCGCAACGGATTTGGCAGATTTGCCGATGGAAATCGCGCTGCTGTTTCCTGGTGACGCACCGCAGGTGACCGATGCGAGCAATGTGCAGGGTGGCTGCATCACCGTCGCGCACGAGATGCGAAAGATCGCGCTGGTCTCCGACAATCAGGCGTTCAATCGCCTTTATGATCTCGTGGGGCACGAGCAGTTGAATCGTGCCATGCACGATCTAGGTTTGCGCTCCCTGGTCATCAATCATCGTCTCTCCGAGACACGGACGATTCCTGATATGCAAGCGTCGGCTGCGGTGACGTTTCGAGTGCCGCATGGCGAACCCATTCTTGTTCCTGCGCGCAGCAGCAAGTTGATGCTGACGAACGACGCACGGTGTCTACTCGTGGGCAACAGCTACATGAAAGGCAAAGGCATCGTTCCTGTGCCGATGGATTTCAGCACGCGTAACGGCATCTCGCTGGCGGATCTGCAAGACCTACTCGTGAAAATAGCTCGACCAGACATCGATCTCGGTACGCCAGGACTGAATTTGACCGAGTCCCATCGTGCAAAGTTGTTGCAAGCGATGAGGGAATATCCGCGCGAGTCAGAGAATCCGATCTACCCCGCAAAAGATTTCCCAGACGAATACTCGAAGTTTTTGTTGCCTGGAATCCACCGCGTGTTTCCATCCAAAACTTCTGGCGAGCGCGTGGAAAGCACGGGGAAGATCGGACGTGCTTATGGTTTCTCTATCGAGAATTCATTCGTGCGAAATCCAGTGAACGGTCGCGCGGTGTTTGTGACTGCAGTGGTTTACACAAACGAAGACGGCGTGTTGAACGATGACAAGTATGAGTATGAAACGGTGGCCGATCCATTCTTCGCCGATTTGGGAGAACTTGTCGCGACTCGTTGGCTCAAGTGAGCCTAGGTGGCCTCAAAGTTTGTTTTGGAAAAACTCCTGCAACTTGGCTAGGGCGTTCGCTCTGTGGCTGATTCTGTTTTTCACATCCTCGCCTAATTCAGCAAAGCTCACGTCAAATCCATCCGGGATAAAGAGAGGGTCGTAACCGAAGCCGCCTTTGCCATGCGGTGAAACATCAATCCGTCCTTCGCATGTGCCGGAGAAGATTTGAGGTTGGAAGTGGGTAGACGAAGGATGGTATCCGACCAATGCAATGACGCAACGGAAGCGAGCGGTGCGTTTTTCTGCCGGCACATCTTTCAGCAGGCGAATAAGCTTAGCGTTGTTGTCGGCATCGGCAGAGTTTCCGGGTTCGCCTGAGTCCAAGGCGGCAAAGCGCGCTGAGTGAACGCCGGGTTTGCAGTCGAGCGCGTCCACTTCCAAGCCCGAATCGTCTGCCAGCACGAAACCATTCTGCAATTTGGACGCTCCGCTTCGCAGTTCAGAGAGCCACTTGGCCAACTGGACGGCCTTCTTAGTGGCGTTGCCAGAAAACGTGTCAGCATCCTCGACCACCTGTGGAGCGTCTGGAAAATCCTTGAGAGTCAGATAACAGAATTGCTCACCCAATATGGCGCGAATCTCTCCGACCTTGTGATCGTTTCGTGTGGCTATGAGCACCGTGATCTTTGTTTTCACTGGGGCGAAGTATAGCGGACAGGTTGTCCCTGTCACACAAATGTAACATTGGCGACGTTTGTTCGTAACGCGTCCGTAACAAAATTTCATCGAACTCGGGACT
>Ga0114967_10003143_pt1 | contig 13643 bp, 30 predicted proteins | sample M_130628_MF_Meta_FD_92639 | JGI IMG/M metagenome (GOLD analysis project Ga0114967, IMG submission 92639) | Freshwater microbial communities from Lake Montjoie, Canada to study carbon cycling - M_130628_MF_MetaG | ecosystem: Environmental > Aquatic > Freshwater > Lake | place: Lake Montjoie... | reverse complement strand
CCTTGTGGTAGTGGAAGGTTTTTGACCTTGATTTTGCATTTGACATCGTCTATATGCTTTACATCCCAGCAACAATTTTTTAAAAATAATTACAAAAAGGATTGCTTAGGCAGGCTTTTATTCGTATATTTAGGTATAATTAATAAGATATGAAACTAGTATTACAAAAAGGACAACAATTGTTCTTTACATCAGACACACATTATTCACACTCAAACATTTGTAGTGCTACTACAAACTGGTCAGTGAATGATGGATATGCTCGTAAGTTTGATTCATTGGAAGATATGAACCAAAGACTAGTTGATAATATTAACAACATGGTTGGTGAAGATGATATCTTAATTCACTTAGGTGACTGGTCATTTGGAGGATTTGATAAGATACAAGAATTTAGAAGTCAAATCAACTGTAAAAACATTCACTTGGTTTTAGGAAACCACGATCATCATATTGAAAGAAACAAGGAAGGAGTACAAAGATTATTTTCTTCAGTGAGTCAATACTTGAGACTGGAAGTAAAAAGACCAATCAACAAAGCAACAACTGAAAAGTTTATTTTCGTGTGTATGCACTATCCAATAGCGTCATGGCATGATATGAACCAAGGAGTAATTCACTTGCATGGTCACGTTCATTTACCGTATCATCTACGATTGGCAGAGGGTAAAGCAATGGATGTAGGAGTAGATGGAAACGAACTGGAGCCAATTTCAATGGACGAGGTACTTTCAATTATGAAAGATAGAGAAGTTAAAAAATTAGACTTACCAAAGGATCATCACGAAAAAAGAATTTAATATGAAAGAGTTATTTTTATTAAGAGGATTACCTGGATCAGGTAAATCAACATTAGCAAAATCATTAGGTGGAATGCGTATAGAAGCTGATCAGTATTTTATGTACGAAGGTAAGTATGAATTTGATGCTTCTAAATTGAAAGAAGCTCATGCTTGGTGTCAAAATGCAGTAAGCGTTTGGATGAAAAGTCAAGACAAAATTATAGTATAAAATACATTTACTCAGGAATGGGAAATGCAACCATACTATGATCTAGCAGAAGAATACGGGTACAGAGTTTATTCTTTAATTGTAGAAAATAGACATGGAGGAGTAAATGAGCATGGAGTACCAGAAGAAAAATTAGTACAAATGAAAAATAGATTTCAAGTAAAATTATAAGAAATGGAAAACTTAAATAGTGTTTGCTTTATAGCAAAAATAAATGAAGTAAGAGCAATAGAAGGTGCAGATAACATCGAACTTGTAATCGCAGGTGGATGGAATGCTATTACCAAAAAAGGAGAATTTAAAGTAGGTGATGAAACAATCATTGCAACTACCGATGCAGTTATACCAGAAACACTTTCTGAATCAATGGGAGTTACTTCTTACCTAAGAAAAGGTAATAGAGTAAGAACTGTAAAACTAAGAGGAGTTTATTCTGAGTGTTTAATTATTCCAATGACTTACCTTAGAGGTAAAACCACTATGGGTGACTTTGATCTAAAAGAAGGAAGTGACTGTATGGAGTTCTTAGGAATTATCAAATACGAACCACCAGTTAAACAAATTCAACTTGCTTCAGGTAGAAAGATTAAATGGAGAGACAATCAAAACTTCCATATCTATTACAAATTCCCAAACCTTAAAAACGTTGACGGAATGTTCACTGAACAAGATGAAGTTCAAATTACTAGAAAGATTCACGGAACAAATGCTAGATACGGTATTGTAAAGAAAGGTAAATTGTCATTTTGGGATAAAGTAAAAAAATTCTTTAGACTAGCTGATGAGTGGATTGACTATGAATACATTTACGGATCACATAACTGTGAAAAAGGAAGTGACTCTCAAGGATTCTATTCAACTGATGTTTGGAGAACAATTGCTGAAAAATATGATATCAAAGCAAAGCTTTGGGAAGAAGCAAAACGTCAAGGTTCTGATATAGGTGAAGGGTTAATTGTTTACGGAGAAATTTATGGAGCAGGTATTCAAAAAAATTATGAATATGGTTTAACAGATATTGAGTTTGTAGTATTCGATATTAAAATAAATGGAGAATATTGTGCAACAGAAGTAACCGAAGTTATTACTCAAGACCTATTACAACTTGAACATGTGAAAGTACTGTATACAGGAAACTGGGATCAAGAAATTCAAGATGAATACACATTCAACAACTTCATTTACGGAACTAAAGTACCACATGAAGGAATTGTAATTAAGCATGTATCAGGTGATAGAAAAAAAGTAGCAAAGGTAATCAATCCAGACTATTTGATCTACGGAGAAAAGAATGATGTAGGAGATTCACATTAAAAATAATTGAGAAAAGGCTTGCATATGTGAGTCTTTTTTCTTATCTTTAAGTATTACAAACAAATAAAAGAGTTATGAAACAAATTAAAGCATTTGCAGTTACATTTATCATTGCATTAACAATGATGTTATTTTTAGTAAGCTGTAACAGAGAGCCAGTACTAACAAAGAGAGAATACAAAGTAGTAGATACAACTTCTATATGTAGGAACGGATTTAATATGGTAATAGGATACGATGTTATCATAAAAATAGATAGTTCATTCTATGCAGGAGAACTAGATTCAGAAGGAGATTTATTTTTTGTTAATCCAAGAAAACTTAATTTACAGAAATAATGGAAGATTTTTTTGAAGAATTAAGTAACAGACCAAGACCAAACTTCTTTAGAAGAGTTTATCTTTAGTGGGAACATGACGGAAAGTATTATCATAAATACTTTAAACAAGGAGTAAAGAATATCATTTATTGGTTTCCAGTTATCTGGAAAGATAGAGATTGGGATGGGCATTACATTTACGAAGTAATGAAGCATAAATTGAAAGCTCAAGCCAAGTACATTGGCGATAGAGATTTTCATACAAGAGCACAGATTGATGCCAAGAGAATGAGAATATGTGTTAAACTAATTGAAGCATGTCAGGAAGAGCCTTATTCTAGCGAGTACATGGATTATGCAAAAGACAGAGTATGGTTTACAGATGTTGAAGACAGTCCTGGATCTTCCCTATACAACTCAGAAGAGGTATGGGAAAAGTATGATGACTTCTTTAAAAAGTATCCTTTAATCTATAAAAGAGTAATGAAAGGAGACGGACCATTTACTTTAGATGGTAGAGATGAATCTCAAATGAAAAGAATTATTGCAATGAATATTGCACACATAAATCAAGATCGAGCAAGAAAATTGTTATTTAAAATAATGGAAGAAAATATTAACGGATGGTGGGATTAGTATGTATAGTATTGGGATTGTTAGTTGCAGTTTCAATATGGGTAGAAGGGATTGATTCTATGCATAAGAATCATCCAGACTATAAAGGAGAAGATTTGTTTGGGGAAGACGAAGAGAAGAAAGAAGAAGAAAAGTTATGATAGGAGGAGCACAACCAAAAGTACTACTAGTACAAACAGAAGAGGGTGAATTACTATTAGATAAGACATTTGAAGCCATCTTCGGAAAAGAACTAGAACCAAAATACAAATTAGTTCGAGAAAGAGACCAACTAACTAAAACATCCAGAGATGTAAAATGGTTAGAGTTTGGAGAAGATGGAAGATATAAAGCAGACTTTCCACAAATAGCAGTTGGAAGAAGTTTATTGATGTCTCCATTTGGTCCTACATTCACCTGGCAAACAACACCAGTAACAGAAATAGTAGAGAAGAGACACAGGTATATAAAGTTTAGAACAGAAAACAGTAACTACGAATTATTTAAAATAAAATGAGAAAATTCAAATTAATAAAAGAATATCCAGGAAGTGGTCATGTAGGAATTACTGTATCACGTAAGACATTAAATGGTATGTACGAAGGATGGGAATATAACTACTATACAAAGCATGTAGAAAATAATCCTGAATACTGGGAAGAAGTAATTGAAAAGGATTATGAAATAATATCGTATGTTGCAAAAGACTGCGACACTATTATCGTAAAAGGACCAAGAACAGTAGGTATAATTGGGAACATGCCAGAGGATTACTGGAAAATACACTCAGTAAAACGTCTCTCAGATGGAGAAGTATTTACAGTAGGTGATAGAATTACAGGATATTGGTACAAAGACGCTAGAAGTATTCAAACAATTAAAATATGTATTTACACTGGAAGTATCAGATTGGAACAGAGCGGAGGCTGTACTTATTTATCATTCGCTAAAAAAGCAAAACAACCGATCTTTCTAACACACGATGGAAAAGATATTTTCCCAGAAGACACGGTGTGGTATGTAAATAAAGAGAATTTGTATCACGATTACATCAAAGCATATCCAGAAGTTAAATTCAATTCTGAAATAAGAGCATACTTCCTAACAGAAGAAGAAGCAGAGGACTACGTTTACAGAACCAAAGTTCTTTTTACAACAGAGGATGGAGTAGGTATTAAAAGAGGAGACACTTTTTATTTTGTAGATACAGACCTTAGTATTGGTTTATCAAATACTAAATACGAAAAGTGTGATGGTAGAAAATACTTCTCAACATTTGAAACTGCGCAGTACTATATGATAGTAAATGCAAAAGTACTATCTATTGAAGAGTTTTGGGAATTTGTTTCTAAACCAGGAAGCAATGTTGTAAAACAAAAAGCACTAAAAAGATTAGTAAAAGAAAGATTAAATTTAAAATAAAATGAAAACGCGTATAACAGTTCTGAGCGATACCTACACTCGACATGGATTGATTCCCCTAACAGACTTACCTGGAGGAGACATTCTCATTCACTCAGGAGACATAATGAACTCAGGATACAATAAAAATGATATCTGGGATTTCTGCCACTGGTTCCAATCACTAAAGCAGTATGAGGATAAAGTATTCATAGCAGGTAATCACGATAGAATGTTTGAAAATCATCCTGAGGATGTAAAAGTTTGGTTAGAAAAGTTTCCACTGATAAACTATCTACAGGATGAAGAATTAGCACTTTACTTTGATGGCCCAAATGGGGATCATACAGAAGACAACATTCGCATTTACGGATCACCTTGGCAGCCAGAATTCTATTCTTGGGCATTCAATTTACCAAAAAATGGAATTGAATTAGCAGGTAAGTGGGAAGCAATTCCTTCCAACACAGACATTCTTATTACACATGGTCCAGCTTTTGGAACTCTTGATACAGTAAAAGGAAGACCTTGGGATAATTTAGGATGCGAGTTACTAGCACAAAGAATTGAAGTAGTAAAACCAAAAATTCATATCTGCGGTCATATTCATTCAGGATATGGTTATGAGTTTAAAGATGGTACTCACTTTTTCAATGCATCAGTATTGGATGAGAGTTACGAGTACACTCAAAAGCCAATGACGTTTGATTGGGATAAAGAAACAAATACAATTGAGTTTGTAAAATAAATAGGAAAAGACTTGCATATGTGAGTCTTTTTTCTTATCTTTAATTATAATTAAAAAACAAAAAGGTTATGTTTAAAAGATTTTTCAAGTACACACCCACACCACAAGAGCAACAATTTGTAAATATTGTTGATAAATTATTAGCACATCCTAAAACATCTTTAAGGATGACACCTCTAACAGATAAGTATTTTCTTATCAATGAGCAAAAACACTACTATGTTTTACTAAAAGAGAATGGAATTCAGATTACTAATTCTAAATTTTCTTTTGCAAAGTCTTTGCATCCAAAAGCTTACGATATTATTATAAGCATGATTCATGATAACATGGAAAAGAGTAGACAAACATTAGAAGATAAATTATTTAAAAACGAAACAGATACACTGGATGCAGTGCTAAACAGTTTATAATTATGACATTAGAAACACAGTATAGAAAGTTCTTGGAAGCCAATCAAAAGTTAAAACTATCTTTTGAGGAATGGAAGAAGGTAAACGCTAGATTAGTTAAACAGGCTTTGATTAATATGATGAAGGATGATGAAGAGTTAGGATTGTATGATCAACCTAAACAAAATTGGTATCACGATGGAAAAATTATAGATGGTAAACAAGAAAGAAGTTATAATGAGAAAGAGGTTTTAGATATAGCAAAACAAGCTTTTGTACTTGGAAAAGATTTTGGACTAATAGGTACATTTAATGAATGGTTTGAAACAGTTAAAAAGAAATAAAATGAAACAATTCCTAGCATCAGCCATTGTAAATGGTAATGAAATAAGATTAATAAAAGAACGTAATGGATATTTTATTCATTGGGGTGAGGAAGGAAAAGTAAAAGCTGTAAAGGAATTACTAACACCTAAAGGAAGAAAACCTTCTCAAAACTCAGCACATGCTAAATTCTTTGAAGCAATAAAGTCATTACAGTATTTAAAATTTAGTAAACTATAATGGCAGCACTAACAGACAACAAGTACGATGTATATAATTGGATTACTAAAGTAATTGATTCTTGTAAAAACTATCACCACTTTAGAGCCGCTGATAACCTTATCTCAAACTTTCACGATATGTATGATGACTGGCAATTAACAGGAAAGTTAAGAGGTTATTCAAGTGACAAGTATTATACTAGAAAAAATAAATAAAAACACCTCTTTCAGATTAAGATCTATTTATTATAAAATAGCTAAATGGCTACATATACAGCAAATCAATTATACGGAAATGGAGTACAGGGTGAAGACATCAGTACTTCATTAACATTTACATTCAACAATCCATCAGGCTCTTCATATTTTACAGTAGAGACAGTACAGGATAGGACTGGTAGCTTTAGTGGAAAGCAGAGAACTACTAGTGGGAGTTGGGTACCTTCAAACAGCAGTATGGGACCAGTACGATCTGACTTCTTTGCATCAGTAGTAGTACCACCAGGAGCTTCTTGAGTGAAACTTACACCTGCTTCTTCCATTACAGGAACAAATTACAGAATGAAAGGAACAGGAGCTTTTAGTGTAGTAACAAGTGGAGGAGCTCCAACTGTGTATACTTTTCAAGTAGCTAATTGTCTCGGTCCATTCGGTCCAATATATTCACTTTCTAGTGTGTTAGAGGTAGGAATACAAGTTTTTTTAAATCCTCAATTGACTGTACCTGCTACTTACTTATCAGGTCCTGGAGATCCTTTTAATTTAGTAGGGGAACCTCTAGATGTAGGTTATGCATTTGTAATTAATAACTTGAATGGATTAGTTGGACCAACTAATAACAGTTGTTCCTAATAAAAGTAAAATAAATTAAATGGCAACATACACACCAGCACAATTATACGGAAATGGATCACAAGGAGAAGACATTAGTACTTCTCTAACATTCACATTCAACAATCCATCAGGTTCATCTTACTTCACAATAGAAACAGTACAGGATAGAACTGGAAGCTTTGCCGGAAAACAAAAAACAACTTCTGGGAGTTGGGTACCTTCAAGTGGGAGTATGGGACCAGTACGGTCTGATTTTTTTGCATCAGTGGTGGTACAGCCAGGAGTTTCATCCGTTACTCTTACACCTGCTACGACTATTACAGGGAGTAATTATAGAATGAAAGGAACAGGTGCTTTTAATGTAGTAACAAGTGGAGGAGCTCCAACAGTTTATGCATTTAATGTTACGCAATGTTGTGGAGGAAGTACTGCTACAGTATATTCAACTTCACCATCAATAATAGTAGGTGCATATTTATTTACAAACTCAGGACTAACTGTTCCGTTTGTTAATGAACAAGGTGATGCTGCTCCTAACAGAATTGGTTTTGAGAATACTTGTGATTTTTCTTTTAGTGATGCATTTTTTACATATAATTCAGGATATGTTTATAGAATTAATGGTAACGGTGGTTGTGAATAATTAATTAAAATAAAATAACTAATAAAAAGCTTGCTTCGGTAAGCTTTTTTTCGTATATTAAAATATCAAATACAGGTTATGAGAGCACAAAAGCTAAAAGTAAGAAAGATCATAAAAGAGTACAAAGCAGCTACCAATAAAGAAATTTGGGAAGGAGTAAGAGATAATTTTACTTTTGGATTCATTGGAGCAACTCTAGTAGTATTCATTGCAACAAGAACAGATATAGCAGTACTGCTGGGATATCTAACCTATTACTTCTTTGTAGGTAAAATAGTTAACCGTCCAAAATACATAACAGATCTAGGAAAACTAATAGTATTTCCATTCCCTTCAGCACTTGGAGCCTTTGCAGGATACAAACTATCATACATCTTACTTCAATACATATGAATTTTATATTAGGACTTCTCTATAACGTACTTGCGCAAATTTTAACATTCATCCAACTACAAGGACAGTTTAAATATACTTGGATGAAGGACAATCCAATAATACTTGCAGCATTTGGCTTTCCACTATCATTCATATATATAAAATCAGTTAAACACATGGTAACACATTTTGACGGTAATATGTGGCCTTCTCGTTTAATAGGCTTTGCAACAGGAGCAGTAGTGTTTACTGTAATGTCTTGGATATGGTTTAAAGAACCTTTATCGTTAAAAACTTTAATCTGCCTTGGATTGGCAGTTTGTATAATGTTAATACAATTATTTTGGAAATGAAAAAACTAGAAACATGTCACCACTGTGGTGAACAAAAAGAAGATTGTTATCACGGGTATATAGCAATGACTCTTCCTATCCCAGAAGCCGAAGCATTAATTGAAAAATGGGGTAGAAAGGATTGGTTTAAGAATTTAGAACGAACTGATCTAACAGAGGAAGAGATGAAAGAACTAGATGGACTTTGTACCTACGATCAATTACTAAGTACAGTTGGAAGGGGAGTTCAATGTGAAGACTGCGGAAAGAAAGAAGCTGAGTTATACGACAAGTATTATCCTAGAGTTGTATCATAAAAATATATTTCTTATATTTATTAATATATAATAACAGTGTCGTAGCACCACTTTAAAAACACACCTTATGTCAACATATTTTAAGAAGCCCTCTATAGAGAGAGCAGAACGATCGGTTATAATGGATAGAGTTCTAGAACAAAAAAAGAAAGAACTTTAACCTGAGGATTTCAAAACCTATGCAAATTATACAACTCAGCAAGAACTACTTGAAGAAGCAGCTAGAAGAAATCTATTAGCAATTCCAGATCCAAAATTACATCAAACAATTTCATTTATTAAATCCGGTATAAGAATACTCGGATACTTCCTACTACCTTTTAATCTATTAATAGGAGCTGGAGTATTAATTTTAAGTGAAATAGTTGGAATTTACGAAGAATTAGTTTAAATTAGAGTTATGAGAGAAGTGAACGATCACGTAAAAGAAGCTTTAGGAATAAAGCCTAAGAAGAGATTTAAGAAAGACTACACAAAAGCATTTGTATGGATCCTATTAGGAGCTATAACAATTGCAATATGGACAACAATTTATAATTTAATATTTTAATATGGGAAAATACCAATCAACAAAGCTATTTGATAACTATTCAGTAGCAATCAGACAACACAAAGCACAGCATTCACATTGCCAATTACTACACGGTTATGCTTTAGAATTTAAAGTATGGTTTGAATCAATTGAACCTCTAGAGGAGAATCAATTAGATGAAATGAACTGGATTATGGATTACGGAGGATTCAAAGCACTTCCTAAAGGAGGAGAGTCAATTGAAGAATTAAAAAAGACTGGTAACGGTTTAAAAGATTGGATGGACTATATGTGGGACCATACTCTACTAATTGAGAAAGATGACCCTCAACTAGAAACATTCCAGTACATGCAGGAATTAGGCTTATGTCATTTAAGAGTTATGGATAGAATTGGGGCTGAATCAGCTGCTAAAATGGTCTATGATAAATTCAATGATGTGATGTCAAAAACTGGTGGAGGAAGAGTAAAGGTAGTAAAAGTAGAGTGTTGGGAAGCACCTAAGAATTCATCAATATATGAAGGATAAGATGGCACTAAAAAGAATAGAAGATTATAGCAAAACACTTCCAATTGTAGAGCTTTATACAGCTGTACAGTCAGAAGGAAGTAGAGCAGGCTATCCAACAGTAGTAATCAGAACAACAGGCTGTACTCACAGATGTTATTTTGGTGAAGGTGGATGGTGCGATTCTTGGTACACAAGTATACATCCTGAGAAAGGACGTATCAGTTTCCAAGACATTATTAACATGTACGATGCAAATCCTCACATCACAGAGATGATGTTAACAGGAGGATCACCTACAATGCATCCAGCATTAGTAAATGAACTAACACATTTTGCACATGAAAGAAACATTTTCATTACTATCGAAACTGAAGGGTCTCATTTCTTGGAGACTGATTTCCCTATTAATCTTCTCAGCATTAGTCCTAAGTTTAGCAACTCGGTTCCTGTGTTGGGTGTGGCTACTCCTCAAGGCGATTTGGTGGACGATAAAATGATTAAACAACACAACAAGTTAAGACTTAATTTCGAGGCAATGTCTAAGATGATCTCATACCACTCAGACTATCACTTAAAGCCAGTATGGGATGGAGAAGATCAAGATGCCTTAGGAGAGATTATGGGACTTATAAAAGTTCTAGACATTCCACAAGACAAAGTATGGTTCATGCCAGCAGGAGATTCAAGAGAAGCTTTATTCAAATCATATCCTAAAATGTTTGATTGGGTTAGAGATAATGGTTATAGATTAACCTGGAGACCTCACATCATTGCATTTTAAGACCAAAGAGAAGTATAACATGGAAGTAAAAAAAGCAACAGAGTTTGAAACACTAAGAGTGCTTCATACGTTATGGAAAAGTAGGAGTCTTGAAACAGCAGTAGTAAAAAGGCTTCTAAAAGAAGAGTTTGATCTAGATCTAACAGTTCTAGCAAACGGAGAAATATCAGCACAATCACCAGACGGTAAAAACAAGTATTCAATTAAATAAATAAAAAATGACGTTAAAAGATCTAATAGACTTAGCAGGAGATAGAGAGCTATCAAAATCATATCCAAAAGCAGATGGAGTTTACATCTGGGATTACAAATTACAATACAACCAAGACCTTGGACTAGAATTAGCTCTTATACCAAGTGACTCAGGTAAAGCTGGATTTAAAGACAAAGTATCAGTAGAGGAATTAATAAACTACGTACTAGACGAACACGACCCAGAAGTACCGGCAGATCAAATCTTAGCAGAGTTACAAATTGTAGACGTGGAAGGTATAACAGTAGCAAAAGTATAACATGAAAAAGTTTTTATTACTACTCTTACTTCCGTTAGTTGGCTTTGGTCAATTAAAAGATAGCATTTATGTTAAGACAGACATCTACGAAGTGATGTACTCTGAAAAGTTAGAACAACCTCTTTGGGTAAAATATACAGTAGCTTGTACAGATGGTAAAGCATCTAGAAAAGGAATGGACTTTTATGTAGATAAAACAATTCATACCTCAGATGCAAAAGATTATGCATTCAATGTTTACGATAAAGGGCATTGTGCTCCAGCAGCAGACTTTAACTGCAATAGAGAGATGCTATTTAAAACATTCTCATACTTGAACTGTACTCTTCAAAATGAAAGATTAAATAGAGTTCATTGGAGATTATTAGAAGATTACGAAAGAACACTAGCAATTACCGAAGGCCCGGTATATGTCGAAATACGAATGGTCTTTGACAAAAATCCCAGACGAGTGGATGCAGGTGCAGCTATTCCTACCGCTTTCTACAAAACTATTAAGACACGAAGTAAGAAGATTACATTTTTCTTTAAGAATGAACCACCAACCAAGCCGACGTTTAAGGATTACCAAATAAAATAGTTATGGCATTAAAGATAGGAAACAAAATGTTTGTAAGCTGGGATGATATAAACATCTTAGTAGAAGATTTATGCACTACAATTAAGCAATCAGGTGCACAGATTAAATCAATAACAGGAATTGAAAGAGGAGGATTAATACCAGCGGTAATGATCTCACATAAATTAAACATTCCTTATGTAACAAAAATCAATAAACATACTCTTGTTATAGATGATATTTGCGATACAGGAGAGACGTTAAAAAATATGGTAGCAGGCTATACAGCCACGCTTCATTACAAGCCAACGGCAATATTTACTCCTGATTTTTATTCAAAAGAAGTAGGAACAGAGTGGATTGTTTACCCTTGGGAGAGAACAGACTCAGAAACTATTCAAGATTATTTAAAAAAATAGTTGTAGGATAGAATAAAAAATGTTATATTAAATAAAACGGAGTCGTAGAACCTCCGTAAAAACAATCTTATATGTCAAATAAAAAATTTATCGACGGTACAGAATTAGTACAAGCCGGATTCGCAAATGGAATATCCTCTCAATTAGCTGAAAAGCAATTAATAGATGGACCAGAAGCAAGATTAACTCAAGAAGAGAAGCAAGATATTATTAAAGATGCAGCAGACTCTTTCGGAGATTTCTTAACAGCTTTAGGATGTGATTGGAGAAATGATCCAAACTCTTCTGATACTCCAATGAGAGTTGCAAAAGCATACGTAAATGACCTATGGGCAGGTCGATTTGAACCACTAACAAGAATTACAGCATTCCCTTCTGATGGTTATGATGGAATAGTACAAGAGAGTAATATACCAGTTACCTCAATGTGCTCACATCACCACCAAACAATCTCAGGAGAGGTAAGCATAGCTTATGTTCCTTCAGCAGATGGAAAGGTAGTAGTGCTTTCAAAATTAAATCGAATTGTAGAGCAATTTGCTAGAAGAGGTGCTATTCAAGAGCAATTAACAGTTGGAATTCATAATGCAGTAGATAAAATATGTGAAGGTAATCTAGGAGTAGCAGTAGCCATTTCAGCAACACATAACTGTGTATCGTGTAGAGGAATTAAACACCAAGGAGCTTCAATGCAAACAGCAAAGCTAACAGGATGTTTCTTAGATGAAGCATCAGCAAGAGCAGAATTCTATACAAATATTAAACTTGGAAGAAAATAACTAAAATCAAACATTATGAATTATTGGCAAGTAACCGTGCAATTGGAGCACGAAAATGACCGAGGTCGTATCCAAAGAGTAAAAGAACTTTATTTAGTAGATGCAATATCAGCTACAGAAGCAGAAGCAAAAATCTATACAGAGTTTGAAGGAGAGTCTAACTTCACAGTAGTAGGAGTTAATCAATCTAAAATTATTAAAGTAATTGAATAATAAGTTGGCTCTTCGGAGCCAATTTCTTATATTAATAAAAAAATAAAGTTATGACTAAATTAGAAAAAAAGCAAAATGAGTTACTAAGCCTACTTCATTCACAGATTATAGACCTTGTAATGATGTCCAAGATTGAACTTGGAGATGATGTAATAGAGGAAATAAATAAACTAAAGAATGAAATCAATGACTTACAAACCTCAGTACCTTTTATTGATGAGGTAGAAGAGTTTAACGCCGTAATGGGTAAACCTAATAACTATGAACCAGTTATCCCCGAAAGAAAAGAATGGGAATTTGTATACAATTTCATCCTTGAAGAATTGGAAGAATATAGAGAAGCTTGCGAAGGAGGAGACATCGTTGAGGTTCTGGATGCTTTGTGCGATATTACTTATGTTGCCACTGGGAACGGTACTATGTTACATGGCCTTAAGGATAAGATATGGCCAGCATATCAAGAAGTTCAAGCTTCAAATTTATCTAAAGCT
>Ga0114967_10003140_pt1 | contig 13654 bp, 13 predicted proteins | sample M_130628_MF_Meta_FD_92639 | JGI IMG/M metagenome (GOLD analysis project Ga0114967, IMG submission 92639) | Freshwater microbial communities from Lake Montjoie, Canada to study carbon cycling - M_130628_MF_MetaG | ecosystem: Environmental > Aquatic > Freshwater > Lake | place: Lake Montjoie... | reverse complement strand
GTAGTGCTATTGCTTTAAAACCAATAGGTGGAACTACTGCCAATCAACAGTTATTAATATATCCAACAGCAGTTGACGGTGATCACATTCACTTGACAAGCGGCAACTTATATCTAACTGAATTGTATTTGGGTAATGATGACTTTTATGTCAAATTGGCCAACACAGGTAATATTATAGTCAACACCGCTGGCAACACAGCACAGTGGACATTTGGCAATGACGGAACTACAACGTTCCCTACAGGTAACATAACTTCTGATATATCATTACAATTCACTACAACATTTGCCAATGTTAAAACAGTAGAATACCAAACAGCAGGTGTATGGGATCTATATGTAGAAGATAGTATCACAGGATCTAATACCGCGTCTTCTCGTCTAAACGTATCTTTCAAAGATAATCTAATAGATAAGCCTCAAGTCTACATTGAAAACGCAAAAGAAAGTGATGGTATAGCCCTTCGTTGGACATTTGACGAAAATGGTAGCTTGAACTTCCCGCGTGACGTAGCAGGTAATACAGATCCATACTTAACTATTGTCGGTGGTGCAAATCCTGGTATCACTTCCACCGACGTGTCATTGGCAGGTCCCGCCAATCTTGGCATTGTAAGTGACTACGCAATATTCTCGGGCTATACTGGTGCCAATGTTTCTGTCTACGCTGACAATGGCGCCATAGCCACCAGTGCCAATCTCGTATTGACTGCTAACACAGCCGGCAATACCACAAGTAGTTGGACCTTTGACTCAACCGGTAACTTGACTCTACCTGGCAATACTTTCGCAATTAACTACGCCAATGGCAACACAGTACCAACTCCAACACAAGGAACAACCGGTACTCAAGGCACTACAGGCGCAGGCACACAAGGAACTACTGGCGCTCAAGGTACTACAGGAGCCCAAGGGTTTAATGGAACTATAGGTAGTCAAGGAACCACAGGTGCAGGTACACAAGGCACAACCGGAACAACAGGTACACAAGGTACTACAGGATCACTTAGCTCCACTGGCAACATCGTAGGACCACAGGCAAATGTAACCTTGGTCGCTGGATCATATTCAACGGTGTTTGACAACACTGGTAACTTAACTTTACCCGGCAACACATTTGCTGTAAACTATGCCAACAACACACCAGTGAATGCAGTCACCAGTTTTGAAAGCTCCTGGACTGTGCCTACAGGTAACAGCACACAGAATTTCACAGTAAGTATTAACGAAACCTATTACATGTGGGTGGCTTGCAATATCCCCAATGGTATCTTGGCCTGGAACGCCACGGCTACTGTTACCAATACCAATGTGCCTGTTGTGGGTGTTCAGTATGCCTGGGTCTACAACGGCGGCGGCACACCCATTGACTTTACCAGCATACCCAATCAGTTTACAGGCACTGCCAACACCATAGTTCGTAGCAATGTGGCTCCCAGTGCAACTACCAATAGATTTGACTTTGGTATCAACAACACCAGCGGCGGTAGTGTCACTGTGCGTTACGGCTGGATTTCAATCAGTTAATATGGCCACAATCATACAAGGTGTAACACTTCAGGGGGTGACTGTATACGATGCATCGTTTAACTCCAGCGGTGCCTTGCTATACCTAGACGCTGGTAACAGTTCTAGTTACTCTGGTTCAGGAACCACATGGACGGACCTTAGCACTTATCAAAACAATGCTACCTTGACCAACAGCCCACCTTGGACCAGTGCTGGTTCTGCCAGTTACTTTAGTTTTAATGGTACTAACCAGTATGCTCCTGTGACAACATCTAAAATGAATGTGGCCTATACAGGTAAAACCACAATGTTTGCAATTAGAACTGTCAGTGCCAACACCGGCAATGCCATTTATCGTAACTTGTTTGGTGGCAGCGGTAACGCTCGTAACTTCAATACCTACATGTATCACGTGTCGGGAAGCACTTGGCAAATGCAGTTTAGCACCGGTCCCAATAGTCCATGGGCAGGCCCAATATCTTCATCTTTCACAGTGACAGATAACCAGTGGATAGTGGTAGCTGTTACACAAACCACCGGTGGAGTAGTGACTTATTACGTCAACGGACAACAGATAGGCACACCAGCAACCGGCATAACATTTACTCAATTTATAAACAGTGGAATAGAAGCAGTGGCTCGGTCAGACAACTACTGGCGTGGTGACATGGGTGTATGTGCCATTTATGGACGAGCCTTAAATGCTGACCAGATAAAACAAAACTACAATGCTCTAGCACTGGACTACGGATTGTAAAGCACCATAAATATTGAGAACAAGGATTAGCATGTCAAGACTGATTATTAACGTAGGAACAGCGCCAAACGATGGTTTGGGCGATCCCTTACGTACTGCGTATATTAAATGTAACGATAATTTTGCCGAATTGTACAGTCGAGCACAGTCAGATCCACCGCTAACCCCCGAGGGCACGCCTGGCGACGAAGCTGGTATGTACGCTTACGATGAAAATACATTCTATTATTGTTACGCAAACTATGATGGCAGCAGTGCAATTTGGGGACAATTAGCTGATTTTCAGCCCACGCAAATTGACAACGGTTCCAGCAACATTGCTGTTGGTGCCAGCGCAAACATCACTGTGGGCGTGGCTGGAGTCAGTAATGTTGCTGTATTTTCCACTGCTGGGCTTAATATTGCCGGACGAATTATTGCCACCGGCAACCTAGACTCTGACCACATAAATACTACAGGCAGCATTAAAACCAATGCTAATCTACAAGTCGCTGGTAATGTGTATGCAAATAGTTTTTTTGCAAACACATCAATAACCTCGGGCAACATTGTCACCGGCAACATTACTTCAAATGCCACTGTCAGTGGAGTTTCTCTAAGTGCTACTGGCAACGTCACTGGTGGTAATGTCGTAGTCACTGGACTTGTCAAAGGTGCCACAATCAGTGCTACAGGCAACGTCACAGGTGGTAACTTAATAACTGCAGGTGCAATCAGTGCCACAGGCAACGTCACTGGTGGCAACATCACTGGTTCTTACCTATATGGTGACGGACAATACTTGACCAACATTACTGCAACTTCCAATATTGCAGCCACCCAGATTGCCAATGGTACGTCTATACTTGCAGTTAACGGGTCAGGTGGATCTTTTTTGATGCAAGTTGGTGGGGTTGCTAACGTAGCAGTATTTACTTCCAGTGGCGAATACATCAGCGGATTACTTGATGTTACTGGCAACGCCAACGTTGGAAATCTTGGTACCACTGGATTAATCACAGCAACTGGTAATGTCACTGCTGGCAATGTCAGAACTGGTGGCCAAGTAAGTGCCACTGGCAATGTCACAGGTGGCAATATCAGAACTGGTGGGCAAGTAAGTGCAACTGGCAATGTCACAGGTAATTATATTCTAGGCAATGGTGCATTCCTCTCTGGAGTCATCACCAGTGTGGCAAACATTAACAATGGTACCAGCAACATTAACATTGGATCATCTGGTGGCCCGGCCATCATTAATATTGGTGGTGTTGCCAACGTGGCAGTGTTTACTGCCAGTGGCGAATACGTCAGCGGTCTTCTTGAAGTTACTGGAAATATCACTGGTGGTAACGTAATAACTGCTGATGGTACAATTATCAAATCAGGTCGAGCATCATTGACATCAAATGCTGCCGGCGGATTCTTGTTTCAAAACGACAATAGTCCATTAGCGTTTGGAGCAAACAGCACTGCAAGTGCGGCCAATGCTTCGATAACAATTTATGGAAATATGGCCGCTCCAGGCGATGTTGCAATATCAAGCAAACTATCTGTGTCCGGCAACATCACAGGTGGCAACTTAAATACTGGTGCACAAGTAGTGGCAACTGGCAACATCACAGGTGGCAATGTTGTGACTGGTGGCCAAGTAAGTGCTACCGGCAACATCACTGGGGGAAATCTCAGTGTTGGCACAGGTACAATCACTGGCGGCAACATTGTCAACTCAAATGCCAATGGTGTCGGAAACATTGGGTCAAGTACCATATATTTTAACACTGTGTTTGCCCAAGCAACCAGTGCACTATATGCTGACTTGGCCGAGTACTATCTAGCCGATGAATTGTACCCTCCGGGTACAGTGGTCAAATTTGGTGGCACGGCTGAACTCACCATTGCGGATCAAGATCTTGATCCAACAATTGCTGGAATAGTATCCACCAGCCCGGCTTATGCTATGAATTCAGGATTAACTGGGGAACATGTCATTGCTGTGGCATTGCTAGGGCGTGCACCGTGCTTGGTCAAAGGGCCGGTGCGTCGGGGACAAATGATGGTATCAGCCGGCAATGGTTATGCTCGAGCCGAGTCTAACCCTGCCATGGGCACAGTAATTGGCAAATCGCTAGAAGATTTTAATGAAGAATCAGGCGAAATTGAAATTCTTGTTGGAAGAATGTAATGCCACAACCAATATGGGCAACGCCTGCAGGAAGTTTGGGTGTAATACCCGAAGGTGTGTTTTATAACATTCCTGTGGCTGCCACTGCTGGTATAGAAGATGTTTATTTTAAACTAATTGCCGGACAGTTGCCACAAGGCATACAAGTCACTGACAATGGAGTGATTAGTGGGGTACCAACAAACATTATATCAGTTCAAGGATCACCAGCAGAAGTTAGTAGAGATGTCACAAGTCAGTTCGCAATTCGGGCATATACAAAGAAAACAGTCAATGGAGTACAAGTTGTAGACCGTTTGGCTGACCGTACATTTAGCCTCACTGTGACTGGACAAAACACTCCTGAGTTTGTTACTCCGGCAGGAAATATTGGCACATATTATGACGGAGCCGAAGCAACCATACAGATTCTTTACAGCGACCCTGATCCCGACGATAGAATACGAATTCGATTAATTTCAGGAAGTTTACCTCCGGGACTAGTTATTTCTAAAACCGGGCTAATCACCGGGGCTATTATACCATTGGTGGGTCCTCCGGGTACCGCGCAGGCCGGATATGATGATACTCCCAAAGACATATACCCCAACGATTTTACCACACGCAGTTCAAGTAAGAACTTTCAATTTACACTAGAAGTAACCGATGGAAAAAGTTCCAGTGTAAGAACATTTGAAATCTTTGTCTACAGCAAAGACAGCATGACTGCTGACACCACTGACTTTACTGCTGACAACACAGTGATCACAGCCGATGTTGTGCCACAAAGAACTCCGGTACTGCTGACACCCGAGCAGGATCTTGGCACCATTCGAGCCGATAACTATTACGCATTTCAATTCAAAGCCACAGATTTTGATGGGGACACTTATGAGTTTGTGGCCGCCACAGCGTTGCCACCGGGACTTGCACTGGATGCCGAAACTGGATGGCTTTACGGATACCTGCCTGATCAAGGTGCCACTGAAATAGCTTATAACATTGAAATCAAAGTTAGAAAAACAAATTATCCAACAATTATTTCCAGGGCCTACGACTTTGAAATCACCATAACTGGCAACATTGAAACTGAAGTTATTTGGATCACTCCCAGCAATCTTGGCACCATTAATAATGGTGCAATCAGTGTCTTGGAAGTGGCAGCCATCAACACGGGTGGCCGTTCATTAGAATATAGAATAGTTTCTGGCAGCACCAGTAAGTTGCCACAAGGATTAACCTTGATGCCAAGTGGACACATAGTTGGCCGGGTGAGTTTTAACACATTTGCAATAGATGGTGGAACCACCACTTTTGACACCGAACAAACCACACGGCTCACTGTTGTGCCTACTACATTTGATTTGACATTTAGTTTCCTGGTCAATGCGTATTCTCCATTAACTGAACAAAACAACAACACCAATGCAGTATCTGTGTTCCGTGAATTTACAATCATTGTTAATCGAGAGTTCAATCAACCCTACGAAAGCTTGTATATCAAAGCAATGCCGCCTTTTGCAGATAGATCAATAATTAATCAGTTATTACAAAATCAAGATATTATTCCGCAGAATCTAGTTTACCGTGCTGATGATCAAAACTTTGGGGTGGCGTCCAATGTTGTATACACCCATGCATATGGATTGACAGCAGCCACCACGGAACAATATGTTTCATCATTGGCCATTAATCATTATTGGAAAAACATTACACTGGGTCCTATCAAATCTGCACAAGCATTGGACGCAAATGGTAACGTGTTATATGAAGCAATTTATAGTGAGGTTGTTGATAATCTTGTCAACAACCAGGGAACCAGTGTGGGTAAAAGTGTCACCTTACCATATCCAACTGTGGTTGATGGTGAAACAATATCAATTGTTTATCCCAATAGTTTGATAAACATGCGTGACCAAGTCATTGACACTGTGGGACAAGTAAGCCCTGCATTACCACTATGGATGGTTAGTAAACAGGCCAATGGACAAATATTGGGATTTACTCCAGCTTGGGTAATTGCTTATGTACAGCCAGGGCAAGGCGGCCGTGTAATTTACAATATTAATCAGAATTTTGGTACTCAACTCAATATTATTGACTTTAAAGTTGATCGTTACGAGATTGATCGCAGCCAAACACACAACTGGATTCCCTACGATGACAGCACTCAAGCTGGAGAATGGGAACCTCATCCTCCAACTTCTACTACATTTGATGTTAATGCGCACTACCAACTGCCAGAATCCAATGACAGCAGTTTTATTTTCACCGGTGGTACAGGATATGCTGTCAACAACAGAATTAGCATTTTAGGAAGTCAAATCGGCGGGCAAAATGGAAGCAACAATGTAATAGTGACAGTCACCGAAGTGGATGAATTTGGTACTATTCTCACTGCTCGCGCTCAAGGTACTGCACCGTTGCTTAGTGTGGGGGACATTTACACTAACATTACAGGTACAAATATTTCAGGAACAGGAGTGGGGGCAACCTGGGATTTGATCACAGTGGGTGAAGATGCCACCATTTTTGACGGTCAAGGGACTACATTTAACTCACCGGCAGATCGTTGGACCAACACCGATGAGTATGATAAATATCTCGTGTTCCCCAGAACAAACATTTTAGGATAAACAATGACATCTGCAATTAACCCAAACAATATCAACGGAGCTTACCCAGTAGCCGGTCAAGACAATGACTCACAAGGATTCCGTGATAATTTTACCAACACCAAAACCAATTTTCAATACGCTTCTGCCGAAATCACTGATTTGCAGAGTAAAGCTATTCTGAAAGCAGCACTAACAGGTGGTGTGTTAAACAACAATATGAACGGTAGCTTGCTTACTAATGCACAGTTTACTGACATCACAGTGCCTAAAGAAGCCCTGGGCACAGTGACCACTGCTGCCATTGACTATTCTGTTTCTTCTTACTACACTCTTACAACTGGTGGCAACATCACTCTAAGTTTTACAAACTTGCCCAGCGCAGGTCAATTGGCCACTTGGCGTGTGCAAATTGCTGTGACCAACACTGGTTACACAGTGACTCTACCCAGTGCTGTATCAGTTGGTACCAGCAACCTTCAAGGTTACCTAAGCAACGTTATTACATTTAACAAAACTGGTACCTACGAATTTGAGTTTGAAACCAGCGATGGTGGCACCACTATATCTATTTTTGACTTAAACCGCAACCGTGATCCAATTTACTTGCCCAGCTACGAAGACCTTGCCAGTGGTGACGGTGCAAGTTTGTCTGTGACCACCAGCTTGTTTAGTACAGCCGCTGCCGAAACCGCCACACTTTCTGCTGGTTCTGAAGGGCAGATCAAAACGTTTGCCATGGTGGCCGATACCGGCGACATGGTTATTACTGTTACCAATGCAGGATGGAAGTCAAGCGGCACAGGTACCCTTACATTTGACACAATTGGTGATGCATGTACTTTACAGTATATCAATTCCAAATGGTACTGTATTGGCAATAACGGTGTAACATTCGCTTAAAAGTTTCTTGCTCTTGCTTGGGAATTGTGTTATACTATGACATAGGCCCAAATTATGGAACATCCGTTAATAAGCAACATAGATCATCTAAACGTTGATGAACTACAGACCAAGGTAAACGACCTAAGTCGTAAATTATCTTGGGCTCAGCGTTCTGGCAATGGCCAATTGTACAATCAAATTCAAATGGCCATTGAAAGCTATAAAAACAAACTCAACGAAAAACAAAACGCCATGTATGAAGCTATGAAAAAACATGGACCTGATTTCTCTGACAAGATTGACATATCATGAACGCTCGAATTCGCCAACAATTTAATTTTGTTGCTGGGTTAGTGTATAAAGATCACTATGTAAGCAACCTGTATCAACTCACATTGGACATGCTGACTGCAACTGATGACCCCGAAGAACAAAATGTTGCCTATGAACGCATCAAATATTGGGTTGAAGATGTATTGGCTGACTCGGTGTTGATACAAAACACAGATCCCACTATCGACGCACACAGAGCCACAGGCCGAAGAGTTCATGCTTTGCCCGAAGAACCGATTGATAGTGTGCTTGGGGTAATGATTTATCTTAAAACAAATGCCATAGCCGAAAATCGAATGATGGTTACCGAAGTGGCATTGTCCAGCTCTGAAGGAAGAGACGTAATTTATTTGCACGGCAGCAACGAGGAAGAAGTTGAAATACTCACCGAACCAGGTTGGTGGTGGGAATCCAGACCCTATTGCATTGACCACAAGAATCGTCGTAAAATAGATAGTAATGTCATTGCATTGGACAGGATGCCTGAATGGGCTGACCTAGGGCTTGATTGGGAAAATACACAGGAAAAAACATCGGTGGTGATTACTAATTTTACAAGAGATGATAAAAAATAAATTTGGTGAACTTGTCTTCAATGAAGATGATATCTTTAGTATTATTATGCAAGGACACCAAGTCACTGACTTGACTGACGTCTATATTGATGCCAGTATTGACCTCAAAAATGTAATCTCTGTATTAGAAAACCCAGGTACTATTTCAACGTGGCAGGCACCCAATGCAAGCAATATCACTGTTGATGAATACGATGTATTGAAACAACAACAGTGGTTTATGCCCCAGGAATATAATAATTTAGACATTGCTGAATATGTACTTGAACTATGTAAAAATGAACAAGAACTACAAAGATGTGGCCAAGAGTTATTGATGTTTCAGGAACGTGACTTGTTTAATCTATTGCGTTATTTGAAATATCTAGTAGATGTAATGCAAGAAAATCGATTGATATGGGGTGTTGGCCGAGGATCAAGTGTGGCCAGTTTTGTGCTTTACAAATTAGGTGTACACAAAATTGACAGCATATTCTATGATTTAGACCCCCGGGAATTTTTGCGTTAAATAAAACTATTAGGAGAACATGCTATGACTAGAAAAGTATATCGTACTGCACAGGGGAGAATGGTTGACCTTGGTGCATTACAGCTTAAAAACGAAAGTGTTCGGGCCGTGGGCAACATGAGCGTGAACGCTCGTGGTGACATGCTGGATGCCGATAACCGCCCAATTTCCACTCGTAACGCACAGGTGGCACGACAATATGGCCGCCAGGTCAGCAATGTCAGCGATGATAGCGTACTGAGTAAAAAGATGAACCCAAATTCAACTGCTCCTGCTCGCAGAGCCGCAGTTGAAATCCCACCCCCACCAGAAGATTTTAATGATGATTTTGAAAAGGTTGAAGACACTCCCGAAACACCGGCAGCCGCGCTGGCACCGGCACCCTCCACCAGAGGTGGCCTTGCAGACGCAATTGCCCGAGCCCGAGAAGTACGGCAAGAACCTTTGAACACTCCACGTCAACAAGCACAATCTGGAAAAATTAAACGAGTATAAACAATGAGTATTATTCCTAATAAAGTTCGAAAATTACAAGCCCTTAATGACAATGTTTTGGTAACTGAGATGGAGTTTGAAGCTCGGCAGTTAAGTTCAGGTATTATATTATTGAATGACAACGGTACCACTGCCGGAATTCGTCCTCGCTGGGGGCAAGTGTATGCAACTGGTCCCAAGCACAAAGATGTACAAGTCGGACAATGGATTTGTGTGGCACACGGACGTTGGACACGTGGAATTGATATTGAAGGTGAAGATGGTGTAACGTTTGCCCTGCGTCGCGTTGACCCCAAAGACATTTTGTTGGTATCGGACACACGACCCGATGACAGCACCATGAGTGACGCTATTCAGGCCCAAGACAAAAACCGCTTCGCCTAATCAGGCAAGCATGAACCAATACTACTGTTCACAGAAATTCGACTGGCTCGAACTACGTCTTTATGACGGGTACGTGGCCAGTTGTTGCAAGGCCACGCCTACTAAACTAACCACCAGCTTTTTAAAAACTGATCCACAAGGATTTTTTAACTGGCCCGAGATAGTTGACGAGCGTGAAATGATGTTACGCAACGAACGTGTGTCTGGTTGTGAACTTACTTGCTGGAGCCAAGAAGATCAAGGGCTTCCCAGTAGACGTATTAATTTCTACAAAGATTACCGTCATAAAAACAAGCCCACGTTCTATGATAAAATAAGACAGACTCCACGAGTGTTGAATTTAGTGGTGTCAAATACCTGCAATCTAACCTGTAGTTATTGCTGTAAAAATTTTAGTAGTACTTGGTTGCGTGACGTAATTGACAACGGAGATTATAACATCAGTGGGTACAAAGACCGATACAACTCCACTGGCCGAGATCAAGTACTGTATGCCAGTAGTCAACGGCTGATGGATCAAACTCAAGTTGGGAACATGCTTACCCAACAATTAATGAATAATAATGATACCATAGAAGAAGTCACCATCACTGGTGGGGAACCATTGTTGTATAGCCAACTTGAAGGCATACTTGAAATGTTTGCTGACAAACAAATTACTATCTACAGTGGTCTTGGAGTTCCGGCAGCAAGACTCAAACAGTTATTACCTTTGCTCAAACGTTACAATGTACTCATGAGTATCAGTGCCGAAAATACTGGCGCATACCACGAATTTAATCGCTATGGTAGTACCTATACGCAATTCAAAGACAACTTGGCCAGCATACAACAACATTGTCAAATGTTGTTTGTACCAACAATTAGTAATCTTACTATGTTTGATTTCCCAAACTTTGTGCTGGCCAACCCAGGTTTTGAGATACGGCCAAATGTGGTGTATGATCCTGAATTTTTTAATCCCGCGGTCATGGATCTTGACAGCAAGCAAAGGCTAGCTGACCAATTTGGTGATTACACTGACGCACTTGCACCCATATTAATGGCTGACTTTGATCCCTCTCTTCGACTACAACTGGCAGTATTTTTAACTAGATTTATTCAATCAAGGCAGTTATCACTTGACATCTACCCCGAAAGTTTTGTACAATGGCTATACAAAGGTGAACAATGAAAAAACTATGGACTGAGGCTTACCGCCCCAACAAACTTGACGATTATGTATTTAGGGATGCGGCACAAAAGACTCAAGTGCAAAGCTGGGTTGACAGTGGGGCAATCCCGCACTTGCTATTCTCTGGAGCACCAGGTGTGGGCAAGACCACACTGGCCAAAATCCTCATCAACGAACTGGGCATTGATGAGTACGATGTACTTGAGATCAACGCCAGTCGTGAAAACAGTGTAGACACTATCCGTGATAAAATTTCGGGGTTTGTACAAACAATGCCGTTTGGCGACTTCAAAGTTGTACTGTTAGACGAAGCTGACTATATTTCACCCAATGGCCAGGCAGCGTTACGTGGTGTTATGGAGACCTATCATGCCAGTGCTCGTTTCATTCTTACTTGCAACTATCCCAACCGTATTATCCCTGCACTACATTCTAGGTGCCAAGGCTTCCATATTGAACGTGTGGACATCACTGAGTTCACTGCTAGAATGGCCACTGTATTGGTCACAGAAGGAGTAGAGTTTGATCTTGACACCCTTGACACTTATGTAAAAGCCACATACCCTGACTTGCGCAAGTGTTTGAATACTTGCCAAATGAACTCAACCACTGGTCGACTCATCACACCCAATGGTGACGAAGGTGGGGTTAAGGACTGGAAAGTGGATGTGATCAACCTGTTCAAGAAGGGACAAGTACGAGATGCACGTAAACTACTGTGCGCATCAGCCCGTGCTGACGAAATGGAAGAAGTATATCGTTGGATGTACGACAACTTGAGCATGTGGAGTGACAACGAACAAAAGCAAGATCAAGCCATTGTGATCATACGCAATGGTATTGCAAACATACCCATGGTGGCTGACCAGGAAATCAACCTATCTGCCACACTTATTGAGTTGGCAAACCTATGAGATACCTTGTACTAACTTATTATACCAAACCTGATGGCAAAACAGACGAAAGCGCCACAGTGGTCAAAAATATCAAAAATCGTGACCTACAAACGGCCAATGTGATACTTGACTTCAAAACCCTTTCTGTGTTAAAATGTAGCATGGGTGGTGTACAAGTACCCCGTGACTTTCACAAGATTGTACAGTACTACATGCAATACTACGAAAACATCATCAAGCGACTGTTCGCAGAAAACGGATATCAAATTGAAACTACAGAAACACAAGTACAATCAAGTGATCCTAGTACCCCAGTTTAGTAGAACCTTGTATAAATTAGTAACAGGGCAATATAAAACACACAAAGGATGGATAGTTAAATGAAAGACAGAGTACTTTTAGTAGATTGTGACGGCGTACTTCTTAATTGGGAATACGCATTTGCAGTTTGGATGGAATCACATGGATTTGAACCTGTGCCCGGTGGCGAGTTAAACTACGACATTGGCGAACGCTACAACATCTCCTGGGAACAGGGTAAAAAGCTGATTAAAATGTTCAATGAAAGCGCCGCAATTGGATTCTTACCACCCTTGCGTGACGCCATGTACTATGTCAAACGTCTACACGAAGAACACGGCTATGTGTTTCACTGCATCACAAGTCTGTCAACTGACATCAACGCACAACGACTGCGTGAAATGAATCTAAACAAACTGTTCGGTAAGACTGCTTTTGAACGTGTGACTTGTTTGGAAACTGGTGCTGACAAGAATTCAGCACTGGAAGAATATCGCGACTCACGCTGTTGGTGGGTCGAAGACAAGCCCGAGAATGCCATTGTGGGACATGATCTCGGGCTTAGGTCAGTGCTCATGGAGCATGGTCATAACATGACACATTATCATGCTGATATTCCAATTGTTAAAAATTGGCGTGAGGTTTATGATATCATTGTTGCCGGTTAATCTCCATACATTTTTAACACATTGGTGATGATGGGGTGACGCTGTACATCACGTGATCCCAACTCACACAATTCCAGGCCTGCAAATCCTGATCGTTTGAGTCGCTCGCAAAGATCAATCAAGCCGTTGTCGGCACGTTTGCGATCTGTTTGTTCAATGTCACCAGTGACTACAATCTTACTGTTTTCCCCAATTCTAGTTAATAGCATTTTCATTTGATTTGGGGTGGCGTTCTGCATTTCATCGGCCACTATCCAAGCATTTTTAAAGGTGCGTCCACGCATGAACGCTAGGGGACTGATCTCGATGATTTCGTCCTCCACCATTTTTACAATTTCTCGTGGTTGGTAAAATTCCTTCATGATGTCTAACAAGGGGCGAGTCCAGGGTTCCATTTTCTTGTTTAGGTC
>Ga0114967_10003139_pt1 | contig 13657 bp, 18 predicted proteins | sample M_130628_MF_Meta_FD_92639 | JGI IMG/M metagenome (GOLD analysis project Ga0114967, IMG submission 92639) | Freshwater microbial communities from Lake Montjoie, Canada to study carbon cycling - M_130628_MF_MetaG | ecosystem: Environmental > Aquatic > Freshwater > Lake | place: Lake Montjoie... | reverse complement strand
ATGGTCTTACAACTAAAAGGGATCTCTTATGAAAAAAACACTAATTTCCGTATTGTGCGGGATAGTATTATTATCTGGTTGTGCTACAGGTGACGAATATCGTCAGTATGCCGAAGCGCAAAAATCTGTGGCTAATGCAAGAGCAATGTCAGAGGCTGCACGTTATCAGGCATTGGCTGAAATTGCTAAATCAGGTGATACTGCTGCTAAAGTTGCGGCTGTAATGACATTGCAACAAAATAACGGTGGTGGTCAGTCACAACAAAATCAACAAATAGGAATGCCAGAAAGCTGGAGCGACAAAGCTCTACGTTGGGCACAATTAATTGTTCCTACTGCTACACAGACTTTAACTGCTGTGTATACAGTTAAGAAACAAACTGATTTAGCCGCGATACAAAGTAATAATGCGGCTGCAACTGCAGCCAGTACTAACAGTACGTTTGCAAGTATGAATACTAACATGGCAAACTCAAATACAAGTATTGCTAACGCTGGATTCACTGCTGTAACTACTGTTGCTAATAGCGGATTGGCTGCTACAACAACTACAGCGGCTAATGGTATGACAGGTATTACAACTACAGCGGCTAATGGATTGACTGCTGTAACTGGTGTTGCTAATACTGGATTTACTGCTGTAACTGGTGTCGCTAATACTGGATTTACTGCTGTGACCGGTGTTGCTAATACTGGATTTACTGCTGTAACTGGTGTCGCTAATACTGGATTTACTTCTGTAACTAGTGTCGCTAATAGTGGATTAGCCACAGCGGCTGCAATGAATAGTAATTCCAATGCTGCTATTACTGCGGTATCAAATGCGGCTAATGCTAGTATACAGGCACTAACTAGTCAATTGCCCAAGTTACAACCTAACATAACAACCACTACAACATCTACATCAACAAGTAATACTACTAACAATAGCACAACAAACAACAGCACAACAAACCATACCGGTACGACTACAGGAACTGGTACGACTACAGGAACTGGTACTTGTACTCCTGGCTTTACTGTTGGTGGTTGCACTCCGTAAAAAAAGGAGCAATTGCTCCTTTTTAATGTACTGTCTCACCCATTGCTGAGTTCATGTACATTTTGATTTCTTTTCGCAGGTCCTTTTCAGTATAACCTGCTTCTGCCATTCGTGCTATCATTTCAACAAACAACCCATGTATTGCCATTCCAGGCACATAGTCAGGGTCATCGTTTTCAAACTCAAATTTTTCTAGCATAGGGATGATTGTTTCATCAAGGAATTCACTAGCGAGGACAACACTGTCCTCAATTAGTTCTATTTCGTCTTTAGTTGAGACTAGTTCTGTCATTGAGGCTTTTGTTGTTTTCATAGATTTATTTATCAGATGAGTATTCATAGTTAACTGTTTCTATATTTTCTCTGAAAATAATAGCACCGTTTTTTAAATGAAAGCGTCTTGCTAATTCTGTCTTTGGGCTTAGGGTTACAAACCTAGTTACACTTGGGTATTGTTCTTGTATCCCTTTAACTGCCTCAATCAACAATTGCTTGCCTTTACCGGCTTTATAACTCCATATGGTATAGAACACCGCCGTAGTTGGAACTAGTGCAGTTTCTTTTAGTTCAGTAGTATCTTGCGGAACAAAATCATGAAAGCTTACACATACCATTGCATCAGGATTAGTTTCGTCACTTGATAATGCAGCAACCATTCTACCATCACTAACTCTAAAGTCAGTAGATATCTCAGGGCGAACAGGATCGTCTTTTATAAAGTTTAGTAATTGGTGTGTGATATCTCTGATAAAGTGCAGCATTGGTAGACTCTTTGTTGTTTTTTATATTTATGCAAGAATGCAAAATATGCTATTATTTTAATGGTATTTAGAACACCGATAAATATCAATATGTCAAAAGTTATACAATGGTCCACCGGTATAAATGGATACAAGAAGCATACATTAGATAATAACAATTTTACTACAGAACTAACCGAGTGTCAATTTGAATTGGGCAGAACTGTAGATGATATGTTCAATGACCATTTAGTAGATCGTCCGAGTAGTCCTGTAGAATTACTATATAGCGGTGGAATGGATAGTGAATTAGTTCTTATGTCATTATTAAGATTGAAGATACCAGTAGAAGCAATGACTATGGTCATCACTATCAAAGGAGCAATACTTAATGTGATAGACCTCTATTATTCTGAAAAGTTTTGTAGGGAAAATAATGTCAAACAAAATCTATTCTACTTTGATGCTGTTGACTTCTATGAGAGTGGGAAGTATTTAGAATACGCACTACCATTAAAAATAGTTGAACCACATGTTCCTAGCCACATGTGGTTAATAGAACAATGTCATAACTACCCTATAATAGGTGGAGATTGGCCTTGGTTACAAGTTGAAAAGAAAGTATTAAGTCCATTTAAGTTAGCATTTAGCAGCTATGAGAGATTTATGATTTCAAAAAATATACCTGGTATAGGTAACATGATAAGTCACAGTTTCGAATCTAGTTATCATTTTATTGAACAACATTTAAAAGAACATGCACATGACAATAATAGTTTTCATACAGTACCTTTTTTAAAATATAAAATGTACAACACACAAGAACCTAGAATTAAAAGTTATGGATGGGAACAATGTCCTACACAACTTTTTAACATTATTAAATATAAAATTGAATTATTAAAACAACTAGGAGCTCCTAAATCTAACATAGTTTGGGGCGATCAAGTTTCAAATTTAATAAGTTCAAATACAAAATCTAACTCATTTTTCGTATGAATGCACATGAATCATTTTCTCATAGTTTAGTTGCTAGCAAATTATGGCTATGCGAAAGACTAGAGCAGGTTCTTGATAATGAAAGTATCAGAAATCCTGCAGTTAATATATTAGCAAGTTGGGACAGTTTGTTAGCATTTATGTTGTTGGTTAGGCGACCTAAATTCTACGGTGTTGTTAATGCGTATGACATTGATACAGAATCAACTAGCAACGCACATAAGTTATGTGACTATTGGCAATATGAGTATCCAAAAGTGTATAACCACACAAAAGATATAAACACACTTGATTTTAGTAATACAGGAAGTGAATCTATCTTTATTAATTGCAGTGTTGACCAATTAGATAACACAACTTGGTATGATACTATACCTGACAACAGATTGGTGTGTTTTCAAAGCACAAACTTACCTACTAGTAATATCGAGTGGTACATAAAACAAAGTTACACTGACATATCTGTATTCACAGACACATACAAAGTTCGTAGATTGATTTACTGTGATTCAATTAACATCAATTATGGGCATTTGAATTTCAAACGCCATATGATGATAGGCATCAAGTAATAACGTCTTTCATATAATACTTTTTAGAAAAACATCCTAATGTTCCATAGAACGGATCGTTTTTATTAAAAATATTACTGAATGATACTTTTAAATAATTCATGGCATTTGAGAAATTATGTGCTGATTCCCAGTTTTGATCTAAACCTGTTCTGAGCAAATGTTGAAATGATTCTTCACGCCCGTCATTTTTATATTTGCTTTTACCATTTTGAATACCTAAATTTATATTCCATGCAGCTCCGCGGCCACATGAAATACAAAAATCATCATAGTATTGACTATGACTATTTCCGCAATATTCTTTTAAAAATTCAGGAGTAATATTGCTTGTCTTTTTTATTTCAGTGGGTGAGGTTATCTTGAAACTAGTAGGTGATGAACCTAATATATTATTTTTTAACGGATCAATCTGATCCGGTGTGTAAATTATTCTGGAACCATATGTTCTCTCAATGTGATTTAATGTCATCCATGATTGTTTCAAATGCAATTTAGGCATATCCGGTGCATAATAAAACAATTCTAGATTTGGTATATCGCTTGTATATGTCTCCATAGTTTTATCCATAACAGTAGAATAAAACTTACCATTTTCTATAATGATGCGTGGTTTATCAACCCCTAAAATAACACCATGACTAAGTTCATCGGCATGCATTATTTGCTTCACGTAGTAACTATAGTTGGTAGGCTGAAAATACCCATGTGTTAGTGCAGAGGCGGGTTTTTCTAACCAATCATCTTTGAAATAATTATCAAATATTTCCGGACCAACATCAACGGTTGTTACTTTAGTATTGGGGTATTTTTTAAGATACTCATACACCTGAGGATAGATGTATTTTATTAGTTCGGCTTGCCGAGTAGGATTGGTCTCTAAATTCAACAATACTATTTCATCAAGCGGGATATTAAAATGGTAGAAACAACGAATAACATGGTGACTGTCTCTACCTGCACTATAAAATAAACTGAGTTTTTTATATCGTTGTCTTAGTTGAGTGCAACGGTCAAAGCACAACTGTTCCCATAATTCTACTGGTTCTGTTGTCCAATCAAGCCTATCATATTCTTCCTCATAGAAATAATAATGTGGCATAATTCCCATACTATTAGCCTCGCGCCATGCATCGATTTGACTACTTGTTCGCTTGCCATTAACTATCCAATGAGGGAGATACATTTTTACTTCTTAAATGATTTTACAATATTTCTAATTTCTTCGGTGGTGTAAAACATTGGACCAGAGTATAATGCGTCTAATCTACTAAGAATATCGCTGTCTCTGTTACATGTGTTTACCGCATTGATTACCATTTCACGTGCTTCTTTTGTAGCATTCGGGTTTACACTAAGAATATTGCCTAAGGGCATTTTATTAATTTTCTTACTATATGTTTGAAAACTATCATGATTATACTTGATTGCTGTTCGTTTGTCAAATGTACTGGCAATTACTTTTAATTTTTTTGCATCAACCATAGCTTTTGAACCAATGATAGTATCCATTGATAAATCCAAACTACCATTAACAGTGTCTGTCAACACTCCCACATTGTTTTTATATGGCACAAGTTGTACAGGGATATTCATTTCATTGAATACTGTTTCTATAATAAGAGTACTGACTGGTGAACTATAACCTATGTTGATAGGCCGTGTTTTACTCATTGATCTAATTTGATCAAATGATTCAATTCCGCCCGCTTTACTCAACAAGACCATTGTAAGCTCATTTAGGTAGATTATAGGATGAATGTCTTCTAACAGATTGATGCCCGGAAAATCACCTAGTACATTAACACCAAAACTACCAACCATGACATTTGTTATTTTGTCTGTATCTTTTGATTGTTGCAAACTGTTAATTGCTAGTAAACCATTTGCACCGGGTTTAAAGTCTTTTAATACACTAATTCGTTGATTGTTCAAGCAAGTTGCGTATGTATCCACTGCTATGTCAGCTCCGGAACCCGGGCCTGAAGATAAAATGAATTTAATTGAATTGTTTTCTGCATGTGTTTGGGTGATGCCCATTGATAGTAGAAGGATTAATAGTAATTTTTTCATTCAAATATTTATATAAAGATAAAGCTCACTTTAGATTTCCTAGTAGCGAATTAGTACGTCAAGCCAGCAGCCGGCTTCACCACGGTAACGAGTACCGGTCCTAAGGTGATTTCTTACCAGAATGAGGTATTCTCATTCAATTCATGTTTGTCAAATCGTGCTAATCTTTTTAGAAAGTCATTTGTCTTTTCAGTAATGATACCGGTTAACTGAAATGTAACTCTTGGGTTATGTCCTGCATTAGCAGTACAATGCGGAAGATTTTGCCAATCAAATGTTGTAACATCTCCTGCACGCCATTGTTGATGGTTATAATTACCATAACTCCAAAAGTGACCCGGTTCCCAATCAGTCAATGCAACTTGCACCCGCATAACTGTCCAAGGTGCATCTGATGCCCACTTTTCTAATTTGTCTAAATGTAGATTCCATACTTCACCGGGCATCTGCACGTGAATACGTTCCATACAATCTTCTAATGCAAACAGTTCACTAATCTTTTTTAAGTTAGAAGGTATCTCCCAATTTAAATGAGTGATTTGATAGTCTTTACCATAACCAAAACGTTCTAAATCATAATCTTCACTGGCTAGTTCTTCTTCGGGTCTATTTTTGCCTACTTTGCCACGTGTTCTCCATGTTGCAGGTTTTGCTGTGTCTATTGCGTGTTCAACATCTTTGGTATAGTCAGCAACTATCTTACCCAATCTGATTACTTTGTCAATCTGTGGATCATTTTTAAAGTTATCAAAATGATACTTACTTTTTTGTTTGCTCTTTTCCCAACTACTTAATATCATATTACTGTTACCCTTATGTCTGATGCACCGTAGTCTTGATAATACTCATTCGGTGGCAGTTCTATATTTAGCATCTTACAGAGCATGTGATTAGTTAATGGGACTTTACCGGGATACTTGTAGTTTGCTTTAATGATGCCCTGATTCTGTTCTTTAATCTTAGTAGCCATTACTTTCAAGTTTTGATAGTATTCGCTATAGTCAGGATAAGTGATATCAAAATGACCGCACTTGACCCACCAACCCAAACAAGCATCATCGGGGCGATGTACTAACACTATAGAACAATCAGGCCATGTTTCTTTGATGTAATCAATATGATTACTGAACACATGACTTTTAATGATACGTACACCTTCACCAGTAAATGCTTCATCAAAGTCACGTTCTAATGTTTCTTTGTCATACATTGAGAGTCTGTGAAACAGTTTACCAAACTCCATACCTGGATCATAGTATGCACCTAGATGCATTAATTCAGTCTTGCCACTAGCATCATGGTAATATGTTCTACTATCACTATAGTCTGAATGATTCACACTCGGACTATAGTAAATGTTTTTTACTACGCTACTCCACTTGCTGCCCGGGGCTCCTGCTACAAATATATACTTCATTCGGGTTTAATCTTCTTTGCTATTGGTTGCCATTCTCTGCGTAGTTGTACCATGCTTGCATGTACACCCTCAGGTGAATGTTCTTTAGTAGTTATGAACATTAAGTTCTCATCAAATTTTTCTTTTGCCTCTTTACTGCGTATTGCGGGAACGAAATTGTTGTGATACCACTCTTGTATCTCTCTTGGAGTATTCTTGGGCAATAACAAATTCCAACATCCATATAAATTTAAACCGGGGGCAAACTTGCTCATGAGTGGGGCTGATTCAATACCTTTTAAAGGAACTTCACTTGCTAAGCCAATCAACTTTAGTTTACCGGCCTTGACATAGGGATAACCTACGCCAACCGGGGTAACACTAAATTCTGTATGGCCGCCCATCGTATCTAGTAATGCTTGTGCAGGACCTTTGTACATAATAGTCTCTACTTTATCATTTGGTACATTCAGTTTGTCAGTTAAATATTCAATTGCTAGTTTATGACCACCTCCACCTATGGCAAAATTGATTGGGCGTTTCTTGTCCCGTATCTCACGTATCAAATCTTCCGGAGTATTGACTTTACTATTAGGGTTAGCCCAAAATGCTAACGGGCTACGGGCAATGTTCGCTACTGGTTCAAAGTCATAGATGTTATGTTTAAGTGCGGTGGCATACCATATATCACTCGTCACCCATTGACTGTTGCAAGCAGGCATTGCTATAGTGTGGCCGTCAGCAGAGACAGTAGCAAAGTGATTCATTGCTAAGTTACCATCTGCGCCCGGTCTATGTTCTGCTACAAACTTTGAACCTGTATTCTTTTCAACAATATCAGCAACGATACGAAAACTAATTTCATTTCCTGCACCCGGACCATTAGGATATATAACTGTTATTGGCTTTGACGGTTGCCATGCAAATGCAACTACATGCATAAATGATAATATTGCTAAAAGTTTTTTCATCGTTCCTCCTAATATAAATATGATGACAGAATATTTATGCCATTTAGCATAAAAATTTACAAAACATAGAAAAATTCCAATGAACACTAAAATTTTTAAGCTATTACAAGAAAATTTACAGCTTGCGTTTAATTTACCCAAGTACTCTAAAATTTCTATAGATGAACAAACCATTGTACAAGACTTGCCCTGGACACCCGCAAGATATCGCAAATTCAAAGACAGTGTAGAAGCTGAGTTACACTTGCCCTGCGATTATGTAGGAACACTAGGTGCTATTACTGATGACTTGTCAGAACGCTATATTCTACGATTCTTTAGTGAGATATGGAAGCCTAGAACAGGTGATTATGAACACACTGGTTGGGAACTTGCTGATGAAATCAACAAACTAAACCCGGAGAAAGTACTTGATGTTGGTTGTGGGTATCACCCATTTAAGGGTCGTATTCAGAATATTATTGGCATTGATCCATACAACAATCAAGCTGACTATGAGGTTGACATCTTAGAATATAAAGTAAAGCCAGAAAGTCACGATGTTATAATGGCTCTTGGATCTATTAATTTTAATTCACGTGATGAGATTGAATCACGGTTCAGTCATTGCATCAATCTATTGAAGAAGGGTGGAAAATTCTATCTACGTGCTAACCCAGGGATCACTCACAAGACAGGGCCGTATGTTGAAATATTTCCTTGGACATTTGAAGTTGTAAATGAATTTGCTGAAAAATATAATCTCAAGTTAGATACTTTTAAGAAAGATAATAACGATAGATTGTATTTTGTTTATACTAAATTATAACCAAAAAAATAGACCCCGAAGGGTCTATTTTACATTGTGGGGCCGTTCCCACTTTTGAATCCAACTGAACCACCTTCTTTCTCAATACGTTTGATAACGTCCTCAAACAAGATAGGCGTAAAGTCAGTTTGTTCAACACATACGCAATGATAACGAACATCGTTTTCATCACTGTATAATGTTGCACCTGTTTTAGCATCGATTCCCCTAGCCTTCTTCACTCTACCTGAATGTAAATGACCATGAATGTTGACACCAAACCGGCCCAAGCTAGCTTCATGTAATGGGATATGACTTAATATCATTCCGTTCATTACATGATACGCACGTAATTCTCGGAAATATAATCTATACTCATCATCACGGAAGATATCATGGTTGCCACGAATCAATACCTTGTCACCGTTTAAGCGACTCAATGTGATTAATGATTTGCGGTTGATAACTACATCGCCCAAATGATAAACCTTATCTTTTGGTCTAACAGTATTGTTCCAACGCTTGATCATTTCCTCATCCATCTCATGTGGATCAGTCCACGGACGAATCTTCGTGACCCCGTCACTCTCTGTGAATCTACATACTCCGGCATGACCAAAGTGTGTATCACTTGTTAAAAACACCGATGGCATTATACCCTCTCTTTCTTTACTCGTTCAATACGAGATTCCTTGTTCCAATCGTAAGCAATACCATCTGGGCACTTGCCATCTTTAACTGAATCAACGCCAAATCGACCTACAATTTCAAACTCGCCACCTTTGATGGAAACAAACTCTGCTACTGTCTTAGCATAAGCCATAGCTAAATTTAAGTCAGTAAATTCTATTGAAACATTTTCATTAACTACTTTATACATTATCATTCCTAAAAGTTCGCCAATCATCAATGTTTGGCTTTTCATCTTCATCATATGTCCAACCTAATGCCCGCATCATACGATGCTTGACTAACAAGTTTGGACTGCGAAATCTACCAGTGTCATCAAAACCCATCATAACACCAACTTCACAAACTGCACCACTACGACATATACCAGCAAAGCAATGAACAACCACGTTCATTCTATTATCTTTAGCATGTTGCAATAGCCTTACCAATTCGTTTGCTTGTTCTTGACTGCAACGCATTGCTTCATCTAAAGCAAAATCATTCTTCTCAATGTCCAAGAATTCAAAATTGTGAATCTCTTTGAATTTGTGAGCAGGTGTTGGTCTCCAACTCGCAGGGTCTGTGATGCTAATCAGCATACTATTCTCTCCGGCTTCATGATGAAATCTAGTAGGTATATCAGCGGCTGCTACATTTTCAATCCACATATCTAACTCCTTAATAATGTATTATACTACACCTTGGATTATTAGTCAACCTTGGGCAAGGGTGCTATAATTATGTTTAACCAGTGATTGTATATTTCTGTGTTCAACGGAGTTTCAATCCATTGTTGTAGTTTTTCTATTAATCTACCTTCTAATACATCTTTAAAAGGTATTATTTTATTAATTTTACCATATTCTTTAGCTTTCTTAACTCGATTAATTCTATATTGTACTTCCATTTCATCAAACGGTGGATGTTTTTTTGGTGTAATAATATGGCATCTTTCCATACACCATTTAGCATACTTATATTCAGAATCATCAATTAAAATTGAATCTGTTATATATTGTAATTGTATTGAAAAATCATGACTGAATGTTGCAGCAATATATTTTTTTTCTATCTCTTTCATATACTCAGTTTTATTAAAATTATTATATAATATATCAGTACCCTGTCTATCATAATTTTTAATAATTTTTAATTTAAATTCATGTCTTAGAGAAGGTGTTGCGAGCTGTATATAAGTTTTTGCACAAACATAGTCTGTTGAATCTATTACTGCGGCTACCATATCACCACCTGCACCGGGATTATAAATAATATTATACATCGTATTATTTAGACAAGGAAAAGGTGTAAGTATTTCTACTTACACCCTTAGAGAGAACAAGGGCGTAATTACTCAGAGGCCCTTGCCGTGTTATGCACTTAACATGCGTAACGATAGTTCATGATGGTCTTCATCATGATACCTTCTGGAGTGAACTCAGAAGGATCTGCACCTAGCAAACTTGCCATGATGCTTGGGCTAAAGCCAGAGACTAAAGCTGCACCACTCTTATCTGCCTTGACAGGACTGTTACCACTGCTGTTTAAGTTCCAGAACACTACACTAGGCATAGTGTAACCGGCTTGTGCATACTTGCGTTCAATCATTTCCATTGCAGAATCATCATGTGTGACACATGAATTGAATTGCATGTCAGAAAGGATCAACAACATCTTAGGCATGTCACTTTCAGGGACGTTGCCCTTTACTGCAACACTTAGGATCTTGTCCATAGCCTTGTGCAAGTTTGTGTCCATTGCCCACTTAGATGTAACCATTTGGTTGATCTTTTGAACGATAGTACCCTTTAAAGTAACTAGTTCTGGGCTACCACTGAAAGTCAAGAATGTGTCCTTAAACGCACCCTTGTTCTTGTCAGCAAGGTATAGACCAAGTGACACACTAACATCCATGCATGTTACACTACCTGTTCCGCCTGCTGGGCAACTCATAGAACCAGATACGTCTACCAATGGTAGAATGTTTGAATCATTCATGTAGTTAGGCAATGCATCCCATTGTGCAGTCACGTGATCCAACTCAGTCTTGTCCAAGTTAGCGCGACCATAGCCGACTAAACCCTTCAAGACTTCGTGAGGGAACACTGCCGCGGCATTGACCTTCACACTCTTATCGCCACTCACCAACTTAGCCACATATTCAGCGAATGTTACAGAATGACGGTTGAACGCCTTCTTGTAGATTCGTGATGCCTGTGAAGGTACATGTGAATAGTTGATGTTGTCCCAATCGTTAGCACACATTTGTGTTTCAACAACCTTAGTCATTGCTACAAGTGTCTTACGATATTGCTTAGGAGTCATTCCGAAGAATTCGCGGATTTCACGTGCGACTTCACCCTTACGTGGAGTCCACTTAGCTGCCAAGCCATTCTTTGCACGAAGGTTGTCACCTAACAAAGTATATGCCTTAGCCTTAAGATCCTTGTCCTTGAAGACAAACAAGTCATCGAAACGACCTACTTCAGGAATCTTAACTAATAGTCGTGATGCCGCTTCTGGGTCATGCTTTTCCAAGTATGACAATACATCACGGAACAGTTGACGTTCACCTGCACCACCACGTGCGTCACGTGCCCACAAAGCCACACGCAATGCGAGTTCCTTGTCTTGCACGTAAGCCGCAGTAAATGCTGGGATAATGTTCTTACCACGGCTTGCACCGATGTTGTAGAACAAGTCAACCACTGAGTTAGCTGTTGACTTACGAGCCTTCATGCCATTGGCAGTACGGGCTTCTTGATTTGCGATTGCGTTTACAAATGCGTTCATTTTCTTTTCCTTTATCAGAATGTGTTTTTTTTCAGTTATCGGTTGAAATTAAAAATTTGCTGTTAACATTCTATGTCTTTAGCAGGATGATCGTAACCGTTATTTTATTTTCTGGTCGCACTTTCCCCTGTATATTGGTTCAGTTACCGCGACCCTATCAACATTCATGTTGCCTAGTTAGTAATTGTGTCTGCTACTAACAACATACAAAGTCTTTCCAATGTGTCATCAATTACATTAACGTCTATTACTAGAAAGTGTTGCCACTTGCTTTACGGGCCGCTGTCTACTGCATTAATTGTAGTTTAATTTTAATTGCTGTAATCATCCATGAATACAAACAGGTTAGTTGTTGACTGCTTTTATTTTACACAGGCCATCACTCTGTGCTTGTTAGTCTTGTTTCAATAGATACCTTCAACGCTCGGTGTTTTTACGCACTCTGCTCCAATAACTACTACAGTGTCTAACAGTTCATAGTATTATGAAGTTGCTGAACCTAACCTTTAATTAATTGTTCAATACATGTATTGTATCATAGTATTGAATATTTGTCAAATTATTTTGGGCAATTTGTTGGTAGAAGCGGTGAGATTCGAACTCGCGGAACCTTTCGGTTCTTCGGTTTTCAAGACCGACGCCATAGGCCACTCGGCCACGCTTCCATATTATGGCATCCCGGGTAAGCCTCGAACTTACAACCCCTGGTTTTGGAGACCAGTGCTCTGCCAATTGAGCTACCGAGATATATTTTATGATTTTCTAACACGCTTGAGGTAATCTCTACCAATCAAGCCAGCTTCAATTTCTTGAAGTGCAGTAACCGTTAGTCCTGCTTTTGTAATTAGCTTGGGTAGATGCCCACGCTTTAGTTCTCTAACTCTTGCTGATGCAATTAAAACTAAATCAAAACGACTGCCCACCATTTGTGCGGCTTCTTCGCTTGTGTATCTTGCTCTTGATTCAGACATGTTTTCTTTCGTTGTTTTAAAACTTGGAGCGGGAAAAGAGGTTCGAACTCTCGACATCTTGCTTGGCAAGCAAGTGCTCTACCAACTGAGCTATTCCCGCATTTAACTTGGTACCTGGACACGGTTTCGAACCGCGGACCCTCTCCGTGTAAAGGAGACGCTCTACCCCTGAGCTATCCAGGCTAATAATTTTATTTAACATCAATCTGCATGTCTTGTTAAAAAATTTACTTTTATTTTTTTAGGGTTGAAATATTTTTTAACAACATTTTCTGCAACACTAATTTCAAATTTCTTACAACTAAAAACGTCAAAATATGCAGTACCATCTAATTCCATAAAATGTCCGCATATATTACTTGTAGTTATTAACTGCATTAGACTATATCCTTGCTTCGGGTCACCCAATAAGAGATACTCAATTACAGGTTCGCCGTGTGCAACCATATCAATTTCTTTTATCAAATCCTTTACAAAATTGTAAATATTGTCTCGGCTATCAATATGTTCACACCCACTACAATCTAACATTAAATGATAGCCCCAATGCATATTATCCACCTTGGTTACTATCTTTAACTTCTGTTTGATTGGCAATTTGTTCAAAAGCTTCATCTTCATTCTTTTGATCCTCAATCATT
>Ga0114967_10003136_pt1 | contig 13659 bp, 15 predicted proteins | sample M_130628_MF_Meta_FD_92639 | JGI IMG/M metagenome (GOLD analysis project Ga0114967, IMG submission 92639) | Freshwater microbial communities from Lake Montjoie, Canada to study carbon cycling - M_130628_MF_MetaG | ecosystem: Environmental > Aquatic > Freshwater > Lake | place: Lake Montjoie... | reverse complement strand
TGGTTGGTATTTGGTTAATGGGATTCGTTCCTCCAGTGTATTCTACGTATGCATTATTATTACCCGTTGCTGGCGCTGGCGCGGCAGCTTCGGCGCTATGGATATTTTTATAATTATGAACAAGATCGAACAATACGCGCAACAAGCAACAGATTGGATTAAAGCGAATCCAGGGAAAGCAACAATTATAGCCATTTTTGTTGCTGGATTTTTAATCGGAGCAGTACTATTTTAAATGTGGAATAATATCACAGATATAGCTAAAAGTGCGGCGGCCTTTCTTCAAAGCGGAAAGTCTCCACCAAACACTCCAATACAATATCGTGAAGACTTAAGTCGCATTAATTTCTTTTCATCTAAAAAATTCTTTATTGTTTTTAGTGCTATTGGATTGCTTATTGCGTTTTATTTTCTAAGCGTTGGTATTTTATTCTTAACCGCGTACACCCCATCATTAACAAGTTCATTCGTAACTATCTTTGTTGAAATTATTAAAATATTTGCAATTATTATTTCTGTTTATTTAGGACTGCAGGCGACTATTGATTTTAAATATGGCACTGAATCTACTTACGAAAATACTAATAACACAAGCGCAGAATATCGTGAGGAAAAAATTATAAATGAACAAACAATTAAGTATTCAGATGTTTATAAAAATGATCCTTCATACGCACCAATTGATTGGGCATTAGAACAAAATTTAGGACAATAATATGGAAGCCATTAAATTAAAAAGTTTTGGACCAGAAGTCAAACAGTGGCAATTATTTTTACAAAGTGCTGGTTATAAAATTCCAGTTGTTGACGGCGCATTTGGGCCACAAACCGAACGTGAAACAATTAAATTTCAAGTTTCGCACAGACTAAAAGCAGATGGAGTTGTCGGAGAAAAAACTTGGAAGTTTGTTACCAAGGTTAGTGAAAATACCCCACTGTCACAACGCTGGCCAAAGCAGGATTATAATAGTATGGTTAATTTTTACGGACCAGTCGGAGAAAATCAGACAAGTCTAGAATTACCATATCCGATGAGGTTAGCTTGGGATACTAATGTTATTGTTAAGAAAATTACTTGCCATGAAAAAGTAGCTAGTTCTCTTTATAAAGTACTAGAGAATGTTAAAAAAATATATGGTAATGATATTAGTAAATTAAATTTAGATTTATTCGGCGGATGCATAAATGTCAGACGTATGCGTGGTGGAACTGCATTTTCAACACATTCATGGGGGGCGGCAATTGATATTGATCCAGATCATAATCAATTAAAGTGGGGCCGTGATCAAGCAGCTTTTGGTAAAGCAATTTATAAAGATTATTTAGACTGTTTTGAAACGGAGGGATGGGTTAGCCTATTACGCGCAAGGAACTTTGATCCTATGCATTGCCAAGCAGCAAGATTATGAAAATTTCAGGTATTTATATAATTCAAAATATTTTAAATGAAAAATTATATGTAGGTAGTTCGGTAAATGTTAATGAAAGATTATCTAAACATAAATATCAGCTCAAAAAAAATAAACACCCTAATCAAAAATTACAAAACGCTGTAAACAAATATGGTTTAAATAATTTTAATTTTTCAATTTTAGAGAAAGTAAAAGAAATTGATTTATTAAGAGATAAAGAAAGGTTTTGGATAGATAATCTGAATAGTCGAAATGATGGTTATAATATAACTATTGATACTTATTGCCCAATGAGAGAACTTTCATGTTTACCAGAATATAAACAAAAGGTTAGTAAAGTGCATAAAGGAAAAGTAATTTCCGAACAACAAAAATTAAGCGCGCATATAAAAAATAAAGAAAAATTCGCGCCTATTTATTTAGTAAACCCTCTTGGGGAAAAAATAAAAATACATGGGATTAGAAAGTTTTGTAAAGATATTAATTTATCTTATAGGTTAATTAAAGATTTAAGGCGTAAAAAAATACATCATCATAAAGGCTGGAGAATACCTAGCTCTGAAACAATTGGAACTGTTTTTAATTTTGATCATCCAATGTCAAATTTTCAAAGAAAATTAATATCCGAAAGAGCTAAAAAAAATATTGGAGATAAAAATCCTAATTTTAAACATGGCAAATATATTAATAATAAATTATAAAAATGAGTGTAAGTATTTATAATAGTTAGATATGCCCACATACGAAGACGTTTCTATTGAGAGTAAGTCAGAATTTGACACCTCAGATTTATTTTTTTCGTTCACTCGCCCAATACAACTTTGTGCAATAGAGCTTAATCGCCTAGATAATAATAAAATTATTATAGGATCTAAATTGAAAAATATTGCGCTATTAGAAGAACAAAGTGTAAATTTATCAATGGATACAATGAAAGATTTTAAATATTCAATTCGTTTTGATGGTATTATAGTCCAAGCGATGGTTTCATCCGAGGAAGACAAGTATTTAGCAGTAGCTTCGGTTGACCAATTAAGAGAGTATCTTCCAAAGAATATTGATCTTGACGTTAATCGTGATTTAATGGGCGTTGCTTTTGATGCTTTTGTTGTTAATCGTGGAAATAAGAATGGTCATATAATTAGTACTGACGTTGCCTTAGCCATGGTCGAAAATTTTATTAATAAGCCTTTTAATATAGAACATAATCGAAAAGTTGTTGTTGGCGTTTGTACTGGGTACGGTTTTAGTGAGTTCGGAACCAGCAAGCCATTAACCCTTGAAGAGATCAAGGCAAAGAAGGAGCCATTTAATGTTGTTCTGTCTGGTTACGTATGGAAAATTGTAAATCCAGAGTTTGCCGCTGATCTCGTAGATAGCAGCGATCCATCTTCTGAACAATATCTTTCGGTTAGTGCAAGTTGGGAGCTTGGATTTAATGAATTTAATATAGCTAAAGGTAGCAAAAATTTAGCAGATGCTTCTATCATAGATGACCAAGATAAAATCGTTGAATTAAAAGATCGCCTTAAAGTATTCGGTGGAAATGGCGCTACTGAAGACGGTGATATAATTTTATTAAATTTACAAGGCAGTGTTCTTCCATTAGGAATTGGCTTTACAAATACCCCAGCCGCTGAAGTAAGCGGCGTTGCTATTTCGTATGATAAGCCAGCTGAAACAAGTACCGAAGTTACAGATATGAAATATACATGCGCAAAATGCGGATACAATGGGGTAAAAGCTGATGCTTGTCCCGAATGTGGATGCGAAGATTATACAGAAATGGAAACAGAAAATGAAAATGAACTTCCAGCTTCTGAAAATAATATAAATAAAAAAAGTGTCCTAGAAGCAAATAATAATGTAAAAAATATTATGCACATTAAAAATGTTGATGATATTACAGATAGCTCCATGAAGGAAGTTGCTGCAAGTCATGTTCGTGAATTTATTTCCAACAAGATCGCAGAATTATCCGTTGAATGGAAATCCAAAGTCGAAGAAAAAGAAACCGCTCTCAAAGCTGCTGAAGACCAGATCGCCACATTGAAAAATGATTTAGACGCAATCAAGGCTGATAGCGACAAAGTAAAAGAAGAGTTTGTTGCAATCCAAGAATCCTTAAAGGCCAAAGAAGTTGAAGCAACCTTCCAACATCGTATGGCAATTCTCGATGAAGAGTTCGACTTGACGGATGAAGATCGTACAATCATCGCTGAAGATTTAAACACTCTCGATAGCCAAGAGGCTTTTGAAAAGTGGTATAAGAAGTTTTCTACATTCGCAGCGGCTAAGAAAAAGTCCGCCAAAGTTGTAAAACAAGAAGCCATGAAAGAAGGCGAGCCAGCCCCTAAAGAAATGAAACAGGGAAAGGCTGCTGAAGTCGTAGCTAGCGAAAAAACTGTAGAAGAAGTAATTTCGAGTGTCGAGGTAAAGGAAGAAGTTCTTCCAAACGCTTCCTCGCCTCAAGAGTCTACATTGGTCGAAAAGATCAATGCGGCCTTTAATAAAAATAGCGTAAAAATCAATAAATAAAAGAAAGAAACAAAATATATGCCATCTAATTTAAAACCATTCAGAGATTATGATGATCATGATGTTATCAACCTCTTTGCTGTAAGTGGAGCTAGTGTCGATAAAGGCGCTGTCCTCACCGCACAAGGAAGTGGAATTAACCTCAAAGATCAAACATCTTTAGATAACTTATCGTTTGCTGCGAATACTCTCTCAGCTCAATTCAATGCTCCTTGGACCACAACCGTTGCCGCTAGTGGCGCGACGCAAGGTCAAATCGTTGGAATTCTGCTTAAAGACGTTCGTACGTTTGACGAAAACGGAGAAAAATTAATTTTCAACCCACGTAAGGCAGCCGAGATGGATGTAATCATCAGCGGTCAAGCGGCACCTCTTTTAACAAAGGGTACTGTCCTTATTAGCGGTATTAACGGAACACCAAGTTTTGGTAGCGGCGCTGCTGTTGCTGACGCTGGTGATGGTTCACTCAAAGTAGTAACTTATGCAACTAAAACTGTTGGCAAATTCCTCGGACCTAAAAATGACGAAGGGTATGCTTTACTCAAGATTGAGCTCTAATCCTAAATAGAAAGAAAAAATATAAATAATATGAAAATTCAATTCGAAAAAAATCCCGAGCAAATCGAGCTTATCAAAGCCCTTGCTTCGGATAACAAAACTGTAGCCGTAGAAGCCCAAGAAGCTTTCGCAGCTTTCATCAGTACTGTTGTTCAGCAAGTTCTCGAACAAGCTGGAACGGCCAGTATGATCTATCGTGACGTAGAATTTGACGATGAGGACGCTCCTTCGATCCCTCTCGACTTATACTATGGTCAAAATGAGGGAAGTGTTAGCGTTTGGTCGCAAACTGTCGGTGGTGGACTCCCAACAAACTTTGTTCAAGGCATGCAAGAGATGAAGATTAATACCTATCGTCTTGATAGTGCTATCGCCATGGACAAGCGTTATGTTCGTAGGGCACGCCTCGACGTTGTTGCTGCTGGTTTAGAGCGTATGGCCAATGAACTACTTGTTAAACAAGAACGTAATGCATGGGCTGTTATTCTTAAACTCTTGGCCGAAGCAAGTACACAAGGTACTCGCCACATTCTCAAGAGTACTGCTAGTGATGTGTTCCAACTTGATGACATGAATAGACTCTGGACTCTTGTTCGCAGACTTAACTCTGCTTACACGGGTGGCACGCCACAAGCTTTCCAAAGCCGTGGTTTGACAGACTTATTCGTAAGTCCAGAAGTTAAAGCTCAGATTCGCGCATTTGCTTATCAGCCAATGAACACGCGTGCTGGTAATATTGGAACTGGTAGCGCAACAAGTACATCTGTTGCTCTTCCTGATAGTGTTCGTGAGCAGATCTATCGTAGCGCTGGTGCAACCGAAATCTTCGGCGTAACCATCAACGAAATGCTTGAGTTAGGAATTAGTCGTAAATATAACGATTTATTCTCTACCTTCGCTGGAAGTACGGCATATGATGGCGGCAGTGCCTTCGTAAGCTCTTCGAGCGAGCTTATCGTTGGTGTAGACGCAAGTCGCAATGCCTTCTTACGTCCAGTAGCAGTTCAGAGCGAAAGTCGTGGTCAAGTCAAGGTTCTTCCTGACGATCAGTTCTTATCGCGCAGTCAAAAGGTCGGCTTCTACAGTTTCGTAGAAGAGGGTCGCGTGGCTGTTGATGCTCGTGCCGCTGTTGGTTTGATTGTTACATAATAAATAAATCAATAGATAAAAAATTAGAGCCGTCCTTCGGGGCGGCTCTTTTTTTGTAAAATATTTATTAAATAAATTATTAGATAAACGTGATATATTTATTAATAATAATTAATATGAATGCTAAAAAAAGGGGTCGCCCATCCAAACAAATGTTACAAATTCATGGTAAAGATGAATCTGGTACGGTAAAACGCGCGCCAATGACGCTTGATGAAATCCTTGGTGAGTCGTTATCAGTTTATACCGCGCAAAGTTCTGATCAATATCGTGGACAATTAACTGAAATGAATATGACTGATTTACAAGCACATGCTTATAAAGTAGGGCTAGTGCCCACAGAAGATCGTAAAGTATTGATGGATCGCCTGGTACAGGAATTTTCTAAATGGAATTCACGTTATAATGCCACAGCAGTTCAAGCTGAAGGAGTCAAATCTATAGAAGATTTAGATGCACATGCAAAAAAGATCTTGAGAGAAGGTGCTTAGTTTTTTGTGTAAAATAGTATGTGGACGAATACTTTACAAAATTCATTTATAGTGTATATAACGATTTAGGTCAACCAGAAAATTATTCTATTTCCAGGTTGGCGGCATGGTTTTTAGATGACGCAAATATAGGAAAACTAAATAATTTAATTGGTACAGTTTTTACTAATAAAAAAGCCGATGCAGATTGTGGCGCATTTGGTTATATATTAGATCCTGTGCCGTCTAATGATCAACTAGCAATATATAAAATGCTATTTGATTATGAGTATTATAAAAATGAAGCACGTTTTGCTGCACAAAGTTCTATATCTAATGGTAATGACTGGACTAATCTACGAGAAGGGGATAGTTCTATTAGTAGAATCAATAGGAATGAAGTTTCCAAGAATTTTAGAGCATTATCTAGAGACGCTAAGGAAGATTTAGATAAAGCTGTTAAACTTTATCTTAAATATAATGCAGTTCCAGACCAAGTGGCTGGTGATGACACCCAAGGAGTGAGTAATTATATTATTCAAGAATACGCAAGAGTAACTTACTAATATGGCAGATCTAATTTCAAGTGATCAAAAATTAGCATATCGTAGTGTTTTTTATGATATTCATGACACATTTGCGCGCGATATAATTATTTTTAAAATACCTAAACGAACAGTCATTTCTTCTGATTTAACTTATAATTTTGCATATGGTGGGCAACAAGATGGAACTGAAGTCACTTACGCGCCAGTAAGTGGGGTTTTTCAAGCTAGAGTTATGTGGTTAAATCCATCTACTCTTAATGGTTTTAAAGATATCAAAGAAGAAATACACGGAAATATTGTAAAATTAAAAGTTAAAAAAGATGTATTTGATTTCTTGGATAATGCACAGCATGTCGAAATTGATGGAAGAAGTGTTCAATTTTTCGGATCAAGTCAACCGCATGGATTATTTGGTATAGATTTTTACAATATATTTTACGAGGAAACTAATTAATATGGCTGGAAAAGTAAATAAAAAATTGTTGAATCAGCAAATTTTAAATAGCCCCGCTGTAAAAAAAATGGTGGCGGAAATTTTAAATAAAGAGGTAGAGCAATATAAAGCCGATTTAATAAATGAATTTTCTAATCATCCAGTTACACAAGAATTAGATGGCGGAGAAAATGCATCAAATATTTCTGGTACACTAGGTGGATATGGTAATTTATTTTCTTTTATAGGCTTTAATCGTGGCTCTAATCCAACTGAACCAATATTGAGTTTATTAAAAAAAATAAGATTAAATAAGCGCGGAAAATTTGTTAATGGATCCTACCAATTTCAAATTAATATACCCTCTGAATCAGAACTAAGTAATTCTAGTAGATTACCTTGGGAAGGTGGAAGAAGTTGGCTTTTTGATATAGAAAAAACAATTTCTGGAATAGGCTCCTATCTATTTGCACGAACTCAATCTTCTAGATCTGGAACGGGCATTCAAATTAAAAATACTGGTTTTTCTAGATCATTTCGTAGTGTAAAATATTTTGGAACAATGTATAAAAACTTTTTAAAAAAAATAAATAATATTTAATGAAATCTTCTTATTTAAATAATCTTACAAGCAGTTTTTATCTTTGGTTGGATCATGAAATCTTATCAAAAGGCCAGGCTTTTATTAATTATACTGGAAAATTATATTCCACATATGATCCAGTTTATGAATCGGTGTCTTCTACTTATAGTTCACCATTTAAACAGTGGGTTTATGATTCGAGTGTTAATGGCGCAATAGTTCCAAGTGGAATTTATAGCAATACAACTTTTATTCCAAGAAATACTAGTGGATTATCTTTAGACTATAATAATGGCAGAGTTATTTTTAATAATAATATCATTACTAATAATAATCTTACTGCTGCATATAGTTTAAAAGAGTTTAATCTTTATTTTACGGATGAGCGTGAAGATAAGTTATTATTTGAAAATGCGTATACCGTTAGACCAAAATTTACTCAAATTACTGGTGGGTTAAGTTATCAAGAAATTCCATACCCATGTATTTTTATTAAAAACCGATCTAATGAAAATATTCCATTTGCGTTTGGGGGTCAAGATAAAACTGAATCTATGATCAGATGTATTGTTCTTGCAAAAGATGCTTTTTCGCTAGATAGCGTAATTTCAATATTAAATGATAGCGCTAGAAAAGTGTTCCCACTTTTAAATCCAGCTGATCTTCCATTTAATTATTTAGGAGATTTTAAAACTGGTACAAATTTTAATTATGTAAATTTATGTAATGTACAGCCTGCTTCTAATTATACGTATATTGATCGCGTTACCGTTTCAAAATTAGACGAAAATACAAACATGTACGTAAATAAAAAAGTAATGATAGCTATTGTTGATTTTGAACTTTATAATGTAAGATATCCTAGGATAAATTAAAAATTAAAGTGTCTCGGAATAGAATCAAATGTAATTATTTATATGGCAAGAAATAGAACAATTTATAACGTTTTAGCGGTATATGCTAGTCAAGTAGCTCCAACTGGACAGCAAACTGGACTTAATACAGTCAGACAACTATCACGCGTACAAACTTTTAATGAAGATTTTACGCGTAATTTTACCGATGTTAACCAATATGGTAATTTAGCTGCCCTTGATCGTATTGAAGTTGAAGCGCCAACAGTAAAAGCTAGCCTTTCTTATTATGTAACCGATGGCAGTAATGAAAATTATTTGGGATTTACGGTTGCAACTGGCGGGGCAGCTCCAACGTCTTGTATTTCTGGCCTTCTTAATAAAACAAGTGATGAAAAAAATTATTACTTATTAATTGCTGATGAAGGTAATGATGCTGCCGCTTATAATGCTGCAAATACTGGTGTTATTGGTGTAGGAAATGGTTTTATGACTTCTTATAGTGTTAATGCTGCTGTTGGTGAAATTCCTACTGCTAGTGTTGATCTTGAAGCTCTTAATATTCGTGTGTATAGTAATGTAGGCGGAAGCCCTTCTGGAACGCAAGGCCCAGGAATTAATGCAGTAGACGGTCAAACTCTAACTGGGGTTAATTTTAAATTACCACAAGCGGTATCTGGTGCAGCTGGTCAAGTAGCTGCTTTACAGCCTGGAGATATTACGTTCTCTATGACTGGAGCTCTCGGGTTTAGTAATACGGACTTAAAAGTTCAAGACTTTACACTCTCATTTGATTTAGCTCGTACACCTTTACAAAAACTTGGTAATCGTTTCGCGTTTTCTCGTGAAATTAACTTCCCTGTAACTGCTAGTTTAGAAGTTAATGCAAACATTGGTGACTTAGAAAGCGGCAACTTAGCAGACTTACTTTGCAGTAACCCTAGCTATAATTTTGATATTATTCTTAAGAAGCCAAATTGTCAAGGTACTGGCGCTGTAGGTTTGATGTATCAATTCAAAGGCGCTAAACTTGTATCGCAAAGTTTTTCGAGTACAATCGGTGACAATGCTAATATGAAAGCCAGTTATGAGGTACAGTTGGGCGGACCTCAAGATCTTGCAAGAGGTATCTTCATGTCTGGAAATTATTAATAGTAAAAAATAGTAATTAAAAATTTGGGCACTTTCGGGTGCCCATTTTTTTTATATGGTGTAAGTAGTATTAGGTAAAAGGTTAGTAAAGGAATATTTAATGGATATTGATTTAAATAATTTTATTAAAGGTGTTATAAATAGAGATGTAAAAAAATTATATCTTGGATTTTTATATATGCTAGAAGATCTTCAAGGTAATAATAAGATAGACGGCGAAGAATTTCAACGTCTTAGAAAACGCGTTCTTGATTATGGTAATAATTGCACAAGAAATATAGAAGAACAGTTGGATAGTTTTGATTTTAAGCTAAATAAAAAATAATATAAATAATATGGATAAAAATAATAAAAATTGGTTATATGAATTTGAAGCGACTAATTCTGTCAAAAAAGATGACGGAAGTAATGAAAAAATTATAAAGAAATTTTCTATACTCAGACCAAATCGCAGATTAAGAGAAGACGGCGAACTTTTCTATGCAGCTGAAACGTCTAGATTTGCAAAGGCTGGAGTATTGCCAAAAGCCGCATGGAATACTATTTTATCAGATGGTGGTGGAAGTATCAGTGAAAAAGAACGCGAACTTTATGGTAATTTATTATTAAAATTTAGAGACGCTTCTTTTGAGCTACAATCAATTTTAATTAAAAGTGATTCAGACCGTACCGATGCAGAAAAAAAACGTTCTGATTTACTGATTCAAGAATTAGAAGAAATCCGCAGGGAGATTCAGAGTTTTGAATCTTCTCAAATATCTATTTTTGAAAATACTGCGGAAGCTAAGGCTAGAAATCGCGCTATTCTTTGGTGGTTATTAAGTCTAGCAAATCAAAAAGACGATTCTGGAGAATATAAGCCGTTATTTTCGGGAGCGACATTTGAAGAAAAGTTAGATGCTTATGATTTTATTGAAGAATCTGAAAAAGAAGATGGGTTTATGCTATCAGTCATTAGACGCATAACATATTTAATAACACTTTGGTTTTTAGGTCGCGCTGAGTCTATAGAAGATTTCAAACAATTTGATGATAATTTTATGGTAGAGAACTCTACAACGCAAGAGCCAGAAATTAAAGAAACTGTGGTCGTAGAAGAAACTGTTATTACTGAAGATAAAAAAGAGGAAGTTAAAACAGAAGAAGTCAAAAAAGAAGAAGCTATTATAATCGATTCGGTGGTAGAAGAAAATAAATAAAATAATGTGGATAAAAATTTTGCATATGGCAGACTTTACTCTGAAATAGCAAATGGCTTTTCAAAAGAAAGCGTCGGAACAGAAACCTTTTATTTTAAACATCCTAGTTTAGCAGAGCATTTTAATATACATAGCAATTACGAATTAATTTTAAAAGAAGCTCAGCAACGCGGATTGTATACTGAAAAATATCAGATTGAGACTGCAATCAGCGGTGGATGGTGGAGCGCAGCTAAAGAATCTGAGATGAATATGCTCAGAAAAACTATTTCTAATTTAATAAAAACTAAAAATAAATTAGTACTACCATCTCAAAAAGACTCAATAGATTCTCAAATTAGAAGAAATGAGGCGATTTTATTAACTTTTATAAAAGAAAGAAAAGATGTAGTTAATTATACTGCTGAAGATTTTGCGCACGAAAGATTTCTTGATGAAACTGTGATATTATTAACTTATAAAAATGCAGCATTAACGCGTCGCGCTTTTACTACAGAAGAGTATTATGATTTATCTGACGCTAGCGTAGAAAAAATTAGGGGTACTCACACAAATAATTTAATCCTTTTTTCACATCTTAACATTAAGCATGTTGCTGCCACTGGATTTTTTCAAAACTTAGTTTATCTTGAGGAGGGGTCTATGGGATTTTGGGGTAAATCAGCTTCTGAATGTACAAAATATCAAATAGATCTTCTGGTTTATGGTAAGATGTATAAAAATTTAATAAAAAATTATGCTGAAAATGGGAAACCAGTAGAAGATGAGATAACCAGTGATCCAGAAAAATTTATACAATGGGTTGATAATAAGTCTAATGGGGAAGATAATAAATCTTCTATAATAGCTAAAAGAGCATCAAAAGTTGATGGAGCTAATATGGTATCAAGTCATGTAGGCGCAACAAGTGAAGATTTGAATAAAATGGGAGTTAAGATTGAAAAATTAGGCGGAAAAAGTTTATTAGAGATAGCTAGAGAAAAGGGCGGTACTATAGAAAAATTTGATTATTTAAATGCGCGCGATAATTTGTAGAATGTGTAATTAACTATATACCACGGATTAAGGAAACACTATGGCCGCAATTAATATTGACATTGGAGGAAATACAAGCAGACTTGACAGAGATATTCAAAAAACTGTCAATAAGGTTTATAACATTAATTTAAAAACCAAAGGCGAGCAGCCTCTTGGTCGTATTACTGGTAAAGTAAACGAATTTAATAAATCCCTCGATGCTTCTAATGCTCGCGTTATAGCCTTCGGTGCTAGTGCTGGTGTTATATATGGATTACAAAAAGCTTTTACTTCGTTAGTGTCTTCTACGATTGAAGTGCAAAAATCTCTTCAAGATATTAATGTAATTTTAAATGTATCCACATCTCAATTAAATAAATTTGGTTCTGATTTATTTTCTATTGCTAGAAATACTGGGCAATCATTTGATGAGGTTGCAAAAGCGGCTACCGAATTTTCTCGCCAAGGTTTGGGCGTAGCTGAGACGTTAAAACGTACAAGTGATGCTTTGATTCTTTCAAGATTAAGTGGGCTAGATACTGTAAAAAGTGTTGAGGCTCTTACGGCTGCAGTTAACTCGTTTGCTTCACAGGCTGTTACGGCGACAGAAATTGTAAATAAATTTGCGAATGTTGATGCAGCTTTTGCTGTAAGTTCATCGGATCTTGCGGAAGCTATTAGTCGTGTCGGTAGTAGCGCAGCCCAATCTGGTGTTAGTTTAAACGAACTTATTGCACTCGTAACCTCCGCGCAACAAACCACTGCGCGTGGTGGTGCTGTTATTGGTAACTCGTTTAAAACTATTTTTACAAGATTACAACGTGGAAAAGTTGTAGATTTATTAGGTAGTCTTGGAATAAGTGACACAACTAGTGGGGGGCAAGTAAAATCAACTATCCAACTTTTACAAGATTTGGCTAAAGTTTATGATACTCTTGGTGCTAGACAACAAGCTGCTGTAGCAGAACAGGTCGGTGGTGTTTTTCAAATTAACATTTTAAAAGCCACGCTATCAGATTTAAGCAAGGAATATTCTACTTATAATAACGCGTTGAATACTGCGGCATCAAGCACTGATGAAGCTATACGCAGAAATGAAGAGCTGAATAAAACTTATGCAGCTCAAATAAATGCTTTACAACAAAACGCAAAACAGGCTGGTTCAAGCATAGGCGGAAGACTTCTCGGTCCAACTATGGATAGAGTTCTTGGAAGTGCTAATGACCTTCTTGGTGGCGTAAACGAAAGCGACGGAAAAGGATACGGTGCTACATTAGGTAAGGGTATTCTAGATGGTCTTGGGCAAATATTAGCTGGCCCAGGATTAATTTTAATCGGTGGGGTGCTGATGAAATTAGTTAAAGACTTTTCAAAATTTGCTGTAGATAGTGGTAAGGGCTTACTGGGATTAAATACTGCGGCAAGTCAGCAGAAGGCTTTGCAGGAAAGTATTACCGCTATTTTACAAAAAAATCCTAAATTATTTGATCTTGCTGCAAAGGGTGAACAAGGGGTAGCGACTGCGGCTGAAAGACTATTAATTAATTTAAAATCACAAACTGAACAGTTAATACTTCAAGAAAAAATTTCTGCGCAATTAGCCAAACAATTTTATGGCGCTGGTGTACGAGTTGTTGGTGGCACCCCAGTAACACCAACTCCGAAGTCAAAAGGTAAAGCGGCTGGATATATTCCTAATTTTGTTTCAGACGCAATCGTAGAAAAATATACAGCGATTTCTTTAGG
>Ga0114967_10003133_pt1 | contig 13663 bp, 10 predicted proteins | sample M_130628_MF_Meta_FD_92639 | JGI IMG/M metagenome (GOLD analysis project Ga0114967, IMG submission 92639) | Freshwater microbial communities from Lake Montjoie, Canada to study carbon cycling - M_130628_MF_MetaG | ecosystem: Environmental > Aquatic > Freshwater > Lake | place: Lake Montjoie... | reverse complement strand
GGGATAAACGTCACAGGCAGATGGAACTCGGCTACCAAAGCACGAATTTTGCGCACGAAAGGCGAGGTCTTCGATCCGTAAAGTTTCATCACATCCCCATCACGTCCGGAATTGCAGAAAGGATAAAAACGAGGGCGGAGATGTCTCCGCCCTGTCTTCGGTCTGATTTATTGCGCCCAGAGGGCGTTGGTTTCGGCCTGCTCTTTGCGGACGCGCGCTTCCATGTCCGCTGCATTGGAATAGGAGGTCAGCAAGCCGACTTTAAGCAAGGAGTCCTTGATCGCCGGATCGGCAGTGATTTCTTTCACAGCCAGATCCCATTTGGCGACGATATCGGCAGGCAGGCCTTTGGGACCGGAAAAACCGATCCAATACAGCACTTCGATGCTGGGGAAACCGGCCTCTTTGGCTGTCGGCGTATCAGGCAGGTTAGGCCAACGCTCCGACGATGCAACCGCAAGCACCCTCAGCTTTTTGGCCTGCAGAGGTGCGGCAATCGCGCTGTATGATCCGACCCCGAGATTGACATGCCCGCCAGCCGTCATGGTGACGGCTTCCGAGCCACCCTTGAGCTGCAAGGCGCGTGTTTTGGTAATGTCGATATTCAGCGCTTTGAAAAACTGCCGGTTCAGCATGTCCTGCGCACCGGCGCCGCCCAACGAGGTCCATGTAAAGCTTGATGGATCCTTTTTGGCCGCATCTGCCGCATCTTGAAGGGTTTTGAACGGGGAATCGATATGCACGATGAATTTCATCGGCGTATAGGCGGCAATCGCCATAAATGTGCGGTCGTAGATTTTGAACGGCAGGGTTTTGACGGCCGTTTCCAGCATTGAACTCTGCGGTGGTCCGTCAGCCAGAATCGTATAGCCTTCCGGTGCTGAATTCATCACTTCATTGACGGCAGGCACTGTATTGCCGCCGGGTTTGTTGATGACACGCACCGGCACTTTCCAGCGGTTTTCAAGTGCTGTCGCCATCACCCGCATCCCCAGATCGGTCGAGGCGCCGGCCGCGAAAGGCACGATGATTTCAATCGGTTTTTTCGGATAACCCTCATCCGCCTTGACCGGTGACAGACCGAGCACAAACGCCCCTGCCATTGCCAAACCCAAACCGAGGCTGGCTCGTTTGCCATGATGCATCTTGATGATTGTTGTCATGTCTCTCTCCCTATGGTTCTTTATATAGTTCTTTATATAATTGACTCTTGTGATGCTCCCGTAAGGGATCATGTTTCATTGGTGCTTTCTTCAATCAGATGGCTGATCTGGCTTGAGCGGCTTCGCATATAGGTTGTCAAAGCAATCACCAGCACCGCCATAATGGTCAGGCACAGTGCAATCGGGCGGTTGACGATAAAGGACAGACTGCCGCCCGACAAAGACAAGGCCTGCCGCAAGGATTGCTCCAGCATCGGACCCAGCAGGAAACCGAGAATCAATGGCGCAAGCGGCATCTGATAACGGCGCATGGCATAGCCGATGATCCCGAACCCGATCGCAACCCAGACATCGAACATTGTGTTGCGCGGCGCATAGGCGCCGATCAGGCATACAGCCAGCACAACCGGACCCAGAATACTGTAAGGCACATTGCTCAGGCGCGCCCACAATCCGACCAGAGGCAGATTCAGGACAAGAAGCATCGTGTTGGCAATCAGCATGGACCCGATAATGGTCCAGACAAACACGCCTTGCGTTTCAAACAGCATCGGGCCGGGGGTCAGACCGTTGATCATCAAGGTGCCGAGAATGATCGCCAAAGCCGGACTGGTCGGAATCCCCAATGCCAGCAACGGAATAAAGCCGGCCATGGCGGTGGCATTGTTGGCGGCTTCCGGCCCTGCAACACCTTCAATCATGCCCGTGCCGAATTTTTCCGGTGTTTTGGAGACGCGCTTTTCGATGTCGTAGCAAAGATAGGCGGTAATGGCCGGCAACATGCCCGGCAGCAAGCCCATCACAAAACCGCCGATCGTGCCGCGAACGGCAGCAAACAATCCGCGTTTCAACTCCTCGCCGCGCGGGATCATGGTCAGCCACGAGCCCAGCTTTCCGGTAAAGATCTTCTCGACCTTGTCCCCCATGCTGGCCAGCACCTCGCTGATGCCGAACAGGCCGACCAGAACGGGCACAACATCCAGCCCTTTGGAGAGTTCGATATTGCCGAAGGTCAGACGTTGGGTTCCTGTCAGGGGATCGGTTCCGATGCCCGCCAGCGCCATGCCCAGCACAGCCAGCGCCATGCCTTTCACCAGAGAGTTTCCGGCAAAACTGACCAGAGCCGTCATGGAAAACAGCACAAGGCCGAAATATTCGGCGGGTCCGAATTTCAGAGCGATATCGGCCACATAAGGACCGATAAACGAAATCGCCGCCGCGCCGAAAATACCGGCCATATAGGAACCGATCGCCGCAATCGCCAAAGCCTGTCCGGCTTTGCCGTTTTTGGTCATCGGGAAACCGTCCTGCATGGTCACAGCCGAAGCGGTTTCACCGGGAATATTCATCAAAATGGACGTGGTCGAACCGCCATACATCGCCCCGTAATAAATGCCCGCCATAATGATGATGGCCCCTTCGGGCGGCATATGCATGGTAATCGGCAGCAGGATCGCCATGGCCGATGCCGGACCCAAGCCCGGCAAAACCCCGACCAGCGTGCCCAACAGGCAGCCGATAAAGGCAAACAGCAAATTCATGACGCTGAATGCTGCAACCAGTCCTTGGAGCAGGGCATTGTCCATCAGCGCACCAGCTTGCTGTCATGGGGATCATCGGTGATGCCGAGGATCGAAATCGGGCGGTAGAAGACTTCGATCACGCCATCGATCGGCGTATTGAGCGTGTCACTGGTCTCGACCGAAACGCCGAACAGTTCTGTATGACGGTCCAGCCCGATCGAGCGGTGCCAAATGGTCGCAGGATGGGTACGGTCCACTTCCCTGCGCTTGGCTTCGGCCTGCTCGGCTGTCAGACCCTCGAAGGAGACGAGACGGATGAATCCGCCCTCGGGCAAATGCGGGGCCACAACAGAACCACCACCTTCCGCCGCGAACAGATCACGGCTCCAGTCGATGATGTAAGGCCGCCATTCGAAAAAGCCCCAGTCATTGGTATATTCGGGCGTGGTAAAGGCATCCGCCGATGCCAGTGTCCAGAAGGCCAGATAATCGCGTCCGGCCCCTGCCGAACGATAGAACCGCTGTCCGGTCAGAAAATGCGGCTTGTCGAGCATCTGCTTCAACTTGGGGCCGCTATACCAATCATTCCAGGCTGTCTCCTTGGCCGGATCGTTGAAGTTGCAGCGCACCACATAAGCGACATTCATGATTGTTTCCTCGATAGCTTATTGACGCATTCAAGCCTGTCGGGCCTGAACCGGAAAGAGACGGCCTCATGATACCGGCACCTGTCGACAGTGCCTCTCTTTTCAAAACCATGCAATCGCCGCACCAACTGCGCGCAGACCAGCCATTGCCGAAAGTTTGATCCTATTTTTGTTCTTTACAGGATTTCCGCAAGCCATTTTCCATTGCGGGAGTGTCGTTGCTGGCGACACTTGCATAGGGCTTTGTCGCCCGAAGCGACAAATGATCCCGCAGTGAATCCGGCAGAATTACAGAGTCTGACACCGGATACCGGCCGCAACTCGGCGAAGGCTTGCGGGATGACCATCCGGACCAAATGGCATTTGTCTTGCGTATTGACCAGAGCCCGCGCTTGACCGGTGAGCGCGCTAGACATGGAAGCCCGATGCCTGACCCTGCTCGAAACAACCATTCTTCCCGTCACCCCGAACAAGCCATCTGCGATGTCGTGGTGGTTGGCGGCGGCGGTGCGGGATTGGCGGCGGCGATCGAGGTGGCCGAGCGCGGCGGGCATGCGGTCCTGCTGGAAAAAAACCCCTCGTTGGGTGGATCGACCGCATGGTCTGTAGGCTCCATCTCGGCCACGCGCACCAGCCACCAGGATGATGCGGGGATTGTCGATCATCCCGACGACCATTACGAAGACATGGAAGTGCTGGCAGGTTCCTATGCCAACCGCGACAACCGCGAATTGCGCCGGATTCTGGTCGACCGCACGACAGAGATGATGCAATGGCTGGAACAATCCGGTCTGGTGTTTGTCGGGCCCAATGTCGAACCACCGCACCGGCAACCGCGCATGCACAACGTGGTTCCCAATTCCAGATCGTTCCCCTATCACCTCGGCCGCCGCGCTCTGGCTGCCGGCGTCGACGTCCGCTTGAATGCCAAAGTGGAAAGTTTGATCTCCGACCACGGCAGCATCACCGGATTGACCTATCATGACGGCCGGCAAAGCCGTGTCCTCACGGCCAGAGGCGGTGTGGTACTGGCGGCGGGCGATTACAGCGGCAGTCGTGAACTGAAAGCCGAATTTGCCGGACCGGACGTCAGCGATCTCGAACCGGTCAACATCACCGCCACGGGTGACGGCTTCCGTCTGGCGCTTGAACACGGCGCGGAAATGGTCAATGGCGACATCGTGCGCGGGCCCATCATGCGGTTTGTGCCGCCCGAACAGCCCAACCTGATCGGACGCCTGCCGCCTTGGACAGCCCTTGCCAAACTGATGAAATGGTCATTCGACCATTTGCCGCAGGCCATTCTGCGGCCGTTTGCGATGAGCTTTCTGACCACCGCACTCGGCCCGTCGGTCGACCTGTTCAAACAAGGGGCGATCCTGATCAACCAGAACGGCCAGCGCTTTGTCGACGAGATCAACAAGCCCGGCATGGCCGTTCCGCACCAGCCCGAACGGCTGGCCTATATTGTGATGGATGCCAAATTGGCCAGACAATTCACCGCCTGGCCCTATTTCATCTCGACCGCGCCGGGTGTCGCCTATGCCTATCTCGATGATTACCGCCGCAACCGCGCCGATATTTTTATCAAAGCCGACAGTGTGGGCGAACTGGCCGGAAAATTGGGCCTTGACGCGTCCGTCTTGCAACAGACAATCGGGCAGTACAACCGGCAGGACCGCAAAACCCGCAACGGGACTTTCCCCGCGCTCGATCAAGGCCCCTATATCGCATTGGGTCCGGTGCGCAGCTATGTTGTCTTCACCGATGGCGGCTTGAAGGTCAGCCTGCAGCACGAAGTCTTGCACAGCAGTGGTGCGCCTATTGACGGCTTGTATGCGGCAGGATCGAATGGACAGGGTGGTGTTTTGCTCGAAGGGCACGGGCACCATCTGGCTTGGGCCTTTATCTCTGGCCGTCGGGCGGGCGAACAGGCTTTGGCACGGGCGAGACAACACAGTCCGAAACAGGGATGATGATCATGGGCGAGCGACTCTGGGGTTTGGCTTTGGTGGCGATTGGTTCGCTCTGGATGTGGGATGGCTGGTCCTTGTGGCAATCACAGCGCAGCGATCACATGTTCGATGTGCTCGGTCCCGATCGTTATCTCATGCTGGTGGGTGGCCTGTTGATCATGTGCGGCGTCATTATCGGCCTGCAAAATATCAAAGGGCAGGCCGCCGCCGCCCGGGAGCAGGAAGAATTCGTTTTGCCCTATCTCAATGCACCCAAAGCCTTCGCCTTGCTGATGACGGTTTATGCCGTGATCATTCCCGTGCTCGGTTATGCGCTCTCGACCCTGTTGTTTTTTATGGCGGCCTATACGATGGCGGGCCGTCAAGGCACGATCAAAACCGCCATGACCAGCGTCCTGTCTGCCGGATTGTTCTATGTGATTTTCGAGACCCTCGCCCATATGAGTCTTCCGAAAGGCATCTTCGGCATTTGAACAGAAGGACCTTGGCGGTGACACAGCGTCTGGCAGGCAAAGTTGTATTGATTACCGGTGCGGCCGGCGGGCAAGGGATCGCCGAAGCACATCTGTTTGCCGAGCACGGCGCAGCCCTCGTGCTGACCGGCCTGCTCGATGATCCTGTTGCGCCGCTGGCCGAAGCGATCACCGCCAAAGGCGGCCGCGCCATCGCATTGGTGCAGGATGTCTGCGATGAATCCCAGTGGCAAACCGTGGTCGATGTTGCCCGGAAGACCTTTGGCGGGCTGCATGTGCTGGTCAACAATGCAGGCACCATCAGCCGTGAGAGCATCAGCGACACCACATTGCCGAAATGGCACAGGACCATGGATGTCAATCTGACAGGGGCGATGCTGGGTATGAAACATACCGCGCCGTTGATGCGGGAATCGGGCGGCGGCTCCATCATCAACGTATCCTCGATTGCCGGTTTGGGAGCGCATTACGATGCCGCCTATTGCGCGAGCAAATGGGGCTTGCGCGGCCTGACCAAAATGGCGGCCATCGAATTTGTCGAATGGAATATCCGCGTCAATTCGATCCATCCGGGACAGATCATCGACACCAGCTTCTTCCGCGACGGCAAGCCGGGCCATGCCGAATCGGCCCGCCGCTCCATCCCGATGCAGCGTCAGGGCACGCCGCTGGAATGCGCCAATCTGGTCCTGTTTCTGGCCAGCGACGAAGCCGGCTTTATTACGGGTGCCGAAATCGCCATTGATGGCGGCTTTTCGGCGGGCGGCGCAATCTGGCTGCGCTCCAAATTGCGCGACCAACTGGCCGCCGAAGCCGATTAATCCGGCATCAGCAATTCGGTGATCAGGCGGATCAGCTCGACATAGCTCAGCACCGCGACCGCGGCGAGAGCTCCGGCTCCCGCAGCCAGAACGGGGCTGAACAAGCCGAAGGACGGCCAACCCGACCACAGCACAAGCCCCGCGACAAGAACTCCCAATCCGAACGCCGAAAACCTTCCGTATTTGAGTGTGGCCTTCAGGACCGGAAACCGCGCCAGTCCGTGCAAGGGCTGCATCGGGGCCGATGGCGCCGCCACATTCGCCTTAGCCTGATCCGAAGCGGGTTTGAGCAAGGCTGCCACGCGCTCTGCGGCAATCAGACCGAACGATCCCGCCTTGATCAAACCGCCGAGATAGGCCGCCTGCGAACCGCCTTCCAGACCGCCGGTTGTCGCGCCTGCTGCCAGCAGACCGGGGATGACCGCACCCCTATCGTCGAGAACCTGTGCATGCTCGTCGATCATGATGCCGCCCATCGTATAGGTGATGCCCGGCAAAACGGCGATTGCCATGAAGGGGCCGGACCGGATCGGCAAAGGCGGGATTTTTGTCGAACGCGCCACCGGCAACTGCGCCAGCCGGTCTTGATCCAGTGCGCTGTGATAGGCCGCGATGCTGTGCACCAAGGCGTCAGCAGGCACGCCGATCTGTTGCGCCAATTCGTCGAGTGTCGCGGCCCGATGGATGGTGCCGCCCGCTTTTTCCAGCAGGGGATTGGCCGGAATCCGCGCCGAAGTGCCCGGACCTTCCCAGATCGCGGCATCGAATATCGCGAAGAAGCGCGAACCTTCGGGCTCCCGGGCCAACATATTGGCGAGATAAACCCCGCCGCGCCCTTCATCCGCAACCCGCACGCCCGTCTGGTTGACGACAAGTCCGGCGGTCGCAATCGCATCCAACTCGGGATAGGGCCAGACCTGGTCATTGCGGCGGGCATCGGCGCATAGAAGATGGCCGTAAAAGCGATCGGTGCCGGTCACGGCGGCTCCGGCTTGTTGCGCCATCACCAGCCCTGCGCCGCGTCCGGTGCTCGGCCCGCGCTGGAACACCGCATCGAACGATCCGCCGATATGGGATTGGTAGAGATCTTTATTGGCCTGAAAACCGCCATCGGCCAGCAGCACGAAACGGGCCGGATAGGTCAGCTTTTCGCCCCGGTGCTCTGCCGTCACGCCGGTGCAACGGCCACCCTCCATCACAAGGCCGGTAACAGTAGTGGCGCGGCGGATCTGCCCGCCTGCTGTTTCGAGATGGGTGACCAATTGCCTCAGCACCATATCCGGCCCGCGCTGTTCCCAGTCACTGCCCGCCTTCAAGGCGCGCGGCGGGGCCATGCACCAGCGATAGCCCTCTTGCGGGTTGAACCGCATGAAGCGCGCACCCTTGTCCTGCAACCAGTCGATCAGCCGGTGTCCGGTTTGCGCCAGAGCCAGAGCCAGTGCGGGTCGGGCTTCCTTTTGCGTCACGCGGTCGATGACATCGACAAGTTCATGGGTCGGACGGAACGGATCATGGAAGGCAATATGGACAATGCCGCCCGATTGACGTGAATTGCAGGGATAGGCCTCGCCGTCGCCCTGTTCGAGCACCAGCACTGAAAGGCCCAGTTCACTGGCCCGCACGGCAGCCGACAATCCTGCCAGCCCGCCGCCTACAACAATCAAATCCACTGCCGGAATCACGTTTTGCCTGTCCTCATCGCATTGGGGTAATCATGATGGCGCGCCCCGATGATCAAGCCAGATGCATTGCCCGTGCCACAATGGCGGCCATGCCTGAAACCGGGCTTATTCGGACTCCTGCTCGCCCAATAATTTGTAGATATAGGAGCGCGAAATTCCCAATTCTTCCGCCACCCGCTTTTTGTTGCCTTTGTGCTTGTCCATGGTTTTTTTGAGTAGCTCCAGCTCGGTCCGCTCCACCGCCTCGCGCATGGTGGCGGGTTCTTTCCGCGCGGAGGGCGCGGGCTTGCCGTCTGCCTGCTCGCGAAGATCAGGGGATGAACCGGACTGGATATTGCCGTGATGGGTCAGCACATCCAGCGTGATGCAGCCGTTTTCGGCAAACACCAAAGCGCGCTCCAGCTCGTGATAGAGTTGCCGGACATTGCCCGGCCATGACTGTTCCATCAGATAGGCAATCGCCTCGTCATTGATGTCGGTGCGGCTGCGCCCGTGGCGGTCGGCAAATTCATCGAGAAAATGCGTGACCAGCAACGGAATATCGTCCATCCGCTGCCGCAGAGGCGGCACATTGATGGTGATGGCCGAAATGCGATAGAACAGATCAAGCCTGAATTTCTCTTCGCTGACCAATTGCTGCAAATCACGGTTTGTCGCGGTGATCAGGCGGAAATCGACATCGATCGACCGCTCGCTGCCGATCGGCTCGATCACATGATCTTGCAGGACGCGCAGCAATTTGACCTGCACTTCAAGCGGCATATCGCCGATTTCATCCAGAAAAATCGACCCGTCCGCCGCCTGTTCGAATTTGCCGCGCCGGCCTTTGCGGTCCGCGCCGGTAAAAGCGCCCGCCTCATAGCCGAACAATTCGGATTCAACCAGCGTGGCAGGCAAGGCGGCGGCATTGACCATCACCATTTTTGCATCACGGCGCGGCGACAGGCGGTGCAGCGAATGGGCCACCAATTCCTTGCCCGTGCCGCTTTCACCCCGGATCAGCACAGGCATTTCCAGCGGCGCGACCTTGATAATATCGGCGCGCAGCCGTTGCATGGCGGGGGATTGGCCGATCAGGTCATCCAGACCATAGGATTTGCGGCGCAACGAGGCGGCCTCGCGCCGGTAAAAAGCCACTTTGCTTTCCAGCGTATTGACCTTGCGGCTCAATTCCTCGACCTGCTGCGGACCTTTGAACATCACACGACCGAGCGCACCCAGAATCTTGCCCTCGCGCCGGATCGCCACCCGTGACACAACCCGTTGCGAGCCGCGCATATCCTGAATGGCTCCCACTTCGGATTTGCCGCTGGCGACCACCGTATCAAGCCGCGTATTCTCGATGATCTCGCGCACCGGACGCCCGTTGGCCTCGCCATGCGAAAGGCCGAAAAAGGTCTCGTGGACCGGCGACACATAGACCAGACGGGCCTGGTCATCGACCACCGTCATCGCCTCGAACGGATCGGTCAGCATATGGTCGAGCAGATCGAAGGCGAAATCGACCGAGCCCAGAAATTCCAGCACCGCATTGCTGGGCAGATGGCTGACCAGCAACAAATCACCGTCGGGTATCGGGGTCAGCAAAACAGAATATTGCCGGTGGTCGAGATTGAGCGGCTGGATCCGGCGGGTGCGGATTTCGGCCATCCATTCCTTGTCGGTGGCCAAAGCACGCAATCTCGGATCGTTGCCGAGTCCCGATGCAAAGGCGATTTTGCCTTGCGCCGTGCAGGCAATCACACCCTCAACCGACCGTGCCGCAGCTTGCCTCATCGGATTGTCTCAACCTCGCCCCGGACGCTCCACCGCACGAGGCGATGAGGGTCCCGTCCCTGTCATTTGATTGTCTTTCACGCGGACACTTACACAGGAGACTGTTGCTGGCAACAACACGGCTGTTCTGCCCTCCACGCATGAAGGGCGGTACGATCCCCTGCAAAAAGACAGCAGAGGCAAACTCCCCGTGCAGAAAGCACGCAAAAATGCCACGGCACGTCTTTTGCTGTGAAAAAAAGCAGCCTTGAGAACAATGATGACAATCAACAACCGCCTTTCCGCGCCCGACGCCCTTCCTTTCCACCAATTGCCGGTGATGCGGGCAGGCCCTGGCTTTGATCTGCTCGACGGAATCCGCGTGCTGGATCTGACCACATCGGTGGCCGGTCCCTACAGCACGATGTTGCTGGCCGATATGGGGGCGGAAGTGATCAAAGTGGAGCGTCCCGGCAGCGGCGATGATTCCCGCAGTTGGGGGCCGCCGTTTCTGGAGGGGGAATCACTGTGGTTCCTCTCGGTCAACCGCAACAAGAAAAGTCTGGCCCTCGATTACAGCTCGCCGGCCGGATTGGCCATTTTGCATGAGCTGGTCGCCAAGGCCGATATCGTCGTGGTCAACCAGCCGCCGCGCGTCGCCAAAAAGCTCGGCACCGATGCCAAGACCCTGCAGGCCATCAAGCCGGATCTGATCTATGTCTCGATTACCGGTTTCGGCCTGACAGGCGAGCGCGCCGACTGGACCTGTTATGATCTGATCGCCGAAGGCTATTCCGGCATCATGGATATTACCGGCGAGATTGACGGCGACCCGCAAAAAGTCGGCGCGCCCGCCGCCGATATGCTGGCCGGACAAGATGCGGCCATGGCCGCGCTGGCCGCGATTGTCGCGCGTGGCCGCACGGGCAAGGGACGGGTGATCGATGTGGCTCTGGTCGATTCCATGACCAAATTCCTGACCTGCCGGATCGTTCCCTTCATGGGTTCGGGTGATCTGCCGCGCCGCTCGGGCGGCAAGGACAGCGTGATCGCCATTTACCAGACCTTTGCAACCGCCGACGAACCACTGACCCTCGGGCTTGGCAATGATGCCATCTGGAAACGGTTCTGGGATGTGATGGGCCAACCCGAGATCGGGGCCGATCCGCGCTTTGCCAGCAATGCCGACCGCCGCGCCTGCCGCGCCGAAATCGTTGCCATGATTGCGCCCCTGCTGCGCCAGCGCGGACGCGGCGAATGGCTGGCTTTGTTCGGCACGGCCCGCGTGCCCTCCGGCCCGATCCAGCGGCTTGACGAGGTGATGGCCGATCGGCATTTGCAGGACCGCGGACTGCTCTACCGCCTCAAAGAGGCCAATCACGATATTCCGCAAGTCGGCACGGCGTTTCATCTGGATGGCAAAGCCAACCAGCCACGCCACGCCCCGCCCGGTTTGGGCGAACATACCGATGCGCTTCTGGGCGAATTGCTGCATTATGACACGACAACCATCACAGAGTTGAAAGATCAGGGCGTCATCTGATTCGCCGTGCCGATCGACACCACAGGGAGTGAACCGCATCGTGACTTATTCAACCATTCTTTACGAAGAAGACGGCCCCATCGGCACCATCACGCTCAACCGTCCCGATGACGGCAATATGTTTACCGAAGTCACCTGCCATGAAGTGCGCGATTGCATCGAAAAAATCCGCCGCGAAATCCGCACCCGCGTGATCGTGCTGACAGGAGCCGGCGACAAGTTTTTCTGCATCGGCGGACGCAAGGATCTGGAAATCGATTCCACCACCTATGCGGGCGTCTTGCCCACGCTGGAAATGTATGAAGCCATCGACAAGCTGCAAAAGCCGGTGATTGCCAGCGTCAACGGCTTTGCAGTCGGCGGGGGCAATGTGTTGCAGGTGGTGTGCGACATCACCATCGCCAAGGAAAGCGCGGTGTTCCGTCAGGTCGGGCCGATGATGGGCTCGTTCGATGCCGGTTATGGCACATGGTATCTGGAAGATCTGGTGGGCAAAAAGAAAGCCAAGGAAATCTGGTACCGCAATCCGCGCATCACGGCCGCCGAGGCGCTCGAAATGGGCATGATCAACAAGGTCGTGCCCGACGACCAACTCAAAGCGGAAACCCGCGCCATGGCACTGGAAATTGCCGAACGCGGCTCCTTCGCGCTGGCCGCGATCAAGGGCGCGTTCAATGCCCGCCATGGCGGTGTCGCGGGCCTGTCGCGCGTGACGCATGACATGCTGTTGCGCTCCTATCTCGAAAGCGATGAAAGCAAAGAACTGTCGGACGCCTTCAAAAACAAGCGCAAGCCAGACACCAGCAAATTCGGCCATTAAGCATGAAGCAGTTTCTGACTCTCCACCATCCGTCTACCGCCAAGGCCTATTATGACAAGGGCCTGTGGTGTGCCGACACATTTTACAGCCTGCTCGCCCGCCACGCGGCCGAGCGGCCCGATGCTGTCGCGCTGGTGGATGGCAGAAGCAGCCAGACCTTTGCCGAGTTGAAATTGTGGGTCGACGGCATGGCCGCCGATCTGCGCCGTTTTGGTCTCGTCAAAGGCGACCGTGTCTCGATCTGGGCTTCCAACCGCGCCGAAAGCATTGTCACTTTTCTGGCCTGCTCGCGCGAGGGCTTTGCCTGCAATCCTTCCTTGCACAGGACCTATTCGGAAACCGATATTGCGGGCTTGCTGCAACGCCTGTCGGCCAAGGCTTTGGTGACCGAAGTCGGCTTTGGCGGCGGCACCGAGCAATCGCTGGAAAAGGTGATGAGCGGGGTCGCTTCCCTCAAGATCGTCTACAAGCCCGACCAATTCCCCAAGCCAGCGCCCTTTCTGGCGCCTGCCTCCGGTGATCCCGATCAGGTGCTCTATCTGGCCTTTACCTCGGGCACGACCGGTGCCCCCAAATGCGTCATGCATTCGGACAACAGCCTGCTGGCCAATGCGCGCGATCTGGTCAGGGATTGGCAGCACGGGCCCGAAACAGTCCTTTATACAATTTCTCCGCTCTCCCATCACATTGCCTGGGTTGCGGTCGGGCAATGGCTGCTGGCGGGGTGCCGTCTGGTGACCGATGACGTGCCCGCCGGCCTGTCGCGGCTCGACTGGATGATCAAGACAGGGGCCACCTATGTGATGGGCGTGCCCACCCATGCGATGGATATTCTGGCCGAGCAAAAGACCCGCAACATTGCGCAGCTCGGAGCCGTCAAACTGTTCTACATGGCGGGGTCGCCGATCCCGCCCTCGGTTGCCGATGCTTTCGTCAAACAGGGTATAAAGCCGCAAAATGTCTATGGCATGACCGAGAATTCCTCGCATCAATACACCCATCCCCATGATGATTACGACACCGTGGTGACCACTTGCGGGCGCGGCGGACCGGCCTATCAGGTCGCGGTCTTTGACCCCGCAGACGACAATCGCCGCCTGCCCGATGGCGAGATCGGCCAGATCGGCGGACGCGGAGCCTCGCTGATGCTCGGCTATTTCGACAACCAGACCGTCACCGAAAAAAGCTTCAACGACGAAGGCTGGTTCATGTCGGGCGATCTCGGCGTGATCATGCCGAACGGCGCATTGCGCATCGAAG
>Ga0114967_10003132_pt1 | contig 13663 bp, 6 predicted proteins | sample M_130628_MF_Meta_FD_92639 | JGI IMG/M metagenome (GOLD analysis project Ga0114967, IMG submission 92639) | Freshwater microbial communities from Lake Montjoie, Canada to study carbon cycling - M_130628_MF_MetaG | ecosystem: Environmental > Aquatic > Freshwater > Lake | place: Lake Montjoie... | reverse complement strand
TTTCGGCTTATTTTTTGGTAAAATTTCTCAAAATATATCCAGATATTTTTCGAAATTTTACCAAAAAAGCGCTCAAAATATGCCAAAATCTGGAATAAAAATAATTAGCTAACAGTGTCTAAGGGTTGTTTGACTAAAATTGAAACTAGAAAATATGCGCTTCCTAATTCTTTTTGCGATATTTTTTTTATCCGTCACTAATGGATTTGCCGCATTTGATTCTGCCAAATTTTCTCAAATTAAGGACTTGCGAATTCTGCGTATAACGCCGGAAGGCGAAGATGTTGAAGCTGAGCGTCAGATCGTAATCCAATTTAATCGTCCTGTAGTTCCAATTGGCGACATGGATCGCAAAGATGTTCCGATAGAAATCCAGCCTCAAGTACAATGTCAATGGCGTTGGCTAAATACTAGCGCGCTTTCTTGTAATCTTGATGAAAAAAATGCTCTCAAAAGCGCAACCCATTACAAAGTTACTATCAAGCCCGGAATTAAAGCTGAAGATGGACAAACCATTCCTGAAATTATAACTCATGAATTTACCACAAAACGCCCCGATATTGAATATGCTTATTTCAAGAAATGGCGGTCTCCAGGAAGCCCTATATTTTCAGTTATATTTAATCAGCCAGTTACAAGTAAATCAGTGGAAGAAAGTTTGCAGTTTCTGGCTTCAAAAGAAGGGGAAGTTAAAAAATATGCAATTATAGCGAAAGCCGACCCGAAAGATCCAAATTCGCCTAATAAAATTGATGAAATTGAAGCTAGAAGACTATGGCTTGTAGAATCAAAGCGGGAATTGCCAGCGGATCAAAATGTTATTTTAAAAGTTAGTCCCGGCTTGGTTTCTGAAGGACCGCAAAAAGGAATTGGTAATAGAGAAATTGAAGATTTTCATACCTTCCCAAAATTCTCATTTATCGGAATCAAATGTTATACCAACGATAATGATGACCAGCAAATAATTATTATTGCAGGAAAACCAGAAACCCAGAAAGCATGCAACCCTGTGCGTGGAATTGCGTTGGTTTTTAGCAGTCCAGTTTTGCGCTCTCAGATAACTAAACACCTAAGTGCGACACCATCTTTATTTTATGATGCCGAGGATAATTCAAGGTTAGAAGAGCGATATCAAAAAACATATGATGTATTATTTACGGATTTAAAACCGAATACCTCATATCACATTTCAACCATTGATCGAAATATTTTTCAAAAAGCATGGCTTTGGATCATGTCGTTTTTTGTCGACGCCAAGCCGGATTTACGCGATGAATTTGATCGCATTCTGTCAGATAATATTGATATAACATTTAAGGTTGATGATCGAAAACCAAATTATGAAATTGTTTATAATGATGCTGTTCTTGAGGCGGGAATTGATAGCGAAGTTCCAATTTACGTAAATAATCTCACCCAAATAAAGTTTGATTACAAAACAATTACTTCAGCCGGCGCAAGTTCAAATTTAAGTATGATTCAAAATCCCGAGCCGGTGCGCAATATACAATTTGCCATTCCTCTTAAGGTTCGTGAAATTTTGGGTGGCAAATCCGGTGCAGTTTATGGCTATTTAAGCAGTGATCCGAATGTAAAAAAATCTCCTCGAGAAAGCCGCGTTTTTGCTCAGGTAACTCCATATCAAGTGCATGTAAAATTGGGTCATTTTAATAGCGCAGCTTGGGTGGTTGAAATGGCAACTGGCAAGCCAGTTGAAGGTGCGCGCGTTACAATTTATAAAGATAAATTAAGCGAACTAAGTGCTAATAAAAATGCGTTATCGCAAGCCTTTACTTCTAAAGAGGGAATCGCGCTTTTAAGCGGAATGGAAAAAATTGATCCTGAACTTTCATTGCGTCATGCTTGGAATGATCAGGAAGACAGACTGTTTGTTCGTGTTGACAAAGGAAAAGACATGGCCTTGATGCCAATTAGCAACGATTATGCTATTGATTCCTTTCGTTTGGTTGGCGAGGGAATATACAATAATAATAAAAAGCGTTTTGGTCATTTAAGAAGCTGGGGTACAACGGCACAGGGGGTTTATCATGCGGGAGATGTTATTCAATATAAGTTCTATGTTCGTAATCAGAATAATAATACGCTGACAGCTGCACCAAAAGGAAAATATAACTTACAGATTACTGATCCGACTAATAATGTTGTCAATGAAGTGAAGAACATAACCTTGAATAATTTTGGTGCTTATTCTGGAGAATTTACCGTTTCAAAACAAGCGCCAGTAGGTTGGTATCAATTTCGTTTAAAGCCTGATTTTGTAAATGAAAAAAGCGAAATTGAAGAAGATGGTGAATCGGAATTTAAATTGACTCCAATTAGAGTGTTGGTTAGTGATTTTACCACCTCTCCATTTCACGTTAGTAATCAGTTGAATGGGGATGTTTTTGGCATTGGTCAAAAAGTTAAAGTTATGAGCCAGGCAAAATTACATTCAGGTGGTGCATATACTGATGCCAATGTTCGTGTAACTGCAATTGTCGAAACCAAAGAATTTGTTTCAAAAAATCCTTTGGCGCGCGACTTCACTTTTGGCAGTAATTTTTTAACCGAAAAACAAGAAGTATTCCAAAAAATTGATCCTCTTGATAATAAAGGTGAAAATTCTGTTGATTTTGACATATCAGCACCATCAATTTTTTATGGACGCTTAATGGTCGAAAGTGCCATTCAGGATGATCGTGGTAAATATGTGGCATCGCAATCTTATGCTGAATATGCCAAAGTTACCCGTTTCGTAGGTTTAAGAATTAAAGACTGGATTTTTCAAGCCGGGCAAGCAGCTAAAATTGACTATATAGTTGTCAATAAGAGTGGAAATCCAGTAGATGATGCTAAGGTTGAAATTAAAATTGAGAAAAAAGATACTAAAGCCACAAAAGTGAAAGGCGCGGGAAATGCCTATTTGACTGAATTTGTTAACTCTTGGAGCGAAGTTTCAAAATGTAATGGCAAACCTGAAAACAATTTTAAAACCTGCGACTTCACGCCTAAAGAAGCAGGAATCTATCGTATTACTGCAAAAATTGATGACACTAAAGGCGAGTCGCACGTTACCGTAGAAGAAAGATATGTGACGGGTAAAGAACAATTTTTATGGAGCGATGTCGATGATAATTCTCTCGAACTCGTGCCAGAAAAAACAGAATATAATGTCGGCGACAAAGCGCGCTATTTGGTAAAAAATCCTTATCCCAAAGCCAAAGCTTTAGTTACAATTGAGCGCTACGGAGTTATAAGAAGCTTTGTGCAAACCCTAGATGGAAGCGCGCCGATAATTGAATTTCCAATCGAGCCTGATTATATTCCGGGGGTTTATTTATCGGTTGTAGTTTTTTCGCCTCGAGTTGATAAGCCGCTGGAAAATCAGGTAGATTTAGGCAAACCAGCTTTCAAAATTGGCTATTCCAAAGTTACTGTAAAAGATCCTTATAAAGAAGTTTTAGTCACTGCCAAAGCCGATCGCGAAGTTTATAAGCCGCGAGATCAAGTTAGTGTTTCAATTCACGCTGAACCAAAATTTAAAAAAACAAAAGAAGAGCCATTGGAATTTGCAGTTGTGGTGCTTGATGAAGCTGTATTTGACTTGGTTTCTGGCGGTAAAGATTATTTCGATCCATATAATGGTCTTTACAAAATTGATGGTCTTGATTTGCAAAATTATTCTTTGATAACCCGCTTGATTGGTCGTCAGAAATTTGAGAAAAAAGGCGCAAATCCCGGTGGCGATGGTGGCTCTTCTGATTTTGCAATGCGCAACTTATTCAAATATGTAAGTTACTGGAATCCGTCAATCAAAGCTGATGCAAAGGGTAATGCCAATATCAAATTTGAAGCGCCAGATAATTTGACTGGTTGGAGAATTTTGGTTATTGCTGTTACGCCATCAGATCGAGTGGGTTTGGGTGATGCTAATTTTAAAGTTAATCGTCCTACAGAAATTCGTCCGGTTATGCCAAATCAAGTGGTTGAAGGTGATAATTTTGAAGCTGGTTTTAGTGTGATGAATCGTACTGATAAAAAAAGAAACATCGCCGTTAAAATTGAGGCGAGTGGAGATTTTGACGAAACAAAACAATCAGGGAAAATGCAACAGCAGGTTAGTCTGGAACCATATAAGAGAACTACAATATGGATGCCGCTTCAAACTAAAGCAGTTAAATCTTTGGATGATTCTGCTGGCGAAATAAAATTCCGCGTTACCGCCGGAGATGAAACAGATAAAGATGGTTTGGAAAATAGCTTGGTTGTCAACCAGCGCAAATCTTTTGAAATTGGCGCCAGTTATGGAACTACGACTGAAAATAATGTTGAAGAATCAATCAAGTTTCCTGACAAGATCAGATCCGATATTGGCGACCTCACAGTTGTAGCATCGTCAACGGTAATTGGAAATGTTGACGGGGCGTTTAGAACAATTCGCGATTATCCTTTTGATTGCTGGGAACAAAAACTTACAAAGGCCTTGATGGCTTCGCATTATAAAAATCTAGGTTCTTACATGCCAAAAGATTTTATTTGGAAAGAAGCTAATAATTTGCCAGATGAAACATTGAAATTGGCTTCAAATTATCAGGCCCCAAATGGCGGAATGACTTATTTTGTGGCCCAGGATCAGCGTGTTGATCCATATTTAAGTGCTTATACGGCTTTAGCTTTTAACTGGTTGAAAAAAAGCGGCTATAAAGTGCCGCAAGAGGTGGAACAAAAGCTTCATGATTATTTAGAAAATTTCTTAAGGCAGGATAATTATCCAGATTTCTATAACCAAAATATGGCTGCCAGCGTTCGCGCTGTTGCGCTTTCGGCACTTGCTGAAAATGATAAAATTACTTTTGCTGATTTAGAGCGTTATCGAACCCAAATTCCGCAAATGAGTTTATTTGGTAAAGCTTATTTCCTAAATGCGGCAATGCAGGTTAAAGGTGGCGAAGTTTTTACGACCGATGTTTCAAAAATGATTTTGGCAAACTCAAGTCAGTCGGGAGGAAAATTTACTTTTAGCGAAGAAATTACCGATGGTTATCAGCGTATTTTATCAAGCGCCTTGCGCAATAATTGTGCGATACTTTCTGTCTTTGTAAAATTTGGTGAAAAAAGCGAAGGCAAAGATTTGGTGGGTGACGTTCCAACTAAATTAGTGCGAATGATTACGCAGGCGCGCGGAAATAAACAGGCTTGGGAAAATACTCAGGAAAATATATTTTGCATGAATGCGCTGATTGATTACGCGCGCATTTATGAAAAAACCAAGCCGCAAATGAAAGTAGCGGCAAGTCTTGATAATAAAAATTTTGGTAAAACTGAATTTTCTGATTTTGAAGATGAGGCAGTAAAATTTGTTAAAAATATTGAAGTTGGCGATGTTGGAAAAAGTTCTAAACTCAATATTTCGCGAAATGGCGAAGGTCGATTATATTATGCAACGCGTTTAAATTTTGTGCCACTTAAAGACAAAACTGATTATACCAATTCTGGCATTGAAATTAGGCGCGAATATAGCGTGGAAAGAAATGGCAAATGGGAAATGTTGAAATTTCCAGCGCAAATAAAGCAATCTGAATTAGTCCGAGTTGATATATTTTTATCACTTCCAACTGCGCGTAATTTTGTAGTAGTTAACGATCCGGTTCCGGGTGGCCTTGAACCAATTAATCGCGATCTTGCGACGGCTTCAGTTGTTGACGCCAACAAAGGCGAATTTAAAGCGGCGGGCGGATCATTCTGGTTTAAATTTTCGGATTGGAACTCTTTTAATATATCGCTTTGGAGCTTTTATCATAAGGAGTTGCGCCATGATTCGGTGCGCTTTTATTCTGATTATTTAAGTGCGGGAAATTATCATCTTTCTTACGCGGCTCAAGCAATTGCGCCGGGAGATTTTGTTATAATGCCGATTCGTGTAGAAGAAATGTATGATCCTGATGTTTTTGGACAAGGTGTTTTCGAAAGCCTGAAAATAAGTCGGCAATAATTTAAGCTATGAAACAGCGTTTCGTTAAATTTTTTAAAAAATTTAGTCAGGCGCTGCTTTTGGTTTTTATTGTTCTTCTGGTAAAAACCATCATCGATTTCAAGCTGCCTTACAAAGATTTCCGCTCTATTAATTCAGATAGTAATAATCTACAAATTCTTGATCGCGACGGTCAGCCACTTAGTTTTTCTTATCAAAACCGCTGGAATAATTATGACAATATTCCTCTTCACGAAATTCCAGAACTATTACAACAAGCCTTTATAATTTCCGAAGATAAACGTTTTTTTCAACATCATGGAGTGGATTGGCTCGCCAGAAGCAGCGCGCTTTGGCAACATATGTGGCATGATAAAACTTCGCGTGGAGCCAGCACAATTACGGAACAAGTTGTTCGCATGCTTTATCCAAAAAAACGTTCTTATTGGTCAAAATGGATTGAAGGTTTGGAGGCAATTGCCTTGGAAATGCAAGTGGGAAAAATTGATATTCTGGAATTTTATTTAAATCAGGTTCCTTATCGCTCTAATCGTCGTGGCATTGTTCAAGCGGCGCGTTTTTATTTTAACCGCGACCTTAAAACGCTAAATACCAAAGAAATTCTCACTTTAGTTGTTTTGGTTCGAGCGCCTTCAAAATTTGATCCCTACGCCAAAAAAGTGCAAATCAACGAATCAATAAATCGTTTGGCAAATGCTTTGGTTGAAAGCAAGGTTTTAGATAAAGAGTCTTTTGAAAATCTAAAAAAATATGATCTCACTTTAGATTCTTCCAAACTACCAATTCAAGCCTTTCACTTTGTTGATTACGTGCGGCGGAACATGAAAAATATTCCAGCAAACGAAAATAAAATTGTTACAACGCTAAATGGCAATTTGCAGAATTTCACTCAAGAATTACTTGAAACTCGCTTGAAATCATTATCTTCCAAAAACATTAATAATGCCGCTGCTTTAATTGTTGATCATCAAACTCATGAAATTTTGGCTTGGGTTTCAGTTGGTTCAAATTGCAAAAAAACTAATAATGAAGCAGCTGGTTGTAAAATCGACATGGTTACAGTTGGGCGTCAGCCCGGTTCGGCTTTAAAGCCATTTTTATATGCAGCAGCGCTAGAAAAAGGTTGGACTGCGGCAACAATAATTGACGATTCGCCTTATTCAGAAAATATCGGCAAAGGCATTCACAATTTTCATAATTATAGTCACACTTATTACGGCAAAGTTTCTCTAAGAAATGCGCTGGGAAATTCTTTAAATATTCCAGCGCTTCACACCGCAAATTTTCTAACTCCGGAGAAATATTTGCCGCTTTTGCGTGATTTGGGTTTTCAAAATTTAGAACAATCTGCCGATTTTTATGGTGAAGGATTAGCGCTTGGAAACGGTGAAGTTAGTTTATTTGAGCTGGTTAGGGCTTATTCAGTTTTTGCCAATCATGGAAAATTAGAGCCACTAAAAATTACTTTTTATCAGGATTTTTTATCAAAACAAAAACAGATTTATTCTGATGAAATAGCTTCGCTAATTGGAAATATTTTGTCAGATCCTTGGGCGCGCGGCTTAGAATTTGGTCGAACTAGTATTTTAAATTTTCCTACCCAAACCGCAGTTAAGACTGGAACCTCAACCGATTATCGCGATGCTTGGGCTTTAGGCTATAATAACCGCTATGTTGTTGGAGTATGGATGGGAAATATTGACTACATTCCAACCGATGGAATTACGGGATCAATCGGACCCTCACTTTCGCTGCGAAGTATTTTCAACGAACTTGAAAAAAATTCTAATTCAGCGCCACTTTATTTAAGCCCGAAATTAATCGCTAAAGATATTTGTGTAAATATTGAGGATAGAGAATCTAAAAATCCTAGATGCGCAACTTATACTGAATATTTTACTACCAATTCTAAAGAAGAATCACCTATAAAAATTGTACAAAACATAGAAATTTTTCGTCCCGCGCAAGATTTGGAAATGGCTGTTGATCCAAGAATTCCGCTCGAAAAACAAATGTTCGAAATGCGTATTTCCGGCATTACCAAATCAGATGAAGTCGAGTGGTTTATCGATAATAAAAAATATTCAAAAATTCTTGGGTCAAAATTTTTATGGCCAATTCAAAAAGGCAAACACTCGGTTAAGGCTGTAATTTGGCGCGACCAGAAAGAATTTTATAGTACTTCCCAAAATTCTTTTACTGTAAAATGAATTTCTGGTTTCTACAAATATCAGACAGATTTAATTTCTAGTTGACTAACATTTTCTAGACTCTAAAAAGCGCGACCCCTTATCGAAATTTTTCTTAAAAAAATCAGAAAAACGATTAAATTTAACTATTTATAAAGCATTTTTTCATGCCTACAATTAATCAGCTTATTAGAAAGCCAAGAGTAAAGCAGACCAGCAAGAACAAGGTTCCTGCGATGAAAGCCTGCCCACAAAAAAGAGGCGTTTGTACTCGCGTTTATACTACTACCCCGAAAAAACCAAACTCAGCTTTGCGTAAAGTTGCTCGTGTGAAATTAACCAATGGATTTGAAGTTATTGCTTACATCCCAGGCGAAGGACACAACCTACAAGAGCACTCAGTTGTTGCAATCCGCGGCGGTCGTGTAAAAGATTTGCCGGGTGTTCGTTATCACATCGTTAGAGGTTCACTCGACACGCAAGGTGTTAAAAATCGTAAACAAGCCCGTTCTAAATACGGCGCTCAAAAACCTAAATAGTTTCAAATAAAATATGCGTAGAAGAGCAGCAAAGATTAGAAAGATTTTTCCTGATGCCAAATATGGCGAAGTAATCGTTTCTAGGTTCGTTAACCGTTTGATGAATGACGGTAAAAAATCAGTTGTAGAAAAAGCGATCTATGAAGCTTTTGACAATCTTGAGAAAAAATTAAAAAAAGCTCCAATTGAAATTTTCAAAGAAGCTTTGGAAAATGTAACCCCAAAAGTTGAAGTTAGATCTCGCCGCATTGGTGGTGCTACTTATCAAATTCCGGTTGAAGTTTCAGCTCGTCGTGGTTCAGCTCTTGCTTTAAAATGGTTGAAAACTGCAATTGAAAATATCAAAGGCAGAGAATTATCAAACAAAGTAGTCACTGTTATTCTCGAATCCTTGGAAAACAAAGGTTGGGCAGCTAAAAAGAAAGAAGAAGTATTTAAAATGGCAGAGGCCAATAAAGCCTTCGCACACTACAGATGGTAATCATCTTATAAAAAAAGGCGATCTTCGGATCGCTTTTTTTTTGCTCATCACGAAATATCTCTCTAAAAAAGCCTCTAATTTCAAGATGAATTCAGAAAAAAATCCCGTAATTGATATTGTAATTCCCGCCCATCAAAAAGATGTAGCCACTCTTGATTATTGTATTGCAGGCATCAGAAAAAATATTGTCGGCGTTCGCAGAATTATTGTAGTTTCCAAAGAAAAATATACCGACAAAGCGGAATGGTTTAATGAAACGCTTTATCCTTTTTCGTTCAAAGAAATTAGCGATCTGGTTGGCGGAAATAATGTTGGTTGGAATTACCAGCAATTATTAAAATTATATGCGGTCTTGGTCATCCCTGACATTTCTGAAAATGTTTTAATCGTTGATTCGGACACAGTTTTTTATCGCAAAGTAAAATTCTTCGATAATGACATTCCGCTTTATAATTTAAGCAAAGATCAAAATCTCGAGAACTCTGATTTTCATCAAACGACTTTTAAACATATCAAAAAAATATTACCTGAAATTGTAGAAAAATTCCCGGCTAAATTTGAAAATGTTTCTGGCATTTGTCATCATATGTTGTTTCAGAAAAAAATTATTCAAGATTTATTCGCAAGAGTTGAGGATGTTGATGGCAGCGGCGATTCATTTTATAAGATATTCTTGAAAACCGCGGAAAATTCTTTTGGTGTTGCTGAGTATAATTTATATTTTTATTTCCTAATTTCTTGTCATTTCGAAAATTACAAAATTAGAATTTTAAATTACAAAAACACGGCAAAATTTCAGCCTTTAAAAGAGTGCTTACGACGTAAATACGATTATTGTTCCTATCATTCTTACATGAGGGGTGATGAAAAAACTTTTGGCAAAAAAATATTGAATAAAATCACTAATATTTTTTTTTTAGAACAGTGGAATATCGGAATTTTAAATTTTCCGATTCAGGAAATTCTACAAAAAAAAGCGGAAATTAAATGGCTTCCAAATCCAATAAAATCAATATTCTACGCCGATCCATTTGGTTTTGAAATTGATAGAAAAAAGATGATAATTTTTGAAGATTATTCAAAAATTTTACGTCGCGGAAGAATTGCAATTGCAGAATTTGATGGTGAAAAAATCATTAATAAAAAAATTATTCTCGACGATAAAAAACATCTTTCCTATCCATTCGTAATTCATCACGAAGGCTTGATTTACATGATTTGTGAATCAATAAAAGCCCGAAAATTAATTTTGTTTAAAATTGATAAAAAAACTTTTGTCCCGAAAAAAATCCGCGAAATTTTTTCTGATAAAAAAATCATCGATCCAACATTATTTTTTCACAAAAATAAATTTTGGCTTTTTTACACAACTGGCGAAGAATCAATGTCCAAGTTGCACATCGCATTTTCTGATTCATTATTTGGTGAATTTACTTTGCATCCAAAAAACCCAGTGAAAAATGATCTTGCTTCGTCACGCCCAGCTGGAACAATGTTTGAGCGCGATGGAAAAATTTATCGTCCCGCCCAAAATTGTTCAAATTCTTATGGTGGATCTATTGTAATAAACTGCGTTACCGAGCTTAGTGAAGAAAATTTCAGTGAAGAATTTGTAAAAGAAATAAAGCCTGACGCACAAAGTGAATATCCCGAAGGAATTCACACAATTTCAGAATTTGGTAGTTTAACTCTGATTGATGGAAGAAGAAGAGTTTTCCTGATTTATAAGCCGCTGCTTTTACTGATCCACCGCCTGACAAAAATTTTCTTGTGATTTAGAAAAGAAAAACTAATTTGCGCGCCCCTTTAGTTAGCTTTGTCTTCATAGTTTAGATGCTCGCGCAGGCAAACTTGTCTCTATCAAAGTTTTAAAAATTTTTAAAATAACTTATAAACAACCATCCTTATTGCTATGGCACGTCAAATTGAAATCGAAAAATATCGTAATATCGGAATTATGGCTCATATCGACGCCGGGAAAACCACTACAACTGAGCGTATTCTTTTTTACACCGGAAAATCACATAAAATCGGTGAAGTTCATGATGGTGCTGCTACGATGGACTGGATGGAGCAAGAACAAGAGCGCGGCATTACAATCACATCAGCTGCCACAACTTGTTTTTGGAAAGAGCATAGAATTAACATTATCGACACTCCGGGCCACGTAGATTTTACAATTGAAGTTGAGCGTTCTTTGCGAGTTCTCGACGGTGCAATTTGTGTATTTGATGCAGTTGCTGGTGTTGAGCCGCAATCAGAAACTGTATGGCGTCAAGCTAATAAATACAAAGTTCCAAGAATGTGTTTTGTTAACAAAATGGACAGAATCGGCGCTAACTTTTATCGTTGCGTTGATATGATGAAAACCCGGCTTGGCGCTAGACCAATCCCGGTTCAATTGCCAATTCATGAAGCTGAAAATTACGGTGGTTTGATTGATTTAATCAAAATGAAAGCCGTTGTTTGGAAAGATGAATCAATGGGTGCGGATTACGCTCTAGAAGAAATTCCAGCTGATCTTTTAAACAAGGCAAAAGAATATCGCGAACAGCTAGTTGAAGCTGCTATTGAGCAAGATGACGTTTTGATGGAAAACTATTTAGCTGGAGAGCCAATCTCTGAAGCTGATCTAAAAAGATGCATTCGCCAAGCTACAATTACTGGTGCTTTCGTTCCAGTTTTAAATGGTACTGCATTTAAAAATAAAGGTGTTCAAACATTGCTTGACGCAGTTGTCGACTACTTGCCAAGTCCATCTGACATCAAGCATATTCCTGCAATCAACTTGAAAAATGATGAAGTAATTAGCATCAATTGTGGCGATAAAAAATTCGCAGGTCTGGCTTTTAAAATCATGACCGATCCTTTCGTCGGATCGCTAACTTTCGTCCGTATTTACTCGGGTGTTTTGGCTGGCGGTACAGGCGTTGTAAATACAACTAAAAACAAAAAAGAAAGAGTGGGTCGCATTCTTTTGATGCACGCAAATAACCGCGAAGATATTAAAGAAGCCTATGCCGGCGACATCGTTGCCCTAGCTGGTTTGAAAGATACTACAACTGGTGATTCATTGGTCGAGTCTGATTATGATATTCTTCTCGAAAGAATGATTTTCCCTGAGCCAGTAATTGAGGTTTCAGTCGAACCAAAATCAACAGCTGACCAAGAAAGAATGGGCATGGCTTTGTCACGTTTGGCTTCAGAAGATCCATCACTTCGTATTGAATCTGATCAAGAATCTGGTCAAACAATCCTGCGCGGAATGGGCGAATTACACCTTGAAATCATCGTTGATCGTATGAAACGCGAATTCAAAGTTGAGGCTAATATAGGTCAACCAAAAGTTGCTTATCGCGAAGCAATTACTAAGAAAGTTGAGATCGATTATACTCACAAAAAACAATCTGGTGGTTCTGGACAATTCGCAAAAGTTAAAATTGCTTTTGAGCCACTTCCAGCCGATGCTAAAGATAATTTCGAATTTACCAGTGAAGTTGTTGGTGGGCGTGTTCCAAAAGAATATATTCCGGGTGTTGAAAAAGGTTTGAAATCTGCAAAAGATACTGGCTTTCTAGCTGGTTTCCCAGTTGTAAGATTAAAAACAACTTTACTTGACGGCGCTTATCACGATGTCGATTCAAGCGTTCTAGCTTTCGAGATTGCTGCCCGTTCAGCTTTCCGCGAAGCTATGGAAAAAGCTGGTCCAATCATCCTCGAGCCAATCATGAAAGTAGAAGTTGTTACTCCCGAAGATTACATGGGTGACGTAATTGGTGACATCAATTCCCGTCGTGGTCAAATTCAAAATCTGGAAGGACGTGATGTTGCACAAGTAATTACTGCAAAAGTTCCATTAGCTGCAATGTTTGGTTACGTAAATAATTTGCGCTCACTTTCACAAGGTCGTGCGAGCTACTCAATGGAATTTGATTGTTACGAAGCAGTTCCATCTGCAGTTGCAGAAGAAATTAAAGCTAAAAAAGCTTAATGAATAAGTTCTTTAATTACCGACTTGAACCAAGAGGTTTAGTCGGTAATTAAAGAAATGTTAAATTAATGAAAAGTTTCTCTTGCAAAATATTTTTGCATTTCAAGAATGCGCGTCCTCCTTTAATTTAGATGATTGTCAGCAAGTCTTACGAGGCTTTGATTTTCTTAGGTTGTACAAGGTTTTAAAAAGAAAAATAAACGTAAGAAAAATTTCGAAAAAAAATTTCGAGTTAGAAATTTTTTTCCTAAATTTTTTTTGAAGTATCATAAAAAAACTAAATTTTGAAATGCTCTCGAAAGCAATTTTTAAAATTAATTATCGTTAATCATTTTGGTAAAAGAAGAATATGTCTAAACAAACCTTCCAACGCAACAAACCACACGTTAATATCGGAACCATTGGTCACGTTGATCACGGCAAAACTACATTAACTGCCGCTATCACAACTTATCTTTCAAAAAGCGGATT
>Ga0114967_10003128_pt1 | contig 13673 bp, 15 predicted proteins | sample M_130628_MF_Meta_FD_92639 | JGI IMG/M metagenome (GOLD analysis project Ga0114967, IMG submission 92639) | Freshwater microbial communities from Lake Montjoie, Canada to study carbon cycling - M_130628_MF_MetaG | ecosystem: Environmental > Aquatic > Freshwater > Lake | place: Lake Montjoie... | reverse complement strand
TTATAGAAATGATGAGAATATAAACATTTACCATCTTTTCCAATTGGTTTTAATGCTGATATTCCTACATCATTTTCATTAAATTCAATTTGTTTAAATTTCTTAAAACATTCACTAAAATGCTTTTTAACATAACAATATAATAACCCTGTTTTACCTTTATATTTTTTCATGTATGCCCGTAAGTCATTAATTTTGTTATTAAATGGTTCATCAAATCTATAATTTTTAGTATATTTAATATATTGTAATTTATCTGTTCCAATACGAGAAGGACTAAATACATTACTACCAATACTACACTGATAATAAAATCCATCTTCATCAATATCACCCATTAAAATAATAAATTTATTAGGATTATCTGTAATAATATTATTCACACCTTTTTCGCTTTGTAATGTGAGTTCATCATTAACAATATATTTATATTTATTACTATTAAATTTTTCAACTACTTTACCATTCATCTCACCGCTTAATTTTGGTAGAGAAATACCAGTTATATTAAATTCATCAACTTTACCTTGTATAAGTTCCCAACATGTAGAAGTAAATAAAAGATCATCTATCATAAAATTTTTACTTGATAATATTGAATGTGTTTTACCACATCCACCAGCCCCCCCAAGCATAATAACTCGTCTTGTTATATGTTCCCCACAAAAAGACTTATCAAAATTAATTTTATTAAGTGATTCTTTAAAGTATGGTTTAAAATATTCATTAACAATAGTAAATTTAGTAGAATCTTCGTAATCATCATCAATCAACATATTTTTAACATTTGCAGGCCCAGGACTTTTAAATAACTCATTATCATATTTAAATATTGCGTCTTTCTTAAATACAATAGAATCAACCTTAACACCGTATATATCATCTTTTTTCATTTTTAATAATTGTTGTAAAATAATAGTACTTGATATAGCATGAATAGATAATGCCATATGTTTTAAACTTTTTGGGGTTGTTTGCTTTTTAACAATTTTATAAACACCATCAACAAAAAACAAATTTTCAGATTGTTGTAATGTTTTATAATAGTCCTTATCGTTTTTATTTGGTTTAACATTAATAATAAAATTAGTATTTTCAATCATCATACATCCAGTTATTTTACAATAAACACGTACTCCCGCGTTATCGTTATCAGTTAATGTGTCATTATCAATATATTTTAAGAAATTTTCATTAAAAGGAGCATGTATAGAAGGAGATATAACATAATTTAAATAAATAAATTTAACATTATATTCAACTAATAGTAACATAATTGTTGTTGAAAATAATATATGTTTTGTTCTAGTTTTCATACCAATATAATTTAATATTTCATTATCATGTATTACAATAACTTCATAAAATCCTACTAATCCGTGATTTCCTTGTTCCATTAATATTTTATCTGTCATACCATCTCCACTACATGAGATATAAGCACCAGATGGTAAACCGTGATAATAATCGCATTTATGATAATTATAATATGCCTTCTTAAGGTCTAATTCATTATATAAATCATCATTAATTTCCATTTGAGGATTAAAAAATCTATGTACTTTATCATCATAACAATTAATAAATTTATTAATATCTGAATTAATTTCAATACTACAAGAATTAATATTATATTTTTCTTTCCATTCATTAACTACATCATGATATTCATTATTAATTTTAAAATTACCATCTAATGTTAATAATGTGCCTAATCGCTCAATATAAAAAGGGGAATCTTCTTTATAATGCTCGTAATAGTCTGTGGATACTTCCTGCACATCAGATACACACTTTAATAAGTCTAAATGGTTATAACGAGTATTAACAAAATGAATATTATAATTATTAAATGAGTTTTTATTAATTTCAATATCTTTATTATTAATTAAATCATTTATAGTGAAAGAACAGTTAATATCCTGCCCTAAAGTTTCCATATCTTCTATGGTATATGCTTTAGCGTATTTATTAGGATTTTTAATTAATTTATTATATATTGCAATTGCATGTTTACTTTTTGACTCAAGATATTTAGAAAAGAATTCTAATAATCCATCATAAACGCATGTACCATTATTATTAAATGCGTATTTTTGTAATAAATATAATTGATTATTATCATTTGTAATTCTTTTATAAGCGGTTGTAATAAGTTTAACACTCCATGTATCATCCTGGTCATTTTTATTATAATCTCTAAATCCATCTACAATCCATGTAAACCCACTACCCCCGAATGTTAAATTATAAATAATTTGTTCTTCAATTTGTTTTTTAGTTAAATTTGTATTAGTGAAAGTGAATTTTTTAGGGTCATTAATTAAATCAATATTGATAATATTACCAAATGCTTTAACATTAATATATTTAGTTTGTTTTTTATTATTAATATAAAATTCAAGTTTATGAATAATAATTGTGTCAGGATTATTTTTCATTGCGTTTAATATATTATTTGTATGAGTCCAAAAACCAAAATTATCTTTTCCAAAATCATTAGTGAAATTATCTTCATTAATATCAACAATATATTCTGATTGTATATATTTGCTTATTTTATTATTTTTCTTATCTTCTTTATATTGTTTATATTGTTTATCAATTATATCTGCATTTTTAATATCTCTTTTGTATATACCTCCATCTTTTTTAATTTTAATTTTATTAAATCTGTTTTGAACTTGTGTAATAGTTTTTAATGTATCATTAAGATATAATAAAAATATTTTCTTGAAGTATGGGTGATTCTCGCGGTTACCAAAGAAAGAATAAAACCGTTTTGTTCTTTTATCAACATTTATTGTCATATATTATAATGAGAAAATAATTCCTTAAGTTAATTTTTATTATTATTTTTTTAGAATAATAAAAATTAGGATTTCTATAAATTACTAGATATTTTTTAATTTGGATATAATAAATTCATTTTTTCTATTTCCTCTATAGCCCTTTCATTTTGTATTATTCCTTGTATAATATTATTTATTTGTTGCTGTTGTTGGATTTCATTATTAATTGATTGTTGTTCCATCTTTTTTTGTTTTTTTTTTTTATAATATAATACATGATTTTCATTATACTTTTTTAATTTTTCTGGGTCTGCTCTAATTTCTAAATAATATTTTTGGTGTAGGGGCTTTAGTTTTTCATAATAAACGGTTTTTTGTCTGATATTATAACATGCACGACAATAATGACCTTTAAATTTCATATCGCCTTCTTTTACTAAACTACATACTTTACAAATAATTTGTTTTGTTGTTTCCATTATAATAAACCTAGAAAATAAATCCTTAAATGAAAAATAAATCCTTAAAAAAATACTTAAGATTTTTATTTTATAACTTTATATATATATGGATTTATACAAGTATTACACAAAAGAACAATATGAAGAATTTGGGTCAATACTAGAAACAGCAAAAGAAATAGATGAAAGATTAAATAGAAATAAAATAGATAATTATAATAATACAAAGGTTATTAATGCAATTAAAAACAATTGGAAAGACCGCACATATGAGACATATCAATATAAAGGGTTTTGGTACTATCCGCCTAATGAACCAGATTTTATTGATTAATTTTTTCTATTCTATTATAATGAGTAATTCACTAAAAATATGTCCTCAATGTAGAATGTCAAAAATAACAAACACTAAATTTAATACTTGTTATGAATGCCACAAATTTAATAAAGAATCTGAAACAGATGAAGACAGCGAACATCCAATATTAAAAAGAGAACAATTACCAAAAACCGTAAGGAATGCATTATGGATTAATTATTATGAGGATCGCCGTGTTGGTATGTGTCAATGTTGTAGACGAGAACAAATATCAATAGGAAATTTCCAAGCGGGTCATATTGTAGCACATGCAAATGGGGGAAAAACAACCTTAGATAATTTAGTACCAATATGCACTTTATGTAATTTATCAATGGGAACACATAATTTAAATGATTTTATTAAAAAATATAATTTACATTTTTGGTTAAAAACTACAGTGGGCGGTCTAAAGATTGAGACGACAGAGGATTCGGACGAGTAGCATTATTATCTATTTGTTCTTCTCCTTCAACATCTCTAATTATTTTAATACAACAAAAATTAACCTCTTTACATTTTGATTTATAACATTGACTTCCAAGTCCTAAAATTAGCGCAATCATTGAAGAATAGAATCCCACCCAAAATACCTCTGACATTGGCATATTATATTATAACAAATTATTTTTTCTAATTTATTATAATATGGATAATTTTGTAATTAACACAATAAAAGATGCAACTGATGAAGAGTTAGCATTTCTGATGGATAAATATAAAGAAAAACAATTAAGATATTCTCAAATAAAAAATGAAGAATATGAAAGAGTAGAACTAATTATATTAATGATTCACATAGAGATGGTTAGAAGGGTAAGTTAAAGTATTTTATTATATTTCAATTCATCTTTAGAAAATTCAACACCACTATTAATTATTTCATCTCTCCATTTTACAAACTTTTTATTTTCTTCTTGTTCGCATCTATTAATATATTTTTGGAATTCGTCATAGTCTTCTTGTTTTATAACTTTAGATGAAAACATTGTTCCCCTATAATTAGTGTTTATAAAATCATATATTAAACCTTTTGACATTCCATCTTCAATCATTTTATTTATTTCTTTGTGTGTTTCGTCATTAAGTTCTAGTGTTTTAATATATGATTCAATTTCATTTAATTCATCTTCAATATTCATTTATATTATAACTTAGATTTTTTTAATAAATATATTTTAAACTATTTTTATCATACTTTGTATTTAACCCACACACAACAAAAAACCCCCATGAAGGAGCATAACAATATTCTTTTTTTTTACTAAAAAACAATGATGATAAAGCATATAATGAACGACTTAAAATTGATTTTTTTGATTTACATAATATAAATAAATCTTTGTCAACATCATCATTAGATATAATATCATATTTATTAAAATCAGTATTAGATATAGGAGATGTAACCATATATATTTTATCATTTGGATAATGAATTATAGCATCATATAACATTATATTTATTTTATCATTACTTAAGGGCGAGTGATTATTAACATATTCATAAAATTTATTATTACATGGTTTATCATTTTCAATTAATAATTTATAATACATGCTACATAATTTACCATCATAATCTTTTTTGTGAGAAACATCATCTAAACGTAAATGACAAAAGATAGAATTATTAAAATCATATGATATGTCATGATAAAAATTATTTAAATCATCAAAGTTCAAATCATTATAAATATGTTCATGAAAATAAGTTATTAAATCACATTTAATTGTTTGAGTAACAAAACCACAAAACAACTGAACATCATATTTATTAAAATTATATAATATTTCATCGTCTGACCCAAAATTATTAATATTCAATACATTGTTAATATAATTTAATAATATAATATAAAATTTACTGTTAGGATATTTAGTATGATTATATTCATTATCAATAATTTTTATATAATAACCATTATAATGAGCATAGATAATTTGACATATATAATTTATTAAATTAGCCCCTAACCTATCATAACGATGAAATAATACGACATACATTAATAATAATTAGAAATAAATTATTATTAAAGTAATATTTTTAAAACACTTAATTAAGTAATTTTCTTAGTGTCTTAGCAGCAGAAGCAGTTAAAACAACTTCCCCTTTATGCACTCTTGCGATTCCTGTGCGTTTTACCTTTCCACCTTTTTTGTAACCTGGAATTGGATTAGGAGACGAAAGAGCGTTAACCTGACCAACAGCACCACTAGAAACAGCACGAGATAAATCTTTTCCAAGTAATTGACGAGAACCCGACTTGATAGCACCAATTACACGACCCATTTTTTTAATACGATTAACCATTTATATATAATAAACCTAGAAAAAAATTAAACAAAGTTAAATTTTTTATAATAAAATAATTTTAGAATAAAATTATTTATTGACATGTTTTTTTAAAGTTTTTTTATTGGATATAGTTTAATTGTTTTGTTAATACATCAAATTCAAATATAGCATCATAATTTGCGACTAAGTAAGCATTTACAGCATAAGTATTAGCAGTTCCCATGTTAATTATTACATTAATTTGACTATTAGCAGATGAAATACCCGTGAACATATAGTCTTGACTTTGGGTAAGTCGTTGAGTGTTTGTAGCCACTATAAATTTGCCTGGTATACTGATAGTGGTAGCGGTTGTCTGTGTTGATAAAAATTCAGTTCCACCAATAGCCATACTATTATTTTTATCATAAATACTTCCCATCGCTCGTCTTAATTCATTCAATATTCCTGCCTTATTGTTTAGTGTTGATAATGGATTTTGAGGACATACAACACCTCCAATACTAAATTGATAAGATCCGTTATTAGTTGTTACATCTACTGATTCCATTGCTTTACTCGCAGAAACAGCATTACTAGTAGGAGCACATAATAAAAATAATGATCTAACAGATGCAAATCTTAAATTATAGTATAAATTGACAGTACCAGAACTAGAAGCAGGAATAGACTGAGAACCAACAGCGAAAGATTTGGTTTTAATTCTAATTGTTGGCATTGATTTAATCTGTTGATTAATAGTCATTGGAAATTGAATTTGATTATATACTATTTCAAAGTTAGTAATAGTATAAGAAGCAAGAGCAACATCACCAGTTAAACTAGAACCAATATTAGCCAATGAATCTAAAGTTAATTGAATTCTCCAATTACCAATATCAAGCGGTAGCAGTTTCTCTGCATTTGAAAGACAACAACCAATAAGAGGAGCAGATATATAATTTGTGGCAGTTACAGCGGCTTGAGTAGCAGTAGAACCAGTATAGGCAACGATAACATGTCCATCAACATCAAATTGATTGTCCATGGTATCACCACCAGACCCACAATAGCCTAAATTATATGCTTGTCCTAATTTTTCTGAAACACTCATGCCGACATTTGTCAACATTGTCGCGACTGTGTTGTAATTGTTTATGCTCTCAATAACGTTACTGTTACATAATATATCAGCGCGCAGGAAAGCTGAATATGCCGGGCAACCTACGATTCCAGAATTTAGAGTTGTAGTAGTAGCAGCGGTAGGGCATGTATTAGTCACAGCAGTATATTTATAACGAAATGATAAAGAAGCAGGGTCTAAAAAAGCGGGCACATTGTTAAGGTCCACTATAATTGTTGAACCAGGAGTAAAAGACGAATTGTTAACTGGTGTATTTGATACGAGGTAATTAACAGTTCCGTCAGGCATGGTAGCAAGAGGAGTTGAGTAATCTACATTTTTTGGTAAACGTTCCATATATATTAATAACATAGAAAAAAATAATAAATTATTTTTAACTTTGTAATAATTGTAAATCTTTTTCATCTTGGGATAATTTTACTATATTATTTTTATTTTCTATATTTTGGACTAACGGCGAAGGTATATTATATAATCCATAATCTGACTTTACTATATCATTTTTTTCAATAGATAAACATAATGTTATAGACCAATCAATATTACGAAAATTTATAAAATTATTATTTTCATCAACTATTTCTATATCAATCATATCAACAGTTTTATTACTTAATATTATTTTTTCTAAATCTGAAACTGATACATAACTAATCATACTATATGGCGGTTGGTCTACTGGTACTGTTGCTATAGTCTGAACACATGATAACCCTTTTGATGAGAAAGCACTATTACGTAAATTATTACTATTAATAAATATCTTCTTCTTTCCTAATAAATTTAATTGATAAGGCAGTTTTATTAAAGTAGTACTTGAAATATTTACATCAAATCCTAATATTAATTTTGCTGATGAAGTTGATAATAATGTAATACTATTACCACCCGTAATGAAAAAATATAATATTCCAGATTGGGGGGCTAAGAATGATGTAACCGGACTGCCATTTACTGTAAATCCTGTATTTAATGCTGTTACCATTTGGTTTCCATTATAATTTCCTTCTGTTAATTCTATCGTTTTATTTACTGAATTATCTGTATAATTTAAAATGTTGTTAGTATCATCTATTATATAAAAACTAACAGGAATTTGAGCATTTAAAACTGTTACATATGCACGTATTAAATTTGGGTCATCTTTTAATAAACCACTAAAATTAAAATGAATATTTGATAAATATGTACCATTAAATTTCTCGCCATCTTGACTATTTAAGGTTATTATTCTGTTATCTTGATAAACCATATATATTATAATTAGAAAATAAAATCTAAAGTAAATATATATGTCCGAAGAATCCGATATAAAACCTTTAAAAAAATCGGTAAAAATGGAATTATTAAAAAAACAATTAGAAGACCTTGAAAAAGAACCAGAAGAAGAAGAAGAAGAAAAAGAAGAAGATATTATATTAGAAAAACCAAGAGCAAAGAAAGAGAAACCAGAAAAGATTGATAAAAGAAAGATATTAGAAAAAACAGAAAAACAAAAAGAACAATTTGAAAACATGAGAAAAGCACGTGAAGCAAAAATAGCATTAAATAAAAAATTAAAAGCACAAATAGCAAAACAAGAAAAAGAAGAACTTGAAAAAAAAATAGTTGAAAAAGCGATAAAAGTTAAAAAGAAACAAATTAAAAAACAACAAGTATTAGATGAAATAAGTAGCGAAGAAGAAATAATTATTAAAAAGAAAGAAAAACCAAAGGTTACAAAAGTTGATAATATTACTGTTAAATTTATTCCTTTTATGTAAAAAATAATATCTAAATATAATTATATGACAAAAGGAATAACCGTTAAAAAGAATGCTAAACCAAAGAAAGTTGCACCTAAAAAAAAAATAACACCAAAGAAAGTTGCACCTAAAAAAAAAATAACACCAAATAAAGTTGCACCAAATAAAAAAGAAGGGCAAACACAAACACAAAGTGTAACTGTTAATATTGATAGTCAAGGTAAAAAATCTATTACTAGATCAAGTAAACAACAATCGCAACCACGAAAACAACCAATAAAACAACCACAAACTATATCACCTGTAATACAATCATATAATCAACCAGTATTTAATAAACAAACGCCACCTTCTTTAGCATCATCAATATTAGCAACACAATTAACACCAAAAGTAGTAGCACAAGAAAAAAAAGAGGAATCAACAATAACTAGAGCATTACAAGAACAAATTACTAATGTAGATACCGAACCAGAAAGAGTTAAAAATGATTTAGAAAAAACTAAAGCAAAACCAAAAGAAAAAGAAAATCCTATAATAAGTGTTCCAGATGGTTCTATTAATATTACGCAACCAATTATACAACCACCACTATTTTTTTCATCTTTTAAAAAAATTAATAAAGAATCTAGAGATCCTGTTAAACATGCTTTATTAGGTCAATTACTTGATGATAAAGGAAATGACACTGAAGAAATTGCAGAAATAATACAGTCATCAGTAACAGAAGGTTTATTATCACCAGATATACCAAACCCATTACGCAGATTAGATAAATATAAATCAATATTATCTTCAACACAACCAACAGAACCAAACCCTTTATATAAACAAGAAACAACAAAATCTTTATTAAGTCCACCAGAAGAAGAATATCTAAATCAAGCATATGCAGAAGGCGTAGAAGAAACAAAAGATGAAGAAATATTACAACCAGAACCAGAACCAGAACCAGAACAAGTTTTTATTCCACATTTTAAGAACTATAATTTTATAAATAAACTATCAGATTATACACAACCTCAATTAGAAAATAAGTATGATGAAGTTATAAATGAACAACTTACAATAAATAAAATAATAAAAGAACAACTCGCTAATATTGGTTTAGAAATACCACCATCAGGAATAACCGCTCAATTTTTAATGAAACATAATGATATTTTAACTGAAGATTTAATAGATTTAATGACATATTTAAACGATTTAGAAAGTGAACAAGCAAGAATAGAAAAAAAAATAACAAATATTGAAGCAGAAAAACCAACAATATTACAACCACCAAAACCACCACCAACAATATTACAACAACAAGAACAACCACCAACAATATTACAACCAATACAAAAAGAAGCATCTATATTACAAGAATCAGAGCCAATACCTGAACCACAACAAATATTACAACAACCAACTCCACCACCACCAATATTACAACCAATACAAAAAGAAGCATCTATATTACAAGAAAATGAAGACCAAACTATAGAACCACCATCACTATTACCATCAAGACGAGCAGAAGAAGAAGAAACACCAATAAAGGAAAATAAAATAACAGATGATGAAAATACACCAACAAAGCGAGGCGGAGGAAGAAGAACAAAAACAGAAGCAGATTATAATATTATTGTAAATTTACAAGAAGTTAAAGCCAAATTTATGGAATTAAAAAATCAAGGTTTAATAAGTACGACCCAACGCCGACCAGGAACAACAACTAATAAAGATTTAAAAGAATTATTAGCAGAAATACATCAAGTAGAAGGCTATAATTATTGGGGTACTAAATAAATAAATATCTAAATTATATATAATGATATCAATAAAAACAAATAAAAAACCGATATTACCTTCATGTGAAATGTTATGTGATAAAAAATTACATCCTAAATTAGAAGCATATGAATTAACAAAATTTTTAAACATGCACTCAACTAATTTAATCGTTGGAAAACCAGGAAGCGGAAAAACAAGTATGCTATATTCTTTCATGAAGTCTAAAAAATTACTCGCTAAAGTGTATGATAAAATATATTTATTTCAACCAGAACAAAGCAGGCAAAGTATGAAAGATAAACTATTTGACCAATTACCAGACGAAAGAAAGTTTGATGAATTAACATCTGAGAATTTAGAATATATAAAAGATAACTTAGATGAAGATGAAAATATAGCCATTCTATTTGACGACATGGGAGCATATTTAAAAAATAATGAAACAAGAAAATTATTAAAAGAACTTATTATGAATAGGAGACATTATCACATATCAATATATTTTTTAGTTCAGACATGGTATTCAATAGAAAAAGATGTAAGAAAGTTATTTAGTAATCTATTTATTTTTAAGTGTAGTCGTCATGAAATGTTAAATATTACATCAGAAATGATAGAACAACATAGCGACAAAATAAATGAAATTGTAAAGATTGTTTATGATAAACCACATAATTTTTTATTTATTAATGTAGACTCACAGCGAATGTTTAAATGCTTCGATGAACTTATATTTCACGATGATGATTAAATAAAATCTAATATATAATATATAAAATGTTAAGTCAAAATAATAATATAATAACTAAAAAAAGAATATATAATTTTTGTTTAAATTCTAATTTTGGAGGAGCAACACCCGCAACGAGTAGCACATTTTTTGTTGATTGGTCTGTAATGCCAGAAGGAGAATATAAAGTTAGTTTCACTTTTACAAGTTCAATAGCATCATCAGATTTAGGTAACACTACTAATGCAGTCATATATTTAGATTTAGGACAAGCGAGTACATCTATTATAGAGGCATCGGCAGCAAATGCAGTGAATACTTATAGAGGCGGTTTTTTAGGATGTTTAAGACAAACTTCATATGCAACAGGAGCAACAACACCAACAGATTATGTAACCTTTTTATATGCTGATACTATTACGAATCCACCAGTTTACATTTTAACAAGACCTAAAAATAATAGTGTCAGTGTAGATATTCATACATCAAGCACAACAACTACTACAAATTTTACACCAATAGGGGCTTATGTGTTAACCTTAAGTTTTGAATATCAATGTTAAATTAATTATTATATAAATATTATCTAATATATTATATAATAATGTCTAGAAATGGTTCTTATGCTAAATCCATGAATGGAATAGTTAGTTTTGATGATGGAGACGGCACAACAATAGAAGGTAGTGAAATAAATACAGAAACAATTAATTGTAATACTCTCACAGCAAGTTCACTGATTTATACTGATTTTATTGATTCTAATGCAAATACTTATATACAGTGTCTTTCAGATATAACTTTTAATGGGGTAGTTAATGCGTCATTTGTTCCAACTAGTAATAATCAATTATGTAATAAATTATATGTTGATACTGTTGCAAGTGCTGGTTCTAGTATTTTACCATTAACTAATGTTTTTACAGGAACTTCTAATACGTTTAAAAATTCATTAATTACTAATAATATTAATAGAATAACAACGACCTCTAATCCTATTAATTTTTATAATACATTGTCAACTACTACGGCGATTAATATGTTTAGTGACCCAGCAAATACATATAGCGGTCCAATAAACATATGTAGTGGACTTGGTGTACGTGTTCCTTCAATGAATATTATGGTAGGAGATGACAACACATTTTATGGAATTAAAACAGTTAAAATAGGAGATATAAATACTTTTGTCCGTTTTGCTAATTCAATAAATATAGGTTTTGATACAATAACTTCACAAGATATTACCACAACTAAAGATATATTTTTAGCGAATACTGGTGATATATCAATTGGTAAAACAGGAAAAATACTTATTGGGGAAGATATTTCAATTAAACAAAAAACAATTCAATCTACAGGAACTACTGATGTAATCAATTTATTTAATAATATTAGTGGTTCAATCGGTCAGATAAATATGGCAGGTAAATTTGTTATTAAAGAACTTTCAATTGCTACTACTAGTGCAACAGATAATGTAAATTTATTCAATAATATTAGTGGTGCTTTTGGTGTTGTTAAAATGGCTACAAATTTACTTTTTAAACAAAGTAATATTCTTTCAAGTGCTGTCGGTGATATAATTAATTTATTTACTAATTTAACAGTTGGTACATTAAATATAGCTACTGGAATTACTGGGGGTACATTAAATTTGGCAACTAATATTACTACTGGTACATTAAATATTGCAACTGGTGTTATGACTGGTATTTTAAATTTAGGAACTGGAATGACAACTGGTATGTTATATATTGGTAGTGATATTACAACAGGTGATATATTTATTGGTAATACTAGTGGAACAACTGCGGGATCATTAGGAGATATTACTATGGGTAATGGTGCTAATAATAATAATACAGCAGGTAATGGTAGAGTAACTATTGGTAAATTACGAATTGGTAATAGTCCTATTTTAAGAAATATAAGATATGGTAGTGTTGCTGGTACTGCTAGTGCGGGAACAGTTAATTTTAGTCCTGCGTTTCCGTCTGGTCAAGTTCCTTTTATAACTGGTAGTATTCAATCAAGTGCCAACAATAGGGCGTATAGTTTAGCTTTTTCAAGCGTTTCAAATACCAGTTTTATATATAATAAATATTATATAGCATCAAGTGGTGGCTTTAATGCTGCTGTTACTGAAGGATTTCATTATTATGCTTGGTCTGATTAGAATTTTAAACGGGATATTACCACAACAAATAAAAAGAAAGCCAGGCGGGAGAATATTTAGAAGCATAACCCCATTTAATATTGCGTTTTTTAAAATTATTACGTCTTTTTAAATCGCCATGTTTAGTATAATCTTCATAGCCTATCTGTCCGAAATGAACTAATTTTTTATTAGTATTATAGACCATATATTTTTTATCTTTCC